>JABAOC010008956.1_pt2 | contig 22094 bp, 16 predicted proteins | sample 7062161 | NCBI WGS metagenome assembly JABAOC01 (sample SAMN14538625, study PRJNA623070) | marine sediment metagenome | biome: marine biome [ENVO:00000428]; feature: marine pelagic biome [ENVO:01000023]; material: deep marine sediment [ENVO:00002113] | place: India: Gulf of Khambhat ... | reverse complement strand
GAGCGGTTTGGAAGAAGAACTTCGTGGCCAGAGATTGGCGGGAATTTTCCTATTTACAGACGGGGCTCATAACGCGGGAATAGATCCCCTTCTGGTAACTGAAAAGATTGATGCCCCCATTTTTTCCGTAGGTGTGGGGGACCCTCAAAAATTCAAGGACCTGCAAATTTCCCAAGTTCAAGTTAGCGATTTTGTTTTCAAGAATATTCCCACAGAAATAGGGGTGAAGATAAGAAGCTACGGATTCGAAAATAAGGAGATATCGGTTATTTTGAAGAAGGAGGCGGAAATACTCCAGACAAAGAAAATTCGCCTGCCGGAAGGGGAAAATGAAGTCACTTTGAGTTTGCACTTCACTCCCCGCTCGCCAGGCTCTTCCCACTATACGGTTTCCCTTCCCTCTTATAGTGGGGAAATCTCTTTTGCCAATAATAGAAAAGATTTCACACTCCAGGTGCTGCGGGACAAAATTAGAATTCTCTACATCTGTGGGCAGCCAAGCTGGNNAAGCGACCCGGGCATAGAACTTGTCTCTTTTATAATTTTGCGCAATCCCGAAAATATCTCCCTGGTTCCGGAGAATCAGCTCTCCTTGATTCCTTTTCCTACAACAGAGATATTTACTAAACAGATATTCAACTTCGATTTACTTATTTTCGAAAACTTTACCTATACCCGGTTCGGGATTCCCAAAACGTATCTGGAAAACATTCGAAAATTTGTCATGGAAACGGGGGGAGGCTTTCTGATGATAGGAGGAGATAACTCCTTTGCCCGGGGAAGATATAAGGGAACACCCGTGGAAGAGATATTGCCGGTGGAAATGGAGGACGTAAGCGGAAACATTATAGAGGGAGAGTTCAAAATGCTGGCCCGAGAAACCACGCATCCGATACTGAAATTATCGGACAACCCGGGAGAAAATAGCAAGATATGGGCAGCAATGCCGGAGTTGGATGGCTGCAATCGTCTATTGAGGCCGAAGCCTGAAGCCATAGTTTTGGGAGTCCACCCTTTAGTTAAAAACAAATACGGAAATCTAGTGATAGTTGCCGTTTGGGAAAAAGGCAAGGGAAGAGTAATGAGTGTGGCTTCCAACAGCACCTGGCGCTGGCGTTTTCAGGCCCGGGCGCGAGGCGGCACAGGTTCCCACTATGAACGGTTCTGGCATCAGGCGGTTCACTGGCTGGTGAAATCTCCCCAATTGAAACTCGTACATCTAAGTACGGATAAGGAAAACTATACAAAAGGAGAAAAGATTCTTTTGTCTGCGACAGTGTTTGACCGATATTATAGGCCGAGTGAACATGCGCGGGTCTATTTACAATTGGTAGATCCTTCAGGAACGAGGATTGATCTGGGAAGCGCTGCACCAAAAGAGAGACGGGGAGAATATGGAACCGATTATTTGTCCGGGAAGGAAGGAAAGTATACATTTACTGCTACAGCCCGGGAAGGTTCAAGGGTTCTGGGCAGGGACACTGTTTCCTGTAAAGTGGCAATTCCTTCTCTGGAGTGGGAAAATGCTCAACTGAACGAACCTCTTTTGCGAGAACTGGCGGATTTAACGGGAGGAAAATATTTTCATATCGGTAGCATTAAAACAGAAGAAATCAGCTTGCCGGAAGCGAGAGAGGCTCAGCCTGTGGTGAAGAGAGTGGTGGCTGTGTGGAATAACCCCTCTATTTTTATCATATTGTGCATATTGCTGGGCATAGAATGGTATGTGCGCCGCAGAAGCGGTATGATGTAAGAGGAAAAGATGGTCGACGCCTATTTCCAATTGGTTAGAATAATGGGTAAGATCAGAAGGTGGATAAGAATTAAAGCTTTGCTGGAAGGAATTCTTTTGTCTTTTTCCATTCTGTTGGCACTGGTAATAGTCTTTAGCGTCCTGGACTATTCAATTTCCTTTAATTCGCAGGTGCGCCTCTTTCTACTGATAGGTCTTATTCTTTCCATTATTATCCTGTTAGCGAAATTTGTTGCGATTCCTTTACTTTCCCCTTTGACCGACGGCAAGATTGCTCTCAAAATTCAGAAAAGGTATCCCGTATTAAAGGACGATTTCATAAATTCCATACAACTGTTTCCCCTGGCGAGTTCCGAGGATGAAGTCTACGTATCCAAAGCACTGATTGGCGAACTCATTAGAAGGACCTCCCAAAAGGCGAGAATAGTCAGCACTTTTGAGATAGAAGACATAAAGCGCCTTAAGAAACTTTTCTTCTTAAGTCTTTCAGTCTTTCTTATTTTCTCGTTTCTTCTCTTTTTTCCACCGCGTATTCTTCCCTTTGCACTTCCCCGGCTATTCAGACCTTTAGATTACCAGGAAGTGAATCGGATAGTGCGGGTTATTCCGGGGGATGTAGAAGTGTTGCATGGGGAAAGCCAGAGAATCGGAGTGGAGATTTTCCAGAGAGGGGGAACTCCCTATTTAATATATAAGATTTCGGGAGGTAACTGGCAAAAAGCCAAAATGCTGGGAGAGCCATATCCCCAGGGAGAAATTCGTGATTTCTTCTACAATTTCTCCAGAATTACTCAACCGATAGATTATTTTATTAAATGGAAAGATTTGCGCACGCCGGCTTACTCTATCAGCGTAGTTATCCTTCCCGAAGTGGGAGACATTTCTCTGGAATACATCTATCCTTCTTATACAGGATTGCCTGAGCTGAAGGTGGAGAAGACCGGCGGGAACCTTGAGGCGTTGCTGGGAACTCAGGTGCATATGACTTTGCAGGCCAATAAGCCCATAAGAAGAGGATTCATTCTGACCGATGATGGGAAGAGAATACCCCTAAAAATTGAGAGAGATTCGTACCTTAAAGGGTATTTGGTTCTCACCGGCGAGAAGGTCTACTGGGTGGAAGTGGAGGATGCCCAGGGGTATACGAATCCTCGCCCCATTAGGCATTACATAAGGACGCTTCTCGACAACCCCCCGCAGATAAAGATTATTGCCCCTGGTTGCGACCTGACAGTCTCAGAGAAGAGCAGAGTTGAACTTGCTTACGAGGCGAGCGATGACTTCGGCTTAACGCGGGTAGACCTTGTATACCAGAAGTTAAGAGGGGAAAGTTATGAGTCGATGAAGCCGGAGAGAATGAGGATTGAAACATTTGAATCTTCGCCGGGGCAGAAACTCTGCGACTATCAGTGGGAGCTGGAAAATCTCCCGTTGCGCCCCGGTGAGCTAATCAGTTATTATTTGGAAGCGTGGGACAACGATGCTATATCCGGGCCAAAAAGTAGCCTTTCCCAAACCTATTACCTGGAGGTATTCAGTTACATTAAAGAGCATGAAGAGATCGCAGATATGGAGCACCATTTCCGGGAGGAGATCTTGCGTATTCTGGGAGACCAGATTCTAGCCAGGAGTAGAGTAGAGAACTGGGAGGAAATAAAAGGCGTGGAAGAGTTGAAAAGCATCCAGGCGGACCAGGCAAAGGTCGAAAAGTCGACCGAAGATTTGCTCAATTATTTACAGAAGCTCCTTCCGCGCATGGAAGCCGACCCCCTGGGCAATTTTCAAGTATATTCAGAATATGAAAACATGGAAGAGAACTTAAAATATCTGAAAGAGCAAAAAATGGCAGATGCTTTATCCAGAATTACCGAAGCGATGAAAGCTTCCGGCGCCGCCAGGAAAGAATATATGGAAATGGTAAAAGATAGTCAAGACGAGATTATTTCCGAACTGGAAAAGATGTCTCTTCTGGCTCAGGACCTCCTCCAGGACGAGAAAATGCGCGACGTACTGGGAACAGCCCAGGAATTGTTAGACAGTCAAGCAGATCTTACGCAAAAGTTAGAAGAGATGGGAAGAGAAATGGACAAGCAGAAACTGGAGGAACTTAAGAAGAGCCTGGCGGAAATCTCAAAACTTATGGCCCAGCTGGCAAAGAGTCTCTCCCAGCTTCCGGAAACTCTGCCCGAGGAATTCATCAACCAGGATGCAATCAAGAGTCTGGAGTTGGGAGAGATGTCCGGTGATATAGAAAAGATGGCGGACAAAATTGTTAAGGGTGACCTGGAATCTGCCTTGAACATAGCCAGGAACTTACTTAAGACGCTTTCTGCAACAATGGCCGTCCTGCAAGCTGCTGCCAACCAGGTCCCATCTTTTGGTAAGTTACCCCAACTTTCTCAACAGGCAACTGTATATTCCCAGGAATTAGAAAAACTGATTGCCGAAGAAAAGGAATTGATTGATCGCACCGAGCGACTGGATAAAAAACGTCTGGAAGCTTTGTTTAAGAAGCAAGAGGACCTGTTAAAGAAATTGGCTAAGCTACAAGAGGAGGCGATAAAAGAAGGAAAAGAATTACAGGAAGACCTGAAGGGGAAACTGAAATATATACGGGTATATCCCGCTCTCTATGGAAACCTGTCCCGGGTTTTAAGGAGAATGGAGGAAGTTCTCAGGGAGCTGTCCGGGGAGACTCCTCGCCGGGCAAAAGAGTTATTGAAAGAATGTATCGCCGGCCTGAATGGTATGTTGGTAGTTGTAGACAAATTCATCCTTGAGATTGAAAAGGAAAAAGAGAAAATTTCAACTGCCTTATCCAAGTTGTCTGAGGAAAAAGAAAATGAAGAAGAGTTGACCCCGCAAGAGAAGAACCTTCTATCATTAAAGGATAATTGGGAAGGGAAGGAGAGAGATATTTCGGGAACGGAAGAGAAGATTGTTGCTCTTTGCGACAGGGAAGAGAAGATTGCAAAGTTATTGGAATTCGAAGAGGAAGTAACGGAAGTATTCCAGGAAGAAGACCTCCGGGAACTGGAAAATCTGGCGAAAAAACAGGAAAACCTGGAAAGCCTCACGGGAAGACTGAAACAGAAGTTAGAGGAACTTTCCGGAAAGACTTCCGCCATTGGCCCGGAAATAATCTCTAACATGGAAAAAGCTTCTTCGGCGATGGATAAGGCTGCGGGAGAATTGGAAGAGAAGAAGACCGAGCCTGCCCTGGAAAAAGAGAGAGAAGCGCTCTATTATCTGGCGCAGGGAAAAGAAGGCCTTGCTTCCGCTTCCCGGAAATTGATGGAACTGGCAAAAAGAGCAGGAAAGCCTATGGTCGGTTTCCTGCAGCCGAGGGGAGGGACGCTTCCGGGAGGGAGGATGGGATTCAGGGAAGGTTACGTAGAGATTCCCGAACCTCACGAGTATCAACCACCCCGGGAATTCCGCCAGGAACTTCTGGAAGCTCTCAAAGAAAAGTATCCCCAAATCTATGAAGAGCTGATTAAACAGTACTACCGTCGCCTCACAGAATAAGCTATCCTTGCCTATATCCTCTCCCCCGGGGGAGAGGGTTAGGGTGAGGGGGAAAAGGAGGATGTTTAGATGGCGTGGGAAGCAAAGAAATTTGTTGCAGAGAAAATCTCTGAGATGAAGAAAGTTGTAGGAGACAGGAACGCTGTAGTGGCTACCTCGGGGGGAGTGGATAGTGTAGCCTGCGCGTTTCTGGCACACAGGGCGCTGGGAGAGAAACTCGCCGTTATTTTTATTGACGACGGGCTGATGCGAGAGGGTGAACCGGAGAAAGTGTCCCGGGAGTTAGGGAATTTCGGTGTAAAAGTGGAAATAATCGATGCCCGAGACGAATTTTTCAAAGTGCTTAAAGGAATAGAAGATCCCGAGGAGAAAAGGAAAAGATTTAGAGATACTTTTTATAAAACATTGGGCAAGGCAGTAAAGGAGAACAAAGCTTCATACCTCATTCAGGGCACGATTGCGGCGGATGTCTCGGAGACTGAAAGAGGTATTAAGACGCAGCATAACGTTCTGGAACAGATAGGAATCGACCCCGGAGATTACGGATTTCAAGTCATCGAGCCGCTTCGAGAAATCTACAAACCCGAGGTAAGAGATGTAGCCAGAGAACTGGGGCTGCCGGAAGAAATTTACCAGAGAATGCCGTTCCCCGGACCCGGTTTGGCCACGAGAGTCATCGGAGAGGTTAATCCGGAGAGGGTAGAGATGGCGAGAAAAGCAAACAGGATTGTGGAAGAGGAAATAAAAGAGTTGAAACCTTTCCAGGCATTCGCAGTTCTCATGAAAGATAGAGCCACAGGGACGGTGGGGGGGAAGAGAGCCTTTGGAAACATAATTGTGGTCAGAAGCGTTGAGTCCAAAAATGCAATGACTGCTTCCGTAAGTAGAATCCCCTGGGAAATTCTGGAGAAGATTCAACGGAGAATTACTGAGGAGATACCTGCGGTGACCAAGGTTCTCTTCGATATTACTCCCAAGCCTCCCAGCACAATAGAGTATATTTAAAGGATAAAAATATGCGTGAAGTAATATGGGTATGATGAAATTGATGATTTCTGTTTTTTTATTGACCGTGCCTACTCTACTTTATGGTGGGAATATAATCGTTGATGGTGAACACTACTTGAATCGATGGAACGCGGAGAAGGTAGGGGAGCTTGCGCGGAAGGCAGTGGCGGAAAAACCGGAGAATGCCGACTCCTTCAGGTTACTGGGGTTATCGTATTTCTATCAGGGAGATTATGACAGAGCAATAGAGTATCTGGAAAAAGCATCGCTAATGGAACCGGGAAATGATGAGCGGAAGAGACTTCTCTCCTTTGTTGCAGGCACTAAAAAAATTACGGAAAAATTTAGTGACAATTCCAGTGAACACTTCGTACTTCGCCTGGCCGCCAGGGATGACCTTCTCGTTGAGTACGCCCTGGAGGCTCTGGAGAAAGCATATGAAGAAATACAGGATGAGCTGGACCATTTTTCAGAAGAGAAAATTCTGGTTGAGGTATATCCCACGACTGAAGGATTCACCCACGCTTCCAGTCTTTCTCCGGAGCAGATCGAAGTCTCCGGGGCAATCGGAATCTGTAAATTCAACCGAATTATGATTATTTCTCCCCGCTGCCTGGTATACGGTTATCGTTGGCTGGACGCTTTGGCTCACGAATTTGTCCATTATCTCGTCGCCAAATTGACAGGGCTTAACATCCCTTTGTGGTTAAATGAGGGCCTGGCCAAGTATTATGAAACAAGATGGAGAGTGCAACAACCGAATTATCTGACTCCTGTTTACAAAAATGCTCTTTCGGTTGCAGCAAGAGAAGGAAAATGGGTCGATTTCGGGAAGATGAAGCGAGGTATGCCTTCCCTGGAGAGCCGGGAAGAGGTAATTCTCGCCTTTGCCGAAGTCTCTTTAGCAGTAGATTATTTACTGCGCCATTACGGCAGCGATAAATTAACCCGTTTTCTGCACGAACTCGGCAAGACCGCGGGTAAAGAAGATTTTGATAAAAGGGAGAAGCAGTGGGACGAACTTTTCCACAAATTCTTCGCGTCAGACCAGAGAGAGATTCAAAGCGCCTTGAGAAATTTTCTGCCACAGATGAATCTGGAAGAGATACCGGGAGTAGCGTTGGATAGCTTCAAGTTAAAAGAACAAGGAAAGGAAACAGATGAACTGGAAGAATATATAGGAGTGGGAGCCCGCGGGCATGTCCGTCTGGGGGATATGTATCGCCAGAGGGGAAGGTCTAGCGTCGCTCTCATTCAATACGAGAAGGGTTTAAGAGAAGAGCCGAATAATCATGTGATTCTGAATAAGATAGGCAGAACCTTTAGCGAACTGGGCAGATTTGAAGAAGCGGAAGAATCCTTTAAGAAATCGTTGCAGGTTAACCCGAACTACGGGCCAACTTATACTAGCCTCGCCACTGTTTACTTTATTCAGGAGAAGTTGACACCGGCGCTGGAAAATTACCAGGAGTCTAATCAGATTAATCCTTTCAACCCTCTTATTCATAAGTATATGGGTCTTATCCACTACAGGCTGGGAGAGGAGACAAAAGCGGAACGAGAGTGGACGATTGCCCGCAGGCTTCTTCCCGGCGATATAGAGGTTGAGTCCTGGCTCCTGGACATAGAAAGAAAAAATCCTTGAACCTTTTAAAGGAAACAAAGATGTGGGAATTCTACTTGCCCACAAGGATAATTTTCGGGAGAGAAAGTTTAAATAGACTGGGTAGGGAAGTCAAGTATCTGGGAGAACCTGTTCTTCTGGTCACGGGAAGAAGAGCTATCCGGGAGAGTGGCATTCTGGACAGAGTTAATCGAATCCTGAACAGGGAGAAAATCGCCAGCGTGGTTTACGACCATGTCTCTCCCGAACCTGATACTGAAGTAGTGGATAAAGGCGTGGCCTTTGCCCGTCAGAATAGATGCAAAGTCGTAGTAGGTATTGGTGGCGGAAGTGCTATTGACGTGGCTAAGGCAATTGCCGGGCTGGCACTTGAGGAGAAATTCGCCTCGGTAGCCGAATATCTGGAAGGGGAAGGTAATAAGAGACTGAATTCGCCCGGTCTCCCTTTTATTGCCATTCCCACCACGGCTGGAACCGGAGCAGAAGTCGCCAGGAATGCGGTGATTATCAATAAGCCAGCGAGAAGTAAAAAAAGTTTTCGCAGCGATTATCTATTTGCCAGGATAGCCATTATCGACCCTACTTTGACTCTGAGCCTTCCTAAAAATATTACTGCCTCCAGCGGGGTGGATACTTTGACCCATCTCATCGAGGGATACGTTTCCCGGAAGGCAAATTTTCTGACCGATGCCCTGGCGACTAGAGGAATCAATCTGGTGGGAGAGGCAATAATTTCCGCATACAATAATGGTTCTAACCGGGAGGCAAGGGAGAAGATGTGCCTGGCCAGTCTTCTGGGCGGCATTGTGCTCACAAATTCGGGTTTGGGTATTGCTCACGGAGTGTCTCCCTTCCTGGGAGCATTGCACGGGATTCCTCATGGCGTGGCCAACGGCATGCTCCTGGCGCGGGCAATAGAGTTTAATTTGTCCTCAAGAATTGAGAAATTCAGATGTGTTGCTTCTGCCCTGGGAGAGAAAATAGAAGGTCTTACGGAAGAAGAGGCGGCCTGTAAAGCTCTTTCTGCAGTAGAGAGGATAGTTGAGGAACTGAGGATTCCCCGCAGTTTAGGAGAATTCGGCGTAAAGTCGGAAGACCTGCCTGAGCTTACCAGGAAATCCCTCACTTCCAACTCCACCAGAGGAAATCCTCGCGCAGTCAGTTACGAAGATATCCTGTCATTATTAAATGAGTTAATGGAGTAACAGACTTTAGTCTGTCTAATAATTAAGTATTGTGTCCCTGTAATTCTAATTCTATTAGAGAGGACAGAATATGGAAAGAGTCAATGAAAAAGAGAAGGAATTCCGTTTTGGAGACGCGGGTCCCAAGTATCTTTTCCGAGGACCCAGAATAGAATGGGGAATTTTGGTTCTGAAACCCGGAGGGTCGTTGGGAGCCCACTACCATAAAGAGGTAGAAGAGACATTTTATTTTCTCGAGGGAAAGGGCAAATTATTTATTGACGGCACTGAATATTCGGGGCAAGCGGGAGAGGCTTTCCGGCTGGAACCGGGAGAAAAACATAATATCCAAAACGATTCCCCATCTCCTATTCGTGCCGTGTTCATCAAGTGCCCTTATAAACCCGAGGACAAAATTAAGCTTTAAACAGAAAAGAGCGGGGAGATAAAAGATGGCCGAGCGGGTAGCACTGGTAAGATGCGAAACTTATCATCTTCCGGTTTTGGAAAATTCTTTAAGAAAATTGTTAGGTTTACTGGGCGGGATTGGCCAGTTTGTCAAGAATGGAGATAGAGTTCTAATCAAGATAAACCTACTTTCAGGTAAACCTCCGGAAAAGGCAGTAACCACCCATCCCGGGCTGGTGGAAGCCGTAGTTAATTTGGTAAAAGAAGCGGGAGGAATTCCCGCAATCGGAGACAGTCCCGGGGAAAGGGCAGCTCTTACGGGAGTGGCCAGAGCGTATCGAACTGCAGGATTCGAGAAAGTTAGCCGTAAAACGGGTGTTCCTCTTTTATCTTTCGAGGATGAAGTTATAGAAGTGGGAAACAGTCAGGGGCGTCTTTATAAAAAGTTTGCGGTCACCAAACGAATAGAGGATTTTGATGTAATCATTTCCGTTCCTAAATTGAAAACTCACCCTCTAACCTACATTACGGCAGGAGTGAAGAATAACTTCGGTTTCATTCCCGGATTGAGAAAAACGGAATTCCATTTGAAATTGCCTGACCGGGAGTTGTTTTCCCGGATGCTTGTTGACCTTTTATATACGGTAAAGATCGACCTGGTAATTCTGGATGCGATTGTGGCCATGGAGGGAAATGGCCCGGCTGGTGGCACGCCTCGCAAGGTGGGAGCAATTCTTGCCAGCAAGAATCCCGCAGCGTTAGATTTTGTTGCCGGCAAACTCATCGGTTACAAAAGTGCGCTGGATATTCCCACTAACAGGATAGCTATGGAGAGAAGAATGCTCCTCCCCGGAAATATAGAAATCTCAGGAGAAAAAATTGAAGATTTAGAAGTGAAAGATTTCAAACAGATTCCCCGGGATGTTTCCCTGAATGTTCCCAAATTTCTGCTTAAGTGGCTGAAAAACCTAGTATCAGCGAAACCGAGAATAATTGAGAAGCTTTGTAACCGTTGCCTGTATTGCCTGGAAAGCTGCCCTGTTAAATGTATAGGAAAGACCAAAAACGGTAGACCTTCCATTAATTATTCGGATTGTATTAGATGCTTCTGTTGTCAGGAACTCTGTTCACAGGGAGCGATAATAACAAAGAGTCCCTGGTGGGTGAAGTTATTCACCGCATAAGAAGAATAGTTTTGACTTTTTGGCTAAAATAGGTTAAATTGATTGGGAGCCCTCCCGAGAGGAAGGCAATTATCCCCCGATGAAACCGGGGGACTCCATATTTTTTGTCGAAAGAAACGGAGCACAGTTAAATGGATTTGATTGTGACCCATATTGGTGCAGATTTTGATGCTTTGGCTTCTCTGGTAGCGGCAAGAAAGATATATCCCAGGGCTTTAGTCATCATACCCGGCTCAGCCGACAAGGATGTGAGAGAATATTTGTATAAGAACCCGGAGCTGATAGACCTGAAGAAAGAAAAAGAGGTTGATTTCAAAAAAGTCAAGAGACTCATAGTTGTAGATACGCGGCTTGCCAAAAGAATAGGGGAGGCAAAGACAGTCCTCAGTAATCGCGGATTAATCCTCCACTTCTACGACCACCATCCCCGCACCAAGAGCGATCTTGCGGGAAGAGTGGACATCGGGGGACGCTACGGAGCTACCACGACTATTCTGGTAGAGATTCTGAAGAAGAGAAAAATCAAAATTTCTCCGGAAGAGGCAACTCTTCTTGCTCTGGGAATTTACGAAGATACGGGTTCTTTTACATTTCCTTCCACAACCCCCGCAGATTTAAGGGCAGCTTCTTTTCTGGTAAGCAAAGGAGCAAATATAAACACGATTTCTGACTTTATGCGCCGGGAATTGACTAAGACTCAGGTTAAACTATTAAATAGACTTCTGCGATTGGAAAAGAGAATTAAGATTAACGGGATAGAAATTGCCATTATCAAATTGAAGTCTTCGAATTATATCACTGATCTAGCGGCAACTGTTCATAGATTACGCGATATCGAGAACCTGGAGTCGATTTTCGTATTGTTGGGAACAAAGGAAAGAATTCGCGTAGTTGCCCGTAGCCGAATTAAGGCTGTAAACGTGGGTAAAATTACCCAGGCATTTGGGGGAGGTGGACACGCCACTGCGGCTTCGGCCACAATAAGAGGAATGGAGCTACGGGATGTGGAGAAAAAATTGATAGAAGTCCTGAAGAGCAAAGTTACCCCCGAAATAGCACCTGAGGAGAGCCTCCTGTTTAGAAAGAGTGTAGGCCCGCTTTTAGACAGAAATCTTCCTCCCGGAGTAGCGGGCTTACTGGCGAAAGTGGGTAAGATAGCCGAGAAGAAGGATTTCCGAGTCTATTTGGTTGGCGGCATCGTACGTGACCTTCTGCTCGGCGTGGAAAACTTCGATGTAGATTTAGTGGTTAAGGGTGACGGCATATCATTTGCTCGTTATCTGGTCAGCAAACTGGGCGGCAAGATTACTGCTCACAGGAGGTTCGGGACGGCAGTAGCTACTTTGTCGGGAGGAATCAAGATAGATATTGCCACTGCCAGAAAGGAATTTTACGCATCTCCCGCTGCCCTGCCCGCCGTAGAAAAGGGTTCTCTGAGAGAAGATTTGTACCGACGGGACTTTACCATTAATGCAATGGCTGTGAGATTGAATCCCGGGCGTTACGGAGAACTTATCGACTTCTTCGGCGGGTGGAGAGATTTGAAGGAGAGAAAGGTTAAGGTTTTGCATAACAGGAGCTTTATCGAAGACCCCACGCGCATCTTTCGGGCAATTCGTTTCCAGGAAAGATACGGCTTCTTCATGGACAAGAACACCGAGCGGCTGGTCAGGGATGCGCTAAAGAGGAAAATTTTTAGGCGCCTGAGCAAACAAAGAATAAGAGAAGAAATGATTGCCATCCTGAGCGAGCCCCGACCCGGGAACGCAATTTTGGCATTGTATAGGATCGGGATTCTCAAGTCGATCCATCCCAAAATCAGATTGAGCCCGGAGATAAAGAAAGATTTGCAAACGGTTAAGACTATCCTTGACAGGTTCGCCCCGTTTCTCAAAAAAGAGGCCGGGAAAAGCTGGATAATCCATTTTCTTATCCTGGTGCAACAGTTAAGTATCTTGGAAGTAAGGAATCTCTGCAGGAATTTCGGATTCTCCCGGGAACAGTATAATAAAATATTCAAAGGGAGAGAAAGTTTATCGGAAGCCACGAGAAAGCTTAAAAAAGCAGAATTAAAGCCGAGTCTTCTCTATCGAGCGTTGCAGGGATTACCGATAGAAGCGCTTGTATTTATTGTGCTAAAGGGAAGGAGCCGATTAGTGGAAAGGAGAGTCCATCGATATCTGACCAGAGTGCGCCGGGAGAAGATTCGTACTACCGGCAATAAACTCAAGAAGATGGGATATAAACAGGGCCCCTTGTTTAAGAAGATATTGCAAGAGTTGCTCTGGGCGAAACTTGATGGAGTCGTAAAAAGCCCGTCTTCTGAGACGAAGTTTATAATTGACAATTTTCCCAAAGATTGATAAAATAAAAAATTTAAGGAAAGAAACAGAGTAGCCGCTTCCGTTCACGGGAGCGCGGTAAAAGGAGGTGAGGTGAGACAACCCGAGTGAGTGGAGTTTAACTCACCGATTGGTGCATGATTACGCTCGAACAGATAGTGAGGAATCCTTCTCTTGTTTTCCGGATGATTCCTCTGCCTGTAGCTCTGGTTATTTTCTTTTTTGCAATTGTTATTCATGAATGTGCCCATGCGTGGATGGCTTCTCGCTGCGGAGACAATACCGCAAGATATGCCGGAAGAATAACGTTGAATCCCCTGCCACATATTGACCCTATCGGAACAATAATATTTCCTCTCCTTCTAATTCTTTCTCGTTCCTCGTTTGTTATCGGCTGGGCTAAACCTGTTCCCATTAATCCTTACAATTTCAATAATCCCCGAGCGGATCTGGTGCGAGTGGGAGCTTCCGGCCCTTTGTCCAATATAGGATTGGCTATTGCCTCTTCTTTTATGGTCTGGATATTCAGTTACTTACCCATGGGAGAGATAAAGAATTCCATAATAATAATTCTTCTGTTCAGTGTTCTAATCAATCTTTTGCTTGCAGTTTTCAATTTAATTCCCATTCCTCCGCTGGATGGTTCACAAATTCTCTCGGGATTATTGCCCACTCATCTGGCCGTAAAATATGAGGGAATTTCTCGCTACGGTTTTATTATTATCTTCTTGTTACTTTTGACGGGTTTACTCTGGGCGATAATCATACCCATCGTCCAGTTTCTCTATGGTTTACTCTTTTTGTGGGTAGGAAGGGGCTTTTAAAAATGACCAGGAAAAGAATTTTAAGTGGAATGCGTCCCAGCGGAAAGTTACACGTGGGACATCTGGTAGGAGCACTCGCCAATTGGGCAGCTTTACAGGACGAATACGAATGTTTCTACATGGTAGCAGACTGGCACGCTCTCACGACAGAGTACGAAAACCCGAAAGAGATTAAAACGAATATCAAAGAGATGGTTATTGATTGGATATCGGCAGGTCTCGACCCTGAAAAGTGCACGATGTTCGTGCAGTCTCATGTTCTGGAGCACGCGGAACTGCATCTTCTATTTTCTATGTTTATTCCTTTAAGCTGGCTGGAAAGGTGCCCCACTTACAAGCAGCAACAACAGGAATTGAAGGATAAGAACCTTTCTACTTACGGATTTCTGGGGTATCCTGTTCTGCAAGCGGCAGACATTTTAGTGTACAAAGCCGATGCCGTACCTGTGGGTGAAGACCAACTGCCCCATCTGGAACTGTGCCGGGAGATTGCCCGGCGCTTCAATTTCTTATATAAAAACATTTTTCCCGAGCCACAGGCTCTTCTTACTAAAGTGCCCAAACTTTTGGGAACCGATGGCCGCAAGATGAGTAAGAGCTATGATAATTGCATTTTCTTATCGGACCCTCCGCAGGTTATTCGGGAAAAGGTAGCGTCTATGATTACCGACCCCAGCCGGATTAGAGCGCATGACCCCGGACACCCCGACGTGTGTACGGCATATGGCTTACATAAGATATTTAATTCCCCCAAAATAGATGCAATAACCGCCGACTGTAAAAGTGGGAAAATAGGCTGCGTGGCCTGTAAGAAGGTTTTGAGCGAAGCTTTGATAGAGAGATTGAAATCGATTCAGGCAAAAAGGAAAGAATTGGAGGCGCATCCGGAAGAGCTCACCAGGATCCTCAATCAGGGCCGTCTCAGTGCTCAAAAGATTACTCAGGAAACGCTTAAGAAAGTGAGAGAAGCGATTGGACTATAAAGAGGAGAGTGTAACGGATTATAAGGTGAGACTGGAGGTATTCGAGGGTCCTCTCGACTTGTTGTTACACCTGGTTAAAAAAAACGAGCTGGATATATTCAATATCCCCATAGCAGAAATCACGGCCGACTATTTGAACTACATAAAACTTTTCCGGAAGCTGAACCTGAATTTTGCGGGAGAATTTCTGGTAATGGCTGCTACCTTAATCCACATAAAATCGAGAATGTTACTACCCTCACCAGAAACAATTGAGGAGGAAGAGATTGAGGATCCCCGGGCGGAATTGGCGGCCAGACTCATGGAATATAAGAAATTTAAAGAAGCAGCCGGTATTTTAAAAGAGAAGGAGGCAATTCAAAGGGACGTATACGGGCGTCTTCCTCTGGTTCCCCAGGATGAAGATTATACCATCGAGGCCACGCTTTTTGACCTTATGGACGCCTTCCAGAAAGTGGTATTTCGCGCGGAAAAAGAGGTGCGGGAAATAATTCAGGAAGACATCAGGGTGGAAGACAGAATTCGGGAAATCCTGAACCTTCTGGAAAACAAAAGATTTATCAATTTTGAAACCATATTTTCTGGCCAGAGGACCAAGAGACTTCTAATAGTAACTTTCCTGGCTCTTCTGGAGCTAATCCGGTTGAGAACGGTTTTTGCTCGCCAGGCAAGGCCATTCGGGCATATAAGGATATACAGGGCAAAGCGGGAAGGGGTAGCATAAAGACAATGGAAAAAGAAGAATTGAAAAACATAATTGAATGTCTCTTATTTTTCTCTGATAGACCGTTGAGTATAGAAAGACTGGGGGAGATTACGGAAATCGATAATTCTGGCGAGATAAAAGAGGCTTTGGAAGATTTGCAGAGAGAATACGAGCTGAGAAATAGCGCGCTACAAGTTCTGAACATTGCCCAGGGATACCAGATTTTTACCAGGGGAGAATTTTCCCGCTGGGTGAGAAAACTTTATAAAGCACAAACTACTTTTCAACTTTCACTGCCTGCTCTGGAGACGCTCTCCATCATCGCTTATAAACAGCCCGTTACCCGGGGAGAAATAGAAAAGATAAGGGGAGTCGATGCTTCTGGCGTGTTGCGGACGCTTTTGGAAAAGAAATTGATTAGAATTTCGGGGAGGAAAAGGCTACCGGGTCGCCCAATGCTATATGCAACGTCTCAGGAATTCCTGCGTTACTTTGGGTTAAAAGACCTATCCGAAATTCCCAGTCTGGAGGAGATAAAACCACCGGTAAGTGGATAAAGACGGGAGGGATAATCCATGGACTTAAAAAGTTTAAGGGAAAAAATTGACACAGTAGATAACCAAATTTTGAAATTGTTGAACCAGAGAACCAGAGCGGTGCAGGAAATTGCAAAATTGAAAGCAAAGGAAAAGCAGGAATTTTATGCTCCTCACCGGGAAAAGAAGATATTGGAGAGGCTGCTTAAGAAGAATAAAGGCCCGCTACCTAATGAAGCGTTAAAAGGAATCTTACAGGAAATTTTGAACGTTTCCCGGTCGATGCAGAAGAAATTGAGGGTAGCTTATCTAGGGCCGCCCGCCACATTCACCCATTTGGCAGCAGTGAAGAATTTCGGTAAATTTGCCGATTTTACTTCTGCCAAGAGCATAGCCGACGTTTTCTCCGAGGTGGAAAAGGGTCGCTCCGATTACGGAGTTGTGCCCATTGAGAACTCGACGGAAGGGGTAATCAATCATACACTGGATATGTTCGTCGCTTCGGAATTGAAAATCTGTTCCGAATTGCTTCTGGAAATCTCTCATAATCTCCTTTCCCGGGCGAGGGAACTGGGGGAGATAAAGAGAATTTATTCTCATCCTCAGGCAATTGCCCAGTCCAGAAATTGGATTGAAGACAGCCTGCCCAACGCGGAGTTGGTAGAGACATCTTCTACTGCCAAGGCAGCGGAGCTGGCAGAGAAAGACCCTGAGGGCGGAGCAATAGCTTCCCGTCTTGCGGCCTCTTTATATGACCTGAAAATAATCGCCGAGGGTATTGAGGATAACGTGCAGAATTTTACCCGCTTTCTGGTAATAGGTAAGAGTTACCCCGGAAAAAGCGGACAGGATAAAACCTCCATTCTTTTCTCCATCAAAGATAGGGTGGGGGCGCTACACGATATGCTTATCCCGTTCCGGAAAAATAGAATTAATCTAACCAAGATCGAATCCCGACCGACCAAGCTCAGGGCCTGGGAGTATATATTCTTTGTTGACTTTGCCGGACACGTGGAAGAAGAAAATGTGAAAAGTGCTTTGCGGCAACTGGAAAAAGAATGTCTGTTTCTCAAAATATTGGGCTCTTATCCCAGAAGCGAGTGATTTGGGAGGATACTTTAATGATTGAAAAACTTGTCAGAAAAAATATTTTGGATTTTCAACCCTACCTCCCTGGCAAGCCAATGGAGGAAGTGAAAAGAGAATTAGGTCTTGCCAGAGTAGATAAACTGGCTTCCAATGAGAATCCTCTGGGACCTTCTTCCCGGGCAGTCAGCGCCATGAAAAGGGCTCTCCATCGAGTGAACCTGTATCCCGATGGTAGCGGTTTTTATTTGAAGAAGACTTTGGCCAAGAATTTAAAGGTGCATCCGGAAAATATTATCCTGGGTAGCGGAACGGATGAAATAATCGAAATCATCGGGAAAACTTTCCTGAATCCCGTCGACGAAATCGTAGTCTCCAGGCATGCCTTCATTCGCTACGAGATGGCGGGAGAACTGATGGGTTGTCAGATCAAAAGAGTCCCCATGAGAAATTTTACCCATGACCTGGAGGCAATGAAGAGGGCAATAACGGAAAGGACGAAAATAGTATTTGTAGCCAACCCTAACAATCCTACGGGAACTTATGTTACAGAGAAGGAAGTAGAAAAATTTATGGATGGTCTTCCGGAAGAGGTAATGGTGGTATTTGACGAAGCTTACCGGGAGTACGTAACAAGAAAAGATTATCCTCAGACTCTTCCCTATATTAAGAAAGGGCAAACGTTAATTGTGCTGCGCACCTTTTCCAAAATTTATGGACTGGCAGGATTGCGCATCGGCTATGGCGTAGGGAGATCGGAATTGATCGGCTTTATGGAGAGAATCAGACCTCCGTTCAATACCAATTCGCTGGCTCAGATAGCAGCTATGGCCAGCCTTTCCGATAAGGCGCACATTAAGCGCAGCCGTGAACTGGTTGGCAAGGAAAAGAAATACCTGGAGAAAAATCTGGCGAAGATGGGTATTGAATTCGTTCCCTCGGTGGCTAACCATATTCTCCTCAAGGTAGGTAATGGACAGAACGTGTTTGAAAAATTATTGAAGAAGGGAATAATTGTGAGAGCTATGGTTGAATACGATTTACCGGAATTCATCAGGGTGACCGTAGGACTGCCCCAGCAGAACAGGCGATTCATCAATGCCCTAAGGGAGGTTTTGGACAAATGTTCCTAACACTAAAACCAGGGACCACGAAGCAAGGGATTGAAGAGCTGGTTAAAAAGATAGAAGAGCTGGGATTTCGAGCCCACATTTCCCAGGGTGCTGAGAGAACAGTAATCGGAGTTATTGGCGAAAATGCTATTGCTGCCAGAGAGGTGTTTGAAGCGTTCTTTACCGTGGAGTCGATTACTCCCATCTCTAAACCTTACAAGCTGGTCAGCAGGGAATTCAAAAAAGAAGATACTATAGTTGAGCTGGGCAATGTTTCCATAGGGGGAAAAGATATAGTGGTTATGGCAGGGCCCTGCTCGGTGGAAAAGGAAGACCTCCTTCTCTCTATTGCCAGTGACGTAAAAAAAGCAGGAGCAAAAATTCTTCGCGGAGGGGCTTTCAAGCCGAGAACTTCTCCCTATTCTTTTCAGGGATTGGGAGAGAGGGGATTGAAGTACTTGGCCAAAGCGAAGAAAGCAACGGGCCTTCCGGTAGTTACCGAGGCTATGAACATAGAACAGGTAGAGTTAGTTTCCCGCTATGCGGACATTATCCAGATTGGAGCCCGCAATGTTCAAAATTTCGAGCTTTTGAAAGAAGCTGGCAAAAGCAAAAAGCCCATACTACTTAAGCGAGGCATAGCTACGACAATCGAAGAGTGGTTGATGTCTGCCGAATACATTGTTACCAACGGAAATTCAAACGTGATTCTCTGCGAACGAGGTATCAGAACTTTCGAGAGTGCCACCAGGTTTACTCTGGATTTAAACGCAATTCCCGCGATAAAAGCCTGGAGCCATCTGCCGGTAATTGTAGACCCCTCGCACGGGACTGGCGTGCGCAATTTTGTGGGTTCGATGTCTAAAGCGGCAATTGCCTGCGGCGCCGACGGTCTGATCATCGAAGTACATTCCGACCCGGAACACGCCCTATCTGACGGAAGACAGTCTCTCCTGCCAGAAAAATTCGCCAGCTTAATGCAGGAACTAAAGAAACTTGCCCGCACAATAGGCAGAAACTTATAGTGATAAAAAAGTGACATAAAAAAAGTGACAGGTACTTTTTTCAAAGAAAAAGTGACAGGTACTTTTTGGGAGCTAAATAATGCCGCGTAGAGCAAGATTTACTATAGAAAATGGCATCTATCACATATTAAGCCGTGGAAATAACCAACAGGTTATATTCCATAAGGATAAAGACTATCAAGAATTTCTGGATATCCTTTCCTTTTACAAGAAGAAGTATGAGCTTGAAATATACCATTATGTTTTAATGGGGAATCATATACATTTAATAGCAAAGGCTACTAATGGGAGAGAACTAAGTGAGGCAATGAAAGGTATAAAATGGAGATATGCACAGTATTACAGAAAAAGTTACGGAGGAATAGGACATTTATGGCAAGAAAGATTCAAGAGTTTCCTGATTCAGGAGGGCAGATATCTTTTGGAGTGTGGAAGATATATAGAACTAAATCCGGTAAAAGCAGGGATAGTGGAAGAACCAAAATGGTATTACTGGAGTAGTTACAGAGCCTATGGAGAAGGAGAAAGGGACTATTTAATAGATTTTAGTCCAGAATATCTTGGTTTAGCGGATAGTGACCTGGATAGACAACAGATATACAGAGAATTTATGAAAGATGGGTTAAAGGAAAGACGAGGAGAAGAGAGATATTTCAGGGAAGGGGCGTTTGGTTCGAGAGAGTTTGTGGAAGAGATGAAGAGGAAAGGATTGGTATCCCTTTGGTCTCATAAGGGCAAACCGAAAAAAAGGAAAGAGAAATGAAAAAGTACCTGTCACTTTTTAAGGTGAGTATAATTGGCGTGGGTTTAATGGGAGGGTCTTTCGGTTTAGCTCTGAAAAAGAAGAGACTCGCCCGGCAAGTGGTAGGAATCGGTCGCCATATCCACAAGTTAAAAGAGGCAAAGAGACTGGGTGCCATTGATAGCTACACTACCGATTTTGCCAGAGGGGTCAAAGATTCGGACATAGTTATGGTTGCCGCGCCTGTGGACAAGATTCCACTTATCGTTAAGAGGATATTCCCCCATTTAAAAGATGGCTGCATTGTAACTGACGTAGGGAGCACGAAGGAAAAAGTGGTTAAGGAAGTCCGGGAGATTCTCGCAAAATCTGCCGGCAAAGGGAGAAGGGGTGAGGTTTCTTTCATCGGCGGTCACCCCATGGCAGGTTCCGAGAAGCAAGGAGTAAGAAATGCCAGGGCCGATATTTTCTCGGGCACCACCTGCGTTCTGACTCCGGCAGATAAGAATAACCGACGAGCGGTTAAGGTAGTGGGAGACCTCTGGAAAAGAATGGGAGCGAGAGTTCTTTTGCTTAAACCTGAAGAACACGATTATCTCGTAGCATATACGAGCCACTTGCCCCACGTACTGGCGTCCACATTAGCCAATCTTATAGGCAGGGTTTGTAAAAAAGACCAGCGAGCCAGTAGAATCATCGCGGGAAGTATCTCGGATATGACCAGAATTGCAGACAGCAGTCCTGAAATGTGGATAGATATCTGTATGTCCAATAGCAAAGCGATTTCAAAAAGTATCAGGGTAATGGTAGAGCGTCTGGGAAAAATCAAAAAGTCAATTGAAAAGAATAAAAAGAAAGACCTTCAGGACTTGTTTAATAGAGGTAGACTGGCGAGAAAAAAAATAATCGGGTCGTAAACATGAAAAGTATTAAAATAGAAACAAAGAAGAAAATTGAAGGGGAAATTTCTTTGCCCGGGGACAAATCTATTTCTCACCGCGCTATTATGCTGGGTAGCATCGCCCGGGGGGAAACCAGAGTTAAGGGGCTTTCCGATTGCGTTGACTGTCGGAACACATTAAATGCTTTCGTTAAACTGGGGATAGAAATAGAAGAACAAGCCGGGCAAGGATTGACTATTCACGGGCAAGGATTAAAGGGGTTGTCTCCGGCCAAAGAGGTTATCGACGTAGGCAATTCGGGAACTACTATGAGACTCCTCAGCGGAATTCTTGCCGGGCAAGATTTCTCTTCCACGATGACCGGTGATGAGTCTCTGCGGAAAAGACCGATGAGAAGAATCATTCTCCCCTTAAGGGAAATGGGAGCAAAGATAAGTAGCCCCGACGACAACCATCCGCCGATAACCATTGTGGGGCAGAAATTACGTCCTATAGATTACCATTCTCCTGTTGCCAGCGCCCAGGTGAAATCCTGCGTTCTTCTGGCAGGACTATATGCTGCAGGGAGGACGAGCCTCACTGAGCTTTCGCCGTCGAGAGACCATACGGAACGGATGTTAAAATATCTGGGTGCTCCTGTAGAAGTCAAGGGAAGGACTGTTTTTATTGAAGGAATCTCGGAATTAAAGGCAAGACAGATTACCGTTCCCGGAGATATCTCTTCCGCGGCCTTCTTTATCATTGCCTGCCTTGTTTTACAGAATTCGCAAATCAAAATAAGGGGAGTGGGAATCAATCCCACGCGCACGGGGATCATAGATATCCTTAAGAAGATGGGAGCCGACATTGTAATTGATAACGTCCGTGAGCTTTGTGGAGAGCCAGCAGCCGACCTTGTCGTAAAAAGTAGCAGCCTGAGAGGAACCGAAATAAGGGGCCAGTTGATTCCCAGAATCATAGACGAGATTCCTGTCTTGGCCGTGGCGGCAACGCAAGCCGAAGGGATAACTCAAATCAGCAATGCTCAGGAATTGCGAGTCAAGGAGAGCGACCGCATAGGCAATCTGGTTTCTCAACTTTCCCGAATGGGAGCTTCCGTAAAAGAAAAAAGAGACGGAATGGTAATTTCCGGAGGGAAGAGATTGGC
>JABAOC010003111.1_pt2 | contig 22117 bp, 32 predicted proteins | sample 7062161 | NCBI WGS metagenome assembly JABAOC01 (sample SAMN14538625, study PRJNA623070) | marine sediment metagenome | biome: marine biome [ENVO:00000428]; feature: marine pelagic biome [ENVO:01000023]; material: deep marine sediment [ENVO:00002113] | place: India: Gulf of Khambhat ... | reverse complement strand
AAATGGAATAAATGCGGTGGGATGGCTTGATTTATATAAATTGAATTTTAAAGGAAAAGATAATGCTTTTTGATAACGTAAATAATCATGGAAAAAATAACCGGATAGATCCTATGCCAGATCAGTGGTATGGAGATTATAAACCTTATGATTTGCAAGAAAAAATAAATAAAATTTTAATTTCTAAAGTAAATTCTTATTACCGGGGTAATGGATCAGAATCTTTCTGGGGTGGTCCTGAGGTTAAAAAATTAGAAAAGAATTTTGAACAATATTTAAGAAATGACGATTTAAAAAATGATGCAAGATGTCTTGCAGTGAACTCCTGCACATCTGCTCTTATCATAGCTTGTGCTGCAATTGGTATTGAGCCAGGTGATGAAGTTATAGTGTCTCCATGGTCTATGATATGTAGTGCTACAGCTCCTATGCATTTTGGAGGGATTCCAGTTTTTGCAGATATTGAAAAAGATTATTTTTGTCTGGATCCAGATGATATCGAATGTAAGATAACTTCAAAAACAAAAGCTATTATAGCTGTAGATCTATTCGGGCAACCTGCTGATTATAATAGAATAATGGAAATAGCAGAAAAACATAATTTGTATGTGATAGAAGATGCTGCCCAGGCCATAGGGTCTTGGGAATGGACAGATGAAGAACAAGGACCTTTATATGAAAAACGAACAGGCACATTTGGGCATATTGGATGTTTTTCTTTTACTCAAGGAAAACATCTTACAGCCGGTGAAGGTGGAATGATTGTAACGAGTGATTCTGAATTATATGCAAAATGCGCTTTGCTTCGGAATCATGCGGAGGCTGTAAATAATGATTTGCTAGATCCTCAATATATGAACTTAGTTGGATTTAATTTTCGTATGACAGAAATACAAGCTGTAATTTTGAATGAACAGATAAAATGGATAGAAGAAATACGAGATAAACGAATATATAATGTTTATACATTAATAAAAAATATGCCTGGTACAATACAGCTTTATGAAACAAGACCTGGGTATGGTCATAGTTATTATGTAATGCCTTTACGATATAATGGGAAAAATATAAAACGATTTGTGGAACTTGTGAAGAAAAATCTTACATCAGAGTTATATCGAGTGGACAGAGGTGTGCCTGTTGGAGCAGGATATATCAAGCCTTTATATAGGTTTCCATGTTTTCAAACTCCCAAATCATTAAAACACTGGTCTATAAGAAATGTTGATTATTCAGAAGTTATTTGCAAAAATGCAGAACAATTAAATAATGAATTGATAGTATGTCTTCTACATGGATTAGATTTGAAAAGCCAGGATATTAAAGATATACAATTTGCTTTTAAAGAAGCGGATAGGATTATAAATGTATAGAATTATTAAATATAATAATTATTATTATCCACAATATAAATTTTTATGGTGGTGGTTTTATTTCTGGGAAAAACAGGGTTGTTTAGGAGAGTATGGGAAGATTTATTTTGCTTATAAAGAAATATGTATTGATTTTATTAAAGAACAAAATCATAAATGGTGTATGAAGCATGATAAATTATATAGAGATGCATATTATGAAAAGGAGATGGTATGGTCAAGTTTATAGCTGATATCGGAAGTAATCATAATGGATCAATGTATCGGGCAATCAAGCTTATAGATAAAGCCAAGCAGGTAGATTGCTATGGTGTTAAATTTCAATACTTTGAAGTTGACAAACTATATCATCCTTCTACAAAGATAGATTTTGAGCTATTGAAGAAAAGAGAATTACCTTTGGGCTGGATATCAGAGCTTTGTGAATATGCAAAAAAAATAGAGTTAGCTTTTGGTATGACTTTTTTTCATACCGGAGTTATGAATCAATTTGAAGATTGTCAGTTTGATTTCATAAAGATAAGTTCATTTGATACTGGGAGGGATGATCTTATCCGGGAAGCCTTGATTTGTACACCTGAAAGACTTATAATAAGTACAGGGTTAATGATGTTACCGGAAATATTTATGCTTAATCAGAAAATAGCTGAATGGGAAAGTCAACTTGCCATCCCTCACAAGGAATTAACGTTGATGCATTGTATTTCTTCATACCCTGCAAAAAATGGGCAACTATTATTTTTAAGAAAAATGATCCGAGAAGGTTGGGAATGTGGATATTCAGATCATGTAGTAGATTATGGCACAATGGTACAGGCTGCAATAATGGGAGCTGAATATATAGAATTTCATCTTGACTTGGAAGATGAAAAAGGATTTGAGAATATAGGGCATTGCTGGGAAGGAAATCATATAAAGAAAGTAATAGAACATATAGGATTTCTTGATAAAGGATGGCAAGACAAGATAATAACAGATGAGCAGCTTATGTGGAAAGCAGATAAAGATGGTATGAGGCCAGGAAAAATGTGGAGGATAGAAAGGAGGATAAAATGAATTTTAAAAAAAAGATTTTGTTAATATTGTTGGTGATTTTGATAGTTCAAAATTTATATGCAGAATTATTAACAAAAGAAGATTTAAATTTATTAATACCTTTAGAAAAATTATATACAGGAATTGAAGTACAAGCATTATTGTGGGATATATTTCAAGCTCTTGATGAAGAAATTACACAAATTTGTGAAAAAAAAGTAACAGATGCAGTAATTCCTTTATTTGGCGAAATTGAATATTTAAAAGAACATAATCGATGGTATTCAAATGAGATTTTAATTATGGATAGAGAAATAGCCAATTTAAAGAAATCACATTTTTTTACAGGAGTAACATGGTTTAGTATTGGTATAGCAATTGGAGGTATAGGTTGTATTATAATGTTTGCAGCAATAGGAGAATAATATGATTGATGGAAAAGAATTTCTAATTACTGGTGGAGCTGGAACACTCGGAAAAGAAATAATAAGACAGCTTAAGACAAGTTATAAACCCAGAGGAATTCGTATTTATTCTAGAGATGAATTTAAACACTTACAAGCAAAAAATTGGTTTCTTAATAACGGAGTATCTCTTGATAATATCGCTTTTATTATAGGAAGTGTAACTGATTATCAGCAATTAAAAAGAGTGACAGAACGTGTTGATATAATAATTCATACAGCAGCATTAAAACAAGTTTCTGCTTGTGAAGATAATCCAATCGAAGCCATTGCAATCAATGTAATAGGAGCTGAAAATATTGTTTTGGCTGCACTTGAGAATAATATTAACCAGGTAATTAATATTGCTACCGATAAGGGTGTATATCCGATTAATACATATGGAATGACAAAGGGACTTGCTGAAAAGATTTTTGTTGATGCTGTGATATATGCAGGAGGAAAAAAGCCTTATTATAAATCTTGTAGATATGGTAATGTGATAGGGTCTAGAGGATCTGTAATACCTTTATGGAAAAACCAGGTAAAAGATAATGGGAAAATAACTATAACAAATAAAGAAATGACAAGATTTTTCATTCCCTTGGAAGATGTTGCAAGATTTGTGATAGATCGTATAAAAGAAGAAGAGACCGGAAAAATATATATACCTATGATGAAATCCATAGATATGGGAAAATTTGCGGATATAGTACATCCAGATATAGTGCAGGAAGAAATAGGTATTAGACCAGGTGAAAAAATTCATGAAACTATTATCACAGCAGAAGAAAGCATTTACACAGAAAAAAGAGAAAGGCATTACGTGATTGACGCTTTTTCTATGAAAATTAATAACCTAAAAGCTGCTGATAATAAAGGAATAACCAGTTATGGACTTGATTCATACAATAACCCCGAGAAATGGGGTGAAGAGATTTTGAGGTATTGCGAGGTAAAGAAATGATATATAAGAAAGATAATATAATATTAAGACCATTTACAGATTTTTTTGTATGGGATGATGTGGAGAGTACAAATTATATAGAATGGTTTGAAAAACCGGAAATAGTTGAACTAACCAGTCATGGGATTTTGCCGAAAACCAGAGAATCTTTTGAGGAATATGTCAAAGGAAATGATGGAATATCTTATCTTGTATATTCTATTTATATAGAATCTGGAAAAATAACAAATCAATATTATAGACATATAGGAAACATAGCCCTACAACAAATTAATTGGATAAACCGATCTGCTGAATTGGCAATAATTATAGGTGAAAAAGAATATCATAGAAAAGGTATTGCTACTTTTGCAGTAAAGTGTATGGTATATCATGCTTTCATGAAAATGGGGTTACATAGAGTATGGTCTGGTACAAGCTGTAAAAATATAGGCATGCAAAAAGTATTCAATAAATGTGGATTTGAAAAAGAAGGAGTGTTCCGTGAAGCAAAGTTTCACTGTGGAGATTTTGTGGATATATATGAATATGCTATTTTGGATTTTGAGTTTCAGGCAAAAGGATATGGAGATATTATAAATGAAAACGATTAAATGTAAGATATGTAACGGGAGTGGTGAAGAATTAATATTAACGGAACCAGATAATTTTCATGTATTTGTTAAATGTAGGAATTGCGATGGAAAAGGGATGATAAAAATAAGATCATTAGCTGAAATAATAAATGAAATAGAAAAAATACGTGAAAAAAATAATGATGAATGGATTAAGTTTGAAAAACTAGATGACGACTATACATATGAAGCCTGGGAAATCGTTAGAAGGGTTAGGACAGGAAAAAATAAAGAGAAAATGAATATGCTAAAAAGAATTTTTAAAAAGTATCCTGAAAAAGCAAGGCAAGTTTTTGTTAAAATAACAGAAAATGACCGACTGATAAATGAGTTATCAAAGGAGTTGTGTGAATGAGACATTTTATTGTTTATAAGAAAAAAGGCGAGTATGCAAGTTTTCCTTTAATAGAAAGAAAAAAGGATAATTATTATATAGGTTTCTTTGTTGCATCTAAAATAGATCATTGCGGAATATATGATTATAAAGTAATGAAGACACAAGATTTCAATGAATTTGAATGTACTGAATCTTATAGGCAAGGCTATTTATCATCAAGGGAATATGGAGATAGAATTGAAACTAATGACAAAATAATAACAGCACCTTGTTTTTATAAAAGGTATTATCGAAATAAATATTTTTTGAGAAAAGGAACAAACTTATTATTCACAGAGAAAAAAACAATTAAAAATAATATTAAAATAACAAAAGAAGTTGGAATCCCCGGAATTGAGATATTTATAATATTCCCACGGAAGATAAAAATAGATGATATATATTATATTCCTGCTTATGGCATTGATAAATTTAAAAATAATATCCCATTTTTGATTAAATATTCAGATTTAACAAATAATTATAATATTATTCAAATGTTTAATAATCCTTGTCTTAATTTTAATGAATATGCTTTAATTCAGTGTAAGGATCATATATTAGCAATATTTAGAGAAGAAAAATGTGATTATATGTCAAAAAGTTTTTCATATGATTATGGTGCAACATGGACATATCCAGAGAAAACTTGTATTTATGGATATCCACCACAGCTAATAAGAATAGGAAGTAATATCTTATGTACATATGGATATAGAAATGTTCCTATGGGAATACGTGCGATCTTAATCAATGATAAGGGCGAAATATTATCAAATGAGATAAATATAAAAGATGGGGGATATTATTCGGAATTAGATAAATTATGGAATAGGAAAAAAAATAAGCAATGGCATATAGGATATCCAGTTTCTATGAAATTAAATGAATTAGATATTATAACAATATATTATATAACAGGAAAAGATCATATTACACATATATCTGGAACAATTTGGAGGATAAATGAACAATTATAAAAAGAATCTTGCAGTCATAGAAGCTTATAATCCAGATTTAGCAACAAAAATAGATAAATCAATACAACCAGAATATATACAGCTTAATAAATCTCGGAATAGAAAACCTAATTTTTTATATAAGCATGGATCGGTTTATTATGCTGCTTATAATATGACAAATCCTAATAAAGAAATTAAAAATATGTTGCAAAAGCAAAAATGTGAATTTCACAAGGATACTGGATCTATTTTGGTAGGTGCTGGATTTGGACATTATATTTATGAATTTTGTAAGTGTAAAGACAAAAACCATCATTTAATAGTTATTGAACCAGATTCATATTTCATAAAAAAAAGCTTTGAAAATTATAATTTTACAAAATGGTTTACAAATGGAACGTTGATGTTTGTGGGTCGGGAAAATGATTTGGCTTATGCTGTACATGCAATAGATACTGCTATTGTAATCCAGGGATGGAATGTGATTTGTTCAAACTATGCTTATAATCAACCTAAGGAATATGGGAAAATAATTGAAAATGCAAATGGATTAATAAATCAAATGAATTGTAATATAGGAACTGTGATGGGAGCCGGTCCACAAATAGCCGAGAATGATATTTTGAATTTGCCGTATATAATAAGACATAGAGGTGTCAAAGAACTTAAAGATATTTATAAAGGAGTTCCTGCTGTACTTGTAAGCACTGGACCTAGTTTAGAAAAAAATGTATTTCATTTAAAAAAAATGGGAAGTCGGGTAATTATAATAGCTGTTGCCCAGGCACTCCGAGTATTAGAAGCATATGATATCAAGCCGGATTTTATTTGTACAGTTGATTATGGAAAAGTTAATGAAGATCATTTTAAAGGTTTATATAATAGTGATGTGCCATTAGTAGCTTTGAACCGAACATATGCTCCCATTTTAAAAAAATGGAAAGGAACTAAATTTATTGTTTCTAGCCAGCCAGAAATTGCAGAATTGAAAAATACGGTAGCTGGGATAATAAGTCAAAAAGGATGTCTTTTGCAGGGAGGAAGTGTATCTCATATGGCTTTAGGGTTAGCATTACATATGGGTTGTGATCCATTGATAATGATAGGACAGGATTTGTCTTATCCCGGAAAAAAGTCACATATTCCTCTGGCAGATGCATCCGGTAATGTAGAAGAAAAAGAAGGTGTTTTAGAGTGGGATGTAAAAGATAATAGATCTATCTTAGGAAAGAAAAAGTATCGCATGAGTAATACCGTAATGGTTCATGGATATTTTGGGGGATTAGTAAAAACAAACAGAGGACTTGCATCTTTCATCACAACATATGAGCGGATAATAAAAGATATAGGAGATTCAAAGATTATCATAAATGCAACTGAGGGAGGTGCTAAGATACATGGAACTGAACAATATACTTTAGTGAATGCGATTGAAAAATATGGAAAATTTAATATTAATAAAAAACAAATAAAACATATGTTAGGAATGATAGAAAATCCTGATAGATATATCGAAAACATAATACCATTGCTTGAATATGATATAGAATCTATGAAGAAAGTTGCTGGATGTGCTAAGAAGGGACTGAAAATGGATGAAGAAATAAAAAAATTAAATAAAAGAAAGAAAATGGGATGGCTTGTGGATGTGTTAACTGGAAAAGGAAAAAATATTACAAAATTAGCAGAATTATTGAAACAGAATAAAGAATATTCCAACAAAGCTGAGCAGATTGCAGCTAAACTTCCACTTCTTGGATTATCAATATATTATGAAAACCGATTGATACATAATCGGGATCTCAAAGTCAAAGGAAAACTTAAACATATTCTTAAAAATCAAAATGATTTAAAGATTAGGCTGAGAAGGAACGAAATAATTTTAACTGCTGCAAAAAAAGCCTGTACTAGGTTAATAGGATTATATAAGAAAACTATACAAATATTGAAAGATCACTTAGCGGGAAAAGATGTATTGACTTCAAAAGAAGAGTATATCCCTGATATATCAGATGCAGCAGAAATGTTTAAAGCCAGGAACTGGGGCAGACCTTTGTTAGAAGCGAGATTATTATTGAAAGCAAATCCTGCTGCTGTATTTATTGAAAAAAAAGCACTTGAAATGCGTAAAAAATCTATTGAACGGAATCAACGGGAGAATAAAGAGAATGCAGAGCTAATCCGGTATTATCGGTGGATAGAACAGGCAAGAAAGAAAGGGCAGAAAGGCGAATTTGCAGAAGCTTTGAGATTGCTAAAGCAGGCTGTTGATATCTTTCCGAAAAAAGAAGCTGCTTTGTATGGATATGCTACAGCATTATATCATTGCAAATTACATGAAATGTCTATTAAAGTATATGAAAAATTAATGAAGCTTAATCCGGAATATTTACAATATAAATTTGAGTATGGTCAAGTATTATTACAATTAAGTATTCAAGAAGGGATGAAAGTAATTGGAGAGGTTATGGCAAAGACGAAGGCTTTTGATGCTTTTGTGGTTCGGGTGGGGGATATGTATTTTGAAAAAGGTATGTATGACCAGGCTATAATTGCATATGAGAATTATCTTAAAAAATTTCCTCCTGATACAAATAGTTTGACAAATTTGATGAAATCGTATAAAATGATAGGGAAAGGAAGGCTGGCAAAAAAACTTTTGAATAAATACAGGAGTTGGATAGTATAAATATGATATATAAAACCGGTGATGCAATAGAAGTCAGGATAAATACTTGGGATTTAAGTCAAGAGAATTGGGAACCAGGAATATTTTTATCATATTTGCCTTGTAAAATAGGGTATAGCTTTAATGTTCGATTGGATGATGGATTTGTTATAAATGGAGTAAATCCGAAATGTGTAAGGAAAAAAAATGAAAAAGAAGAAAAAATATAAAAAAGGCTGGCAATGTCCTATTTGTCTTGTAGTTATGAGTCCAAAGGAAAAAACCTGTTCAAACTGCAAAGGGATTGGTATTATTATCAAAGAAAATATATATACTCCTCCGCCTATTATAGAGCCACCACAAAATATAGTTTTATTATATGGAGTAATTAAATAATGAATAAAGTATTTGTAATTGTATATGAACATGAAGATGGAAATAGTATTGATAGTGTCTTTTTTGATAAAGAGTTAGCTGAAAAATATTTTGATGAATGTGCATATGCAGAGTATAAATATCGTAATTATTCAATAGAAGAGCATGATATAATAACAAATTTACAAGAAGAAGAAAAAGCATATTATATAACTATGGGAAAAAATGGAAATATAGATAAATTAGCAAAAGTAGATAAAGATGATATGCAAACGGAAACAGAATATTCGGAACTAATTTTAAATAATAAAAGAGTGAAGTTGACAGGAATTTTCAATGGAATGACAAAAAAAGAAGCGATTAAGAAAGCAAATAGAAAAAGATTAGAACTTATTGAAAAGAATGAATGGTGTTGGAGAGAATAGATGAATAATAAGAAAGTACTTAAAATAAAATGCGAAGGAACACAGTATATTGATTTTCATGAATTAAAGGAATTCCAGGAAGATATCAAGCAAAGCACTCAGGAAGACCTGAATAAATTGAAAGCTGAAATTATAAAAGGATTTAAATTGCCTTTTATGATATGGAAATATCATAAAAAATGGTGGATATTAGACGGACATCAACGCAAAAAAGCTTTAATGCAGCTTGAAAAAGAAGACTGGTATATTCCCAAATTGCCAGCAGTAGAAATTTTTGCAAAGACAAAAAAAGAAGCTAAACAAAATATTTTATTGTTTATATCACAAACCGGAGAAGTTGATAAAAGTAAACTTAAAGTATACATTAAGAAATATGAAATCGAATTGAAAAATATTATAATAAGAACTGAGCCGCTAAAACTTGACATACAAATAAATGAAGAAACCAAGGGAGATGATGAAATACCGGAAAAGGTTAAACCTGTTACAAAGTTGGGAGATTTGTGGGAATTGGGAAGGCATCGGGTTTTATGTGGGGATGGTACGAAAAGAGAAGATGTGAAAAAAATGATGGATGAAAAAAAAGGGGATATGGTATTTACTGATCCACCTTATGGAGTAAATGTTAAAGGATTAAAAAAGAAAACAAATATAGCAGGAGATTTAACACAAACTATTATTCCTTTTAGTTTTGAATTATTTATAATATTTACAAAAAAAGATGCTAGATTTTATTTTTGTGGAGGAGAAGGGAATGTGGGATTATATTATAAATTATTTGAAAGATATTTAGTACAAATTCCTAGATGTTTAATATGGGTAAAAAATGGATTTGTTATGAAACAAAATGGTTATCATAATCAATATGAAATAATTTTTTATGGTTTCAAAAGTGGAGGAGGGAATAAATGGTTTTCAGGAAGAACAGAAGAAGAAGCATCTGATGTAATTAGAATAAAAAGAGATAATGTTAATGATTATTTGCATCCAACCCAAAAACCAGTAGCTTTAGCAGAAAGATCCATAAAAAATAGTTCACAAAATGATAATATTGTAATGGATTTTTTTCTTGGTTCTGGCTCCACTCTTATAGCCTGTGAAAAAACAAATCGTATATGTTATGGGATGGAAATTGAGCCTTATTATTGCGATGTAATAGTAAAACGACATATAGATTGGTGTAAAAAAAATAAAAGAAAAATAAACATTAAATTAAACGGCAAAGAACTTATTGAAAAGAATGAATGGTGTTGGAGAGAATAAATGAATAATAAAAAAGTACTTAAAATAAAATGTGAAGGAACACAGTATATTGATTTTCACGAATTACAAGAATTCCAGGAAGAGATTAAACAAAGCACTCAGGAAGATTTGAATAAATTGAAAGCTGAAATTACAAAAGGATTTAAATTACCTTTCATGATATGGAAATATCAAAAAAAATGGTGGATATTAGATGGGCATCAACGTAAGAAAGCTTTAACGCAGCTTGAAAAAGAAGGATGGTATATTCCAAAATTACCAGCAGTAGCAATCCAGGCAAAGACAAAAAAAGAAGCTAAACAAAATGTGGTATTGTTTATTTCTCAGACAGGAGAAGTGAATGAAAATAAGCTTAAAATATATGTTGAAAATTATAAAATCAATTTAGAAAATGCGGTTATTCGGATTGAACCTATAGAAATAGAATCTTTTAATATTAAAATAATTGAAAATAATGATGTAATTGGAACCGATCAAAAAAGTAAATATTTACAAAATAGAATGATGATAAAAATTGGAGATATTGAATTTTTTCTAAAAAAAGAGAAATATCCGAAATTTAAAGTTTTTTATAAATCCAAATGGTCTGAAAAAATTAAAGAATTGATAATTAAACATCTTGAGAGTATTGTAAATGAAATATGCATTGATTAAAAGAAAGAAAAACAATATTCTTCAATATACTTATTATATATTAGAATATCTTATAAAAATAAATAATCATGAATTAGTTTCTATTAAAGATTGCGAATATATTTTATTTTCAATTTGTGATGTATCGGAAATAGGAGAATTAAAAAAAATAAGAGAACAATATCCAAAAAAGCAAATAATTGTTGGAGGACATTTTGCGGTTTTTTATAAAATATGTTTATTATTTTGTGATTATGTAAATATAGGACAAGGTTTTGAATTCTTTGAATGTAAATCAATAGAACAAATAAAAAGGTTAAAATCGATTATTTGGACTAAAAGTAAAAAAAAAATAATAGCATCAATTAAAATTGATTGGAATATAATACCTATATGTAAGATAACAAAATCTTCCTATTATTATTGGGGTTCAGTAGGATGTAAAAATAAATGTTCATTTTGTTTAACAGCCTGGACAAATAAATATCAAAAAAATAAAATATTAAATATTAAAAAAGCTGTAAATATAAAAAAATGTTCAATCATTTCAAATGATAATAAAGGAATGGAAAGAATAAGAGAATCAAGAAAATCTATAAAATTAAAAGATTTTTTGAATATACGGAAACATTATTGTAATTATTATAGAATTGGATTGGAATTTGCAACTGAAAAGAACAGAAAAATAATAGGAAAATTTTTTACAAATAAAGAATTATATCAATCAATTATAAAAGCATGTAAAGAAAAAGTAAGAATTCAATTTTTTTGTATATGCGGATTAGATGATAAACAAGAATGGATGAAATTAATAAATAATATTCCGACTATATCATATGGATGGGGAATATATTTTAAATTTACGAATCTCGAATATCAGATGTTTACACCACTTTATAAAAAAAGATATAATCTTGATATATCAAAATATATGAATAAACAAGAAATTGAAAATATATATTATAATAATAGATTTAGAGTAAAACCATTAAGAATACGACCTATAAAATATCCTGCATATGCAATTTGGAGAACTGGGATGACAAATTCGATCAATAAAGATCAATTCAATTTATTTTGGGAATTAAGAAATAAAAAAGATTTAGAATTAATGTATGATGCTTTAATCGATAGTAAAGTCTTTGATAATGATTATTCTGATACAGTTGATTTTCAGCATAAGTTTGATATAGATAGGTTTAATACCAGTAAAACAGGTAAATAACAGGTATGAGTAAGAAAAAAGGGACATTCAAAAAAGGAGATCCTCGGATAAATCGTTCAGGTCGACCGAAAAAAGGTCAAACACTTACAGGTATACTAAGAAAATTTGGTAAGAAAAAAGAAGTAGAAATTAATGGGAAAATGTATTCCCGGAATGAAGCTATAGCGATTATTTTATGGGAAAAAGCTATAGTAGGTAGAGACAGAAAGTGTATTGAATATATATATAACCGGATTGATGGATTGCCTACTCAGCCTATGGAAGGGGATTTTAACCATACTGGAATAGAAAAAAATGAAACTGTAATAATAAACAATACTGATGAAAGAATGGACAAAGTACTTGGAATACTCGAAAGTATTAAAGGACTCAGAAAAAGAGTTATGGAAGAAAAAGATAACTCCGAAACTGAATAAATATATAAAATATATACCAACCGAGAAACAGCAAGCTTTTTTATTGCTTAATGAGTATCTGGAAGTTTTTTTTGGCGGTGCTGCCGGACCTGGGAAGACAATAGCTCTTTTAATGGCTGCTCTTCAATATGTAGATGTGCCTGGATATAATGCAATTCTTATAAGAGATACTTACGCAAATTTATCAAAACCTGATTCTCTTATTCCGGTATCACATGAATGGTTAAGTAACACGGATGCATATTGGAAAGGCACAAATAGAATTTGGCAATTTCCAAGTGGGGCAACTTTATCTTTTGGACATTTGGATGATCCTATGAGTCATTTTGATTATCAATCAGCACAATTTCAATTTGTCGGAATAGATGAAATGGTGGCTATTCGGGAGCATCAGGCTATGTATATGTTTTCCCGGTTGAGAAAGATTTTAGGAAAAGATTGTCCTATTCGATTTAGAGGCGCTTCTAATCCACCTACCAGTGAGCAGCTTGCAAAAGGCGAATGGGTTAAAAGGCGATATGTAGATGATCTGACAAGAGCAGATGATGTAATCTTTNNAGATGTAGGAGAATATAAAAAATCTCTTTTAAAACTGGATCCGGTAACTCGGAAACAACTTGAAGAAGGAGATTGGAATATCAAAGTTAAAGGAAAAATGTTTAATGCATCTTGGTTTAAATTTATTGATGTAGCACCGCAAGATATATCAGCAAAATTAAGATATTGGGATTTTGCAGCTACTGAAAAAACAAAAGATAATAATCCCTGTTATACAGCCGGTGTGAAGATGTCCAGGACAAAAAGTAAAATATATGTCATAGAGCATATAAAAAGGCTTAGAGGCAAGCCTGGTGATGTTCAAATGGCCGTTAAAAATACTGCTGCAATGGATGGGATAGGAACAAGGATATGGATTGAACAAGAACCTGGATCTTCCGGGGTGATGGTAATAAGTCATTATGTGAAAGTTTTATCCGGATATTCTATTAAGGGGGACCGTGTGACTGGATCAAAAACAGACAGAGCACATCCTTTATCTTGCCAAGCAGAGGCCGGAAATATATGGGTAGTTAAAGGAGATTGGAATCGGGCGTTTATGGAAGAACTTGAATTATTTCCGGATGGAGCATATAAAGATCAGGTTGATGCAAGTTCAGGCGCTTTTAACAAACTGTCGTTTGGGTTTGGGAATGCCCGGGCTAATGTAATTGAAAAAGATAAATACGAGGGAAGCGTAATTGATAAGATATTAGCAGCAGAAAAAAAGAAACATCAAAAAGAGCAAATTAGATCGGCTATTCAGATATTATCAGAACAAGGATATGTATCTTCGACTTGCCAATTACCGGAAGAATTAGCATATCAATTAGTAATGAGCAAGATAGTGGCGGGAGAGGATCCTTGTGAGAGATGTAATTTGTGTAATTGGAAGAAAAAAAAGTGATTGATTTCTAATAAAAGCTTGACAAAGTAAAATTAATCTAGTATACTATTAACATAAGGTGCTTGTAGGAGGGCAATATGAGTTATTGGAATAGAAACGAATACAAACAAACCAGGGAAAAAGAAAACCCAGTGTCAAAATGGTGGGGTAAGAAATATCCAAGTAAGTCCAGTTGGAGTTATTTCAAGAGTTTACTCCGGAGTTTCTTTACGGCAAAAATTAAGCCGGAAGATATTGATACAAATGATAGCAATTTTATTGCTGATTTATAAGGAGGAAATATGAATCTTACAGCACTAATGCAACAAAAAATTGAAAAAAAGATAAAATTAAAATTAGAAGAAATTTTGTTAATAAAATTAAATGTGTTAATTTGTAAAGATAAACAATATGAGTTGATTTTATCTTCTAATCAAAGTGGAGCCGAAATTCTTTACAGAGCTATAAATGAAAAATTATGTGAAATTATCTCACAGGTTAGTGGTTTGAATTGGGAATTACAAGAAAAATCTATATATCTTAAAGGAGGATATATTGTATATTCTGAGGAAATTGACGGGGATTTACTTGAACAAAAATGGAAATGGGATGGGGAAGAATTTGACTTTGAAGGAACTTATCAAAATGAGAAAGAAATCACTTGCAGCTCTTTTGATTCTAATTGTCCATGTCCTGTGCATACCTGGGAACCGGATATAAGAGATTTTGAATTTGAAAGGTAGGCAAATATGATTTTATTTTTAGGAGTGAATATATTGATTATATTTATATTGATAATAATAGCGATAATAATAAATAGAGAAAAGATTTTAAGAAAGTTTTTTCCATGCGATATAATAGGCCATAAATATAAAAGGAATGGTGATTATGTTAAAGCAGGAGTTACCAGAAGAGATTTTATATGTAGATATTGCGGAAAAGAAACAAGTATAATTTCTGATTTTCCAGGAAATTTTTAATATAGCAAAAATGCTAATGATATATTTCTATACAAAAAATCCTTGCAAAAATAAACATCATATGGTAATATCTACCCAGTAGGGTAGAGCAGTGGTAGCTCACCTGGCTCATAACCAGGAGGTCGAGGGTTCAAATCCCTTCCCTGCCAAATGATTACAACAAATCCCAGGGGTACATGGATAGATGAATCTCTTATAGACCATAATCTGTTGTTAAATACACATAATCTAACCACAGATATTGACCATGATTTGCTAACAAATGCTGTAGGACTTGTCAATCAACATTCAGATATAGATAGCTTTATAAATGCTGTACCTACGACTTATTTAAAACTTGATGCTTCAAATGATCCTATTACAGGAATATTAACTCTTCAAAGTGATTTGGAAGTCCAGGGTGATATTTATGGGGATAATATATTTGAATTAACGCCTGGGGCAAATATTACGATGAATAATCATATATTCCCGGGTATACCTGCAGCTATTGATTTTGGAGATATTACGAATACATTCAGAAGTATATTTCTTAATAATAATAACGGAAAAGTTATAGATTGTACAACCGCAATTGGCTTAACAACACGCACTAATTATACTTTTGATTTAGGGGGAGGTGGAAATATAGCAACTGAAGGTGGGGATTTTTTCTTTCAGATGGATCCTTGCGTAGGAGCTTGTGAAAATAATATTATATTCGATGTGGGAAATACCTATTGGGCAGGAGCTGGATTTTTTAATCGTTTTAAAATACAATCTTTTACGGGTTTGCGAACTTATGCATTTACAGCCGCATTTGGTGGATTTAATAACGTAAATTATGGTTGGGAATTGCAATATATTTCAGGTCAACCCAATACAGCAAAAACTTTATTTTTTGATAATCAAACTGCAGCCGGTATTGCAAGAAGTATAGATTTTAGGATTGGTTCTATAAATCAATTGACAATAGAAAATACAGGGGAGGTGATTGTTGTAAACAGGGTGACTGCTCCGAGAGCAGATATAACAGCCATCCAAGCTGGTTCCGGGTTCGGTAACGCTGGGGTTCAGGCGGTTGGAGCAACTGCGTATTTAAACTTTTTTGGATTAAATTGGTTTGATTATTTAACTTTAAACGCACAATCAACAAATTTAGCAGTTTGTTTAGGAATGTTTCCCAGCGGAACAGCAACGGCAAGTTATGTGAATGTGTGCAATAGCTCAAATACAGGTGCTACGGCATGGTTAGAAATGGGAGCAAGAGGTTCTATTGCAGAATTAGTTGTAAGGGACTTTGCACAAACTACAAATATCACTGATCTTAATATAGGGAGTGGGGGAAATGATTTTCCGGTTTTTGATGTTACCTGCACGACTTTAACATCGATCAATTTTGTCTTTGCAGGCTTAACAGAATGTCAGATACAACTTGATACTTTAGTTTTTAATAACGGTGCTATTGATACGCAGATAGATTGGGCAACGAATGGCGAGTTGGGCTTTCAGGTAGCTACAAATGATATAATTAGAATCAGTGCTATATTAGCACATATATATCAAAATTTAGATGTAGATGGAAATATAACTTTAACCTCCGATAATGATAAAATATATCTTGGAACCTCGCAGGATGTAGATTTGTATTATGATGGAATATATTGTTATTTAAGAACTGACTTACAAAATGCATCAGATTTGAGAATAGATTGTGGAACGCAAAAAACTCTTGAATTACAAGAAGCGGTATGGGAGGATTTAAGAATAATTCCAGGGGCTTTTGAATTTGCAGGAGTGAGCGATCCGACATTACAAGCTTGGCAACCTGGGGGAGCTGGTACAACATTCAGAGTTTTGAAATTTCAATCGGGGGATGAAGTTTTTTTTACATGTCAAATTCCTCATATTTATAAAGAAGGAACAGATATAAAAGCGCATATACATTGGACTCCTGCTGATAGAGGAAATGAAGAAAGCGGAAATACAGTCGCATGGAAACTGGATTATTCATGGGCTAATATTAATGCAGTTTTTCTTTCGAGTTCTACAGTAGATATGACAGCTACTTGTACGGGAACTGATGATTATCATGAAAAAACTGCAACTGCAACCATTACAGGTACTGGAAAAACTATTAGTTCTATGTTAGTATGTAGATTATATAGAGATGCAGGGGATACCTGGGTAGGACTTACAGCTGCACAAAGTCCTGTATTATTGGAATTTGATGTACATTTTCAGATAGACACTATAGGATCACGACAGGAATTAATAAAATGACACAAAATGAAATTGATGTAAAATTACAAGCGGCGAGAATATTGGGATTAACAATTAATCAAAGATTTGAAAAAGTAGGCGGTTCTCTTTTTAAAATTGATGAAATAAAAAAAGATAATATAGTTATCGGGAGTTATTCTATACCTGTCGATAAAACAAAGACTTTAGAAAATTTAACCTCTCAAAAAACTGCATTAGAAAAATATATATTACAAATAGATAACAATATTGCTATAATAAATGGATCATAATATGTTGATAGTATCATTTTTTACTGACCAAGGGGCACCTAAGCCCGGGTTGACACCGACCATTGATATAATAGATATAGATTTAGATTCTATAGTAGTTAATGGTGCTGTTATGGCTGCTTTAACTGGAATGACTCATGTTTATATATATAATTTTGCAGAAAATCGAAATAAAAATTATGCTATTACTGTTGATGGTGGAATTACGCTTAACGATTTAGACCGATATCAATTTGGGACTAATGATCCTGGCGGAACGAAAGATGATGTATTGATAATAAAAAAAATAGAAACTGGTAGATGGAAGATTGAAGGAACACAAATGATTCTGTATGATGAAAACAAAACGACAGCTTTATACACTTTTGATCTTAAGGATATAAATGGTACTGCAACAAACAGAAATATATTTGAAAGGGACCCAGCGTGATAATCACAAAGGGTTATGGATGGGAAGGTATGTCCGAAGATAGCACAGGAGTAAGTTTTGAGGTAATAGATAGAGTATCAATCAATATGCTATTAACGGAAGAGGATCACGAAATTGAAGTTATAACAGATGAGGATAACATTAATGTGACCTTGGATGTAATTAATATTGATATTGATATAGGAGATTAATATGGCAGATATTACCATCAAACAAGAAGAGGGAAAATGGCTACAATTTACAGTAACCCGGAATGATGCAATTATAGATTTAAGTTCTGCTACTTTAAAATTGGGAGTTAAAGCAGCTTATACAGATACTACATATTTAATTGAAAAACTTGATGGAGATTTTGATAAATCCCAGGCATCTGTAGGTATAGTCCGGGTAAATTTAAGTGTTACTGATACTGATTTAGAGGTAGGAAATTACCTTATGGAATTAAAAATAATAATAACAGCAGATATTGACGTAGATAAGTCGGTGACATATAATTTGCGTATAGATTCAGCTGTTATACATGATTAGGAGGTATTATGAGTTTTTTTGATAATAGAACTTTGCCAGTAGCGAAAATGAAATATTATGAATTTTCATATCGTGGAAACGGGACTATGAGTGAATATTTAAGTCTTGGGAAACCTTTTTTACTTAATGCTATCCGACTTGTGTTGTCGGCAGCTCATCCATCGGCTGAATATATGAGAGCATATCTGAATTATTCTCAGTTATCTTTTGCAATCAAGTTTTTTTCTACCGAAGCTTTAAATGGATCTTTCGTGCATATTTATACAGCAGAAGCCAGTAAAATTATCTTATATGCTTATGATACAATACTATTTAGCATGATTCTTTCTGGTACTGCTACAAATTGGAATCTGCAAGTAAATGGATGGTCGGTGATTGAATAATGGGATTATTTGATAGATGGTTTAAAAAAAAGAATAAATCTTTAAAAAAAGTATTTTCTGTTGTAAGTACTTCCAGTATGGGACAAGTAAAATGGTCTGATAAAGACTATGAGAACTTTGCAAAAGAAGCTTATATAAAAAATGTAATTGCTTATCGGTGTATATATGAAATAGCAAAAGCAGGCGCACAGGTTGAATGGGGTATATATCGAAAAAAAAATGATAAAAAAGAAAAGGTGACTGGGACTGCATATGACCATTTGGTAAAACGGCCTAATCATGAAGATTCGTTTGAATTTTTAATGATGAAACTTATTTCTTTTCTTGAAATAGCAGGAAATACATATCCACGACAAATATTAAGACAGACCGGGGAAGCAATACCGCTTGAGTTACATATAATGAGACCAGACAAAATGTCAATTGTATGTGATGATAAGGGCAGGATTATTGCTTATGAATATAGAAGAGCAGCTTTTGATAATATAAGATTCCCGGTAGATCCTATTACCGGAGAATCAGAAATCTTACAAATAAAACAGTTTCATCCTACAGATGAATTTTACGGATTATCTCCGGTGGAACCTGGAAGTTATGTAATTGATACAAATAATGAATCTACCCGGTGGAATATGCGGTTATTACAAAATGAAGCCCGGATTGGATTGCTTTATTTGTTTAATGGCATTCTAAGCGAGGAAGATTATGACCAGGTAGAACAGAATATTAGAAAACATACAGGAGCAGATCATGCAGGAGAACCATTAATATTAGAATCGGAAGCAGGTGTGGATGTAAAACCTTATGCCTGGAATTCAAAAGAAATTGATTTTATAGAGGGATGGAGGCAAACAGCCAGAGCAACATGTAATGCTTTTGGTTATCCTTCTCAATTATTAGGTATACCTGGGGATACGACATATTCAAATATGAAAGAAGCCCGACAAGCCTTATGGGAAGAAACTTTATTATTCATTTTAAATTATTGTAGAGGCGAACTGAATAATTGGTTATTTAAAACTGATACTCAAGGATTGATGATAGATTATAGTACTAACAAAGTTCCAGCACTTGCAGAAAAAAGAGCTATATTGTGGAAGCGAGCAGAGGATAGTACTTTTTTATTAATTAATGAGAAGCGGGAAATGGTGGGATTAGATCCTATACCAGGTGGTGATGTATTATTAGTTCCTGCAAATTTAATTCCCCTGGAAGAACCAATACCAGAAGAACCTGAAAATGGACAGGCTGGGAAAACGCTTGGAATAGCAGATAATAAAGCACGAGAATTAATGGGCATTATGCCTTTAAAAACTTGACAGGAATTTAAAAAATTAGTATATTAAGGTATGAAACCATGTGTAATTTGTAAGAAAGAATTTGAAACCAAGGTTGGTCGGAGGGATACTTGTTCCGATTTATGTTCTAAAAAATTAAAACAAAAGCGGATGAAAGCATACAACAAGAAATATTATCTTGAAAAGACAAAAAAAAAGAGAAAAAAAGCAAAAAATTTGCAATAAAAGCTTGACAAAGTAAAATTAATCTAGTATACTATTAACATAAGGTGATTGAAACACCTTAAAAACCAGTAGGAGGGTGAATATGAAAGATAAAATAAGAAAAGCAATTGAACAAAATACTTTCAAATATTATGGCTTAAGATATGCTGATGAATATTATGAATTACAATGTTCAAGGAAGTGGGAGCTTGGTGAACCAACAGAAAATGAATTATCCGGGCTTTCAGTAATACAGATTACTATTGATACAATTGAAAAAACACTTAATGATATAAACTTTTACAGCAATCAAGGCAACTATCTTTTTCTTATAGGATCAGATGAAGCATATAATGGTGAGGATGATAATGAACTAGTCTTTGATGCTTATTCGCATAAATTAATAACTGAATTATAAATGATATATTTGCGGGGAGTCGTTGACTCCCCCTGCTCTCCGGGTATCCTGCGGGGTGCCTGGACGGCAGTAAGCCGAAACCATAAGGAGGATGAATATGAAATTTTATAAATATTTTGGTAATGCACTTAAAGATACTTTTGCAAAAGATGAATTAAAAGATGATAAAGGAAATCCAATTATTGCAAGTCTAAAGACAGTAACTTTTGATGAAAAAGAATTTCAACAGGAACGAATTAAAAAAATAAATAAATTTCTAAAACGACTTAAATATAAAAAATGATTAGAGGATAAAGATGATAAGAAAAGTAATTTGTGAATGTGGAAATGATACTTATTTAAAAACCTACAGAAATAAAAAACCTATTTGGATTTGTATTAACTGTAATAAAGAAACAAGCCGAAACCATGAGGAGGGTGATTATGAAAACATTAAGAGAACAAACACAGGAAATAAGCAATAATATTAATTATATAGAATTGCACAAGACTCTTGTGTTCACGTCATAACCCGGGAGTCTTCCCGGTAATGCAGCCAGAGCCTGGTGCCCGCTTGCTTAGCAAGAATTAATTAGGGCTGGGTTTAACCCGGGGTTCGATTCCCCGGCTGGCTATATAGTCGGCGGACTAAAAACGCAGAAAGGAGCCTATTATGGCAAAATCAAATGATATTATTAATAGTCTGAAAAGACTTGAAAGAGTGGGTGATGAAACATCCAGGGTCACACAAAAACTTAAGGCATCATGTGTTAATGTTGCACAAAAAATCCTTGATATTATTAAGGATTCAGGAATTATTGATGTTCCTGATTATTATTATCGATTGGAAGCATACAATTTACCCTGCTATCTTGTTGATAAGAAAAGATTCACAATGAAGAAATCAGAAATTGAAGATGTAAACGAAAGACGGCATATTGTAAGATTATATGTTGATTGTCAAGATAATTGGTGGTTGGCTTATGATGATTGTGATGTAACAGATAGCAAATTAACTGAAATGCCGAGTCGTTCTGATGCATTATCTTTTTCCTGGATTGTCAACCGAGGACTTATTCAGGCTGTCGCAAATTGGATTGAATCCGAAAAACAGAAAACTTTGAAAAGGATTCAAATGATAGAAAATAATTAACTCACCTTTCGGGCATGCGGGGAGTCGTTGACT
>JABAOC010002892.1_pt2 | contig 22124 bp, 19 predicted proteins | sample 7062161 | NCBI WGS metagenome assembly JABAOC01 (sample SAMN14538625, study PRJNA623070) | marine sediment metagenome | biome: marine biome [ENVO:00000428]; feature: marine pelagic biome [ENVO:01000023]; material: deep marine sediment [ENVO:00002113] | place: India: Gulf of Khambhat ... | reverse complement strand
TCAACGAGTTCTGCATCAACGTACATCTTTGATGCCCTCTGGTACAGCCTCTCGCGCACACCTCCCCGGGAAGCTCAGTCCGCCAGGGCTAGAACGGCGAGCAACTCGTCATGTATCACGCCGTTGCTGGCGACGATGTGGGGCTCGAAGGGACTCCAGGGTTCGCCCGCTAGGCTACTGATCCGTCCCCCGGCCTCCTTTACGAGCAATCCACCTGCAGCGGTGTCCCAGGGCTTCACGTGCAGTTCCCAATGGCCATCGAGCCGCCCGGCCGCAACGTAGGCCAAGTCCAGAGCCACCGAACCGCTGCGCCGCACGCCCTGTATCCTGGTAATCAGCGCGTTGAACAGCGCCACATTGTTGTCTAGAATCGTGGCGCGCTGATAAGGGAACCCGGTGGAGAGAAGCGAGGAGATCAGACCACCAGCGCTGGAAACAGTGATCCTCTCGCCATTGAGAGCCGACCCCTCTCCTTTCTGGGCATAGAAGAACTCATCATGCAAGGGGTCATACACAGCGCCCAGCAGGACATCGCCCCAGTGTGCCAAGGCCACCGAGACACAGAACATCGGATATCCATGGACGTAGTTAGTGGTGCCATCCAAAGGGTCGAGGAACCATGCATACTCAGCCTCGCGCGTTTCTCCCTCCGTCCACCCCTCCTCACCAATGACTCGATGATCGGGAAACTCGTCGTGGATCGCCTCCGTGATCATCTGCTCCAGCGCCACGTCAACTTCGGTGACGAGATCCACCTCTCCCTTGCGGGTGATCTCCAAGGTATCCCCGAACCCGTCCAGCATGTGCCGCCCAGCCTCCTTGCAGACGGAAGCCACGAAGCCCTCCGACACCATGTTCTTCGCGGTCTTGCCCATCGAAGGCTATCGGTCCTTCCAGACGGCCTTTCTCTTTTCCATGAAAGCTTGAAGTCCTTCGGTAGCGTCCTCCGTCTTCATCAAGCGATTCAGGTAAAGATCCTCGGAGCCAGCTAGAGCTTCCTCAAAACTCAGCCCCAGGCCCTGAAGCGTGGCGCGCTTCGTCACGCGCAGCACGGCACCGCTGAGGGCCGTCAGCTTACCCAAGAAGTCGGCCACTTCCTCGTCAAAGGAATCCACAGGAACTACCTTGTTTACCATGCCCAGCCGCTCGGCCTCTCGGGCGTCTATCACGTCACCCGTAAGCAGAAGTTCCATGGCTTTCACGTGAGGCATCAAACGCGGGAAGGTGACCACCGCTACTGGGGGATAAACCCCCACCTGGATCTCCGGCTGGCCGAAGGTAGCCTTCTCAGACGCGATGATCATGTCACAGAAGGTGACCAGTTCGCAGCCCCCACCCAAAGCAGCTCCATTCACGGCGGCCACCGTCGGGACATCGAGAGACCACATCACGCGGAAGATGCGGTGGAAGACCTCAACCATCTCGTCCACCTTGTCCACCGTATGATCTTTGACATCAACCCCTGCACAGAAGGCCTTGCCCTTGGCGGCGAAGACCAGAACCTTGGTCTGCTGGTCGCCTTGCAGACTCTCCAGCGCCGCAACTATCTCGTTCATGGTCAGGATGTCCAGGATATTGACCGGCGGATGACTGAGAGTTATCCTGGCCACGCCCTCCTGGCGGTCGAAGATGATGTTCTCGAAGTCGGCACTCATTTCGCCCTCGTCAGATATACTGTCCCCCGTCCACGGTAATCACCTCACCAGTCACGTGGCGAGCCTTCTCACTGCAGAGGAACGTGACCACCCACGCCACCTCCTCGGGCAGTCCCAGCCTGCCGAGGACGATCTCCGCCAGCGCCATCTCCTCCACCTTCTGGCGAGCAGGGTTCTGTCGTAACATCTCCGTCTCTATGAGCCCCGGACCCACGGCGTTGACGTTGACATTGTACCTCCCCAGCTCCTTAGCCATAGCCTTGGTCAAGCCGATGATGCCAGCTTTTGAAGCCGAGTAGTTGGTCTGGCCAAACTTGCCCCGCAGACCATTTATGGAGGTAATGTTGACTATCTTCCCCGATTGCTGTTCCCTGAAAACGGGGGTGGCAGCGCGAGCGAAATTGAAGTACCCCTTCAAATTCACATCGATGACGCGATCCCACTGCTCCTCGCTCATCTTCCAGATGACGCCGTCCCAATTCATGCCGGCGTTGCACACCAGGATGTCCAGGCCGCCGAACTCCTTGATGACTTTGTCGACCATCTCCTGCGCTGAGTCGAAATCTGATACGTCGATCTGGTAGGCCATTCCCTTCCGGCCCATCTCCTTTATCTGGCGGGCGACCTCCTTGGCCTCATCGGGATGACTGCGGTAGGTGAGAGCCACATTGGCTCCCTGCTCAGCGAGATCCAGCGAGATGGCCGTCCCTATGCCCAAACTGCCTCCTGTTACGATAGCATTCTTTCCTTCCACTAGACCCATTTGGTGTCATACTCCTTTCGTGGTCAGTACCCCACCTGGCGCCAGCTCGCCAGAGAAACGCCAACCCAGACATGCCGCAAAGTGGCTACTGCGGACACACTCCCTCGGTCAAATCTGTTTCGCATATATCTCCCACCGCAAGCCCTCCAGCCGCGACCTCAGCGTAACCTCCTATCACACCGAGCGAATCAACCCGACGCTGTGCAGGACGAAGTCCCATCGACGCGACTCGGTACGCTCTCACGTCGGTAGATCCTCCTGCGGTGCTTGCTCCCTCGAAGACAGTAGATGACCCACGGAAGAGGGAGATGGCAGCGACGATCTGCTGAGGGTGAGCGGTGCCAGCGGTGAGAGGATTCTGCACCGAACAGCGCACGCCCGAGAGTCCGACGCCAACGTGCACATTGGCGAGAACCGGGTTGGTGGACGTAGGATCGAGCCCCAGCAACTCGAAGAAGATGACAGCAGGTTGCCGATTTCGATGGTTAGCACGTGGATGAGATAACGCAAGCGGCTCATGGGCGATCAACAAACCAACATCATGCGCAGCACTCCGCTCGCTTCTCCATGCTTTCTCCGCCGACCCTCCAGCCGCCGGTAGCGCTTGCTGCGGTGACTTCGGGCCAACGGCAAAGGACCTCCACATTGTAGCCCATATGAGGAAATATGTCAATGATCGGACGGACACGCGCCCAAGCGATGAACCTTCTAGTCCTTCGTCAGCTTGGCTACTTCACACCCACTGTCATATCCGTGTCGCGCCGTGCCCGGGCCCGATCTGTCCGCTGACTCGTTGGTGGCAAGTCTACGACTGCGACCTCAACCTCAGCCTACGGACGAAGAGGATGATCAGAAGCAGGACGACACCACCCAGCGCGGCTCCAAAGGGCCCGAAGCCCGTGGGGGCCATCTCGCCTCCGCCCTCGGGCGTGGCCGTAGGGGTGCCTCCCTCTGGGGAAGGTGTCTCGTCGCCAACCGTCGGAGTGCCTTCTTGCACCACCCGCGTGGGCGTTGGGGCTTCTCCAGCAGGAGTTGGGGTGGCGACCGGTGTGGAGGGGACCGCCGTAGGGGTGTCAGACGGTGCAGCAGTGGCTGTTGCCCCAGCCACTACCGTCGGCGATGGGGTAGGCGCGAGAAACCTCGTATACACGACTAGGCCGGCTATGGACAGAAGGCCAATCATAAGCAAGCCCACCAGTCCGATTGCCACCACCGTGAAAAGTCTGTTCTGCGTTCCATCGGGATTTGCCATCTTCTCCCTCCTTTCCAAAGGGATCACTCACGCTCGATCAATGCCGCCTGCGCAGGACTCGACCGTCCGCCTATCGACTATCGAGCCTCGCAGCGGCCGGCAGTTCTCAGCATCGCCAACCGAACTCAAGCCTCTTAATTCAGCCGAATAGCTCCACATTGGCCTGTGCCACGAAAACGTCCTTGCCACTCTCCAGCCTTACGTCGACGCCTTTGGCAGCGGCCCCAGTCGGCAGAGTCTTGGCGTGAGCACCGAGCCCGACTACTCTTCCTGTCTCGCCCATGAATGGGCCGCGCACGATTCTCACCTGAGAACCCATCTCCAACACAAACTCGGGACGCCCTTCAAGTACGGCGTCTTCTGTCGGACGAGGGACATAGATGATGATCTCCGGCCGAACCGCGCCCCCTCTCGCCTCCATCAAGCCCCTTATTGACGCCTCCTGACCCTCATACGCACGGAGGAGGTCGAAGATGGGCTCTGACATTGCAAACTCACCCATGCCCTCTGTCGCAACGACTGGAAAGGACATCTCACGGGCCGCGTCGCGCAGTCGTATATCAAGCCCACCCACGACTATGCCCTGAACCTCCCTGTTCTCGGCTCGATATAGCACTTCTTCACTGATCGAAGACCCTCCTACCAGCACAGTGCCGCGACTGGTCACATCAATCGCCTCCGGATCGATGGCCTGGCGAGGATCCTGAACCATCATCCTAAGAACACCGAATCCTTCTGCCCCAGACCCCCAGATCCCCTGTACGAGCGCCCCCTTGCTTTCGATGATGGCTCCGAGTCCTGACATGACATTGATCACGGTCCCTCTATAGAGGGCAATCAATTCGACAGTACTACTAGACGACTGGACCAGCACCCGGCCGTTGGATATCCCAGCCACCATGCCAGCTACTGGAGAGCGGTAGCTTCGACCGAAGAGGCGCGAAGCGCCGCGCGGAGCAGCCAGCACATCGCCGACTGCAACTTGGTCGCCTACGCTCACAAGTACGCATTCTGAGACATCCCCCGCTTCGACGGCGAGAGTCTTGGCCACATTTAGCAGGTGGATTTCCGACGGCACTGTCGTTCGGGCAATGACATCAGAAGGCTGCACCCGGTAGCCCGTGCCGATGAGCACTTCGCCCCGAAACGGCAGCATCCGCTCTCGTCTTATCACCAAGTTAGACACTGCACGGGTGACGAAAGGATGATATGCCATCTTCCAGCCCTCTACAGGCCTACCTCCCACATCCATTCTTGGATCTTCTCGCAGCGCTGCGTCTTGTCTTCAGGCAGAGACAGAGGGCGGCCTCGCGCGTCGACGATGATACCTAGCACTCCTCCGTCGACCTCTGTCGTAGCTCCCCTACCTCTCCTGCCCAAACCGACATCGAATTGGGAACTGGGTCTCAACTCGACAACAGCTTTTCTCCCCGGCGCCAAAGGGATTGTCTCCAGGGCACCATAAGGGACTTCCACTCTGATAGTCTGCCCGTCATCGTATTCCATCTTGATCCTCAAGGCCACGCTTCCTACGCGACCTCTGCCTGCCAGTGCGATGACCGTGCCCAGCCTCAGAAACCCGTCTCGACCCACCACCTGGGCGGCCGCCAAAGACTGCACCGAGGCTAGGGCACCTAGCTGGGGCAGAAGCGAGGCTTTGTCCAGGGCCAGGTTGCAGACGCCTACCGGCTCGATGGCATCGAGCAGAATGAGAGCCGCCTGGGCGGGCCGCGGTGCTTGAGAAAGCACTCCTCCTCTGCCCACTATGAGGTCTACCCCAGGCATGAGCCCCGGCCGGAGAGATGACTGTCGACTCAGCCATGTGCTACGCGCTCGATCCATCGTCAACGCCACAGCCTCCCGTGCGGCAGCCTGCTCCAAGAGCAACTCTTCCCTGGTTTCAGGAATCGTCATCGGCCTGAGAGTCTTGTTCAGGATACAATTTTGAGCCTCCTCAGCTTCCACGTCGAACGGCAGCCAGCGGAGAAGCTTGTCTATGCCCGCCTCCTCCAAGACGTTGCCTATGCTATAGGATACCCCGAGGTCAGCTCTCAGGGTAGAATCGTAACGACCATCTATCACCCCGGCCACCTGGGTGGCAGCCCCACCGATGTCCACCCCAAACACATCCAACTTGTACATTCGAGCAAGATACCTGAGCACCAATCCGAAGCCCTCCGCAGTGGGCAGGACCGGCGCCGACGCCCAGGCTTTGAGTTCTCCAAAGCCCGGCACTCGGCCCATCTTGTACTCGCGATAGAGCCTATCCACCTCCTGTTCTGCAGCTCGCAGATCCTCGGTCTCTAAAGTCGGAAGCACATTATCCACGACGTGCAAATTGGAGCAACCGCCCAGGATCTCTGCTATCCGAGGGCGAGCTTCCTTGTTCCCAGCAAAGACAACATGTATTCTCCCTCCTGCTCCCCGGGAGGAAAGGGCGGCAGCGAGGTCTTCGGCGGCCTCCAACACGGGCGCTATCCCACTTCCGTCGACGCCCCCGCCGAGCAGAATGGCGTCTGGGCCGTTCCTGAGCAGATCCTTCAACAGCGCTTGCATACTGCTCTGTGTTCCATCGGTGGCAGCCACATGACCTCGGCCGACGATGCTTTGGACGACGACGTAAGAAGTCTCGGCCGCTCTTAACAGGCTCTCCACGCTCAGGTCTCGCATCAGTCCCACTATCGCCACTCGCAAAGGGACCGCAGCGTTGACCGTGCCCACAAAACCGTCGACTCCGCTGGCATTCTCTCTCTCGGGGACGATGAGTTGTTCCTGTCCGTCCAGGAGTGTGCGGTCGGTCAACCTCTCAATCTCGCGGATGGCTTGGCGTATGCCTGTGGAGATCCTAGACCACGGGACTTCGACTGTGGTCGCCGTTTCGGCTCCCGCAAGCAGCCGGAATTCGTTGCCCACGCGGTCGATCAGCGAAACGCGCGTGGCGGTGCTGCCACAGTCGGCCACCAAGATCGATTCCAATTGCTGCTCTTGTGCCATCTAGCACACACTCCCGCCCATCGCTACCTGCGCTGCTGGGTTCAAGAGATGCCCCCCAACTACCCCACGAGGCCTAGCCAATCCGCCAGCAGGAAATGGGTGCGCTCGACCAGCAGAGAGACGTACGCCATCACCCTGCTTCCGAATACGGCCCCAAAGGTAATTACCATCACCCACTTGCCAATGGTTGCGCAGAACCTGACCAACGCATTCTGTGGCCCCCTGCCCGAGCCCACGGTGAAATAGAAGTAAGCTAGAGTGCCAATAGTGCCCGCAACGAGACAGGCATTCTCCAGCGCAGCTTCGACACTGCCTGCGGCCCTCGGCCAAACGGGTACCCAGGAAGCCTGAATCTGTGGCAACAAGGAACCTAGCAAGGCCCCACCTATGGCCAAGGCTGCGCCAACACCGAACAGGAAAGCTACAGACGAGTTGCCCAGCCAGGCGGTGGTCGGCCTCGCCTTGGCTAAGAGCAGCAACCCCAACAGTAGCGGGATCGCATAGGGCCAGTTGCCGGTCGGATCTCTCGCCAGTGGCTCAAGGAGACGTGGCCGCAAGACAGTGTGAACGACGATGACAGCTGCGTAGCCTATGGACGACCCCACAAGCAGGTGCTCCGCCAACCGGTATAGGGGGTTATCGGAGAACAGATAGCTGTAAACCATCAAGGTCAAGATGGCTGCAATCCAAATAGCGAAGCTTTCGCTCACGGTGCTTGTTTCCCCCTCAACCTACCCAGGAAGTAGGCAACGTTTCCCACTAGAATCAACAGGATTATCGTGACATGCACCACAGATTGGGAATCCATGCTTGCCAAGGCCGGTCCGGAGCGACCGGAGTGCAGTTCGTATTCCGCCGCTCCCACTAGCCCTGTCAGCATGCCCAGCAGTTGAGGAGAGGCCTGATTGCCGTAGTACGGCCTGGCAAAGGGATCAACCGTTGCGCTTAGCCCAGCAACCATCGGCACTTGGTAGGGACCCTGTACCTGCTCCAGCCACAAGCGCAGGTACTCCGGCGCGCCGGCGAACTCGACAACCAAGGAAACGTCTTCGATGCCACGCACAAAGTTCGTCCACCTAGGATCTGCCAGGCCCTCGGCAACAGAACGCGGCCCCACCTCGACGCCGACGACGTACCCCAGGTTCAAGTAATCAGTCCCGTACTCGTATTCATAGACCTCGCCCAATTCGTCCACCACCTGTTGGTACAGGCGCGTACCCTCTGGTGTCAGGCTGACGTTGAGCAACCGGACGTTGCGCTCCATGAGATGGCTAAGGACGGTCCTTTCCTGAGGTATCATCTCTCCCGCCACCCCGGGCCCGTAGTCGTGAGAGACCAGCACCACCGAATCCGCTGGCAGGCTTTCGATGGTGTCATACATGTCTATGGTGGAGGAGGTGACCACCATGTTGGTCTCAGACCACCTACTCCCCAACACCAGAGGCATGAGAACAGCGGCGGCCACGATGAGATAAATGATCGAGCGCACGCTGGAGGCCACCAGCTTCTCAAGGCGTCGCGGCCGAGCGATCTCAGCACTGGGCCGGGCTGGCTCCCGCACCACGCTGTCGAATACTTCGGCCCGCTCGTAGGCAAGCGCAGAGACAGCCACCTCCGGCAGTTGGGCAGCGCGTGGAGGGATGGCTAGGATGGGTTCGGCACCCAGTGTGCCCGTGATCCCCTTGAGCAGACCAGTTGCCTCGCCAGAATCCTCCGCTGGTCCAGGCTCCACAACACCCTCTTCCGCCTCAGGCCGCAGCGCCTCCAGCCAAGAAGGGATCTCGGCGCGCGGTATCTCATCCCCTTCGTCCTTCCTGGCCGGCCGCCTGGCCTCTGATATCATCTCCTCATACTCAGGAGGCACCTCAAGCCAGTCGGGAAGCTCACCCGGGGCGAGCGGGACCGCTTCTTCCTCTCGGACCACTTCCTCAGCTGACACTTCCCCTAGCTTTTGCGCCCAAGGGGGCATAGACTCCGCAGGTTCTGCCTCTGAGACCGCAGTGACGTCCTCTGGCTCCTCCCCCTCGCCCAGATCACCCGGTTCCGCAACCGTGTCCTCTTCGCCGATGGCCTCAGACAGCGCAGCTTCCTCCTCGATCTCAATCAATTCAACCGGTTCCTCGGAAGGCGCTACCCCAATGGGGAAGAGGCGCGCTCCGCATTGACTGCAGACAGTGCTCCCGGGTAGACTACGATGGTCACACATAGGACACGTCACGCTGTCGCGGGTGGCGAGGGGCTGCCCGCACTCGCCACAGAACCTACTTGCATCCTTGTTGGAAGCTCCGCACTTAGGACACTCGATCATTCGGGGCTGCCCCCTTCACCACCATACGGACGATCGAGACCCATCAGAACTCGAACACCGGTGGCGATTGTTCCCAAAGCCACGCCGATGATGATTCCCCGCGCCCCAGCGGTACTGGGAACGGCCAGCAGCCAATCTTTGGCTGCCGGGACGACGTCGCTCAGATACCTCCCTACGGGGATCTGACCCAGGAGCACCACGATCGCTGCCAGCATGAACGCCAGCGATTCCGGCCTGCGGAGGCGAAAACCTCGATAGGCAGCAGTAGCCACGAAGAACGCCAGCAGAGAGAAGGTAGCCGCCTGGAGGGGCAACTGAACATTATCGAAGATCCATGTGACCAAGCGGCCATCTGGGCCGGCTATCCCGGCTAGCAGTACGACCGTAGCAATGGCCAGCAGACCAATGCTGTACATCCAGCCTTCTTCTCTCTGGACTGTCCTTCTGAGATGCACTATCAGCACGTTCACCAAACCGAGAAGCAACGCGAAGGCAACGACGATTACGGCAGAATCGACGAAGAAACTGCCAAGAGCGTTGATGTGACTCTCATCGAAGAAGAAGTCGACCAACATCAGCGACCCGATGGCAATGGCTATGGCCATGGGGATCGAACGTTTCATGCCCAGTGCTATGGCGTTGATAAGCCGTCTCATCTACGCACCTTCACATATCAGCTGCCGGATTGTCCTTGCCTCTCGTCGGCGATCAACTCAGACTGCTCAAGAGGACGCCGATGATTATGGCGATGATGATGCCAGTCCTCAGCCAGTCCTGAGTCGCCAAGCTGGCGATGTGACTGGTCCTCTTCAGCAGATACGCGCCAGCGGCGAATATCTCCTCACCTATCAGTAAGTGGTCCACCGACGCATAGACAAAGGGCAGGATTTGAGGAGACGTGGCTCCCCCGACCTGGCCGATCTCCCTTCTGGCACCCACTTCACTCATCAGCAGGAACTCATCAGCGAAGTTGCCGACCATGACGTTCCCGGCCACCTCGGCATGCTCCAAGATGTCGTTCACTCCTGCAGCATAGGCCACTTTGTCCGGAGAGATGAATCTCACACAAGTGGGATCGTACTCGTCGAGATACCCGTAAGCGGCATACGCATTTCGCAGCACGTCTTGGGCCACAGGCAAGAGCGAGGGGTCTGATACAGTGACAATGGGCTTCAGCCCTGAAATAGCTGCCTGAGCGGCGAGGTGCTCGAGTACGGTGAGACCGGCGAGGGACTCCGCCGTGACGAATGTACCTATGCCACCCGTCCCCATGGACACGTGCAACGAGCGCCCGCTCTCCGTGGCCTGGCCAGTGTACTCGCCCAGCGCCTCGTAGCCGGAGATGGAGCGCAGAATGGGCTTGCCCCTCTTGCGCATGCGACGATTGAGGATGAGGAGCAAGAAGAAGAAGGGCAGCAACAGCACAAACATCAAAGCCTGCTGCTCACCAATGCCCAGGTTGCTGAGAATGTCGACAATGGTCTCCAAGGCCTCTCCTCTTCGGAAGGGACAGACTATTCGGAGGTGCTCAGCTCCTGCTGCAGATCCTCCAGGCGGCAGATGACCCGCTCCACGTTCTTCCTGTCTTCCAGCAGCAGAACGTACTCGTCCAGCGAGACGTCACCGACAAACATCGTGAGAAGGGGTTGGAAAGCCAGGAGCGCCTGGCTGGCAACGAAGGCCAGGGGCTTGTGAGTTTCAAGAAGGGCGACAGCCGGGCTGGTCAAGCCCCAGCCATCTATCCGACGTGCCACGTTGTCGATTAGCTGATCGCGCCGACCAGCGTTCAGTTGCACCTCACTCGCCTCCTTGGGCTCCGCTTTCGTGTGGGGACCACCCTCGACCAGGCTGCCGTCTGGACCACGCCCAGGCTTAACAGGCCCAGGTGTTGTCCCGCGGAGTGCGACCTGCTGACAGGCACTGCACACCACGTTTTGATGCATAAGTATATCACCCCTCAGTAGGCAAGACAAGGACGCGAAGGCCGTGAAGAAGGTGCCGAGGCAGCGCGTCGGGTTGTAGGACCCAGGCCACGGGTGAAGGTAGACTCGCTCGAAGCATCATTCGCAACTGGCCTTGGCCGCTTTCCCGGTTCTCTGCGCGGGAATGAATCTCTACGCCACTCAAAGCAGGCAACCGGCTTTCCCGGCCCGGTGTGTGGGGGCGCCTCTGATTGCGCACCGGCTTCTGCGAGCCTTCCGCGAGTTCTGGCTCCCTCTTTCTTAGACAATCCCCGGCAGATGTGATAGAATCTCCTGGGTGACACGACGGCGTTCGTCAGCCGCGGACCAGTGGCGCGAAGCCAAGATGAAAAGGAGTGGAACCCCACTTCTGAGGAGGCATGGCCGTGTCTGCACTGACTGAGCTCTATGAGGAGATCGCCAACTGCGAGCGTTGCGTCCTGTCCCAATCGCGGACCAACACCGTGCCCGGCGAGGGACTAGAGGATGCAGAACTTGTATTCATCGGGGAAGGCCCCGGGTTCCACGAGGATCAGCAGGGCCGTCCCTTCGTCGGGCAAGCCGGCCAACTACTTGACCAACTGCTGGAAAGCATCGGTTTGAGGAGAGAACAGGTTTACATCTGCAATGTGATCAAATGCCGACCGCCACGCAATCGCGATCCTCTACCCGAGGAGATCGAGGCCTGTAGACCCTTCCTGGATAGGCAGATCGAGCTCATCAAACCCCAGATGATCGTGACTTTGGGCCGATTCTCCATGGAGCGTTACTTCCCTGGCGCGAAGATCTCCCACATTCACGGCCAACCCCGCAGAATGGGCGGAATCATCTACTACCCGATGTACCATCCCGCTGCGGCTTTGCATCAGCGAAGATGGCTCCAATTGATCGAGGAGGACATGTCCAAGATCCCCCAGCTCCTGGCCCAAGCGGATGGAATCGCGGAGATGGAGCTTCCACAGGATGCAGAGCAGTTGAGCCTCTTCTGAACCGATGCCGACTCGGAAGACCCAGCCGAACAGAAAACGTGCCATAGTAGTAAGAGGGGCAGCCTTCGCCCTCCTCGGCTGCGCAGCGGTCACCGCACTCAGTCTCGCCTCCCCCACCCGAGACCCGCTCACGGAAGCCTGGATCATGATCCTGCGCCGGTTGTTCGGCTGGGGCGTGTATGCCGTCCCTTTGGCGTTGGGGGCGGCGGGCTTCTGGCTGCTCCTTGAAAGCTTGCGGCGTGAACGCCACACGCCGTGGGGAAGGACGGCGGGAGCGATACTGATCCTCCTCACCTCGCTGACCACCTTGCATCTTCTCTCCTTCCGTGAGGATGCCCGCCAACTGGCAGCGGAAGGTGGAGGGGGAGGCTACGCGGGATGGATCCTCAGCGAAGCCCTTACCGTGAGCATCGGCCGCATAGGAGCCTATGTCGCGCTAGTGGCATCGGGCGCAGTAGCGATGATCTTGCTCTTTGGCGTCTCCATAGCCCAGATGGGCACCGGTTTACGACGAGCCTGGACGAACCTTAGGGACACCTATCGTGATCACCGGCCCTCTATCAAGATTGGCCCGCCCAGCAACGGCGAAGGCGTCCCCAAACGCGTGGCTGAAAAGGTATCGGAACTGCTGAAGCCGTCGCCAACCGAACAACAGGCCCCGCAAGAGAGAGACACCCTCCTTCCGCCGCGCATCATGGCCGGTGGCAAGCAATGGCACCTCCCCGAAGTGGGAAGCATCCTGGAGGAGAACATCGAGCAGGAGTTCAGCGAGACCGAGATCAGGCGGAAGGTTCGGATCATCGAAGATACCCTCCACAGCTTTGGCGTGCCCGCCAAGGTGGTAGAGGTCAACCAGGGGCCCACCGTCACGCAGTTCGGCGTGGAGCCGGGATATGTGGAAAGGAAGGGTCGAGACGGCAAGATAGCCCGGGCCAAGGTCAAGGTGAGCAAGATCGACGCCTTGGCCCAAGACCTGGCCCTCGCGCTCGCGGCCGCGCCCGTACGCATCGAAGCCCCGGTGCCGGGCCGCTCCATCATCGGCATCGAGGTACCCAACGATGAGGTCACCTTGGTTTCTCTCCGAGGGGTGATGGAGGCAGGCGAATTCCTGCGACAGACCTCCCGGCTGAGAATCGCCCTGGGACGGGATGTGTCCGGTGCCCCTGTGGTCGCCGACCTGAGCACCATGCCCCATCTCCTCATCGCCGGCGCCACCGGCTCCGGCAAATCGGTCTGCATCAACTCCATCGTGACCTGCCTCCTGTTCAACAACAGCCCCGACGACGTGAGACTGCTCATGATCGACCCCAAGATGGTGGAATTGGTCAACTTCAACGGCATCCCGCACCTCCTGGCGCCAGTCGTGGTGGAGATCGAGAGCGTGGTGGGGACCCTGAAGTGGATCCTTCGGGAAATGGAGCGCCGCTACAAGCTCTTCTCCAAGGCTACGGCGCGCAACCTCGATCACTACAACCGGGAGTTGCTTTCACACGGGGAGAGAGCCCTGCCGTACATCGTGGTCGTGGTAGACGAACTGGCAGACCTGATGATGGCCGCCGCGGACGAGGTCGAAAGGTCGCTCTGTCGCCTGGCCCAGATGTCCAGGGCGACGGGGATACACCTGGTCATCGCCACCCAGCGCCCTTCGGTGGACGTGGTCACGGGATTGATCAAGGCCAACTTCCCGGCACGCATCTCCTTCGCCGTCACCTCCCGCACGGATTCCCGTGTGGTGTTGGACGCCGGTGGGGCGGAGAAACTACTGGGAAAGGGTGACATGCTGTATATGGCGTCCGACTCCAGCACACCCGTTCGCTTGCAGGGCTGCTTCGTCTCAAACAAAGAGATCGAGAGACTGGTGCTGTTCTGGAAGGGGCTGGAGGTTCACCCAGAGGAACGGTTGGAGGAATTGGTGCAGCAGCCCCTGTGGGCCGACATGGCCGAATCGGCCGACGTAACAGATGAGCCGGACGATGAACTGCTGGACGAGGCAATCCATCTAGTACAGCGGGAGAAGCGCGCTTCCATCTCCTTCCTGCAACGCCGACTGCGGATCGGGTACGCAAGGGCGGCGCGCCTCATCGATATCATGGAAAAGAAAAGAATCATAGGGCCGCCTCACGGTGCCGGTGGTTCACGAGAGGTACCGGGAGTAGAAAAGGAGATTCCATGGCCGACAGCGTAGCAGCTCTGAGGGACAACAAGATGAAGATCTGGCTGGCCGAGGTGCGAGCGCCATTCTTCACCGCCACGGTGGTGCCCATCCTACTGGGCGCAGTTATCGCCTGGGCGAGGACGGGGCCCTTTCACTGGGGGTATTTCCTGCTGACCATGATCGGAGGGCTGCTGCTGCACACGGGTACGAACGTGGCCAACGACTACTTCGATCACAAGAGCGGGACCGACGACGTGAACGTAGAGTTCGTGCGCCCCTTCACAGGGGGCAGCCGTATGATCCAAGAAGGGCTCCTCACCCCCAGGGAGGTAATCAGCGGTGCCCTCGCTGCCTATGTGCTGGCCGCGATAATCGGCCTCTACCTGGCCTACGTGCGAGGCCCAATGATCATCGTCCTGGGGCTTGTTGGTCTCTTGTCCGGGTTCTTCTACACCGCCCCGCCCATCAACCTAGTCAGCAGGGGGATAGGGGAGTTCTTCATCGGTCTCAACTTCGGGGTACTGATGACGCTAGGCGCCTTCTACGTACAGACCGGCTACCTGGACTGGGAACCTGTCGTGGCGTCCATCCCCGTAGCGCTCCTTATCGCGGGCGTTCTCTACATCAACGAGTTTCAAGACGCCCCCGCCGACGGTTCCGTGGGCAAGGATCACCTGGTGGTCAGGTTCGGCAGGAGGCAGGCCGCTGTGGGCTATGCCATCCTTATGGCCGTCACTTATGCGTGGATTGCAGGAGCGGCCCTTCTGAGGATCACGTCGCCCTTTACCCTGATCGCCTTGGCGACGCTGCCGGTAGCCATTGGAGCCGTGAAGGTGGCGCGGGCTCATTACGACGAATACCAGAAGCTGGTGCCGGCGAACGCCGCCACCGTCTTCATTCACCTTCTAACGGGCCTGCTGCTCTCGGCCGCCTACCTTCTAGACGGCGCAGTTCGATCTTTCGTGTCCTAAAGGTTCACTGTTCGCTTGGCCACCTTCCACGACGCTTCCCCCGGCGTCGGTCCACCATCCGTCGAGCATGCTGAGCCGTGGAGCAGCGCCTTAGACGATGCGGCTTCGTGGTGGGTGCTCAGCACGCCTCGCTGTCTTCGATACGGCCTTCGGCGCAACTAGGGCGCCCCAAGACCGGGCCCCGAGAAGTGCAACAAGACCGTCTAGCAGAACAACGCTTGCCCTATTGGGCACTTTGTGGTATCATGCATCCGACACAATAATATAGCGAAAACGCGTCCGGCTAAACGGAAACCCGGCGTCAGCTACCAACTGCGTGCCGGGCGGTTGCGGGCAGAACACTGCACAATGAGGCTCATCCCACGCGACGCGGCGATGGGCCATTCTGTGTGGCGCCCGTGCCGCAGAGGAGACCAGGAGACCTACTGACGCTAACATCACGTCCACGTTGCTGAGAGCTCGATCAGCAGCGCGTACTGACAACGACGCTGTAAGAGGAGGATCCACAGATCGAAACGCTTCACCTCATTACGAGCTGCGAAATGCAGAAGTCGAGCCCCACTCGAAGAGCGTGGAAGCTGACTCGGGGGGGAATCAGGTGTGCCGGCGCAATTGCACTATTGTCACTCACGCTCGGTGCTTGTCAAGGAACCGTGACCCCAACCCCCACGCCCACACCCCCCGCTAGTGGAGGCCAGATTGCCTTCCTCTCGGGCCGGGACGGCAATTACCAAATCTGCGTGATGAACGCCGACGGAGGCGAGCCAAGGTGTGTCACCGATCGCGCGAGCGATTACGGGGCGCCGAGTTGGTCGCCCGACGGCCAACGGATAATCTTCCAGTCTCACTTTGCCGGCCCGTTTCGCATCTTCGTGGTGAATTCCGACGGCACTGGCCTGGCCCGCTTCACCGATCAGCGCATCGACGGTAGCAGTGCAGCCGTCTCGCCAGATGGAGGGCACATTGCGTTCGACTCCCTCCGCGATCACAACACCGACGTCTACGTGATGAACGTAGACGGCAGCGAACTAATGCGCCTCACCGACGACCCCGCCGATGATTGTTGTCCAGCGTGGTCGCCCGATGCGCGACGGATTGCTTTTGTGTCCCAACGCGATCGCAACCCCGAGATCTACGTCATGAAAGCAGACGGCACAGACGTCACCCGCCTCACCGATGACCCCGCCTATGATTGTTGTCCAGCCTGGTCGCCCGACGGCCAACGCATAGCCTTCACTTCCAGAACCGACGGCTACGACGAGATTCACCTAATGAATGCAGACGGCAGCGAATCGAGACCTCTCACTGCCCCTTGGGCGAACAGTGGCATGCCTGCCTGGTCACCCGATGGACGGCGGATCGCTTTCGTATCCGATCTCGATGGCAACTTCGAGATCTACCTGGCGGACGCCGATGGAGCCAACCTCACCCGCCTGACCAACATCCCGGCCAGGGACCAGTCGCCGGCCTGGTCCCCCGATGGACGGAGGATTGCCTTTGTCTCCGAGCGCGATGGCAACCTCGAGATCTACGTGATGAACGCAGACGGCACAGAGGTCACCCGCCTCACCAACGACCCCGTCCATGATCTGTGGCCTGCCTGGTGCCCCACGACCGCCAGCCAGTGACATGCTCAACAGACAAGCAAAGGCCCCCTCTCAACGAGAACGGGCCTCCCACAAGACCTCCGAGGTCTCTCAAGACCTCGGAGGTCTCGATGTAGGGGACCTTCACGAGCCAGTATCCCCCTCACCAAAACAGGTGTCGCCGCGGATTGGAGATCCACTCGTCTCCGCCCAGCGTGGGATACACGAAGAGGTGAAGATCTGCCTCCGCGTTCTACGACCTCGCCACCTGTAAAGACCCCGGGGGTAGGTCACTCAGGACGCACCGCGGAAATGCTCTATGGTCCTTTCCAGGCCCTCCTCCAAGGTCACCGCGGACTCCCACTCCAGCTCCGCGCGGGCCTTTCCGGCATCAAGATAGATCTTGAAGGTCTCGCCTGGTTTAGGAGGGCCGTGGACAGCCTCATCGGCATACCCGGTCATCTGCTGCATGGTGGCGAAGAGTTCGTTGATCGAGGTGCCCACACCACGGCCCAGATTGTAGGTTCCGCCATTCCCCCGCTCCATAGCCACCAGGTTGGCTCGCACGACGTCGTCCACGTAGACAAAGTCCCGCTCCTGCTCTCCACTGCCGTTGATCACCACTTGCTCCCCTTCCACCATCTGGCGAGCGAAGATGGCCACCACCCCACCCTCGCCGAAGGGGTCCTGGCGGGGACCGTACACGTTCGCGTAACGCAGGGTTGTGTACTCCAGACCATGGGTCTGCCGGTAGAGATAGAGGTAGTGCTCTACTGCCAACTTGCTGATGCCATAGGGACAGATGGGTTCGACGGGGTGAACCTCGTCGCAGGGCAGGTACGCTGGTTGCCCGTACACCGCCCCGCCGGTGGAGGCGTAGATGAGCTTCTCAACCCCATGCCTGCGGGCGCACTCCAAGAGATTGAGGGAGCCCAGGACATTCACGTCGGCGTCGAAGATGGGATCGGCCATGGAGACGCGCACGTCCACCTGGGCCGCGTGGTGGTTGACCACCTCGGGTCGCTCCTCTGCGAACACCCCCTCCAGGTCCGGGCTGCGGATGTCCAATTGGCGGAACTTGGCGTCATGGTGAACGTGCCCTCTCTTGCCAGAGGATAGATCATCGATGACCACGACGCTGTGACCTTCCTCGATCAGGGCATCCACCACGTGGGAGCCGATGAATCCCGCTCCGCCGGTAACCAGCACGTTCAAGACGCGTACCTTTCTGCGCTATTATAACCGCCCTGCAAGGCCCGGTCAATACAGCGAGGCAGCAACCTGCTCGGCGAGATGCGCGTCTGGCGTCAGTCCATCCGAGGGAAGCATACATGTGCATCGATACACCGCTGCGTGCTTCAATACGGCTCCTGCGCCCTTCGATACGCCGCTCCGCGGCTACTCAGGGTGCGGAGCCTACTCAGCTTGCGCAGCTAACCAAGCACTACTCAGGCTGCGGGGTTGCTCGGGGTTCGCGGGTACTCAGCACTACCCTCCAGCGAGCCAACGGCGCGGCATAGTGAGCGACCAACGGCGAATCTGACCTGGTGTCCGCTCCTGCTAGCAATTGAAGCGTCCAACGGGGTACAGTATAATCTCGCACCATCTGCGACGGACGAGGGAGGAGACAATCATGGCCACCAACGAGGATTCGCAGAGAGTCGTCGAACCGCGCCTCAGCCCTCAACTGACCGAACTCAAGGAGCGCCTCGACGCCGGCACTCACCACGGCGAGCCCTTCGAGGTCACACTGACCAACAGAGAGCTCGGGGAAGCCGTCGCCTGGTATCTTCGGCGCCTTCCCGGTGTTCCCTTCGACAACCCCCAGGTATCCATAGAGCCCGGTGCCATCGAGGCACGCGTAGAGACCCAGCTGGGCAAGATGCGCCTGCCCGCCACCGCCCGGGCCTGGGTCTTTGTGCAGGACGGGAGACCTCTCGTAACTGTCGAGAGAGTGCAGTTGGGGAGTGCCGCCCTGCCGGACTCCATCCTGTTTCTGGTCGAGGATCAGCTCAACAAGAACCTCGCTATGCGAGAGGGAGACCTTCCTGTGATCCTCGATGAAGTGGAGCTAGAGCAAGGCCGGTTCACGGTCCGGGGAAAGATCCGCTAGGCCGCCAACTCGTCTCTGGCAGCTCTGAGGGGGATCGGTTCTCCCGGGCTCACCTTGGTACATGGATCTCGCAGTACACTCTACCGTCACTCGTGCTGGAGCTTGAAACCCTTCTCCCCGAAAAGTCTCAGACAGGCGTCCACCACCTCAGCATCGTAGAAGACGCCTCTTCGCTGCGAGATCTCCTGTAGCGCTTCCTTCATGCCGTGGGCTGGCCGGTACGGCCGGTTCGAGGCCATAGCCTCGACGGTGTCAGCCACACAGAGAACCCTTGCCGCCAGCAGTATCTCGTGACGCAACAGACCACGAGGATAGCCGGAACCATCGATCCTCTCATGATGCTGGAGCACAATCTCGGCCACGGGCCAGGGGAACTCCACCGTCATCAAGATATCGTGAGCCGTCTGCGGATGAGTCTGTATCATCTGCGTCTCGATCTCGGTCAGACTGGTCGGCTTACTCAGGATTTCAGCTGGCACATCGATCTTGCCGATATCGTGAACAAGCCCTGCCATGCGGATGCCCAATACCTCGTCTTCCGGCATGCCCATCTCCTCGGCGATAGCAGAGGCCAGACGGGCCACCTCCTGCTGATGACCAGCCGTGTAGGGATCTCTGGCCTCAGCCAGCGCCGCAAGAGCCTTGACCGTTCCCTCGAACGTTCTTTCCAGCCTGTCGTAGCTCTGCTGAAGCTCTAGCTCCGCCCGCTTGCGCTCCTCCAATTCCCGCTGAGCAGCCTGGTAGAGTTGGGCGTTTTGAATAGCCACACTCACCTGGTGGCCCACCGACGAAACCAGCTTCAGATCAGCCACAGTCAGAGGCTCCAACGCTGTTGATTCAACATTCAGGACGCCCAGGATCTCCGAGTCCCTCACGATGGGCACGGCGATCTCGGAGACGACCCCTGGCGCAGCTTCGAGGTAGTCCGGATCCTCTTTGACGTCGTACACCAACTCTGCTTCTCCGCCCCGAGCTACACGACCAATGACTCCTCTGTCCAAAGGCATGTAGTCGAAAACCTCCGCGAGACGATACCCTACGTGGGCCCCCAGGCGTAGCCCCTCCCCATCCCTGGTGTATATACTGACCATACTGTAGCCCAAGGCCTCGGCCACGGTCTGCACCACGGTCTGGAAGACCTTCTCGGGCTCCAACGACGAGCCGACCAAGCGTGAGATTTCTTGAAGAATGGTACTCTCCTTGAGTCTGCGATCTGTTTCCTGGTAGAGCCGCGCGTTTTCGATGGCAACAGCCGCCTGATCGGCCAGCAGCGTCAGCACGCGCAGGTCGTCCTCGCCGAAGGCATGAGGCTTCATGAAAGCAACGTTGAAGACCCCTAGTACCCGATCCGCCTGCTTGAGGGGAAACCCCGCAATCGCTTCCACGCCCCAGTCCTGATCCCGGCACAAGGGATGGTCGCTGGCTTCGCTGATCACCACGGGCTCTCCCAACCCAGCGACCGTGGCCGTGAGGCCGTTCTTGCGAACTTCTGTGAAGATCTCCCCTTCCTCGTCCGGAGCCCAGACCCCTGTGCCGAAGGTGAATTCCCCTGTCTCGTGGTCGTACAGAAAGATGTGAGCATCGCTCGCCTTGACCAGTTCCACGGCGCTTCTGGCTATGGTGTCCAAGACCGTCGATAGGTCAAGCGACTGAGTAAGTTGAAGACTGATCTCCCGCAGCGCTGTCAGTTCCGCCACTCGCTTCTGCGCCTTCGTGAGCGAACGGGCGTTGTCGATGGCAATGGCGGCCTGGTTGGCGAAGAGCGTGGCCAGCTGAACGTCGTCTTGGTCGAAGGGACGCGCCGCGCCACGCGCGATGGTGAGCACACCCATGAATTCTTTGCCCCGCATGAGCGGGACTCCCAACGCCGCTCGGATCTCACGCTTGTCCGATTGAGGCAACCGACCGTCCCAGTGGACGTAGTCGTCCACAGTCAGCGGCTCGTGAGTCTGGGCGACATTGCCGGCGACTCCTTCACCCACAGCCAGGCTGATCTCCCTAGCGTCCTCGGCGTACCCCCAGCCGACCATCATCTCCAGCCTCTGCGATTCGGGGTCGAACTGGTCCAAAGCCCCGGCGTCGGCATCTAACAGGTGGATAGCCTGCTGAACAATAGTCGGAAGCACTTCCGAAAGCTCGGTTTCAGCAAGCACCTTGAGAGAGACTTCGTGGAGCGCGGCGAGTTGCTCAATCGTATGCTCCCGCTCCGCGAAGAGTCGCGCGTTCTCGATGGCGATGGCCGCTTGGTTGGCGACGAGCGTGGCCAGGCGCATGTCGTCCTCATCGAATTCCCTCTCGAGGTCAGTGTCATCAACGAACAGAGCTCCCAGGAGAGTATCACCCCGCCTAATGGGTACACCAAGAACATTGGTGTTGGGCTCCTTATCAAACTGGTCTGATCTACCCTCCCAGTTGGAGTAGTCAGTCACTACCATGGGCTCGCCCGTCTCAGCAACATTTCCGCACACGCCTTCACCCATGGCCAATCTCAGCCCCGCGTAGTCCCCGGTCTGCCCCTGGACGACGATAAGTTCCAGTTCTTGGCTCCCAGGGTCGTACAGGTAGACGCCTCCGCTCCGCGCTCCCAGTAGATCGATTGCTCTCTCGGTAACGGTGTTTAGCAGCGCGGACACCTCCAACTGAGCAGCCATCTCCATGGAGATCTCACATAGTGCCGCCAATTCTTCAGCCCTGCCCTTCGTTTCCTCGTAGAGCCTGGAATTCTCGATGGCAATCGCCACTTGGTTGCCAAAGGCGCTCAGCAAGTCCACATCTCTCTGTACGAAACGCGGGCTCTCTCGCTCTCTCTCGACGATCACGACACCCAGCAACTCCCCACCATAGGTGATGGGCACGCCCAGCACACGCCCAAACCCGCGCCCTGCATACGCCTCCGCTCGGCCTTCCCAGGAGTCATAGTCATCCACCACCAAGGGCTCGCCAGTCTCTAGCACCCTTCCTGCGACGCCTTCGCCCGAGTTCAACACTCCTTCTTTCAACGGCGGGAGGAGCCCTATGGAGGCGGCGCTCATCAGATCGTCCTCTCGCGGGCGGTAGAGGTAGACATCGCCCGTCCGGGTATTGAGCAGCTTCACTGCGCACGAGATGATCGCCTCCAGCAGACTCTCCAGATCCAGCCTGCTAATGAGGTGTAGGGACGTCTCGTGCAGGGCCATCAATTCCTGGGACCTCTGCTCCTGTTCCTCGAAAAGTCGTGCATTCTCAACGGCGATACTTGCCTGGCTGGCGAAAAGCTCCAGTAGTCGCAGATCACGGTCGGTGAAGACCCTCGGTTTCTCCACATCGGTGACGTTTACCACGCCTATTATCTTGTCACCCCATTTCAACGGGACGGCCATCACCGTTCTGAATGTCGT
>JABAOC010019405.1_pt1 | contig 22137 bp, 18 predicted proteins | sample 7062161 | NCBI WGS metagenome assembly JABAOC01 (sample SAMN14538625, study PRJNA623070) | marine sediment metagenome | biome: marine biome [ENVO:00000428]; feature: marine pelagic biome [ENVO:01000023]; material: deep marine sediment [ENVO:00002113] | place: India: Gulf of Khambhat ... | reverse complement strand
TCGGCGCAGCTGTCCAAAAGGTAGCGGACAATTTGGATTTCGTTAAATCCCTCCCGAGGGCCGGGAGCAGGGTAGAGTCCATACTCCTCGATCACGTCATTGTCGGAGAGCAATGCAACGGTCAGCCCCTCCGAGTTGATTCCGTCACAGGCTCCGCCGAGCAGATCGAAGCAGCAGGTGACCAGAGAAGCATAGCCCTGATCAGGATAGAGTTCGATCACATAGGGCCGGGCGCAGGCGGCCAGCTGGCCCTCTTCGGGTTCGGCTCCGAAGAAAGTCCCCGTGGAGAAGTCGAAGTTGCGACTGAGTACCCCTTGGCCCTGCTCGGTGGTGTTGGGCGGATAGAAGACCACACTGCAGCCGGAGCCCTTCGAAGAAAGGCCATAGTAAAGACCGGCAAAGTTCCAGGCGTCGTCCTCAAGATCCTTGCCGAATTGGGCGGCCGCGCCGCGCATGCGTTCCAGATGCACGGGATAGTTCTTCTCGAAGTAATGGCGTTGAGCGCGCGTATTTTCGTGGTTCGGGTACGGGATAGCGAACGATTTGTAGCGCGAATACGCGAGTTCAGCCAGCTTCTTCCCGATCTCGAAGTTTGATCCCCGCAGCACCAGATGCCGAACCTCCATGAAATCTGAAGGCCCTCCCGCGACAACCCTTTCTGTAAACGCAAAAGGCTGATTCTGCTGGTAGCCCTCTTGCCGTGCTTGCTGCTTATCCGTCGACTCGCACGCAGCGAACAATGCAAGCGTTAGGCAAATCAACCACTTACCCGCGTACCTGTGCATGCCCGGTCCTGCGAACTCTGTAAGGTTGTTCTTCCTCTTCTTTGCTAATGGACTTTCATCTCCGAGCTGAAACCACAGCAGCCAGGGGAGCCGCTTCCCAAGGTCGCGCATGTGGACAACTCGCACGGATTCGAAGCAGAGGGGCAACAGCTACTTCCCTTGGCTGTGCGCCAGGACGGCCCGCACGAGCCCGAAGCGGAAGGACAACAGCGACTTCCCTTGGCTGGCGACACGGGCGCTGTTCCCAGATTCTCGCGCGAGAGCATGTGATCCAGATCTGCAATGCCAAAAGCTGCCAGGGCAATCACCGTGGCCGAATGCTTCTGGTATTCCGGATTCACATATTCGTAGGTGTCGTATTTTGTATGAGGACGATACAGCGCGGGATTCTTGCCCTTTTGCAGCCAGTTGAAGGCCGGCACTCCCGCCTCAAAGAACGGGCCGTGATCGCTGGTTCCCGCACCTCCGCAGCAGTCCGCAATTATCTGCGTCAACTGCTCCACTCTCTGTACGGCGAACGGCATCTCCGGTTGCAGGGATTTCACAGGAGCGAATACCTGCCGGAAATCTTCCATCATGTCGTCCGTGGCGTAGATTCCGGAAATGTGGTCACCACCCTGGTCCATGTTCAACATGGCAGAGACTCTTGGCATGAGTTCAGGATGATCCGCCACATACGCCTGGGAGCCAACCTTACCCAGCTCCTCACCTCCGAATAGAGTGAAGCGAATGGTCCTTCGGGGTCGGGCTCCGCTCTCCATGAGGATTCTTGCCGCCTCCATAGCGGCGGCCACGCCGGTGCCGTTATCGGCAGCTCCCGTGCCTGCGTCGTCGGAATCAATGTGAGCGCCGACAATTACGTACTCGTCCGGCAGTTCGGTTCCGGGAATGTCGGCCACGACGTTGAAGACCGGGGTGGGTGCTTTGATCAGCCCTACGAACGACGCCACGAAACCCTTAACCGGAACCTCGGCGCATCTCTCCAAATGCGCGTTTCTGAGGCCGAACTCTGAAAATCTGTCGCGCGCCCATTTGCAGGCCATCTCGAAATTCTCCGAGCCAGCTGGCCGGGGGCCGATCCGGTCAGTGAGATAATACAGATGATGCATTACTCTGTTGTCGTTCTTGCCAAGTGAGATGATACGCTCCTGAACACTAAGTTTGTCCTCAACAGATTTGGCTACACGACTCTTTCCAATCGAGCTGCCACTCTGGTCTGACCGGACAGCTTCCGGAGCGACGGAGACCACCCCGGTGCCCAATACTGCCAGAACAGCCAGGCCGACAGAAATCTTGATTACCCACTTCATTGCAGCGCCTCCATAGTTTATGGATTTGAAGTTGAATTGCAGAGCGATTTCACCATTACGGTCGCGCTCTGGGGACAGACCGAGAAGAACTCGGCCGATTTCTTGATCTCAGAAGGAACCGCATCCCGAACAATGGAGCGGAAACCGAATCGCTCGAAGTATCCAGCGGCAGTGGTGGTGAGCAGGAAAACCGCGGAAAGGCCCCTGGACTTGGCCCAGGCCAAGCGATCTTTGATCACGGCTTCGCCTACTGACTTGCTTTTCCATGCTGGCGAGACGGCAACGGATCGCAGAAGTCCGTAAGGATCGTATACTTCCACCCCACCAACACCCACCATCTCCTCATGAAGCTCGGCCACGCAGTAAGAGCCTCCAAACTGCTGTTCCAATCCATCAGCCGGGAGGTCACATGCCGATAGCAATGTCTTCACGTCCTGCAGGTCCTTGGCGACCGCCGGCCTGATTTTGATGGTTTGCTTCATATTCGCGCTCACCCCCAGTTGACAGGCAAACTCTCCCGTTGTGCCCCTCTTAGAACTTATACAGAGCCCGAAGATAAAAGTTGCAGGTAGCAACTAAATTCTCAAAAAAAACGCTTTGGAGAAATTCTCACCGATGTTCAGCGCCCTTGTTGTCTCGAGAAAAGCGGGCCGCGGCAGCTTTTGCCAGTCGTACCACAAGCTGGGCTGTTGCCTGTCGGACATCCGGGTCAATGTCGGCGACAAGTTTCTTCGTTTCCCGGGCCAGGTCCTTCTCGATTCGCGAATGCAGCGCCAATCCCTTCTTGGTAACCGTAAGGCTCAGAGCGCGAGCATCGTCAGCGGCAACCGAACGGTGGATGTAACCCTTTCTTTCCAGCGAGCTAACCATCCGACTGGCAGTACTTTTGTCCAGATAGAGCTCTGCGGCAAGCTGGTTTAGGGTCATGGACCCTCTCCTGACAAGGGCGCTGATAGCATAGCACTGGGTCACGGAGACGTCGTAATAACAGATGCGCTGGCGATCCCGGAATTGATAAACCCTCACCAGCTCGCTTAAGGCCTTGTGGAGTTCCCAGGCGTCTTTCTCAAGCGCCGTAGCCTCCGTGGAAAGTCTCTGGTCTTGCTTATGTGGTGGAATAGGTGTACTCCTTTTCAAAATGCGTCTGTACTGGTTGGCGTCACCAACAATAGTGCCGAAGCGTCGCCCTGTCAACCAGTTTCTCTTTCATTAGTTACGAACGCAATGGGTTCCGGGTTCGGCACTTGCTATCGGGAATCCCAGGGCGGGGGGCTGAAGCAGGAGAAAATCGTCCGCATCATCTGGGTCAGTCTTAGCGATCAAAGCAGAGTCAGCCGGTCCGGTCGTTTTGTCTGGTGACTGATAGATGACAGGGCTGGCGGGCAAGCTCTGCGGGCTTCTCGGCCGGGCCACAAAGGCATGGCTGCGCACCTTAGAACAGCTCTCTTCACTCGCGTTCGATGTGCACGTTCTTCTCACCGCAAAGGCATTTCAGTCTGTAGAGAAGCTGTCCGGATACCTCTACGCCCGTCTTCTTTAACTTCATTTTCAACTCTNNACTCTTCGTCGTTTGTGCGCACATGAAGGATCACCGGTGATTTTCCGGGATGAGCGGAGAGAATGTCCTTTAGCTCGGTAACCATATCCTGACTGTCCCCGGAGGAGACCAAAAGGACGTGCAGGAAGGGTTTCAGCTTCTGGTACACCTTGCTCAGACCGATGATATCCGATGCTACCACCTTGGCTTTCTCGCCCTCCTTGGTGGAAGCTCTTCCCTTGACCAGCACCATGGAATCGGCCCTTATCAGCCTGCGGTTCTTCTCGAAGCAGTCCGAGAAGATCACCACCTCCACCGTGCCCATGAAGTCTTCCAGGGTGGCGAAACCCATCTGCTTCTTCTTGCGGTCAATGCTCGTTTTCACGTTGGCTATTATGCCTCCGATATACAGCTCCTCGCCGTCCTTGGCCTGCTCGATGCTGTGGGTGTCCATGGTGGCGAATATCTTAAGCTCGTGCTCATATCTGGTCAACGGATGTCCGGAAACGTAAAACCCGAGCATCTCCTTTTCCTTGGAGAGAATCTCGCTTCTGGGCCATTCGGGAATTTCCACCATCTGGGGTACGGGCACGATCGCGGCCTCCCCGCCCACCTCGAACAAAGATGTCTGCCCTCTCTTTCTGTCTTCCTGAATGGCCTGACCGTAGCTTGTGGCCACATCCAGAGACGCCATAAGTTGAGCCCTGTGGCCTGACACCGAGTCGAATGCTCCGGCCTGAATCAGGCTTTCGATGACCCGCTTGTTGACGGCACCCAGGTCCACCTCTGCACAGAATTGGAACAGGCTTTCGAATCTACCTATTCTCTTCCTGGCCTCCACGATGGCTTCGATGGCGCCGTGTCCCACGTTCTTCACCCCCTCCAGGCCGAATCTTATCTTCTCGCCAACCACCTGGAACCTTCCCAGGCTTTCGTTTATCTCCGGAGGCAAGACCTCAACCCCCATCCTCTTACACTCTTCCATCAGGGTGACGATTCTGTCGGAGTTTCCCATCTCGGACGACATGGTGGCAGCCATGAACTGTACCGGATAGTGAGCCTTAAGATAGGCGGTCTGATAGGCCACGTAAGCATAGCCGGCGGAATGGGATTTGTTGAAACCATATCTTCCGAAGGTTGCCATCAGACCGAATATCCTGTCTGCCACTTCCGGTTTGATCCCGGCCGCTTTGGCTCCCTTTTTGAACTCCTCCCTTTGCTGGACCATCAGCTCCGCCTTTTTCTTTCCCATGGCCTTCCTCAGGATGTCCGCCTTTCCCAGGCTGTATCCGGCCAGGTCGCTGGCGATCTTTAAGACTTGCTCCTGGTAAACGATGACCCCGTAGGTCTCCTTGAGAATCGGCTCGAGCAGAGGATGTTCATAGGTTATCTTCTTAAGACCCCTCTTCCTGTCGATGTACTCGTCCGTCATATGACTGTCGAGCGGTCCGGGACGGTAAAGAGCGTTCATGGCGGTCAGCTCGTCCAAGCTCTCAGGTCTCAGTTTGCAGAGATAGTCCCTCATTCCGGAGCTCTCAAACTGGAAGATGCCCACGGTCTCTCCCCTGGAGAAGAGTTCGAAGGTGCTCTTGTCATCCAAGGGAGTGGAGTCTATGTCCAGCACCAGGTTGTTTTCCTCTCTGAGCATCTTCAGGGTATCGTCGATCACGGTCAAAGTGGTAAGGCCCAGGAAGTCCATCTTCAGAAGTCCGATCTCCTCGATGTTCTTCATGTCGTACTGGGTGGTTATCTCTCCCTTGCTCCCTTTGTACAGGGGAACGTATTCGGTCAAAGCCTGCGGCGCGATAACCACCCCGGCCGCATGGGTGGAGGCGTGCCGGCACAGACCCTCCAGCACTCTGGAGTAAGAGATAAGCCTTTCCATCTGGGGATCGCCTTTCACCAGATTGCGAAGCCCCGTGTTCTGCTCCAGTGCTCTTTTCAAAGTCATGTCCGGGACCCAGGGGATCATCTTGGCGATCCGGTCAACGTCCGAGTAGGGGATGTCCAGGACCCTTCCCACGTCCCGGATAACTGCCCGGGCGGCCATGGTACCGAAGGTGATGATCTGAGCGACGTTATCTTCCCCGTACTTGTGAATGACGTATCGAATGATCCTGTCCCTTTCCCGGTCAGAAAAATCGATATCGATATCCGGCAGGGAGATTCTCTCGGGATTGAGGAATCTCTCGAACAGAAGGCCGTACTTGATCGGATCCATGTTGGTTATTCCCAGACAGTAGGCCACCAGGCTCCCCCCGACCGATCCTCTTCCCGGACCCACCGGGATGTCCTTGTTCTTGGCGAAGTCGATGAAGTCCTTGACGATGAGGAAATAGCCGGCAAAGCCCATCTGCTTTATGACCTTCAGTTCATAGTCCAACCTCTCCTCCAGGCCGGGCGTCACCTTTGAGTATCTTTGTGCCAGCCCCTTGCGGGAGAGGAACTCAAGGTAAGAATCCAGATTGTCAAAACCGGCTGGCGGAGGAAACTCGGGCAGATGAGTCTTCCCGAACTCCAGACCGAGATTGCAGGCCTCGGCGATGCGCAGGGTGTTCTCCAGGGCACCGGGGCAGTCGGCGAAGATGTTCTTCATCTCTTCCGGAGACTTGAAATACATCTGGTCGTTGGCGAACTTGAGCCGGTCCGTATCAGTTACCTTCTTTCCGGTTTGAATACACAGCAGGGCGTCGTGCGCTGGTGCATGCTCCTTCTTCAGATAGTGGCAATCGTTGGTGGCAACCAGACCCAGTCTGGCTTCGTCCGCCAATCTTTCGAGCAGCGGGATCACCATTTTCTCTTCTTCGATATTGTGATTCTGTATCTCCAGGAAGAAATTCTCCTGTCCCAGAATTTCTTTGTACTCTTCCGCTACCCGCCTGGCTCCGGGATAATCCCCCTTAAGAAGAAGAGTCGGTATCTCCCCGTGAAGGCAGCTGGAAAGCCCCAAGAGTCCCTGGCTGTGTTCTCTTAGCACCTCCTTGTCGATACGGGGCTTATGGTAGAATCCCTCCAGGTAGCCGATGCTGGAGAGCTTCATCAGGTTTCTGTATCCGGATTGGTCTTTGACCAGCAGGATCAGATGATAGCCGGCGTCCGGTAGTCCTCGAACAGGCTCCTTTTTCTTCCTATCCTGGGGTGCCACGTACATCTCGCATCCGATGATGGGTTTGATGCCCGAGGCCATACATCTCCGGTAGAACTCCACCGCTCCGAACATGTTGCCGTGGTCGGTGATGGCCAGCGCAGGCATCTTGAACTGTTCCGCCCGGGCCACGAGCTCATCCAGCTTGTTGGCGCCATCCAGCAGGCTGTATTGCGTATGAACGTGAAGATGAACGAAATCAGCGTGTATCATATGCACTCACTCTTCCCCTGGGAACGATCTAATTTCCTCTCCCCTCCGGGGTGTACAGACCGAGGACATAGGTAACACATGTTCGGAGACATAGGTTACACTTTGAGGTATAATACCGTCGTTGGAAAGGAGGGTATTATGCCTTGGAAAGAGGTAAGCGTTATGTCTCTTAGAAAAGAGTTTGTTTCGCTGGCGACCAATGATAATGGGTTTAGCTTTAGCCATCTGTGCAGTCGATTTGGCATCAGCCGCAAGACGGGTTATAAGTGGATTAAACGTTTTCTTGACAACGGAGAGGATGGCCTGATAGATCGATCTAGGCGCCCCCTCAACAGTCCGAGCAAGACGTCTGGGCAGATGGAGGAAGCGGTTTTGATGGTTCGTCAGCAACATCCGGCCTGGGGAGGTTGCAAGATCAAACGTCGCCTGGAGAATATGGGCTACCAAGCTGTTCCCGCCGCCAGTACCATCACCGCTATGCTCAAGCGAGATGATTGCATCACTCAGGAGGAATCCGGAAAACATAAACCCTTTGTGCGATTTCAAAGATCGGCTCCCAATGAGCTTTGGCAAATGGATTTTAAGGGACATCTTCCCTGTCCCGAAGGTCGCTGTCATCCCCTTACCTTGCTGGATGATCACTCCAGATATGCCATTGGTCTGAAAGCATGTGAGGATGAAACCAAAGATACGGTGAAGCGGTGCTTGACCGGGGTTTTCCGACAATCTGGGTTGCCTTATCAGATGCTGATGGATAATGGCTCCCCCTGGGGCTCTGATGAAGAACACATCTATACACCAGTGACTATATGGCTTATCCGTCTGGGTGTCTTGATCACTCACTCTTGTCCCTACCATCCTCAGACTCTGGGCAAGGATGAGCGCTTCCATAAGACACTCAAAGCTGAGCTGTTGGGAGAAAGCATTCCTTGGAGGAGAGCAGAATCTCAGCGTCGTTTTGACCAGTGGCGTATGGTGTACAACTGTGAAAGGCCACATGAAGCGCTGAACATGGAGGTACCAGCCAGCCTTTATCAAGTCAGCCAGCGTCCGTTCAGAGAAAATCCAGAAGAGATACAGTATGCTCCAGATGATATAGTGCGCAAGGTACAGGCGGGAGGAATAATCTCGGTTAGCGGAAGTGAGTATAAGATACCCAAAGCCTTCAGAGGAGAACCAGTCGCCCTGCGACCTAAACCACAGGAGGATGGAATTATGGATGTCTTCTATTGCAGACAAAGAATTGCACATATTAACTTGAAAACAAGCTACCTTGGTGTATAATAGTGTTACCCATGTGTCCGAACACCTGTTACCCTTGTCTCCGGTCTGTACACGGGGAGAGGACCAAGGTGAGGGGGTGTTTCAAACTGTAACCTATGTCTCCGAACCTGTGTTACGTATGTCCTCGGTCTGTACATAGCTTTGTAGGTCGGGCTGGCGTGAGCCTGCCCGACAAGACGATTGAGCCTCGTGTCGGGTAGCTCGCCTTTGGCTCACAACCCGACCCACTCGCAATTCATCTCTTTCAAATGCCTCTCCTCAGTGTGACCCCATCCAATCGTGTAAACTTCCCTCTGCACCCAGTTCATGTAGCTTGAATGTGTCCATTCCTCAGGTCTGGATACATAGCCATGTCTGACGGGATTGTAGTGGATGTAATCCAGATGCCTCTTGAAATCGTCATCATTACGAATAACATGATCCCAGAATCTGCCTTGCCAGAAGCTGAAGTTTGTGGAAATGCGGTTTCTCTTCTTGAAGTTATCGGTGAATCGCTTCTTGAAGGAAGCCACCACCTGAGAGAAGTTGCAACGAATCGGCCTGAGCAAAAGATGGCAGTGATCGGGAAGTATGACTGACGCCGCTAAGTCAAAAGGGAACCTCGCCTTGGTCTTTTCCAGCACCTCTTCGAACAGTATGACGTTCCTCTCGTTTGAGAAATACGGAGTTCTGTTCCGGGTGGCGGCGACAATGAACACGGTTGAATCAGGTATGTAATAACGTCGATAATTCATGGTTATGGTTGGAACCCAATAAGGTGCATGACAGCTCTTTAATCTCTCAAAGCTTTTTCCACTAATTCGTGAACCATAAATCTCACCAACAATGGTTGAGCGCGAAGATCTCGATAGTCGTTTTTCAAGTGCTCTGCCCACTCGATGAGTCTGCCGTGATATTCGTGCAAATGTAAGTGTGGTCCAAACGCTACCTCGAAAAATTCATTCATTACGTCAAACCTTCTTGTGACCACCTCGCCTTGACTACACTTTTCGAAATAGTCTGCGATTTGGCTTAGCGTCCTCATGTCACCACAGTGATACAGTCTAATTACCTTCACAATCTTACCATTCATATCAAAGCGAAAAGAATAGAAATCGTAATCTTGGGGTAGTAAAAACCTTGTATACTTGTTTCTTATCCCCCGCCATATTCCTTCGAAAGGAATGCTTCCCATACAGATTACTATATCGGGTCTTAATATCTGTATTTCTTCCATTGTGAATTCGGTACAATTTCTGATCATTCTGTCAGTGGGATTTCCTTTGTTCTGATCAGAGGAGCATTTCACGAAATTAGAGAAAGAAATGAAATCTCGTATTCTTTCATCATCAATTTCTATTTTCTTCAGAGATTTGAAAATGATCTGGCAAATTCTTTTGAAATCATCTAGAGGCCCGTACCAGTTCGCTGGCGCATTGCGTAAACACTGACGTGCATTGTTAAAGGAACAGCCTTCCACTGCTTTAAGGTTTTGATTGATGGCCAGGCAAAATATCCTGGGATCTGCGACTGCATATCTCGGTCCGATATNNATATGGGTCAAAGGCGATGGGAAGAACCCCCTTCTCTAAGCAAGGTCCTCCTGGGGCCGCAGACTTCTTCACTTGGATTCTTAAAGCAATCTCTTCCTTCGAATAGGGCGGTTATTTCATCGTCGAGTTTCGATCTTTCCATCCTGCTTCCTGTGTGATCCGTTCTTAGTGGTCGGGCTGGCGTGAGCCTCGTGTCGGGTAGCTCGCCTCTGGCTCGCAACCCGACCTACTCAGAAAACTTCATCAGTGTTCGCAGAAATCTCTCCCTGCACGCCACGCATACCAGCCAGTTTCTCTTCAAATAGACCTCCTCCTCCAATTCCTCTTCCGTCATCCCCGATGTCTGCTCCAGGATCTCATCCATCTTCTTCTGCAGGTAGTCATCCGGCTTCTTGGAGAAATCCTCGATGTGGCCGTCAAAGTCGGAGATGATCTCTAGGTTAAGACGATATCTGGTGCCGCCTTTCTTGAAGCGTGTCCCGCAGAGGTGGCATCTTAATTTGGTCTTTGCGGACCCTGACCTCTTAGTCATAATAGCGTCTCTTTCCCGAAAAAGCAACAAAGAGCCTGAAAAGGACGATCCCCGCTATGAAACCTCCCACGTGGGCAAACCAAGCCACCCCGCCTGAGGTGGAGCCGATTGAAGGCAGACCGTAAAGAAGCTGGAGAATGAACCAGAAACCCAGCACGAAAAGAGCAGGGATCGCCACTATGCGAATGAAGAACCCGAAAAATATCAACGTCAGAATCCTGGCCCGGGGAAATCGAATCATGTATGCGCCCAGAACCCCGGCTATGGCGCCGGACGCCCCTACCATAGGCACCTGGGAGTTGGGGGTCATGAAAACGTGCAAAAGGGATGCCGCCAGCCCGCAGAGTATGTAAAAGACGACGAACCTGACATGCCCCAGTTGATCCTCCACGTTGTCTCCGAAAATCCAGAGATAAAGCATGTTCCCGGCCAGGTGAAAGAATCCCCCGTGCAGGAACATGGACGAGAATAAGGACAGAGGGATGGAGAACCCGAGCTCGGGAGTCAGCTCCCTTCCCTGGGTCACCTCGTAAGGAATGGTCCCCCATTTGACTAAGGCCAGTTGATAGGCCTCTCCCAGTGACCAGAGATAGAGATAGACAAGACAGTTGATAAGGATCAATGCCACGGTGACAATCGGTGGCCGGTAGGAGGGGATATCATCCTTAAGAGGTATCATCTGCTCCCGCCTGTCCTTTCTCTATCAGGAAGGAAGATTGACCGCGGCCGGGGGGGCGGAAATGGTCGAGTCTAGGGTTGTTCAACGCAGAGAGATTTCGATCCGTACACCTGGTCACGCCGTAACCTCAGAAAGACCCGATTTTCGCCTCCGCCAGGTCGACCGGGGGATGAAAAACTTTCTTGTTGGCCCTAAGCCGAACGCCTCGCATGCCTTCAAGAGGATTTTCCAGCAGCCCAGGGGCCAAAAGCAGGGCTAAAGCAGCTCTTCCCTTCTTTTCTCTTCCCTGATGGTCCTGTAGAAATTCTTTGCTTCCTCTTTTCTCGGGCTGCGGGCCGGGACGTCCAATATCTCCACCTCCAGGATTCGGTGGGCAAAGTTAATGTTTATTATGTTGCCGGGCCTGACCNNCCTCCAGGATTCGGTGGGCAAAGTTAATGTTTATTACGTTGCCGGGCTTGACCTCTTTCCCCGGCTTTGCCGCCCGGCCATCCAGCAGAACCAATCCGTCCTCGCAGGCCTTCTTGGCCTGGGTCCGTCTCTTTATCAGTCGCGTATCGGAAAGGAAGCTATCCAGGCGCATGGGGATGGCTGACTCTGGCGGCGGACGGCCGGCTGCGGACGATTTATGTACTACAGCCTTATTTCGACGTAGATTTGTTGACGCAGCTTCTGCACCCACTGGGAGACCAGCTCGTTGGTTTTCCTCCGGCGCACCATGTCTTTGATGGTGTCCCAGTCCTCCTCCAGATTCAGCTCTCTCTGTTCTCTTCTGTCCAGGACTTTCAGAATGTGGATTCCAGCCGGACCCTCAAGCGGTGGGCTGACCTGTCCGATGTCCAGGTTTTCCACCCCCTCCTTAAATTCCGGGGTCATNNTTTTTTTTGACTCTTCGTCGGCGGAGAAACGCTTGGCCAACTCTGCGAAATCTGCTCCCTCCAGTAGTTGACCATAGAGACTGTCTGCCAGTTCTTGAACCCGCACCGAATCTGCCCGGGACGGACGAAGCAGAAACAGTATGTGCCGGGCGTGCACCCGGTCGTCCGTTTTCTCTTCGACCCTTATTATGTGATATCCGAAGTCGGTCTCCACCAGATTGCTGACCTGGCCCGGCTCCAGGGCGAAGGCCACCTCCTCGAACTTGGGAATCATGTCACCCCTGCTGAAAAACCCCAGGTCGCCTCCCTGCTGACCGGTGGGATCGTCAGAATAAAGTGAAGCCAGACGGGCAAAATCCTGGCCTCCTTTTGCCAGCTCCAGCACCATTTCCGCCTTGGCCCTAAGGGAATCCAGGGTCTCCCGGGATCTGGTGATCTCCAGAAGTACGTGGCTCAACCTCGCCGCCTGCGGCTGATCCGGAATGCTGTCCTGGTAAGTTTCGAAGAAGTCCTTCACCTCCCGGGTGGATACCGATACCTTCTGGAGCTTTGACCCCACGAGTCGATCGATCAGCAACTGGTCTTCTATTTGCTCTCTATATTTTTTTCTCAGCTCAGCCTCGGTCAAGCCCTCCGCCTCCAGCTGAGCCCTGAATTCATCCTCGGTGAACTGCGATTTTACGTTGCTCAGTTGCTTTTCCAAGGCGACGTCCACTTCCCTGGTGGTCACCTGAATAAGAGTATCCTTCCTTGCCGCGATGAGGAGCAACTTGTCGTTCACCATTTGCTCCAGAAGCTCCCTTCTAAGCCGGTCTCTTTCCTTCTGGCTGGTCAGGCTGATTCGCATCTGGCTGGCGTACAGGTCCAGTTGTGTGTTCAGTTCGGATTCCAGAACGATCTGGTCACCCACCACAGCCNNCAGGACCTGTTGGCCATATGACAAGCCGCAAAGAAACCAGAAGAGAGCCGCCAGCAGGACAGATGAGACGGCCCAGCGGATCGGAGATAGCGATTTATGGGTTGCCTCTTTCACGCCATGGCCCGGACTGCTCGCCGCGGCCGAACCCGTTCCCGGTCCCCCGATCGACCGGGTGAACCCGGCCGCACATATCCTCAATATGCTCATCATCTTCTAAGCCTTCGTACGAAGAATCAGCCCGCGGCCGACAAGTCGAAAGCTCCCGCCGGACGGCTCGGATTGGCTGTTTGCGCGGGAAATGGGCGGTACGATCAAACTTGTGTCCGGAGCTTGATTCGGCCTGTTCCTGACATCCATACGGTGAGAAATTCTGTTGCTCCGACCGATACTCTTCTTTCCTCGCCTAGACGCGGAACCCTCTAATCGGACGGTTTTTGTGACGAAAATTCCAATCGCCGTCCCCGACGGTGGGGACGCAAGGCGAGTTGGGGACGACCTGGTTCTTGCCTCTGACTCGGTCCGAGATTGACCCGAACTCCGACCAATCCGATCCCTTGGTGAGCCGTCACTCTGCCTGTCGAAGATCGGACGGTCCGCCAATTTCTCCGAAGCCGTCCTGGGGGTCAATACGGGATTACCCCGTTTCTACCGGCTCCTCCTGTTCCTCAACCGTGGATTCTATGACCTCTTCGAAGATCTCGATCTTGTATCTGGCCTTGGCGTTTTGTACCCAGTTCTGGAATATGGTCTGATCCTTCTCCCTGCGCGCCATGGAGGTTACTCTATCTTTCACCTCCTCCAAGGGCTGGAGCCCACCCTCGGTTTTTCCCTCCACTTTGATCACCGAGTAGACCTCGCCCATTTGCCGGTCGACTACCTTTATGGGGCCGCCCAAGCTGCCGACTTTCATCTCCTGCGCCGCATCGAAAAGTTCCGGATAGCGACTGCGGGCAAAGCTTCCCAGCAGACCACCCGAGCCCTTGGCATACGTTCTGATGGTGTGATCCATGGCCACCTTGGAGAAATCCGCTCCCTGTCTCACTTGCCTGAGAAGATCTTTGGCCTCCTCTTCGGTCTTGACCAGAATCTCCCGGGCAGTCACCTGGGGCTGAATGGTGAATCTGTCTTTGTGTCTATCGTAGTAGCTTTGAATCTCCTCGTCCGAGATTCCCACGCCCTTCAGGATGACCTCGCCGGTCATCCTCTTGGCCATCTCGCTCTCTTTGACCCCCACCCACTGGTCTTGGAACTCGTCGCTCCGCTCTATGTTTTGTTTCTTGGCCACGTCCAGCAGGAGAGTCTGCACCAGGCTGCCGAATGCAGTCTCCTCCACCTTCTCCTTCTCGTGCAGCCGCGGACGATAGGCCTGAGGCATCTCGTTGAACCGCTGGGCAAACTGCTCTACGGTGATGGCACCGTCGCTGTAAGTGCACAGGGCCATGTCCTTCTCTGCGTCGGTGAAATCGCTCAGATCCAAAACGTCCGCCGGTCGCTGCAGGCCCACGGTATCGGGCGGCACCTCGCCCTTTTTGGATAAAAGAAGCTGATGCGCCTCGTCGTTTATTTTGAAGCCCACTTTCTTCCGCAGTTCGGCGAAATACTCCCTCACCCTTTTTTCCCTCTTCTCCGTCTCCATCTTGTTCTTTATCATCCCCTTTGACTCTTCGTAGGGAGGCTGTTCCTTCTCCTTGCGCTCGATCAGCTTTATCACGTGCCATCCATACGTGGTCTTCACCGGTTTTGAGATCTCTCCTTCCTTCAAGGCGAAGGCCACCTCCTGAAACTCCGGCACCATCTTTCCCCAGCCGAAGAAGCCAAGATCGCCGGCATTATCCTTGGCCGTGGGATCGATGCTTTTCTCCTTGGCCAGTTCCGCGAAATCCGCCCCACCCTTCAGGGCCTGGTACACCTCATCGGCCTGGTCTTCTGTCTCCACCAGTATGTGGGAGGCGTGGATATCCTCCTTCATCCTGTCGTACTCTCTTCTCATTTCCGATTCGGAGACCTTGGCTTTGCCCGCAATCTCCCTTTGGTACAGCACGTTCAAGACAATGCGCTCCTTCTGCCCGACGAAACCGGAATCGGCCTCTACCTCGTTGTCAATGCCCTCCTTGTACGCTTCCATGATCACCACTTGATCGCCGATCAGCTTGTCTACCAACTCCTTCTTTCGCTGCAGCTCCGGGACGCCCTTTATTTGGAGGCGGGAAGCCTGCCTCCATGCCCTCTCCAGATCCTCCACGGTGATGTCCCGATCTCCCACCCGGGCAACTACTTTGGCCTCCTCGCGGGTGCCGCAGCTGGAGAACAAAGCCAAAACCATTATGGCCACAAGGACCGAAACGGTTGCTTTCTTCACGACGCTCCTCCTTGGATTAATTAAAAGATTCGGCCTGCAAAATCTAATTTCCTGCTGCCGGTTTAACAATACCCCGCAATATAAGAACCCCTCACAGCCGCTGCAAGAGATTTTTGACGAACAGCGACCTTTTTTCCACTTGCTTCTGCAGACGTATCACAAGCTTAAGCCCTTCATCGGCAGCGAATTCCAACGGCTCACTGATTTTTGCCCTGAGGTTTTGTACTTGCTTTCTACCCATCTTCCGGTCCTGGGCAAACTGCAGTGTTAGAACGCCTTCCTTGAGGGAGAGCCTCAGAATGCCCAGTCGGGAGGCCGTGATCTTGGCGCAGGTGAAATTCAGCAGGTCCTCCACCTCCAGAGGCGGATTGCCGAACCTGTCGGTCATCTCTGCCTCCACCTGCTCCACCTCTTCTACAGATCTAGCCTCCGAGAGTTTCCGATAAAGCTCGACTCTCTGCTGGCTGTCCGGGACGTACCAGTCAGGAATATATATGTCCAGATCGAACTCCATTCTTACCTCCGGCAACCTTTCGATCTTCTCCCCTTTGAGTTCCCTCACCGCCTCATCCAGCAGTTTGCAGTAGAGGTCAAATCCGACCTCCTGGATGAACCCATGCTGTTGCGGTCCCAACAGATTCCCCGCCCCTCGGATCTCCAGGTCTCTCATGGCCAGATGAAAGCCCGATCCCAACTGGGTGAACTGCTCCAGTGCCTTCAGCCGTTTTCGCGCGGTCTGGCTCAGCAGCCTTACCCTCGGTATCAGAAGGTAGGCGTAGGCTCTGACATTGGACCTGCCCACTCTCCCCCTCAGTTGATACAGCTGCGCCAGGCCGAATCGATCTGCCCGGTCTATTATGATGGTGTTAACGCTGGGAATGTCTATGCCCGACTCGATGATGGAGGTTACCAGCAGAACCTCGTACCGACGGTTCAGAAAATCAAACATCACCTTCTCCAGAAGTCGCTCGTCCATCTGGCCGTGGGCGATGGCGATTTTGACCTGGGGCACCAAATCGTGCAGAAATCTGTACATGGACTCGATGGTCTGCACCCGGTTATGGACGAAATACACCTGTCCTCCCCGGTCCACCTCTCTGAGGATGGCATCGGCTATGAGCTTTTTGTCAAACTGCGCTATCTCGGTATGGATGGGCAGCCTGTCCTTGGGCGGAGTGTTGATGATGGACATGTCTCTGGCGCCCAAAAGGGAGAACTGGAGGGTGCGAGGGATGGGAGTGGCGGTGAGTGTGATCACGTCCACCAGCCGGCGCATCTTCTTGATCTTCTCCTTGTGAGTTACGCCGAATCTCTGCTCTTCGTCGACCACCAGAAGCCCCAGGTCTTTGAACCGGACGTCCTTTTGGATCAGACGATGAGTGCCGATGGCTATGTCCATCTTTCCTTTTTTCAGCCCGTCGACGATCTCCTTCTGTTCCTTCCGGCTCTTGAAGCGAGAGAGAGCATGGCCACGTTCACCGGGAAGCTCTTCAACCGTTCGGAGAAGGTGACATAGTGCTGCTGGGCCAGGATGGTGGTGGGCACCAGGACCGCCACCTGCTTGCCGTCCATTACCGCCTTGAATGCCGCCCTGACGGCGATCTCGGTCTTGCCGTATCCCACGTCTCCGCAGACAAGCCGGTCGGCCGGCGCAGCCTGCTGCATGTCGCTCTTTACCGCATCTAAGGCGGTCAACTGGTCCGGGGTCTCCTCATAGATGAAGGATGCCTCCAACTCCTTTTGCCAAACCGTGTCCGCGGAGAAGACCACCCCGGGATTGGCCTTTCTCTCTGCGTAAAGCTGGATCAACTCCTGCGCCATGTCCTGAATGGCCTTTTTGGTTCTCTTCTTTAGCTTCTCCCATGAGGTTCCGCCCAGCCGGGACAGAGCCGGTGCACCCTCCTTTCCCACAAACCGGTGCACACGGTTGAACTCCTCGATGGGAACGTATAATTTGTCATCCCCCTGGTACAGAAGCTTCAGGCACTCCCTCTTTCTACGGTCCACCTCCAGGATCTCCAGACCGGCGTATCGCCCGATGCCGTGATCCACGTGAACCACGAAATCCCCCGAGGAGAGGGCAGAATAGGAGGAGAGGGCTATACCTTCGTTGAATCGCCTTTTGCGGCGGCGCCAGAAATAGCGCGAGAATATCTGATGATCCGTCAGAACCACCAGGCCCATCTCGGGAAAGCTGAAACCTCCGGAGAGGTTGCTCACCTGCCAGGCTATCCCGTCCGCGCTGGCCTCCAGAAGCTCAGTCAATCTGTCCTTTTGTCCCACGTTGTCGCAGAAGACGAACACCTTTTGATCTTCCGAGTGGTAACGTCCGATAGACCTTCTGAGCAGCTCCACGTTCCCTCCGAAGACCTCCGGTTCGGTCATTCCCAGGGCGACCGTGACCCCCCTCTCGCCCGGGGAGAGGTGGCTGAGATTTCGAAAACGTTCGATTGTCTCAAAGAAGCTCTCCTTGCTTCCCCACAGGTGGTGGGGCGTTGGAACGGCTTCCCCCCTTTCCCCGGCCTCGGCGAAGAGTCTTTCGGTCTCCTCGAAGACGGCGTCCACTTCCCCTTCGATCACCGATGGCTCATCCAGGAATATGATTGAGTCGGGAGGCAGATAATCGAATATTCGGGATTGAGGCAGACGGAACAAGCTGGCCAACCATCCCAGGCCGGGCACCTCCTCGTGGAACCGCATTTTCTCTCTCAGGCTCTCGGCCTGGTCCGGCCTTAGCTCTGAAAGACGCTCCTCCAGCTTCCGGTCGCTGATCAGAACTTCCCTTCGGGGCAGTATTACGGCGGATTCGATCCTGTCCACGGATCTCTGATCCAAAACCGCAAAGGTGCGAACAGACTCGACGACGTCTCCGAAGAACTCTATCCTGATCGGATCGGGGTAGGAATAGGGGAATACGTCGACGATGCCTCCTCGTGCGCTGTACGTACCGACCTCCTCCACCTGAGGCAATCGTCTGAATCCCAGATCACTTAGCTTTCGGCAGAGCTGGTCGAAATCGGCAGTTTCGCCGACTTTGAGATTGATGCTCCTTTGCCTCAGCTCCTCCGGGGGAATAGTTTTTTCCAGGCAGGCCCGGACCGTGGTCACAACCACCGGACGCCTGCCCGTGACCAGTTCATACAGGCTCTNNGTCTGAATCCCAAATCACTTAGCCTTCGGCAGAGCTGGTCGAAATCGGCAGTTTCGCCGACTTCAAGGGTGATGCTCCTTTGCCTCAACTCCTCCGGGGGGATGGTTTTTTCCAGGCAGGCCCTGACCGTGGTCACAACCACCGGACACCTGCCCGTGACCAGTTCATACAGGCTCTCCAGTCTTCTGCCTATAACTTCGCTGTGAGGGATCTTCAACTCATAGGGGAGAATCTCCCACCCGGGAAAAAACCTGACCTGACCCTCTCCCAGGAAGCAGATCAGATCCTCATAAATCTTCCAGCCCTCCTCGGGGTTGGAGGCCATCACCAGCATGGGAGAGGCGAGCTCTTCTTTGAGGTGGGCCAGAAGCAGGGCTCTTCCCGAGCCCACCAGACCTGAAACCGAAAGCTTCCCGTCGCCTGCGGCCAGGAGGTTTCTGATCCGTCGAAAGCTCTCGGAGCGGCCTGCCATCTTCAGAATAGGAGGTCGGGTCATCTCACCTGTCTCTCTGGTGGCCCTTTGGGCCGAGACGGAGCCTTGGTGGTATCCGCTTGGCGCGGCAGCTCCACTTTCTGATCATACGCATATAAGGCATACGTTTTCGGATTTCCACAATTGGCGCGACGGCGTCCCCCATATGGTGGGAATTCTCTTTCCGCAAGGACAGATGCTCTGCGTCATGCAAAGGCATGATCGCGACCTGTGCCCGACCGAAGGTCGCGCAAGATTGCACGCGGCAAAGGAGCAAGCTTTAAGTCTTTCGCGAGATAAGAATCATGCGCGGAGAGTCCAGACTGTACTCGCCGAAATCAAAATCGCCGTAAACGGACTCCAGCAGGAATCCGGCTTTCTTAAGCAGTTGCAGGATCTCGGCGAACGAGTATAATCTCATGGAGAAGGAATGTTCCGCCCGTCTGCCGTTTCCGAATACCAGGGTGCGGGTGCTTTCCCAGCGGCTGGTGAAAAGATCGAAGAAGTTGTCCTCCAGCATGATGAAATCCTTTTCGGGATGCCATCTTCTTCTCTGGAAATTCCTGATCAGATACTCCCGATTCTTAAGATCCAGAAGGAAGAGCCCCCTCTCCTTCAGAGACTTGCGCACACCCTTCAGCACCTTCAAATCGTCTTTCTCATTGTCGAAATACCCGAAGGAGGTGAAGACGTTTATGGCCGCATCGAATCGGTTTTCGAAGGGGAGCTTTCTCATGTCACCCTTCACGTAGGCAATCTTTAACCCGGAGGCAGCCGAGTCCTTCCTTGCTTTCTCCAGGAAGAAATCAGAGAGGTCATAACCGGTGACCTTGAAGCCTCTCTGGGCCAGCTCGATAGAATGCCTTCCGTAGCCGCAGCACAGGTCGAGTACTCTGGCCTTGGGCTTCAGGTCCATCATCCTGATGATGCAATCCACCTCNNTAGACCTTCAGGTAGTGCTCGTCAAAGAATTTCTGCCACCAATACATGCGCTGCGCCAAATCTAGAATTGAGAATGCAAAATGCAGAACTAAAGCAAGATCAGAAGCAGACCCACCATGTCGATCCGGCAGTCAATCTTGAATTTCGCACTGCAATTTTGCCCAGACGGGCAAGCGTCTGCTTGCATTTTTCCCTTTGAATTTTGAGTTCACACAGCCTTCAAGTCTTTCGCTTCTTGCTGACCATGTAGCCGATTATCTTGTGAATGAGCTTCGCCGCCAAAAAGTCCGGAGCCACCAGACCGGGCACGGGGCAGAGTTCCACCACGTCAAGACCTACAACGTTTTTCTTCCGGACCAGCTCCTTTAAGAAATCCAAAGTCTCGTACCACAGCAGCCCACCCGGCTCCGGTGTTCCCACGGCAGGCATGATTGACGGATCGAAAACGTCCAGATCCAGAGTCAAATAAACATCCGGGCCGAGTTTTTTCAAAACCTTTTCTTCCCATCGGTCATCGTTTCTCAGATCTTGAGCGGAGAATATATGCGTTTGGTTCTCCTGTATGAACTTGTGCTCCTCCTCGCTCACATTTCTGATTCCCATCCCCACGCAGGCGCTCAGCTCCCCAATTCGGCGCATCACGCATGCGTGGCTGAGCCTGTTCTCCTGGTAGCTGTCTCTTAAGTCCGCGTGCGCGTCCATCTGCAAAACGGAGAGGTCCGGGTATTTTTGTTTGAACGCCTTGACCCCCCCTACGCTGATGGTGTGCTCGCCTCCCAGCATCACGACCTTCTTTTCTTCACCCAGAAGATACTCGACAGCCGCATAGACCTTTTGCAGCATCTTTTCCGGTCCCGAGCTGACCACCTCAAGCTGGCCCAGAGTACAGATGCCGGCTTCGCACGGCTTGAAGTTCAGTTCCTCGTCGAAGGTTTCCACCTCCTGGGAGGCGGTGATAACGGCTGCAGGGCCCTGTTTGGTTCCAGCCTGGTAGGTAGTCGTCTGCTCGTAGGGAACCGGAAGTATGACGAATTCCGATTTGTCAAATCCGGTAAGCTCGGGCGGTAGTCCGAGGAAGCTGCAGGCTCGAGAACTGTCCTTGTCCAATTGTCGCTATGTCCTCCCTAACCGCTTCGTTATTCAGGCACGAACAGTGCCGCGGACACCACTGAGGTCCACAGCCCGTCTTTGTCACCTTCCGCGGATTGAGTCACGTTGGTGGTTCTCACGATCTCGCCGGATATCTTCCACCGCTGTTTTCTTTCATCCCAGCTTCTGTCCACGTCGAAGTCTATCCCCAATGTNNGCAAGCATCGTGGCGGCCAGATCCTCCGCATAGTCGCCCGCTTTCTTGAACGTCTGCCCAAAGGCCTTGTGTTCGGCCAGGTAACCGTACTGCGTGATATCGTTGGGAATAGCTATGCCCACCGAGGCGGAGACAAGGCGGTTGGGTTCGTTGGTGGCGTTGGAACTCATCACGGTAAAGACCACCTGTCCCTCCTTCAAACGCTTGAGGCCGACATTTCTGGGCACCAGTCTACATCCCGGAGGAAAGATGCTCGACACCCGAACCAGATTGAAATGAGCGATTCGGGCATTTCTCAAAGCCAGCTCGAAACTGGAGAGCTGCTCCTTGTGTTTGCCCACCCCTTTGGTGAGAAAGAGCATCTTGGGAATGATAATCATCTCTTTCCTCCTGCGCTGAAAAGGATGATCAGCTTCCTTCAGAGTTTCAAAAAAATATGCAATCTCTGACGAAAAAGCAACATCAAAAACTCAGAATTCACCGCCGCCATCAAAAAGCCTGCCCAGAGGTTATGCTGTTACTCACCGAAACAGAAAAGGCGCCCGGTCGGAGAGACTTGGCGCCTTGTGATTCAAACAATTGACTCGTGGGTCATATCTGGCAAGGCAACGGGCCGCCTTTGAAGAGGTAGTTCAGCAGAAAGATAGCATCGCCCAGGTCGACAATCTCATCTCGATTGCAGTCCCCGGCCTCTATGGGCAAGGGTGGGGCCAAGCCCTTGTAGAGGTAATTGAGGACCCGAATTGCGTCACCCAGGTCAACCTGGCCGTCCCGGNNTGTAAGTGCAAATAGTCACCATCTGGGTGTCTGCATGAAACTGATCCTCCGCAATCACGGTGAACGCTTGCACCAAGGCCGAATCCGGCGGCTCGCCGACAAGCGAATCGTTCTGAACCGCGCACCAGGAGGGGATATCAAGATAGGTGATCTGATGAGTCGAGTCGTCCGGGTCATAGATGTCCGGATAGTAGTAGAGGCTTTCATGAGTGGCACAGACAAATGAATCCGGAGAGACTATCTCCGGCGGAACGTTCTCGCCGGTGACGTGAAACACATGTGCGCCCGGCTCACCAATAAAGGGATGGGTGGCCAC
>JABAOC010008936.1_pt5 | contig 22179 bp, 17 predicted proteins | sample 7062161 | NCBI WGS metagenome assembly JABAOC01 (sample SAMN14538625, study PRJNA623070) | marine sediment metagenome | biome: marine biome [ENVO:00000428]; feature: marine pelagic biome [ENVO:01000023]; material: deep marine sediment [ENVO:00002113] | place: India: Gulf of Khambhat ... | reverse complement strand
GTTTTCTGTTCAGTTTATTGCAAATTGTTTATAATTAAAAGGACAACAAGAGTTAAAAGAACTGCCTTTATGAGTGGAGCAAAAAAAGGTAAATTTTGCAGGCTCTTAAATTTTTCTTCAGATTTCATTATTCTAATCTTATTCTCAAGTTGTTGAATCTCGTCCTGCATTTGCTGTAGCGATTTCTGAATGTCAAATTGATTCATTTTAGACATGGTATTCACCTTTTAATTAATTATTAGAATATATGGGTTTCAAACGAAGTGAATTTCATTTTCCAATTCCCTGTTGTAGGATCATTTAGATCGCGTGCCACATAAAATAGATATGATAGCGTGAATATTGTTGAGCCCAGGATATAGAACTTAAAATTAGTTGACTCGAAATTGAGCCATAGAAAACCCCACAACCAGACTAACGAAGCGATGATAAATATGATCCATGTATGATTTGGCAGTTTTTGTTCAATTAAATCAAAACGATCCCCGCGCGCATCGTATACTTCGTTATATTGATAAAGTAAGTCAGACTTCAGACAATCATCCGTTTCGCTTTGCATTAAAAGTACTACATATTCACGTATAGCTCTCAATTTTTCACGTAACTCACCATTTGTCCTACGATCTTTGGATTGTAACAAGATTAGACATTTGACATATCTTTTGACTGCTAGAAAAAGCGCGCTACTTAAGTATTCATCTTTGAACATTCGAGCTGTTTGCACAAGTAAAACTAACGCATCGGCTTCTCGATCTATTTCGTTATTTACTCTGATATATTTTCTCCACGCCTGTCCAATAATTACGCTGAGAATAATTGTATAAATAACAGCATACCACTCAATAAAATTTTGTAAGAGGTTTTGATCGGCTAGTGATAACGTTTCTGATAATTGATTTTGTGCTAATATCAAAAAAATAATAAGAGTCACGAAAATCACTTCTCCCCCAATTTTTAAGACTAACTTTTTTGCTGAATCTAAAGTTATTTTCAAAACTTTTAAAATTAGCTTACAAACTTCCACAAAACGTGCAAAAATATATGACCATGGCTTAGTCAAGGATTCTGTTATAATTTGTGAAACGTATAGAATCCTTCTAATTATTGGTGTCTGTAGTTGTCTAATTCTGGCTTGCATTTTTATTCTTATCCCTCCAAGTTACCAAGTTAAAAAACCGTATAAAATAAATACTTTTATAATGAGTGATAGCAAGATTATAAGATCATGACCATCTCTGCAACAAAAAATTTAAAATAGAATCGCTTTATTTATCAGTTAAAAGTAAAATTTGTGACCAAATGAGCAAGAAAAAATATGGCAGAGCTATATTAGCTACTTGTGCAATTAAAGAGTAGATTGGTCAAACTTTTGGGCGCACTTTTATCATCTATTATATACGTGTCATCAAAACCAAAAAAATTACATAACTTATTTATAAATTTTATCAATATATTTTAACATATAAAAAACTGATAGAAAAATTTACCAGTTAGAAAAATTCAAAAAAATATCATCTTTAAAACAAATATCGTCTTTCATTTGATACAAAATCGGATAGTAACGAATGGATACCTTCAACTCACTGTCCTAAAAAATTGGGAGTATAATACTATATTGATTCCAATGATAAATATTGCTTTTTTCTTGACAGTTAACAATTAAATTATCCTCTTTATCTCTACAGCTCAAACATCCAGATTAAATTCTCAGGTTCCGAAAGATATTAAAAATAATTTAAAAATTTCTGATTTTGATGATGAGGATGAATCCCCTTTGGTGGGTGTCATAAATATCGAGGGAACCCATGGCACTCCGAATTCGAGCATTACATTTGGCTTGGGTTACGGATTTGTTGACGATGAGATTGCCGAAAAGCCGATGATCTTGATCGGAGGCGAACACAGTATTTCCCGACGCTTAACTCTTGTTACCGAAAACTGGCTTCTTCCCGGAGTAGACGATTCGCTGATTTCTTACGGCATGCGTTTCTTCGGTTAGAAAATAAGTGTAGACCTAGCGTTTTTAAATGTCTTAAGCGGTGATGCGATTTTCCCCGGGATTCCTTATGTGGCTTTTGTTTTTAATTTTTGATTTTATTTTTGAACTATACTCGTTATGGATTAATTTTTCAGTATGTCATCTGTCATTACGAGGAACGAAGTGACGAAGCAATCTCATAATTTTTTGATAGTTACGAGATTGCTTCGCTTCGCTCGCAACGACAGCATTCTATGAAATTCTTACCCGTAATAAGTATAATTATGCCAATGTTGTTAATTTAAAAGGAATTTTGATAGTAATGTAGAACTCGCTACGACCGAAAACTGATACATTTTAAACCCTGGCGATTTTAAATCGCTATTCAAGCAGCCGATTCATCTTCTCAACAAATTTATCAGGTCCTACATAGCCGATTTCGCGTAAGGCTGTCAATTCCATTCCATTTCTATCTATAAAAACATAAGTCGGCATACCTGTAACCTGAAACTCATTCATAAATTTTCGAATATTATCATCGGGAGCCGTGCAATCAACTTTTATCATTGTGAATTGTCTGGCAAGTTCAATCACACGTTCATCTTTAAAGGTTTTGCGATCCATTTCTTTACAGGGAGCGCACCAATCAGCGTAAAAATCGATGAAAATCGGTTTCCCTTCTTTTCGTAATTCACTGATGCTCTGATTTTCATAATGCACCCAATTTAAGGCAGACGGTTTAGCGTTAATGGCATTGTTGGTTAAAAAGATGCCAAATAAAATTACTAACATACCGAAAATTCCTCTTCCAATTTTAAAACTCTTTGTGTATCCGGGTGCATGATCCAGAAAGCCTAATAGCAAACCACCAAAAATCGCTAAAAGCCCAAAGAAAAATCCCTGTTGATCATAAATATGTTTGGACTGCGGTAGAAAGAAATATAAGGCGACGCCAATCAATAAGACTCCAAACAATTTCCGTACCCAGACCATCCACATCCCCGATTTAGGCAACCTATTTAATAAACCCGAAAATGTCGCCAAAATGAGGTAAGGCAGTCCTAAACCCAATCCCATGATAAAGAAAAGCATCGTACCTTTTGCCACAATGCCCAACTTAGCTACTAATCCGACCAATCCAACGATAATTCCAGCCGCGCATGGGGCGATAACGACACCAACGGTCAACCCCATAACGAAAGCGCCGACATTTCCTTCACGTGATTTACCGAGTGAACTGGATAACCAGGCTGGCACCGTTATTTCAAATGCGCCAAACATACTGGCAGCCATCGCCAGTATAATCACTGTGATTACGATAACAAACCAGGGATTCTGGAATAGAAATCCCCACTGTTTTCCTGCTAAACCAGAAATTAAGCCCAGCAGAGCGAAAATGATTGCAATTCCGATCACGTAAAATAGTGCCATGACAAAACTAGATCCTTTTCGCCGATCACTTTGACCACCGAAATATCCAACTGTAATGGGAATTACTGGATAAACACAGGGTGTCAGGTTCAATGCTAATCCAAAAATGAAAAAAGCGATAATGGCATAAGGCAAACCTTTTTCGATGATTTGCTTCGCTTTCATCTCTTCAGACGTGAATTGGACTGCTGTTGCAGTTTCTTGCTCCATTTTCTCTGGTTCCTCGCTCACCTTTTCCAATACCTCTGTCTTCGTTTTTGGTACATCTTCCACGGAAGCGACCGCTTCAAAAGGAATCTCAAAATATTCTTCCGTGGGGGCAAAACAATTCTGATCATTACACGCCTGAAAGCTTAACATCCCTTTAATCAAAGCTTTTCCCAAAGGAAATTTATCGGATAATGTTAATTTACAATAAAAAGTAACATCTCCTTCATAAACTGACATTCTTTCTTCCGAAAAAGAGAAAGTAGCCATCGTTGGATCGGGATAAATAATTTTGTCGAATGAAGCATTCTCAAGTGGCTCAAATTTGAGTATTGTAGGAATTAAATACTCTTCTTTTGGCTTATTTGAATTGATATGGTATTCAGGTTGAATTTCAGCTTTAATGGTTATATCAACAGTCGATCCAGGATAGACTTTTTCTTGTACTAACTTGCCAGTTACCGAGACAAATTTCATATCAAAAAAATCCTGACCATGCAAATTAGAAATATAAAAAATTAATGTGAAAAGAATAAGCATGAATAGTAACTTCTTTATTTTCATACTTTAACTCCTGATAATTTTAATGCTTGATATTATTTAATATTTTACTCATATTTAATTTCTCAGTTCCTTTTAATTTTTTTGATGAATGCGCAGGCGTGCAGAAGATACATCATATTTTTGCTTGACTCAATAAAAATTATTGATTATATTCAAAGTAGATTACTTCTACTAAAGATTTTGACATTAGAGAATTAACCAGATGTTTGAGTGAAACCGATTTCCATCACTGTAAACTTTGGCTTCCATATACTTCTTTACAATTAAAACCATGGTGAACTTCTAATGACATTGGAATTAATCCGTAAGGATTTTATGGGCAGTGGTAGGGGGATAAAAGGCTTAACTTCCTAATTTTCATTACTGAAAGATCAATGACTATCGTTAAAAAACTTCTAAGTAAGTGACGTTCAAACATTTCAAAAAATTTTAACTAAGGAGGATCTTAATGAAACCTATTCACGTTATCTTCTATACGCTCCTGACCTTATTCGTATTAGTGATAATCGGTTTTTTCCTATTATTTTTACTTATTCGCGGTCTTACCGACACGACCCCGACTGTACATAACAATTCTACTCTTGCCATTTCTCTGTCAGGGGATATACCAGAATATCGGGCTGAATCTGGTTTTCCTATACAATTTTATAAAGGAATATCGATTAAATCAATTCTGGATAATATTGACAAAGCCAAAGTCGATCGCCGAATTAAAGGACTTTTATTGCGGATAAATTATAACTATATGGGTTGGGCCAAAATCGATGAAATTAAACAGAAATTGGACGACTTTAAACAGTCTGGAAAATATGTCATAGCCTATTTGGGATCGTTCGTTTCGGAAAAAGAATACTTCCTCGCTTTAGCAGCAGATAGCATCTTTGCGGTTCCAGGCTCCTTTTTAGAAATGAATGGTTTGGTGATTGAAACAATTCATCTTCCTGGCTTATTCGAAAAATTAGGCATTACCATAGATTATTTTGCTTATGGTAAGTACAAGTCTCACTCCGGAGAAACATTGGGACGGAAAAAGCATTCAGCACCGGTTTTGGAAATGTTAAATGATTTAGTCGATTGGAAATATAATCATCTGGTGAAAGGAATTGCAGAGCGATTAAATATTTCAGGACAACAAGTGAAGGATGTTATTGACCGCGGGTATATGCGAGCTGAAAAATTTCAGGAACTCGGTTGGATTGATGGTGTCATTTACGAGGATCAACTTTATAACCGGTTGAAAGAATTGAATGGTGTTAGTTTGAATAGAAAATTAAAACAAATTTCATCGTCCACTTATGAAGGTATTACACTTGAATCTCTGGGATTAAATAAAGGCAGAAATCGAATTGCTCTGATTTACTCTCAGGGAGTGATCCAAGAGGGAGATGATGATTTTAATCCGTTATCGATGGGCGTATCTGCAGGGACTGATCCAATGATTCAGGCAATCCGTCGCGCGGTTAATAGCCGCTCTGTAAAAGCAATCGTATTTCGGGTCGATTCGCCCGGAGGGAGCGGTCTGGGTTGCGATTTAGTCTGGCGTGAAATTTTAAACGCCAAAGAAAAGAAGCCTGTTATCGTCTCCATGTCCGATTATGCCGCTTCAGGAGGATATTGGGTATCTATGGGTGCTACCGCCATCGTAGCGCATCCTTCAACTTTGACCGGATCCATTGGTATCTGGGGAATTTTTCCCAATATTAGCGGTCTATATGACAAATTGGGACTCGTTGAGGAACATGTAAAACGGGGTAAATATGCCGATATGTTGTTAGGCGTAAGAAATTTAAGCGATTACGAGAAAGAATTATACAGAGACAGGTTACTTCAAACTTACAAGGAGTTCGTAAGTAAAGCCGCTGAATCAAGACATATAGCCTATTCAGATTTGGAGGTTTATGCTCAGGGCCGTTCCTGGATGGGAGAACAGGCGAAAAAACACGGTCTCATTGATGAGTTGGGCGGTTTAGATCGCGCGATCGAACTAGCAAGAGAAAAGGCTGGATTAGATAGTACAGCAAAAGTTAAGGTTGTCGTTTATACAACTCAAAAAAGCTGGTTTGAAAAACTTCTTTCAGATCCGTTTTTTACCTGGGTCTGGAAAAAGTTAAATCATACAGATCTCTATGAAACCTGGCAGAGTCTTTTAGATAATCGACAAGTCTTGATCTGGCCAATAATGCCATATTACATTCGGATTCATTAAACATTTTATAATGTTGAATTTTAAGTCAATTTATAGTGAAGTTAAATTAGACAAAATAATATCTATGTTGTTGTCAAAGCTTGGCAATAGATATCAAAGATTTACGTGATATAACACAACTTATCACACAAGAACATTTTTTACCAATTTTTAAATCAAAAGCTAAATGCCAAAATTGTGACCATTTACGGAAAAACGAAACTATGCTAAAACACTAAATCAAAACAGTAATTATTTTTCGCATGCCTAACGATCAATTAATCCGTCGACCATCCTTTCCTGGATATTTCTTTAACATCCGCTCTAAATTCATTGGTTGAAGCCAACATTCTCCTATAGCCTTGCCATCGATTGCCATCAAAAAACAGAATGCATTTTGAGAAACGGTGCGATGGATATTTTAAACTTCTTCCAAAGAATATGAGATGCTATTTTCCCCTTCTGCGTAGTATAAAACCTCAGGATCGTTGTTCCATTTCAATAAGATGTCCCAATCGTTTTCAGTCATTGGGTGTAGAAAAATCCTTTTTCCTTTAAGCGTAATCTTGTGTTCTCGAAGTTTCACAAGATATTATTCTCATTTTAAAGGATTTGCCTGTCTCCAGATATGCCTGTATGGCGTGCTCGTAAATAAAGATAACAGAATTCCAACTACAATCGTTACCACGCAGCCAATAAAAACATACCAGGGCCAGAAAATCATGATCGGTTCAGCAGACTGAATTAATGAAACAATTAGAACTAACAGTATAGTCATGGAAATCTGTTCTTTTCGGTCGTGAATTTTGGTGAAAATCCAGATAAACGCCAGGATATTGATACTAATAATCACATATTGAGCGATACCTTTAGCGCCGATAATCCAGGTCATGAAAAAGATGGCGCTCCATTGAGCGATCATGGCTGTGTTTTCTTTTATATTTTTGAAAAATACGCCCATTAAAAAAGTTCCTAATAGTCCGCCGTAAGTGAAAGAAGCGATTGCCAGTCCCAATTCAACAACAGGATTGTTTTTATCTTTAAAGAGCATGGCGCCACCAATAAAGATAATTCCCCAAAGTGCAGTGATAATCCTTGAAATGAACAGGTCTTTTTGAGGGGTATTATTTTTACCAAACCGAGATTTATAAATATCCAACATTGAAGATGAAGCCAATGAATTTAATGACCCGCTCAGTGTTGACATGGCTGCTGCAAAAACACCCGCGATAATAATGCCTGACAAACCTGCAGGCAGTTTTTCAACGATAAATTTGGGGAAAATCTCATCCGAACTTGCAGCAAATTCGCTGACTGGTCCGACTGGTTGTCCTTTATAAAAAGCGTACAGCATGAGTCCGATAACTAAAAACAGAGCGAATTGAAAAATGACCAAAATCCCGCTGGTGATTAATGCTTTTTGACTGCTCTTCAAATTATTACAGGTTAATAGACGTTGCACAATTAACTGATCGGTTCCATGCGAAGCCATAGAGAGGAACATTCCGCCCAAGATGCTGGTGATAAAATTGTATCCACCGGTGAAAAATTCTTTTAAACTGCTGCCGAAACCAAAGTTGAAAAGCTGAAATTTGTCCTCGAGACGAGCCGCTGCAATCACATCCTGCCAGCCACCAGATAAATGAGAAATTAAAAAGATGCCAGCAATGATCGCCCCACCGAGATAAATCACCATCTGAACGACATCGATCCAGACGACGGCTCGAATGCCACCGAGATAGGTATAAATAATCGTTAAAATTCCAATGACTGCAATTGAAACAGGATAGCTCCAACCTGTTATCACAGAAAGTGGGATGGCTGTAGCAAAAAGTCGAACGCCATCGGCTAATAGTCGAGTGATTTGAAAAATAACTGATGAAAAATTTCTCATTCTCAGTCCAAACCGATTGCCCAGGAATTCATAAGCCGTGGAGAGCTCTCCTTTATAATAGGCAGGAAGAAAAACAAAACTTATTATGATTCGACCGATCAAATATCCAAAAGTCAATTGAAGAAAATTGAGATTTGTCAAATAGGCAAGTCCAGGGATGCTGATAAAAGTAAGTGTGCTTGTTTCAGTGGCAACGACTGAAAAACAGACTGCCCCCCAGGGCAGATTGCGATCCCCAAGAAAATAATCTCGTGTGTCTTTTTGATATTTTCCAAACCAGGAACCAAGAACTGTAACACCGATCAGATAGAGAAACAGAATTCCATAATCGAGGGGAGTAAAACCCATAGTGACTCCTTGTTTAACATTTCTCTCAGACCTTTAAGGTTTCTGAAACTTCAAAGGTCTCGATCCGTATTAATTTTAAAACTATAAGATAAAAATTAATAGTAAATAAGCAAGAATAAATTTACAGCCATGTAAATTAATTGTTGACATTTTAAAAAGAAAATATTATCTTTAATATTAATTACTTGATTAAAAATGAAAATTAACCACAGAAGACAAATGCGAAAAGAAAAACTTAGAAATATCATCGTCATTACTGTCTGTCTTTTATTTATTCTCTCCTTTTTTGTTGTTTATTCTAATTTTCATTTTCATCTCATTAATAATGGTTTCCTGATTTTTCATAGTCATCCTTATAATAAAACTGATAATAATTCTTATCCAATAACGTCACATCCTCATTCTTCATTAGAGTTTTTATTATATTTTTCGTTGATTAATATTGATACCGTTATTTTCTTTATATTAGCGATACTGACTTTAACAATATTAATCAAATATTTATCCAATTTTTCAAATCGAATTGTCTATAATAATCCAACCTATTTATTTCCTGATCTTCGGGCGCCTCCTTCAAATTTATTTTAAATCAACTTAAAAATTCTCTCATGTCATGAAATCTAATGAACAAAGTAGAAGCGTGTCAATTCATTTTGTGATTATCATATTTTTGGGATAAATGATTTTCTGAAAGCGCAAATCTGTGACTTTAATTAGTGTCCGTCCGAGACTGTAACATAATCTTCCAGCTTGTGTTAAGCATAAACTAAGTTCATATTTTATTTCTCAAGCAAGATGCTTGCGTTACGGATATCCTGCATCTTCGGACAAGCACTAATTAGGTATAGTATCAAGCTTCTTGTCTTGTGAAGAACTATTTGTATTTATGGAAATATTATACTTGTACTGAAAAAATCAATTAATAGTAAAAACAACACAATATGTATGAGGTGGTTATGTTTCTTAGATATATATTCTTGTCTATATTTGTCATAATTTTTCTTTCTTTTACCTCTCTGAGTGCAATTGCTCGAGACAAAACTGTCAAAAATGATCTCGCGCAACTTAAGGCTGAGCTGGAAAAATTAAAAAAATCCCATGAATTAAAGGGCAAGGAACTTGAAAAATTAATTCATGAAATTAAACAAAAAATTGAACAAAAGGAAAAGGTAGACGAATTACAAAAATTGCTCGAGGAGGCAGACCAGTTGTCTACAAAAGCCAAAGAAGAGGAAATAACTGTTTCCAAGAGATTTCACAGCGGTGTCAGAAGCCAGCAAGCGCTGAACCCAAATATTAGCCTGGGTGGCGATTTCTTCGCTGGATATAGCTCGTCCAATAGAGATTTTATTACTGAACCCAGCGATATCTCTTATGGAAATAGACGTTTTAAAATGCGAGAGATTGATGTCTCTCTGCAAGCACCGCTTGATCCTTTTACAAGGGGAAAATCATTTATCTCCATTACAAAAGAAGAGATAAGTATCGAAGAAGCGTACATGGAATGGTTAAACTTACCACTGAACATGAACTTAAAAGCTGGTATTTTTAAAACTGAATTCGGATCATTAAATAGGTACCATGATCATGCTTTGCCACAGTTCGATAGACCCAGGGCATTGGTAAATTATTTTAGCAAAGGTGGCTTAGGCGGTTGGGGAATCTCTTTTAGTGTTATGTTACCCACAGTTCTTTTTGCTGATGCCAGCAACTTAGATTTAGCTGTGATCAACGGCGGCAATGATTTTAGTTTCACCAGCGAAGGAAAATATAATTTACTTACCGTTGGGCAGTTTAAAAACTACTATGATTTATCAAGAAGAGACACTTATCTCGAATTTAGATTAAGCGGAGCTGCTGGAAGAAACGATCCCGACGAAAAATATAATTCATACATCGGCAGCGTAGGTATGATTTTAAAATGGGTGCCAGTGGCAAGATCAAAATACAGAACAGTTGATTGGAAGACTGAATTTCTTTATAGTTATCGTGAGGGTCATTTAAAAAACATCAAGAGCAAAGGGTTTTATTCTTCATTGCAATACAAACTGAACGCAAGATTCTGGCTCAGCGGTAGAGTCGGCAATTCGGAGCTTCCTTACGATAATACCCAGTCAGAATGGGATTTCACCACATGTTTGGATTTCTGGCAGAGCGAGTTCGTTTTTGTCAGATTCCAGTATCAATATAATTTAAGAGATATTGATAATATGAAAAATTGTCCTGGAAAGCTACCAAATGATCATTCGTTTATTACCCAAATTTGCTGGGCAATGGGTCCACATAAACATGAAGCGTATTAAAAAACCGCAGGGCGTGGTGCATGTAGTGTAGGGTGATATGCGAGACATCCTTCGCTTTACGGTTTACGATTTACTTTTATTTGTAGCTTTAATAGTATTTGAACATCGAATTAAAGGACTTCGAAATATGAAACGATCACCCTTAACCCATGAAATCGTGTTTAATGATGAAGATTTTGCTCAAAAATATGCAAAGGACCATCAAAAGATGACCGAAAAGTTCGGACATGAATACGCACAAAAATTGACGTCACGAGGTTTTTTACAAGGCAGGATTATCGATTTCGGTTGTGGAGCGGGCGGAACGGCTCTTGTGCTTGCCGAAACTTTTCCAGATTGCGAAGTTGTCGGAATTAACCTATCTGAACCGCTTTTGAGAATCGCTGAAGGATCAGATCAAGCTGATAAATTGGGCGAACGAGTGAAATTTGAAAAAGCAGATGTGCAGCAAATTCCATATCAAGACAACAGCTTCGAGGTGGTGATTAATTTAAATATGGTTCATCTCGTCGAAGATCCGATCAGAATGCTAAATGAGATGGAGCGGATTCTCAAGCCAGATGGTTTTCTGTTCATTGCAGACTTAAGACGATCCTGGCTGGGCATAATTGAAAAGGAAATAAAATCATCTTTGACACTATCGGAAGCCAGAGAGCTATTTAAACAATCCAGATTAAGACAAGGCGTTTTTTCTTCAAGTTTTCTTTGGTGGCGATTTGAACTAGGTGATTAGGTAATTGGGTTATCAGGTAATTTGTTTCCTGGGGAAGCAATTTGACAAAATTAAAAAAATCAATGAAAGAAAAAAACACAAAGGTAATAATAATCGAAATAATTTTAACGATAGTCGCTGTTGGACAAATCGTGTTATGTTTCATCCTTTATAACAAGAACAGCAATTCTATTGTCAGAAACATCGGCTGGGTTGTGCTATGGATTTCAGCGATATTTGGCTGGCTACCCATTTACACTTTTAAAAAATATGGCAACGTTCCAAAAGGAAAAGGCTATATTCACACGACCCAACTTGTGGATAAAGGCGTCTATGCCATTGTGGGCCATCCTCAATACCTGGCTGGTATATTGCTGGCGATTGCACTTGTTCTCATTGCCCAGCATTGGCTGATTGGAATCCTGGGTATCATTCTGATTGTCATTTACTACCAGAATTCCTTTGATGAAGAGCAGAATGCTACTGAGAAATTTGGTGATGATTATAAAAGATATATAAAAAAAGTGCCTCGGTTTAACTTTATTGTTGGAATTATTAAGATTTTTCATCACTGTGGGTGGTTAAAGAATAAATAAAATAGTTCCAATTAATTAACCTTTTAATGTACGTAACACTATTTAAAACTGAAAAATTTTATGCAAGAAAAATTAAAAATCATAATTTGCGAAACTAACTGTAGGATATAATGTAAGGAGCAAAAAATGAAGTTATCAAAGAATTTTAAAACAGTTGGACTATCGCTTATTATAGCGATTTTCATATCTTCACAGGTTCCCGCTCAACATAGCCGCCATAGACATCGACATGGAACAGGTGATACTGGCGGATTAAAAATTGTCTGTTCGTTTGCTGATTATGCAGCAATTGCAGAATTTATTACCGAGGGTAATGCCGAAGTTCATCCCATATCTCATGGAGATCAGGATCCGCATTTTGTATCGCCAAAACCAAGTTATGCCGTGCTGCTCAAAGATGCGGATATGTGGGTGACCACGGGTATGGATTTAGAACAATGGTCTACTACCTTACTGGATAAAGCACGTAATAATAAGGTCATGGACGGCGAAGTCGGATTTGTATCTGTATCAGATGGTGTGAAAAAATTACAAATACCAGATAAAATAAGTCGAACCGAAGGCGATATCCACACCATGGGAAATCCGCATATACAAACCGGCCCTTTGAATATGAAAATTGTTGCTAAAAATATTACTATTGGTTTAATGAAAATTGATCCTGCAAATGTTGAATTTTACCAGAGCAGAAGGGATGAGTATCTCGATAAAATGGACAGGGCGCTTTTCGGAGATAAATTAGTCAATATGTTCGGCGGGGAAACATTATGCAACCTGCTGGAAAACAAAACATTGTTTTCCTTTATGGAGCGTGAATATGCGGGAGCTAAGTTGATAGATAAATTAGGTGGCTGGCTTAAAAAAGCGATGACTTTCAGGGGGATAAGAGTTATAGCTTATCATAAAAAATGGATTTATTTTGCCGATACATTCGGTATAGAAATTCTCGGCTATATAGAACCAAAACCAGGAATTCCACCATCTGCCAAACATGTTCAGAATATGATAAAACTTATCAAAGACCAGGATATAAAATTGATGCTCGTCGCCAGTTATTTTGAGAGGAAATCGCCTCAGATGATTGAAAACAAAACGGGTATCAAAGCGCTCTATTTACCTGTTCACGTTACCGGGATATCTGAAATTACAGATAGTTTTCAATTGATAGATTACTGGATTGATCAGATTAATGAAGCTGTACAAAGTATTAGTACTAGTGGATGAGGGACATATTATGATAGAAACTATTATATTCCTTTCGGCTCCAATTACAGCATGTGTTCTCCTGGCGGGAATACTCGGTTACTTCGGTAATCATATTTTATCACGTGGCATTATATTCATCGATATTGCCCTTGCTCAGATCGTCGCTCTTGGAACCATGTTAGGTTTGCTATTAGGATTTGCGGAAGGCTCAACTTCTGTTGAAATCGTTTCGTTGGTTTTTACATTGATTATCGTTACAATTTTTGCTTTAACTAAGTTCGAAAAACAACTTATTCCCCAGGAAGCCATAATCGGCATAATATATGGTCTGGGTCTGGGCATTGCCACCCTGTTTGCTGAGAATATCCCCCGAGGCTCCAATTATATAACTAAGACAATAACTGGAAATATACTCTGGTGTACGTGGGATGAAATTTTGTTTTCGCTTTTGCTATTTGCCGTTATTGGTATAATACACCTTTTTTTAGGCAAAAATTTTATCAAAATAACCGATGCAAAAGATGGTTTTCCATTTGCTTCCCAAAAAGTAAGAATGATGGAGATAATTTTTTATATTACTTTTGGAATTGTTGTAGTTAGAGCCGTTCCGATTGCGGGAATATTTCTTGTCTTTATCCTGCTAATTGCCCCGACATCCATAGCTACCATTTTTACGAGACAGTGGAAATGGCGGTTTATCTGGAGCTGGATCATTGGAATAATCGGTTCGGTAATGGGAATTTTTATTTCCTATCACCTGGATATATCAAACGGTCCTGCTATTGTCTGCTTACTGGGGATATTTGTTTTTATTCTGGCATTTGCAAAAATTATTTTTGGAAAGACGAACGAGTTACAAAAAGTTACCAGTTAAAGGAGCTGCTATGCAAACAGCATTACAAATTATGTTCGCACCATTTGTTGCCTGTTTAACACTTGTCGGCATACACGGATACTTTGGGATACATGTTCTTAAGCGAGAGATCATTTTTATTGACATTGCTATGGCTCAGATTGCTGCATTAGGAGGCACACTTCACCTATTATTTCAGCCTGAGGTCACGACGTAACATGGCATAGTTGCTTATACTCAAGAGGCTTATATCGCTTATTTATTTTCATTAGGATTTGTAATAATAGCTGCAGTACTATTTACTTTTTTAAAGAGTGAAAAATTATATATTTCACTTGAAGCATTAATCGGCATTACCTTCGCTGTCGCAACAACTGGAGCAGTTATTCTGATTGATAAAGCAGCGGGTGGAGATGTTCACGTAAAGGAAATGTTAGTTGGTTCCATATTATGGGTGAAGTGGAGTCAAATTCTTAAATCATTTATTGTTTACAGCTTAATAGGAGCATTTCATTATTGGTTCCGAGATAAGTTTTTGCCCATATCAGAAGATTATAACAAAGCCAAACAACAAGGCATAAAGGTAAAACTGTGGGACTTTCTATTTTATCTCAGCCTTGGGATAGTCGTTATGCATTCGGTGAGAATTGGCGGCATTTTAGTTGTATTTGCATTTTTGATTATACCAGCTTCCATATCAATATTATTTACCCAAAAATGGTTCTCTCGGATCACTATTGCCTGGATTGACGGAACAATTGTAACCATGGTTGGATTGTTTTTTTCCTGGAAAATGGATGTGCCCAGCGGACCAGCAGTGATTTTGTTTTTGGGAGTGTTTTTATTATTGGCGTTAATTGTTAAATCTTTAGGATTGGTGAAAACCTCAACTCGGTAATTTAAATTTACAATTTAGTATTAGTAAAAAGTGGGTTCATTTTGAATCCACTTTTCTTATTGACGAAAATTATGTCAATGTAAAAGTCAATGCGGGTCTAAAAGAGCAAGAAAATTTCCGTAATATATACGATTTTCGTGGATTTCCCAGTGCTTTGTTTTTAACTTCTGATGGTAAAGAAATTGACAGAATCGGTGGCTTCGATGGCAATAAAGATCCTTACTTTGTAAAAATTAAAGAATATACTTCAAATAAAAATACTCTCACATCATTATTATACAAAATAAATATAAAAAGATGCTTGATATTTTCATAAAAAATAAATATATTATATTTATAATGAATCAAAAGCGGACTATTCGTAATCAGTCGATTGACGGTTCGAGTCCGCTCGACGGCTCAATTTATTTTAGGAGTTGATATGAAACGAATTTGGATGATTATTTTATTAATAGTTATGAGCTTAGTTGTTTATACACGTTCGGTCACGGCTGGACCTTCTTCAGGAAAAGCAGGCTATGAATTTTTGAGAACACATATCGGGGCAAGACCCTCGTCTATGGCCGGAGCTTTCATTTGTATTCCTGGAGATATTCATGCCATTTATTTTAATCCAGCGGGACTGGCACCAATTGCGGGTCGTCTGGCATCCGCGACCTATCTTAATCATGTGCTCGATTTTCAATCAGGATTTGTTGCTTATACACAGCCCTTAAAAAACTTAGGTCAGATAGCCGTGGGAGTCAATTACATGAGTTACGGAGATTTTGACCGGACTGATGTGAATGGTCAAAAAATAGGAAGCTTTGGTGCAGGGAGTTTCGCTGTTACGACTTCTTTGGGTCGTTCGATAAATGAAAACTTAATGGCTGGTGTATCTACGAAATTTATTTACTCTTCAATTGATGAATACAATTCTACCGCACTCGCAATTGATTTTGGAATGATTTACAAAGTTCCTTTTATTGAGGATATGAACGTGGGGGTTGGCATTTTTAACGCCGGGCAGGCAATCACTGCTTTTATGAATAATAAAGATCCTCTTCCGCTTAATTTCGTACTTGGTTTTTCAAAAAAATTGGCTCATTTGCCCTTAGAATATAGTATAACAGCAAACAAATATATCGACGATGATATTCAAATCAATATTGGTGGAGAATTTACATTAACAGAAGGGGTGTTCCTGAGACTCGGGTATAATTCTTTAGGACGGGAATTAAAGATCGGCGCTGACGGTGATCAATATGCGGGTATTTCTCTGGGATTGGGATTGCAATGGCAACAAATTCAATTTGATTATGGTCTGTCGTCATTTGGGGCTATTGGCTATTTGAATCGGGCATCTTTTTCTTATAGATTTTAGTTTTTGAATCGTAAAATTGTTGCATATTGGGTAACAATATTTTTTAACACCCAGTACAAGTTATTAATTCTCTTTTCGTTACAAAAGTATTTCTTTAAATTCAACTTTTTGGTTCTGGCTTGTCCAGGTTAGATTATGTGGAGTGAAATGACTATGTCTCAATTCAATGAATCCGATACTTTAGGATGCACTCCAAAGTAATTATTCTGGTAATTTCTATCATTTAATAAATGGGGCAGGAAGACGCTTCTCATTCTCGGTGCCACTGAAATGTCCCTATTTTTGGGATTGTTTTCGAAAGCTTATTTGAACCATGAGTTTGAGGGATATTCTCTTTTACTTTATCTACTGGGATTCATCGCCTTTTTTGCTTCATCTCAGGACGTTGGGACCTGGGTGATCCTGTCAGAAATGTTTCCCAACAACATTCGGGCATGAGTTTCTTGTATCGCTTCTTTTTCGCGCTGGTTTTTCGTTTCCTTGCCATTTTTTCTCTTTCCCATCGCCATTGGAAACTCGGCGTAAGTGCTGTTTTCGTATTTTACACAATCTGTATGGTGATCAGTCTATTTTTCTTTCTCCAATATTTAGTCTCTCCTATTTTTGCAACCCATACAGGGATTACATTCCATTTTCTTTGATCACAATCCCGGGGCCTACGAACCCGCCATTAAGTGGCACACGGCTGGCATCGATAATATTAAAGCCAGGATGAATCGAGTATGAAACTCCGTCCGATTAAAGTCAACTTTAGAGAGTGAGAATAAACAAAATGTATTTCTGTGTTATTTTAAAACAATGGTGGAATAATTTTAAGAATTCCAATTACTTTTTTCTCATTCCCTTAGTATCAGAATATTGAAGCGACTCTTCGCTGCACTCAGAGTAACATTCTTTGGTAAAAAATAGTCCTATTTCCTGTATCAGGACGACTTTTCACTCGTTTTCGATTATATTCCTAAGGGATTGATATCCATCATCAGAATTCAATTTTTCAGGAAAATAACTCGAGATTTCATCCTCGAGTCCTCCACGGACGGATGAAGAATTTATTAAATGAGGAATTGGAAGCCGCACTAATCCAGGCAAAGAAAGATTCTATGAGGTTGGATATTAAAGGCAAATCTAGAGTCCTCCATTTGATACTGGATGAAATTGCTGATAAAAATCATTACCATCTTAGACTAAGAAAGTGACAATACTATAGGCAGTTATTGGAGAATTAATCATGGATTATAAACGATTATTCTTTCTATGGCTGTTCACCACTATAATTATCATGTTAGCATTACTGGTAACAGGCAATGCTCAAAATATAAAAAACAATTCTTCAATACGACCATTATCCATTGCGGCTGTGAAAATCAATAGTTCAATTCATATTGATGGACGACTAATTGAAAAAGGATGGCAAGAGGCAGCGGTAGTCGATCATTTTACTCAACGAGAACCAAAAGAAAGCGAACCTGTTTCTGAACAGACTGAAGTTCGTATTCTTTACGATAATGATTATCTGTATCTCGGTTTTCGGTGCCGGGATTCTGAAGTTGATAAAATCGTCGCCAACGAAATGCGTCGGGATATTCCACTCCTGAACAATGACTGCGTCGAAATTTTTCTGGATACTTATCACGATCATCGAACTGCTTTTTGCTTCTGCACCAATCCCCTGGGCGCTCAACGGGATGGGATTATAACGGCAGAATTATTTGACGAACAGCAGAACTGGGACTGGAATGGCGTGTGGGACAATGCCTCGAAAATTGATAGCACAGGCTGGACAGCAGAAATCGCCATCCCCTTCAGAACGCTGAGGTTCAATGAGGGAAATGATGTTATCTGGGGTATCAATTTCGCCCGTTATATCCCTCGGAAAAGAGAGGAAGCTTATTGGGCACCAATTTTAAGAGATTATGGCTGGTGGGGGAAATATCGGATTTCAGCTTATGGTCATTTGACCGGTCTGCAAAATCTTCACCATCCCCAGAAATTAGAGTTTAAGCCGTTTGTACTTTCTGGAATTGAACGGGAGTTTTCCGAAGGTTTGCCCAATGAGCGCAAATTCAACGTGGGTGTTGATGCGAAATATCATCTCACTCCCAATTTAACAGCCGATATTACCTGGAATACAGATTTTGCCCAGGTCGAGGCGGATCAGGAGCAGTTTAATCTCACCCGATTTGAGCTATTTTTCCCCGAAAAACGAGACTTCTTTCTAGAAGGTGCAGGCATTTTTCATTTTGGCGAACGCTCCTTTTCACCCATTTTCCCCGCCAGCGTTCTCTTCTTCAGTCGACGCATCGGTCTTTCGGAGGACAATGCGCTGGTTCCACTGTTTGGTGGCTTAAGAATGACTGGTAAAGCAGGCAGTTACAATATCGGTCTTCTGAATATGGTCGCTGATCGCACCTCATACATTAATGACGATGACGAGTTTGTCAAAATTCCTCGTGCCAACTTTAGCGTTCTCAGGATTCGAAAAGATATTTTGAAGAATTCTTCGATTGGATTTATTGGATTGAATAAGGAATCTCTCGATGATAACGAGTTCAATCGGAATCTGGGCATCGATGCAAATATTTTCTTTAATAGCAAGACTCAGATCAGCGGATTTCTGGCGAAATCATTTTCACCTGGGATTAAAAAGAATGATTATGCCGCGTATGGTGATATTTATTATGGGGATGATTTCTGGACGTTTCTTTTAGCCCAAAATATCATTCAGGACGATTTCAATGCCGAAATGGGATTTGTGCCCAGAACAGGTATTCGGAAAACGCAAATTAATTTTGGAATTTCACCCCGTCTAAAAATATTTAACATTCGCCAATCGGCTTTATTTAATGATTTCAATTATTTCGCTAAACAAAATGGCAAACTGGAAACAAGGACCAATTTTACAGGTTTCTGGAATCTATTTCAAAATGGAACCACATATTTTTTGATTTTTATTCAGAATTATGAACAGCTCGAGGAGGAGTTTGAAATCCATGAGGACATTATTATTCAACCAGGTTTGTACTGTTATAATAATTTTTATTCCGAGTTCGTGTCGGATAAAAGCAGATCGATTTCAGGCAAAGTCAGCTTAAACGCAGGGGATTTCTATGATGGAAATATTCTGGGATATGAGTTGGAGACGAATTTAAAGTTGAGTTCACGGTTTACTATGAATCTTCTTTACAATCATAATGATGTGAAACTTACCGCTGGAAATTTTAAAACGAATATCATTGGCGTAAGAGCCCTGTACACTTTTTCTCCCAAATTATTTGCCAAGACCTTTATTCAATGGAATGACGACGATGATACCATCCTCGGCAATTTTCTCCTGCACTTCATCCATACACCGGGAAGCGATTTATTTTTTGTCTTTAATGAAGAATTGTACACGTTAAATAAAGTCAAATCGAAAAATCGGGTGTTGCTGTTGAAGTTTAATTACCTGTTTAATTTTTAAAAATAAATCAGAGTAAACAGTAGCCCCCAAAATTCTAAACCTTCAGGAGGGTCTGCGGATCAATAATCTGATTAAATGAATTGTCGCATGATCTGATGGCTTTCGCTCAAAATTTGGAAAATGATACGAAATTATCGCCATACAATTATACTCGTTGAGGGTCAGTTTGTAATGTCATGCCTGTGGATACAGGCATCTCCTAACTAACTGTAAATATGAAGATTCCTGTTTCCGCAGGAATGACAGCATTTGTTACATTTTAACCCTTAACGAGTATATCGACCCTTCAAACCAAATGCCCCATTGATGCAAATACATACTGGCGTAGATTTCATTCTCACACCTGATAGTTATTTAATTGACGGCTATTTAAGTTTCACATAGCCTGAAGCAAAGCGTCTCTTTCTCAAGTCAGCAGGAACACTTCGTTATCGAAAACAACACAAATTCGAATCCATTGAGTACGGACTTAAAAACAATGTTTTTAATTATCGCTTGAGCTCCAAATATCTTTTCTGATTTCGATCACAACTTTTAGGGGGCATAAATCGATGGAAAGATATGCAAACAAACAAATACAGCCTAAATGATGCGCCGATGCTTGATCGTTAGATTATTGGCACTACCCTAAAAGTGAATATTGCCCTCTATCTCACCAACCGTTTCCAACCATAAGACATCGTATGGTTCCAAAGTAATATGAAGCTTCTCATCCTCTGCAATAAATTCACACCCATTAATTAGATCATTCCAATACTTTTCCTTGGTACCGAGTTCTGATAAAGGAATTTTAATATTGAAAAGCCTGTCGGTTACATTAGTTAGAGTCAAAATATGCTGATCCTTTTCTGGAGATACTCTTAACACTGCAAAAACATGAGGTGAGATCATTAAAATTTTTTGAGCGCCATTGGGGTGAAAGGCACGCTGTCTCGTTCGAATTGAGAGAATCCTGCCAAATTGCCAATTAATATGGAAGAGTTTAGATTTGGAATCTTTCAGGGCTTTGGCAAGAAAGGTCTCGCTATCAAATACATGGCGATTAATATCGCGTTTCAAACGGGTTGACTTAACAGCCTCTATGTCGTTAGGAGTCCCGATTAGACCGTGAACGTAAATTGCTGGCACACCTTGAAGAACCAGTGCTATACTCCGCGATGCCACAAACCGTTTGACTTGAAAGGCAATATCTTCACCGCTATCATCGCAATTCAGTGCGCTAAACCAGGTGATGTTTATTTCATAAGGTTCGTTCTTTCCTTGTTTGTTAATTTTATTAGAAATTAACCCGCCATGTTCCTCTGCTGTTTGAATGATAAAATCGATCTCCTCTTTTTTGAGAATGTTTTTGACAGCCATAAGTCCGATGCCATCATGGGAGTCCAGAAAGTTTAAATAAGTCGTTGTATCTGAAATCTTTTTTAAACGTTTAGCCCAATTGGAAAGTTTTGTAGTGTCTCCTTTGTAAAAAGTGTACAGCACAAGCGGTGGTAAAGCGAAATTATATACTATGTGCGCCTCATCGCAACCATTGCCGAAATAAGAAATATTTTCTTGGTGAGGAACGTTGGTCTCTGTGACTATGGCTACAGTTGGTGCCACAACATCCAACACATCCCGAAAAAATTTCACAATCTGGTGCGTTTGTTCTAAATTTGCAGATTTGGTACCAGGTTCAGCCCAGAGGTAGGGTACAGAATCCAGACGAATAATGTCTGCGCCATACCGAACATAAAAAAGTAATATTTCAATAACCCGCATTAACACATTTGGATTTTTATAATTAAGATCTATTTGATCTGGAGAAAAAGTGGTCCAAACATATCGGGAACCATTAATTGTCTGGAATCGTGTCAGAATCTGAGATGTGCGAGGACGAAAGATCATCTTCCGCTGTTTCGGAGTCAAATCGTCTTGCGATATATAGGAGATGAAAAAGTCTTTATAATAGGGATGCCCATTCAGAAACTCCTGAAACCACCGACTTTTGGATGAGACATGATTGATAACGCCGTCGAACATGAGTTGGTAACGACCTTCTAGACTCTCGATATCTTTCCATGTTCCTAAACGAGGATCTACGGTTTCAAAATCGATGATAGCAAATCCTCTGTCCGATGAGTAAGGAAAAAATGGCAATATATGGAGTGTATTAATAGCTCCCTTAAGATAAGTATCACA
>JABAOC010012254.1_pt3 | contig 22201 bp, 11 predicted proteins | sample 7062161 | NCBI WGS metagenome assembly JABAOC01 (sample SAMN14538625, study PRJNA623070) | marine sediment metagenome | biome: marine biome [ENVO:00000428]; feature: marine pelagic biome [ENVO:01000023]; material: deep marine sediment [ENVO:00002113] | place: India: Gulf of Khambhat ... | reverse complement strand
CTATGACACGCCGGCGTCTTGGTGGTTTGACGGAGCGAATTCCTTGCGATTCACACACACCAGCACAGGCGGATATAGAGTAGAAAGTGCCTCTGTCTCCTTCTCTAGTGGTCCTCCTCCCGGAGACATCGTCGTCTATTTCACCAATCCTACTGAAGGAGCCACTTTAGAAGGTACTGTCGCTGTGAATGCTCATGCACACGACTCCGGTGTAGGTACGAATGACGGAGATGGTATCGATAACGTTGTGTTCGAACTGGTGCAAGGCTCAACCGTAGTCGCTTCGCATCAGGAATTTGAAGTGACCTACGATTGGAGCCTTAGTGTCTCCGGTTATGCAGACGGTGCGTACATACTCCGGGCTACTGCAACCAGCACTGGAGGTGCTTCGGCTGTCTCAGAGATCAATGTGGACATCGTCTCCGAACCTCTTCCTCCAGGAACCTGGAATTTAGTCTGGTGGGATGAATTTGAAGGGACCGGTGCGCCCGATCCTTCGAAATGGGATAGACCAGAGTGGAACAGAAGACCTAATAGCGATGGTCCGGATGGATGGTGGGATCAGGATGATTCGTATCTAGAGAATGGTAATCTGGTGATCAGAATCAGACGAGTTGCCGATAGAAACGATGATGGTGATCCGTACGATTATTCATCTGGAGCAATTAGATCATTAGGCCATTTTGAGCAAACATACGGTAAATTTGAGGTTAGTGCCCAATTACCGGCTGAGCAAGGATGGTGGGTTGCTTTCTGGATGATGCAAGGCGACCAAGGCAGTGTTGGTGATGGAGGTGTAGATGGTTCAGAGGTTGATATTGTTGAAGCCTGGGGTTGGACCGATAAAATACAGCATGCTATTCATTGGGATGGATATGGAGCAGATCACCAATCTGTAGGCACATCTGAGAATATACCAGGTATCCGAAACGGATTTCATACTTTCACCTTACTATGGTATCCGGATTTGTATGTTTTTTTGGTTGACGGTATAGAAATGTGGCGAACAACTGGAGGCGGGGTTTGTAATCAACCTGGCTATGTCAAAATCACAGGAGAGTGTTCCACTGAATCCTGGGCCATTACGGATTCCTGGTCAAGGGATCCTGCAGATGCTACTTACCCTGATTACTTTTTGGTGGATTGGGTCAGGGTCTATGAGTATGTACCTTAATAGTAACATCTGCCTATCCTTGTGTTCATTAGTCCAACGTCATCCCCTCGGCTACGAGGGGATGACACTGTTTTATACTCGTTATGGGTTAAAATATCATGATTGTATATGTCATTGCGAGGAGCGAAGCGACGAAGCAATCTCCTGATTTACATATAGTTATGAGATTGCTTCGCTTCGCTCGCAATGACCGCCTTCTATGAAATTTTTATCCGTAATAAGTATAGTATGGGAGTGATACATAAATAACAATTATCTTTCGTATGGGGAGTTGAGCGCGCTGGACAGATTCTTAACATCTCTCCATTTAAGATGATAAAATGTCGTTCATTTTTTACAATAGTAGGCTAAAGGCACACCGTTACTCAAAGCTGAAAAATTATTATAAGACATAGTTTCAAGCGAAGAAAATTTAAAAAAATAGTGGAATTGTTGATCTTATTTTCTGTTTTTGCTCATAATCAGATAATTTTATCTGCAAATCGTTCCAGTGCAGGAGAATTTACATTTTATGTTGGCACTTACACTAACGAGAAAAGCGAGGGTATATATATCTGCAGCATGGATACAAATTCTGGTGCTATCCATTTGAAAGGTGTAAAAAAAGACGTCACAAATCCATCTTTTCTCACAATAGATCACAATAATCGCTTCCTTTATTCTGTCAATGAAATATCTGAGACTGAAGGAAAGAGTGGAGGCTCTGTGAGTGCTTTCAGAATTAATCAAAAAACGGATACACTGGAATTTTTAAACAAGCAACCTTCAGCAGGGGCTGCACCCTGTCATCTATCAATTGATAAGAACAACCGATTTGTGATGGTTTCTAATTATACCAGCGGGAATGTTGCTATTCTCCCGGTGCTGGGGAATGGAAGTTTAGGGGCTCCAATTGAGGTGGTGCAACATGAGGGATCAAGTATAAATCCAAAGCATCAGCAAGGCCCTCATGCGCACTCAACCGCACTGGACGCTTCCAACCATTACGTCTATGTGGCAGACCTTGGGATCGATAAGGTCATGATTTACAAATTTGATGACAACTTTGGAAAACTTTTCCCGGGTGACAAGCCATTTGTAAAGGTTGCTCATGGGGCGGGTCCACGCCACTTCGCTTTTCATCCCGATGGAAAGAAAGCTTATGTGATCAATGAACTGAATTCGACTCTGACTGCGTTTGATTATGATGCAACGACCGGGGATTTAAGTGAAACACAAACGATTTCGACACTTCCATCTGATTTTACTGGTGAAAACGCTTGTGCTGACCTTCATATAACTTCCTCTGGACGTTATGTTTATGGCTCTAATCGAGGTAATGACAGCATCGTTGTCTTTGCGGTGGACCGATCAAATGGAGAACTTTCTGTTATACAATACCAATCTTCATTGGGGAAGACACCACGCAATTTTGCAATCGATCCGAATGGACGATTTCTATTGGTTGCAAATCAAAACTCTGATACGATTATTGTTTTTGTTATTGATTCTCAAACCGGCAAATTGTTTCCTACGGGACATGACCTTAAGATCCCGACACCTACATGCATTCAATTTAAACTGCCGAATGCTTGACGAAAGGATTTTGAAAAACTGAAGAATAAAATATAGTGGTATGATTGATGCTCAAAGAAATGCGGTGTTATGTAATACATGGTAAAAAAGATATTCGTTGTGAAAAAAGAAAAGTCCTATCACCCGGCTCGGAAGATGTGCTCATCAAAATGAAAAGAATTGGTATCTGCGGTTCAGATATTCATTATTTTGAACATGGATGTGTCGGAAGTTTTGCAGTAAAACATCCATTTGTCTTAGGCCATGAAGGAGCAGGTGAAATAGTTGAGTTAGGCACACATGTTTCAAACCTTGCAGTGGGTACGCGTGTTGCAATTAATCCGTCGCACCCCTGCTATAAATGTAGTTTTTGTACAGATGGGCGTTATAATTTATGTCCGAATATGCGTTATCTTGGAAGCGCCAGTACTGAGCCCCATATAAACGGCGTATTTTGTGAATATTTCACCACACCTGGTCGTAACTGTTATCCTATTCCCAACAGCCTGGAATATTCCGAGGCAGCTATGATTGAACCGCTATCAGTTGCGATGCACGTCGGTAAACGGGCAAGAATAACGCCTGGTTCATCGGTATTAATTATTGGAGGCGGTACGATTGGTCAACTAGTGCTATTAATTGCGCAGGCATTCGGTGCAAGTAAGATTGCTTTGAGTGAAATTATCAAAGAGCGCCGTGAATTGGCCATAATTCAAGGAGCTGATATTGCATTGAATCCAATGGATCCTTTAATAAAAGAGCAAGCGATGGATTTCAGCGGTGGTGGCTTTGATGTGATCATAGAAGCATCAGGAGCATCTTCTGCAGTGAAACAAACAATTGAATTGACGCAGTGCGGAGGCACGATTGTTTTGGTAGGATTATCGCCGGAAGAAGTCCCATTGCCTATTAATTGTATCACGACTAAAGAATTACAGATTCAGGGCTCTTATCGTTTTGCCAATGTTTTTAATGATACCATTCATCTGGCAGCCTCAGGACAGATTAATCTAAAACCCTTAATTACGAATACCTTGCCTTACTATGAATTGAAAGAAGCGATACAATTGGCAAGTTCAAGAGGCAGTGTCATTAAAGTTCAGGTAGAAATATGATTTCATGTTCAAATGCGAGAAGTGTCCGGTAATTAAGAGAGATAGAAAATGGGATAAAAATATTACTTTAATGATCCAAATATTCCATTACACAGTAATTTCAGGAAGGAGGTGAAAAATCAGAATAATTGAGAGCAATATCGTAAAGGGCTTTAATTTTAACTATTAAGGAAAGGAAAGAATCATGAAAAAAAGCACACTTTTTTTTACCGTATCTTTCTCGTTGTTGATGGTTTCAGGCCTTTTCGCGCAAGGTCTGTACTCTGGCGATGTGCTGTTTGTGTATGCCGGGGCGTTTGCCAGCGATTCAGCGATTGTTCATCAGCTGACCTATATGGGTTTTAATGTCACAGAGGTTACTGATGCGGACGCAACTACAAGTGATGCAGATGGGAAGAAATTTGTCTATGTGTCCTCGAGCAGCAGTTCGGGAGTTGTGGCGGGCAAGTTTAAAGATGTAACCATTCCCGTGCTGGTAATGGAAGGCAAAGCCACGGACGAGATGGGCATGACTTTACCCAACCCCGGAGGCGACCCTGTATATCAATCCACGGTTGATGTGCCCATACGCGACATCGAAATCTATGAGGAAGATCACTACCTTGCGGCCGGATTGACCGGCGTGATTACGTGGAGCGCCGATTCGACGCTTTATAGCCATGAGATGGTCCCCGGTGGAGACGCCCTTGTCATTGCTGAATATATCCGCAAGGAGGGTGATTCAGGCCGGATTTATGGCGCCATGTTCTCCTACGAAGCGGGCGATGAGTTGGCGGACGGGACAACAGCGGCGGGCCGGCGTTACTTCGCTGTCTGGTATGACAATGGCTATATCAACTTCACCGGCGACGGCTTCAAATTGTGGCTGGCGTCAATTAACTGGGCGTTTGGCGCTGATATAGAGGTTGCAGTTGAAACAGCTTCTGTAACGACACCGTCCAAATTTACATTGAGCCAGAACTATCCCAATCCGTTCAATCCATCGACAATGATCTCTTTCTCCATTCCTTCAAAGGCGCACGTTCAACTGGATGTTTATAATATCCAGGGTCAGAAAGTAGTCGCGCTGAAAAATGAGAAAATGGATGCCGGCAAACACAATGTTCGGTTTGAAGCCAATGACCTCGCCTCAGGCATTTACTTCTACAAGCTGCGTGTTGATTCCAAAACAGTGACAAAGAAAATGACCTTGATGCGTTAAGTTCTCTTCACTATGCAGGGCATCCACGGATGCCCTGTTTTCTAATAAAAAATAACTGGTAATTTTTATCTCTTATGCTAAGGAATCATTCATGAACCTTCTCAAATCTATTTTACCAATGACGGCTGTCTTATTTGCTATCTTCCTTGCTAAAAATACACAAACCATCTATGCTCAGGATAATCTAACGTATTGTAACGCAGTGCAGAATGATGTTGGTCTGATAAGATATCCCCTGGGAAAGATATCTGTAACATCCACTGAAGAGGGGGAAATTGGGGACGCTATGACATTAGTTCCCAGGGTGTATCCCTGTTTGAATTCATTAGTGGTTAAGGGTGCGAAAGATGACTGGCGTGCCTCGATCAGCGGCGATCCTTCGATGCTGGTTGTGAATTACGAGGCTAAAAAACCATGTAGTACGACCAAGACAGCGATTACGGTTACGCCGCATGTGTCAGTCTTCAAAGTAACATTTCCGGAGGGAACACAAGAAAAATACCTTGTTTTTGATTTTACAAAATACCGGGTGGATGACTGGGCATCGCTCTATAAATGGACTGAAAGAACAGTGACCAGAATTGACGACAGGACAATTCAAGCGACCATTGGCGAACCGGGCAAAATAGGCGCCTATTACACGATTAAATTCAGTATGCCTTGCACAGGTTCAGGAACGATTGATTCCTCGGGCGTTATTACAGAGGGGGCGATCAAGGTAACGGGTACAAAGCTTGGGATATATGCGCGCTTTGATTCTCCAACTGTTACAGTGGCAATCGCAGGATCGTATACGAGCATGAGTAAGGCCCAAGAATTCCTGACTTCCGAGTTTACTGATTTCGAGAATGTTCACCAACGTTGTCTTTCGGCATGGAAAAAAGTGCTAAATCATGTTGAAATAGAAGGTTCAGAAAACAGCAAACATATGGCATACAGTGCTCTTTATTCCATGTTAGTAAACATCATCGATGGCAGTGATGGTTCGGTTTACTTAAAGTATTATTCAAGACCACGCTCTATTGCTTCAAGCGCCTACTGGCAATTCATCGGCGGATTTCAGAGTTGCTGTTGGGACAACTTCCGTACTGTGTACCCTTTTCTGATGCTGAGTCATCCTGAAACAATGACCGATGTGGTCAATACCTATTTATCTAGGTATCAACGCGACGGTATTGTCGCCGGCAACATCGGTTTGTTCACCGGCCCGACTGGTGGGCATATTAGTATAAGATTTACCCCTGTGCTGATCGCTGAGGCCTATGCCAGTGGCATTCAAGCAGATTATTCCAAACTTTATGAAGCGTTAAAAGATAACTTTGACGATGAAAAATACCTGCCGGCAAATTTTTCCAAACTGGGGTATATTACGCAGCCTCCGTCCGGCGGAAAAGCCTGCTCACATACGCTGGAATTTACCACCAGTCTACATTCTTTGGCAATGCTTGCCAAAGCCAACGGCGATAAAACGAGCATGGAAAAATACCTGCGTTTGAGTAAGAATTATACAAATCTCTGGGATAGCACGCATACGGCTTTTCGGGTCAAAAATGAGGATGGCTCCTGGGGTGTCGTGGAATATGAGACCAATACCTGGAATCCCAATCCTCAAGGTCTTTTTGAAGGAACAACAGCGGACTGGATGTTCGCGGTTCCACATGATCCTTACGGATTGATCAATTTGCCGGGGCAAAAAGATTTTGTGAAAAGAGTGGTTAATTATAGTGAAAACAATACCTGGTTCAATGACTATCAGTATAACTATCCATACCTGCTGTATTACGCCGACGCTGCGAATGAAGCCCAGAAGATTCTTCGCAATGTTTGGATTCCATTATTCAAGGATGGGATTATGTATGAAGGCGTGAGTCCGAAGCCTGGTTACAAACCGTGGAAAACACACTATACCAGCAATGCCGGGTGGCTCCTCTGCTCTATGCTCGGTCTTTATCCGATGAATGCGCCTTCGGGACAATATATAATAACTTCGCCGGCGATCGGGAAAGCGGTCATTCATCACGGTGATAAGGCTATTTCAGTCCATGCTAAAAATAATTCAGAGGAAAACATTTATATCCGCTCAATTAAGGTGGATGGAAAAAATTATCCTTGCTATATGATTCCGGCCCAAAGGTTGACCAAAGGCGCCAAAATTGAACTGGACATGACCAGCGATCCCTCGCTCGGTTTGGGCAGCCTGTACATCAGTTCGACGGATGGATTCGTTCAGAGTGTCGAGCTGGTTTCGGATTCCCGGCTGAAATGCGTCATCGAATCTGCGATTATCGACGCCACAACAAAGATTTACAGCAAATCAAAGCCCGTTAAGATAATGATAAACGGTAAGGAAGACAACAAGTGGGACTATGACGAGGAGAAGAAGATCGCAACGATTCAAAGCACAGGCACAGCCTCCATAGAAGTGTTTTCGATGTAACCAACCGTTGGGCATTAAAAATAAATTCGCAGTTCAAATTCTTTAATTTTTGTATGCAGCTTCGCTGTGCTAAGCTTTACATATTTAAATTTGTATCGGGCCAGGATGAATAGCAGCTAACTCACATCCGATGGTATAGGAGAACGTATGATGCAAAAGATGAGTCGAAGAAGTTTTTTAAGCGCTTCGGTATTTACAAGTATTGGAATTTTTATTGAAAGACTTTCAGGAGGAGAGAGGAAAGCAGCGGCCGCCACTGACATAAGTATTCGAATTCCGGAAACAGAAATACCTGTTGCTGCGGAGGCTGATGTCGTTGTAGTCGGTGGCGGCCCTGCAGGTTTCGGCGCTGCAATGCGTGCAGCTAGGAGCGGTGTTAAAACGATGTTGATAGAAAGATTTGGCGGTCCGGGAGGCGCGGCGACAAGCGGATATATGTGCACGACCGGCGTGGGAGATACATTTCCACTTCATTCGGAATGGGTTAAGGGAATCAGCGATGAAGGTTGGCTCTTTGACGCCTGGAAAGCGTACCCGCAACTGGAAGATAATGTACTGGTTCATCAATCGGGAAGAATGAATTTTTACCCCGATGATGGCGCGTATGTGATGATTCGAATGCTGGAAAAGGCAAACGTAAAGCTTTTATTTCGCTCCTTATTCGTCGATACGGTGATTCGGCGTAATTCATCCGGGGATGACAGTATCGAGGCAGTGGTTGTGGAAAATGCCTCCGGCCGGCAAGCGATAAAAGGTAAGATTTTCATAGACGCGACCGGGCGCGCCGATGTGGTGGCGCGGGCCGGAGCCCCCTTCAAGAGCGCCGGGAATGAGAAAGGCTTGCCCGTTCCCTTTTCGCTGATGTATAAAATCAGCGGCGTCGACTACGACAAACTGTTTGAATACCAAAAATCTGATCCGGCATTATGGACAGCAATTGCCAGGGCTCGAGCCGCTGGAGACATCCCGGAGGGACTTTATATGCCGTATCAGTACACTATGGGTGGAGGCTGGGGCGGCTATTGCGGTTGCCCTCAACTTAATATGTGCGCGCTACGGGGCAAAGGAGAAATGCTGGTTTGGAGTTTCATTCCATATCACTGGGGATTAAATCCGGCTGAAAACGGTTTTGACGCCAGCCGTGGTGAGATAGAAATGAGAAAATTCAACATCGCGGAGGTAAAATTTCTGAAGAAGTATGTTCCGGGATTTGAAGATGCTTACCTCTCGGGAATGGCTCCGTATATGGCGCTACGCGAGGGACGCCATCCCGTAGGAGAATATCTATTAACCCGGGACGACATTCTAAACGAAAGCAAGTTTCCCGATGCTGTTTTTAAAAAGACCCTGGGCGATCCTCTTAACACAAGCCCGGAGTTTCAGCCACGTACCAATGAAAAGGGTGAGTTGATGCGGGTGAAGATAACCGATGAAAATAAGCCGCGCTCTTACACATGTGAGATTCCTTTCCGTGCCTTTTTACCTAAGAAGATCAATAATCTATTGCTGGCGGGCGAATGTCTCTCCTGTACCCATGATTGGTTTTATGGCTACAGATTGATCCCGTGGTCTATGAGAACCGGGGAACTGGTTGGAAGGGCTGCTTCTATGGCAGTCAAACAAGGCATTACAGCCAAAGACATCAAATGGACCTTTGGTTACTTTGATGATTCTTTGAATTTAGGAAAAAATTAGCGAGGATTCGACAATGAAAAAGATGAAAGCATTCTTATCTGTTTGTTTGGTATCTTTTGTAATTATTTCATATAACCAATCAGTTCTTGCTGATGATAAAATTGGATATTGCAAAGCCGTTCAAAGCAAAGTTGGTTTCATACGATATCCCCTCGGAACCGTTGGCGTTTGGTCTACTGAATTTGGAGAAATCGCCGAAGTAATGACGAGGCTGCCGAGGATTTACCCGTGTATTGATACGGTCTTAATCAAAGAAGACAACGACGATTGGCGGTCATCTTTTACTGGTGATCCATCAATATTAAACATAACTTATAAATTTGAAAGACCACCGAATGCGACAGCAGCTGAAATTACTGTCACCCCTCATGTGTCTGTTTTTCGATTCTCATTTCTGGAAAGGACTCACAAGAGAAATATTGTAGTGGATTTTAGCAAAATGCATGTTGAGAACTGGGCAACACTTAACAAATGGACGGAAAGAAAGGTGACACGAATTGACGACAGAACTTTTCAGGCAACTATTGGAGCACCGGGCGAGATTGGAGCTTATTACATCATCAAATTCAGCACGACATACCAGGACTTTGGAACCATTGATCCTTCCGGAAAAATTGGAAATGGTATGAATGAAGCTGAGGGAGTTCAGGCAATGTATGCACGGTTTGATACATCTACCGTCACGGTAGCGGTGGCTGAGTCGTTTACCAGTTTTGATAGGGCGCAGGAATACCTGACTTCGGAGTTTAAGGACTTTGATTCTGCACATCAGAGGTGCAAACAGGCATGGGAACAGGTCTTAAGCCAGGTTGAGATCGACGGATCGGAAAACAGCAAACGCATGGCATATACGGCGCTTTATTCGATCTATTCAAATATTATCAACGCCGATGAAGGATCGTGCTATGCAACTTATTGTACAAAACCTACGGCTGTTTCTTCAAGCGCTTTCTGGCAATTCATCGGGGGATACCAGAGCTGTGCATTTGACAACAGCCACGCCACCTATCCATTTCTCATGCTGGTTTATCCAGAAATGATGTCCGATGTTGTAGATACCTATCTGGCAAGATATAAGCGTGATGGTATTGTGAGCGGCAATGCCTGTCTTTACACCGGCCCAATAGGCGGTAAATTCAATATAAGATATACGCCTGTTGTAGCTGCTACTGCTTATACTTTCGGTATTCAAGCAGATTATCCGGCTCTTTACGCTGCCTTGAAAGACAATTTTAAGAATGTAAATTGTGTCCCTGCCAGTCTCTCGAAGCGCGAGTATTTAATTCATGCATCCGACACTCCATTTCCAGTGTCGCGTACTCTGGAATTAGCCGCCGCTTCAGATTGCATGGCAATACTTGCCAAAGCCAACAATGATCATAAAGAAAAGAAAAATTATCTCCGCCTGGCAAAATCGTACCAGAATCTTTGGGATAGTGAAAATCGTGTATTTCGTGTAAAGGATAGCAACGGAAAGTGGGGCGTTATTGACAATAAAAACTGGACGTGGAATCCAAACCCACAAGGATTGTTTGAAGGCACCAACTCGGATTACAGTTTTTGCGTGCTACACGATCCTTATGGAATGATTAACCTTCCCGGACAGGAAAATTTTGTTGATAGAATGATCGATTATTGCGCTAATGAAGCCTGGTTCAATGACTTTTCTTATGTTTATCCATACATGTTGTATTATTCAGGTGCAGCGAATGAAGCGCAGAAGATCCTTCGCGAATCATGGATTCCCCTGTTTAAGGATGGTGTGATGTTCGAAAATGTTGTTGCAAAGCCGCCGCACAACGGATGGAATGAACATTACACCAGCAATGCTGCGTGGCTGCTTTGTTCCATGACCGGTCTTTACCCGGTACAATCGCCAACGGGACAGTACATTATTACGTCGCCATCTGTTTTGAAAACTGACATTCACCGTGGTGATAAAAGCATTACCGTTCAAACAAAAAATAACAGCGATGAAAATATCTATATTCGATCAATAAAGGTAGACGCCAAAGAATATCCATGTTACATGATTCCGGCAAGCAGGCTTTTAAAAGGCGCAAAGATTGAGCTTGAGATGAGCAATGATTCGGCAAAAGGTTTGGGCGATCTTTATATCAGCTCGAGTGATGGATTTGTCCGGAAGGCAGAGTTGATATCGCCAACGCATTTGAAATGCACGGTTGAGGCTGCAATAGATAATGCAACGACTAAAATTTATAGTAAAACAAAACCGAAAAAAGTAATAATAAACGGAAAGGAAAACCAAGATTGGCGTTACGATGAAAGGAAAAAAACTTTGACCGTTCAAAGCACCGGTTTTACTAAAATTGATGTTTTTTAATTGCAGGTGTTATAGAAGCGGTTAGTTTTTTTTGACATCAAAAACATGCGAATAAAAATTTAGTAGATAGTGATTCCTGATGACTTGAAGAAGATTTTCGGAAGATCAAAAATTTGACCTTATAATTAATTACTGTACTCCTCCTTCTTTTTGCTGAACCATGGATTTATAAAAACTAGTAAGTGCATTTTCATTATTTACAACAAAGGAGATTGTATGAAAATTATTTATTGCCTGATGTTGTTGGTTGTACCCTTTTCTGCCATTGCTCAATCACCCGTACCGGCGGATGCTAAGGTTGAAGAAATAAGTACTGGAATCAAATGGGCGGAAGGTCCTCTATGGAAGGATGGAAGATTACTGTTTAGCGATGTGGGCGGCGACGTGATGTATCAATGGTCACCCACTGAAAAAACCACGACCCCTTATTTACAGCCGTCCAATAATTCTAACGGATTAACGCTGGATAAGCAGGGTCGCCTGGTATTCTGTCAAAGTGGATTACGCCGGATTGCACGTGAAGATTCAAATGGAAATATTGTTACCCTTGCTTCTTCGTACCAAGGGAAGGAATTCAACGCACCGAATGACGTCATCGTGAAGTCTGATGGATCCATATATTTCACAGATCCAAATTACGGTTATACATCGAACATGGGTTTCCGTGGAATTTATAGAATAAGTACATCAGGCACTGTGCAATTAATTGACAGCACGTTCGACAAACCGAACGGAATTTGTTTTTCTCCTGACGAAAAAAGGTTGTATGCGAATGATTCACCAAAACATACAATATATGTGTGGGATGTTGTCAACGATTCTACGTTCACCAACAAACGAGTATTTTACACGATCCCCTTGAACCGGGATATTGACGGGATGAAAGTCGATGCCGATGGCAATGTGTACTGTGCCGGAGCAACCGGAGTGTGGGTTATCTCACCTTCCGGATTGTTAGTCGATAAAATTTCTACCCCGATGCATACAACCAATTGCGGTTGGGGTGATGCGGACGGAAAGACGCTGTATATCACCGGTTGGCATGCGGTCTATCGAATTCGTTTGGTTGCACCAACGAATAAATAAAGAAGGAGAATTATCATGGATCAACTATATCAATCGATTTCTCGTCGTGAGTTTATTCATACTTCAGCAGTTGCTGCCGGTGGGCTTTCGCTGGCTCCCAATCTGATTTTCGGTAATACTAAAAACGCTGATCTTATGAAACGCTCCATGGGACTGATGAATTTTGAAGCCACTACATTGGGACTTGGCGGTCAAGGCGCTATTGAACAAACACCAGTTGGTCAAGATCCAGTCAAAATCATCCTGAAAGCATTTGAAATAGGGGTGAATTATTTCGATACATCCAATGCGTACGGCAAAAGTCAGTTGAGGTTTGGAGAAGCCTTCAAGGCATTGAATCTGATTCCAGGTCAAGCTGGTTACAACGAAAAATTACGCAATTCAATATTTCTTACCAGCAAGACAATGATCCGTTGGGCAAAAGGTGGCTGGGAAAGGGAAGGACTTGGAAACTGGACAGAGGGATACTTTGGATCTAAAGCGATTACCGATCTTAAGAGAACCATGACCCAAGTATTTGGAGATGGAAATGGTTCTTATCCAAAGGGTGCTTACCTCGATATGGTCTTAATACATAATTTAACTAGCATGGTAGAAGTTGATGCTGTGTATGAGGGATTAAATAATTTAACACCCAATCGCGATCACATCGGAGCACTTGCCGCGCTTGTGGATTACCGCGATGGTACTAATCTAACCGGGTTGAATCCAAAAGAAGAAAAGTTGGTTCGCCATATCGGATTTTCCGCTCATCAAAATGCCGGCGTTGCAATAGAGATGCTGCAGCGGGATACTCAAAACTTGCTTGACGGCATGCTTATAGCGGTAAATGCAAACGACCGTTTGTATTTCAATATGCAGTATAATGCAATTCCCGTCGCAGCAGCAAAGGGTATGGGGATCATCGCCATGAAAGTGTTCGCTGATGGTGCAATGTACACAAAACCAGCGAAATGGATGTGGTCTCCGGAAAAAATTATCCATACCATCGGCAGTCCTACGTTGCCAAGCCGAGACTTGATCCAGTATGCTTTGACGACACCCGGTGTTGGCACTGCCATCATTGGCATCGGACATATCAGTGATAACCCACAAGAATGTCAGTTAGTTCAAAATATGGCTGCTGCTCAGATTGCTCCCAATGGACTCAGCGTGGAAGAAAGAAGAAAAATCGAGAAAATGGCAAACGTGGTTAAAAATGGCAGAACCAATTATTACCAACATCCGATAATAGATGATCAGCATGCACCACTTCCGAAATCAGAATTAACTGCACCACGTATGCCTTTGATTGACCATCAAGTGCGCAACGATCAACGCTTCGTCCGCTTACGATGGCAAACAGCGTATGCAGGAGACGAGCCCATTCAGAAGTACGAAATCTGGCGTGATAATCAAAAAATTGCCACGGTGGATCATAAACCTCAAACCACCAAAATACCATTTACATTTGAGGATAAGGTTCAAGATAAAGCCGCGCACACGTATATGATAGTAACTGTTGATGCCGTGAACCGAACTGCTGCAACAGCAGAGATGCCAGTGGAATCAATAGGATAACCAATCGGTGAACTTGATAAAAAAATGAAGATATGATATAGATATGAAGAAAAGATTTTTAATTTGTTCATTAATAATAGCGATAGTTATACCACTTTTTAGTGGAGCGAAATTGCCAGGGAATACCATATTAGATAATACCGTGTTCGTCAATATGGTTCAAGATGCGAACGATATATATGGCTGCGGTATACGAAACACAGTCCTGATGCGTTATCCCTGTGGTCGCATCGGATTATGGTCTGTTAATCAGGGAGAAATCGTTGATGTGGTAACCAGGGGTGTGATCCTGTATCCTTCTATTGAGACAATTGTTAATAAAGACAATTCGGATTGGCGAGATACTTTTTCAGGCGATCCATCGATGATGACCATCACATACAAAACGAACGTAGCAGCTAAAGGCTCGTCCGTTGATCTGACAGTGACGCCAAACGTGTCAATTTACCGATATCATTTTACTGCCGCCTCCAATTATCGAGCCATAACGCTCCTGGCGAACGACCGGGGTATCGATGGCAGAACGAACTGGAACCATAACAGTTTTACAAAAATCGACAACCAAACCATACAGGTGACAATAAGCAACAATAATACAACCATCTATTTCTATATAAAGTTCAGCGTGCCTTTTACCGGATATGGGACAATCAATAGATCTAAAATAAATGAAGACGCAAGTTCCATTAATGGCGATGATATCGGTGGCTATGTTAAATATGATAACAAGACGGATAATGTGGTTGTGGCAGTCGCCATGTCCCATACCAGCATAAACAAAGCGCAAACATTTTTTAACGAAGAATTTGGAACGATGGATTTTAATGCGGCTGTTATTGATTTAAAGAACGCCTGGATCACGACGCTTGGCAGAGTAGAAGCCACGAGTTCGGATGTCAATGTATTAAAAAAGTTTTATACGGCGTTGTATTCGGTTTATGCTGTGATGGTCGATGCCGTTGACCAGCCTTATTATAAACCTTATAACAGTAACAGGTTGCTGACCATCGGCTCAAGCGATTACTGGCAGTATATAACCGGGTATGCTCGTTGTGAATGGGATATGGCACGTCAGACTTATCCGCTTTTGGCGTTGATCGATCCTGAAGTGTATAAAGACAATATCAACGCCATCCAGGCTCAATTTAACCGTGATGGGCAGATTTACTGTAACTGGCATGTTTTCGCTGGTAACGGTGGCGGTACACCTGCGGAATATACTGGACACGAGGCGACTCTTGCATATCTTCTTGGCATCCCCGACGGAGTTGGTGGTATCGATTACGACAGATTATTATCCTCCATCAAAACGCATATAGCTAATAATTATACGTCCGAGTTTTGGAATGATGGCTATATTCCCACGGATCATGCAGTGTCTTCAAATCCGACATCCCAAAGTCTGGAACAATACGCCACCCTGAAAGGCATCGGTATAGTAGCAAAGATTCTTGGCGATACGGCAACATATCATCAATATTATCCATATTACAAAAAATATATTACCCTTTGGAAGCCCGATATTTTGAGAATTGTTGGCAGGAACAAAGCCGGTGAATGGGTTGATCAGGGGTACTTCGAAGGGGATGGCGTCAGTTACAGATTTATGGTGCCGCAGGATCCTTATGGAATACTCAATCTCCATGGCGTGGATTATACTGTCAGCTTAATCAATAGCTATGTAAGGGTGCATGATTATAACGATTATAAACTCAACTATGAATTTCTGCCAATCTTTGCCGATCGGGCCGATGTAACTCAGGATCTGGTCAAAAATGTGCATCTGCCGAGATTTATGGATGGACATTTCAATATGTACGAAGGTCTCTGGCCTGCCAACGGATTAAATGGACAGGGCGCTTTCTATGCCGGCAATGCCGGACCCCTGACTGCCTGCATACTGGGATTGTGGTACACACATACTTCAGGTGGAACGTATTTGATCACCAGTCCATCACTCGATAGTTATGTGATTCATGGATTAAAGGATTTAACCGTTCACGTCAATAAAGCCACACCTACAAGTCATCATATCAGCGCGATTCGGCTGGATGGTAAAAATTATCCATGTCATCAATTATCTGCAATGACATTAGGCGCCAGCGACCACACCTTAAACATTGATTTGGTTGACCATCCAGTAAGGCTCGGTTCACTGTATCTCTCTTCATCAGATGGTGAAGTGACTGCCTGCACCGGCGATTTAAGCACCTATCTTGATTTTACGATCCATCCACTGGCATCCTTTTGTAGCGGCCAGATATATTGCACCGTGCAACCGACCTCGATTACAGTCAATAATAAACCATTCACCGATTGGACTTATAATTCCAGCCGCAATATTGCGACGTTAAATCATATAACCGAAGGCTCATACCATGTCTCGGTTTCAGGGGGAGCACTGCCCAATCCACCAGGACCAATACCTCCTCCAGTTCCACCACCTCCGTCCGGGATATCAATGGAAGCTGAGAACATGACATTGATAAATTATACTGTCATTAAAAGCGTAAATGCTTCTAATAGAAATTTAATCAAGCTTAGCGATCAGGGAGTTACGGGAACAGCAACTTATACTTTCTCGGGCAGCAATGGAGTATATGACATCAATGTCAGGTATTTAAGTGAGAACGGTGGCGCGTGCATTTTCAGAATTTATGTCGCCGGCAAGATGGTTGATGAGTGGACTCCCACTCAAAATCCGGGCAACGCAGGTGCTGCTAATTATGCAAACAGAATCAAGAAAGGTGTTTATATTTATAACAACGCACTGATAAAACTCGAAGCTGTTCAAAAAAATCACGAATACGGGCTTTATGACAATATCGAAGTCACACCTGTTGGTGTCAGCGTTGGAACTTATGAAATGGAAAACGGAACGATTGGTGGCAGTGCAAGTATATACACCTCTCCTGCTGCAAGCTTTGGCGCTTATGTCGGATTCTTGCACATCACTGGCGCATCGGTTACAGTTAATAATGTAGATGGCGGTACAGGCGGAAAGAAGACTCTGGTTATTCAATATGCGACTAAGGAGCCCAGGTCATCCATTGATCTTTATGTCAACGGTTCTTTTTCTCAAAAAATCACATTCTCAGGTACAGGCGGCTGGGAAACATTCCAGACCACAACCACGAATATCTCTCTTGCTGCAGGAGCTGGAAACAGTATCCAGTTCATACACAACTCTGATAACTCGGGAGGGGTAAATCTGGATAAGATTATTATTCAGTAGTCTGAAAAGAAGCAAACTCAAAGAGTAATTATAAGCTGTTGTCATTTTTATACTCTTAGAAAATAAAGAAATGAAAATGTCTGTTTTTAATCATTTACCAGAGGAAAACATGAGGAGTGTATATCTACAGGTTATTCTGACGTCAATATTGATCGTATTAATGTTGTTGTTTTCTCCTGAAATAATGGCGTATGCGACAACGGACTATACACAATATGTCAATATGGTTCAAGACGCGAATGGCGTAAACGGTTCTGGCATTCGTAACACGGTCTTGATGCGCTATCCCTGCGGTCGGATCGGATTATGGTCTGTCAATCAAGGAGAAATCGTTGATGTGGTAACCAGGGGTGTGATCCTATATCCCTGTATTGATACGATCGTTAATAAAACCAGATCAGATTGGCGAAATAGTTATTCAGGCGATCCATCGATGATGACTATAACGTACAAAACCAGCGTACCGGCAAAAGGCTCATCCGTTGATCTTACTGTCACGCCGAACATATCTATTTATCGTTATCATTTTGCCGCTGCCTCTAATTATAAAACAATAGTGGTCTTAGCGAACGAATTAGGTATTGATGCCTCTACCAACTGGAGCAAGAACAGTTTCAACAGAATCGATAACCAAACCATACAAGTGACGATAAGTAACAGCAGCACGACTATTTATTTCTATCTAAAGTTCAGCGTACCTTTTACAGGATATGGAACAATAAACGGGTCTAAAATAAATGAAGGAGAAAGTTCCATGAACGGTAATGATATCGGTGGCTATGTAAAATATGATACTATTATGGATGAGGTTGTCGTAGCGGTAGCCATGTCGCATACCAGCATACATAAAGCACAATCATATTTTAATAATGAATTTGGGACGATGGATTTTGATGCGGCGGTCACCAATTTAAAAAACGCATGGGAGGTGACACTGGGCAGAGTAGAAGCCACGAGTTCGGACGTTAATTATCTAAAGGAGTTCTACACTGCGATTTATTCTGTATACGCTGTGATGTTCGATGCCATTGACCAGCCGTATTATACTCCTTACAATAGCGATCGTTTGCTGACCATAGGTTCGAGCGACTTCTGGCAGTATGTAAGTGGATATGCACGCTGCGAATGGGATTTAGCGCGCCAGGTTTATCCGCTTTTAGCATTAATCGATCCGGAAGTGTATAAAGACAATATCAATACCATTCAGGCGCAGTTCAATCGCGATGGGAAGTTTCATTGTGACTGGCATGTTTTCACCGCAAGCGGTAGCGGTATGCCGGCTGAGTATCTCGGTCACGAGGCTATTCTTCCCTATCTCTTTGGAATTCCTGATGGTACTAATGGTATCGATTACAACAGATTATTGGGTTCTCTTAAAACTCACCTGGCAAATTATACTGCAGAGTTTTGGAATTATGGCTATAACCCCACCGATGGTCCGATGACAGCCAATCAATCATCCCGAAGCCTGGAACAATATGCCACATTAAAAGGGATAGGTATCTTCGCCAGGCTTATGGGAGATACAGCGGCATACAATCAATATTATCCATACCATAAAAAGTATACCAATCTCTGGAGGTCCGATTTGCTGCAATTCTGTGGTAAAACAAAAAACGGCAATTGGAGTAATACCGGCTTTTTCGAAGGGAATGGTATTAGTTATAGATTTATGGTGCCGCAGGATCCCTATGGGATTCTTGAGCTTCATGGCGTGGATAATGCGGTCAGCTTAATCAACAGCTATGTAAGAGTGCATGACTATAACGATTATAAACTAAATTATGAATATCTACCAATCTTTGCCGATCGGGCGGATGTGACTCAGGATCTGGTTGAGGTGCATTTAGAAAAATTTATGAAAGATGGCAATTTCACCATGTACGAAGGACTCTGGGGTGGAAATGGTTTGACCGGCCAGGGTGCTTTTTATACCGGCAATGCTGGACCCCTGGCAGCGTGCATCCTTGGATTATGGTATACCCATACTTCAGGCGGTACCTATTTGATCACTGCTCCTTCGCTCGATAGCTATGTGATCCACGGTATGAAAGATTTTGCCGTTCAGGTCAACAGAGCCACACCGAATAGCCAATACATTGGTGCGATTAAATTAGATGGCGAGAATTATCCATGTTACCAAATATCTGCTGCTACGTTGGGATCCAGCGACCATACTTTAACCATAGATTTGGTCGATCATCCAACCAGGCTTGGGGCGTTGTATTTATCTTCATCGGACGGTGAGGTGCTGGCCTGTGTTGGCGACTTGAATACGTATCTCGATTTTACGATTGATCCAATGGCGGATTACTGTACCACTGAGGTTTATAGTATAGTAAAACCGACTTCGATCACATTAAATGGAGTAGATTTTACCATTTGGACCTATGACGCTAGCCACAAATTAGTCACTCTCACCAATATGACTAAAGGCTCGTATCACGTTTTTGTTGAGGGTTCTACGCAGCCCCCGGGTAGTTTCAACCTGTTATCCCCTGAAAATGGAGCCAGGGGCGTCTCGCTTACTCCAATTCTAACCTGGAGTACATCAGCCCGTGCACTTAGCTACACCCTGATAGTAGACGATAACAGCGATTATTCCAGTCCTTTCTTTAATCAAAACGTCAGTGATTTTACATCACGACAGCTAACGAATTTGGCAAATCTGACGACTTATTATTGGAAGGTTATCGCACACAATTCCTATGGAGATACTGTGGCTGCCAACAACAGTTTTAGTTTCACAACCATCGCACCCTCGCAGAATATAGAAGCGGAAAGTATGTCGCTCACAAATTATACCATCTATGCCAACTCCTCAGCTTCCGGTGGGAAGCTGATCAAACTGCGCAGCAGCGGCGTGACCGGGAGCGCAACGTGTAATTTTGTAGGAAATACTGCCACCTATGATATCAAAGTTTGGCATTATGATGAAAGCGATGGCGCATGTACATTCAGGGTTTATATGGGTGATAAATTAGTGGATGAGTGGATAGCAAACAAATCCCTTGGCAGTAATGATCCGGTTGCGGAAACCCGGACGTACAGGATTATAACTGACATTACGATTACCAACGGTGCTCAAATCAAACTGGAGGCAGTACAAAACAATGAGGAATGGGGGCGGTTCGATAACATCGAAATTACCCCAGGTATTACGACATCTCTGGCTCCTGCATCTCCGGAGATACAGCCGACCGATTGCTATCTGAACCAAAACTACCCCAATCCCTTTAATCCAGAAACGAACATTAGATATCAATTGGCGGAAACTTCAAGGGTAAAACTGGAGATTTTTGATATAAATGGTTGTAGGATTCGGATACTGATAGACGGCCAACAATCGGCTGGCTACCACACCGTCCGCTGGAATGGGATGAACGAAATCAATCAGAAGGTTGCGAGTGGTATATATTTCTATCGTATCACAGCGACGGGATCAAAACAGAGGTTTCTGCAAAACAAAAAGATGCTTTTTTTGAAATAAGGTCGCTTTTGTCTTGTGAGACAGTTTATCCTGAATGATTCACAAGAGGAGATAAAAGAAGGGGACCTTCTTCAAGAAGGTTCTCTTCTTTGCTCATAAAAATTATTGTCATATCAGAAAGGAGGTGAAATATGGGATAAACAAAATTAGTTCATTAAGACGGATTAATAATTAACGGGACGGACTCCGCCTCAAGCGGAAGGAAATCTGACCCGTCCCACTGAAAGTAACTCAAATGATTCAGAAAGGAGAAGAAAAAGATGAAAAAAGAGTCTTTAATTCCAATTGTCATCATGTTAGTTGCGCTATTTTTCACGGTCCACAATGCGCAAGCCGTTATACTTACTGACCCAAATGCATCGATAGATGTTCTCGGTGGAGAATACCGTGTCTACCAAAATGTCTGGGGCGCCTCGACGCCGCAGACCTTAGAGGTAGATCCAAATTCAACTTACTTTAAAGTCATCTCCACAGGGCACAATCAGAGTGGAGGTGCTCCGGCTGCCTATCCTTTCATTTTGAAAGGCTCTCACTTCGGCGGCACGCCTACCTCCCCAAACAATCCTCTGCCGATTCAGGTGCCAGATGTCACCAGCGCTCCTACGACATGGAATATCAGCGGCACAGGTGCAAGTGGGATATGGAACGCTGCTTATGACATTTGGTTTGTCGAAGGTACAAGCAACAAGCTTGAAATGATGATCTGGATCAACTACAAGGGCGGATGCCAGCCTGCTGGCTCAAAACAGACAACCACATCCATTGGTGGCCATACATGGGATGTTTGGTATAATGGATCGAGCGTTCTTTCTTATAAGATAGTCAATGTTACAAACAGCGTATCCCTTGATATTAAAGACTTCATGAATGATGCTGTATCTCGTGGCTGGCTAAACACCGCGTGGGATCTTGGTGCCTTCGAAGCCGGTTTTGAAATTTGGACTGATGGGTCTGGTTTGACATCAAACTCGTTTACGGCTGATGCCAATCCTTCTGGCCCCCCGAATGATCCACCTACAGTTTCGATTACTTCCCCTGCTGACGGGGCTACATTTGCTGCCAATGCGGATATCACGATAACGGCAGACGCCTCTGACAGCGACGGCAGTGTGACCAAGGTGGAGTTCTTCGAGGGCGCTAATAAGTTGGGAGAGGACACCAGTGCGCCCTACCAATACACCTGGTACAATGTGCCGGAAGCTTACTACACCTTAACGGCAAGAGCCACTGATAATGGGGGTGCTACCGCAACTTCTGCTGCTGTGAATATCACCGTGGGCAGTCCGCCAGAATTCCCGGTCGATCTACAG
>JABAOC010007099.1_pt2 | contig 22210 bp, 26 predicted proteins | sample 7062161 | NCBI WGS metagenome assembly JABAOC01 (sample SAMN14538625, study PRJNA623070) | marine sediment metagenome | biome: marine biome [ENVO:00000428]; feature: marine pelagic biome [ENVO:01000023]; material: deep marine sediment [ENVO:00002113] | place: India: Gulf of Khambhat ... | reverse complement strand
ATTTAAAAATATCTGTTAAAATATCGAGTGGTGAGTGGTTAGATTTAGAAAAATTTGTCTATTTTTGAAAAAATTATTAAATTTATGCTATTGCAAAGTCATCTTTAACTGGAATTTCACCACCAGCTATTTTGTTAAGCAATGCCCCACAACCTCCACATGTTTCCATTTGTTGTTTTGCTTGGATAAGAGAAACATAAGTATGTAGTTTATGTACATCTACAGGAACCATTGCTGTCATTTCACCTTTTGAACCATTTTTTCTCATTATTATTGCTGATGGATCACCTGTTGTTTCTTTAAGATAATTTTCTATTTCACTAACTGTCAAATCAGATCTCCAAGTTCCTGTTCTTTTATTTTCTCTGTATTCGCAGATTTCACATGCTATTTCCGGGATCCTTTTCTTACTAGAAAGTCTAAAAATTCCGTTCCAGTTTTTTAATCTGTAGATTACCATTTTTTAGTCACCTTTCACTCTATAGATTGAGTAAAATATATATTTAAACTTTACGGTGTTTGACGAATGCCTCAGAAACAATTTACCCAATTAATTTTATAAATACTTATAACATATTTTGAATATGCCCGAGTAGCTCAACGGAAGAGCAGCTGCCTGTTAAGCAGAAGGTTGCAGGTTCAAATCCTGCCTCGGGCGCTTAACTATTTTCTAGAAAAAAAAGAATTAATACTTTTCACTAGGATGCCAAACAAAATCTTCTGGGAAATCTGCAATTTCTTCATCACAAACTTCTTCATCATATTCACAATCAATTTCTACTTTTTCTGAATTCGCTATAAACTTAGTTTTACAGCAAGGACAAGAAACTAAATGTTTAGTTTGAATTAACTTATTATTACAAAGGTTTTTTTCTTTTAACATTTTATCACCTTTATCTTTCATGTAAAATATAAAGGGTGTCATCGACACCCAAAAAGAACTGGATACTGAAAACTAATTATTTCAAACTTACTTTTTCTTTTTCTTTTTTCCACCCACTTTTTTTCACCTCTTCAAATATACATAGTTCTATACTGTTAATCAATTCAAAAGAACTATGTATTTTTGGTTTTTTACCAATCCTCATCTTCTATTTCCTCATCTTCTTGAGGAGTTTCTTTTTTCTTCTTTCTGGGCATAAATATCGCCTCCTAAGAGACCATATTCTCTTAATTTGTAAAGACGCAGAACTAGTATTTAAACTTTCTTTGATATTTTGGTATATATCTTTCGTTTTTTTAAACTTTTTTAATTATATTCTATTTAATCAAAATCTTTAAATTTCTCCAAACTGAACAAAAGTAGACACCACAGATCTTTATAAGAAAATGCCTCGGATGCCAAATTATTTTACTTCTTCCGTTAATCTATAAACAGCTGGTTTATCAGAAATTTTTTCAACTAAGGGTTGTTCTATACCTTTCCTTTTCATAACTTTAATACCAGATTTCAAACCCAAATAAGCTAGTTGAGAGGTGATTGTTTTTGTTGGTTTTTTCAATTTTTTAGCTATTTCGCTTGGTGTAAAATCACCAGTTTTCAAGATATTAACAATTTCTTTTTGTAATGGAGAAAGTCTATCTATAATTTCTGTTTTACTTGTTTCAATTTCTGGTTTATATTCAAAACATTTTCTAACAAAATATCTATTTATAGTTTTTTCAGTGTTTGATGTAGCTACCATTTCACAAAGTTCTAAAATTTTTCTTGGTATGAAATCAGCTTTTTCGAATATAGGTTCTAAACTGTCTGGTTCAAATGGATCTTTATGTTTAACTCTGTTAATTATCATTTCTCTTGCTTCTTCAGTTGTTAAAGGCCTTAGTTTTATTTTTCGATTTCCTACTAATTCTAAAAGATTTCCCTCAAGATTTTTTAATTCATCTGTATCAGAAGCTAGAACAACAGAACTAATTAATTTATTATCAAAATTTCTTTTTATTGACTTTCCTATGAGAGGTGGTAAAGTATTTGCATCATCAATGAGCATAATAATTTTTTTCTTTTTTCCAAACAAACCTGCTTTTGATTTTTCTCTTATCATTTCATCTATGTTTATTTTCAATATTTCATCTTGACTCATTCCTAAAGTATTTAGATAAATTGGTAAAGTATGGGGTGAAGGATATTTTTCTAACCATTTTAAAATAATGGTCTTTCCCATACCATCTTCTCCAGTTAAAAGGCAGCAATCGTCAGAATTGACGTATTCTAGCACATTTTGCCTTATTTCTTTGATTCCTGAAATGGTTTCTGGCATAGGAATTAGTTCAAAAGGATTAGTTTTCCAACCATATCTTTCATACCATGCCATACAACCACTACTTTATAGAATATTCATATACTTTACATAAATAGGTTGATACTTTATGGCATACTTTATGATACTTTATGAATTTTTCTATTTTTTGTTAAATTTTTTAAAAGCTAAATTTTGACAAGTTTTTAAATTCTTCTCGATTTTGGGCGTTTGGGGCTGAAAATGGGTGTGGAGGCCTAAAAACTATGGTAGATACTTTACGCGATTAATAAAGTTATTTTTTGTTAATTTTTTCTAAAAACCGTGTTTTTTCTTTAAATTTTTAGGACTTACGTCAAATCCAGATTTATCTAATCTTTCAGCCAGAAGTATGGGTAAAGTACCTTGGAGAGTAACAATTTTCGCATAAGTATCTGAAAACCCTTTACTTGCTGAATCAACTAAAGTTGTGTATTCACAGCCGCATAAATCTTCTAATGGAGAATTTTCTATTCCTACAAATGGATAAACTACTGCACCTATTTCTTGTGCTTTTTTACACCAATTCAAAACATAAGCTTCTCCTTTTAATACTGGAGAATAAAATTTTTCCATTCCACCAGATTTTGATGGAAGTAAAACAACATCACCTGCTCTTGGATCAGGAGTATTTTCACCACCAAAAAGGTATGCTTGATCTCCTATAATTTGTTTGACTTGACCCAATCTTTTAATGAGAAATTTAGAAACATCTTTCGCTCCCTTTCTACCACCAGCAAATACATCGCAATGTCTTCTTAAATTTTCTACTAAACTTTCTTCTACTAAACTTTTACATGTTTCAGATTCTTCCCATTCATCAATTCTCCTGCCTATTATTGGCATTTTGTCCTCTATAATTTCATAAAACCTTTCAGGGCCTTCATTTTCAATTAATGATTGATATTCGGTTTGCCCAAACCACAGATGAGTATATTCACCTAAGTCACGCATCATACCAAATCTACGATAATCTTTTGAATCTTTATTTTCAGATCCTTCCATTTCTATAATTATTCCATTACTTTCTTTCACAATTTTACCAGCTGTAGAATTAGGATTTTGTGTTACAAGTATAATTTCCCATATATCATTTTTATTTTGTTGAAGATAAGAAGACAATCTTTCTAATGTATTATTAGTAGAATCAGTTTCTCCACTACTTGAGGGAAAAATACCTACTATTTTTTTATGGCGTCTTTCAAATTTTGTAGCAGCCAGATCAATAGTATCTGCTGGAAATCCAATGTCATTATAATTTATATATGTTACATTACTATTTCTTGCAAATTCAGCTGAAGGAATATCCAAAGTACGCTCCATTCTACCAGCACTGACACCCACTATCAGACTAGCTTCTTTTAATGCTTCATGCGCTTCTTCATGTGGTCCTTCTTTTATTCTTAATAAACTATTAAAAACTTTATTATACATCTCAAATTTTTCACTCATAGTCTTCATAAAAATCAGGTGCTAATTTTTAGTGTCTTAAAAATAAAAACCTTACCCACATAGTTTTAAATACTCTTCTAAGAAACTTTAGTTAGGTGAAATAAATGGGTGGACGTCAAAATTTGGGAAAAATATAAGCAAATAGATTCTTTTAGTTTTACTTCTATTCCTGATTACAGAGGAAGAATAACAATACCAGCTTCTGTTAGAAAAAAACTAAGAATTAAACCAAAATCTGTTGTTTCAGTTACAATTAAATCTTTAAAAAGGAGAATAGAAAAATAAGGATAGTGGTGATATGGATTTTATTCATGTTAAAGATGTTTTAACAGGAGAATTAACTGAAAAAGAAGTTTCTTTAAGAGGTTGGGTCTATAGAAAAAGAGACCAGAAGGATGTGGTTTTTTTAATTTTGCGGGACTCAACAGGAATAATCCAGCTAGCTTGCAAAGGAATTGAAGAAGCAAGACAAGCTACAATCGAATCTTCTATTCAAGCTTTAGGAATTGTAAAAGAAGATAAAAGAGCTCCAGGTGGGTTTGAGATTCAAGTAAAAGATCTAAAAATTATTGGATTATCAGAGAAATTTCCAATATCAAAAGATTTAAGCGAAGAGTTTACCAGAGATGTGAGACACTTATGGATAAGGTCCCAAAGATTAACAAAAATTTTTAAAATAAGAAGTGAAGTTTTTAGAGCTATACACGACTTTTGTCGTTCCAAAGGATTCATTGAGATTCAATCTCCTATATTTACAACAGCAGCTTGCGAAGGCGGTTCTAGTTTGTTTGAAGTTAAATATTTTGACAAAGAATTATATCTTTCACAATCTTGGCAATTGTATGCAGAAGCAATGATACAATCTTTAGAAAAAATCTATACTATCACTCCTGCTTTTAGAGCTGAAAAATCAAGAACAAAAAGGCACATATCAGAATATTGGACAGCTGAAATAGAAGCTGCTTGGATGGATCATGAAGAATTAATGAAATTTGGAGAAGACTTAATAGTGTATGTAGTTGATCATGTTTTAAAACATTGTGAAAAAGAATTAAAAGAACTAGGAAGAGATTTAACAGAATTAAGAGAATTGAAAAAACCATTCCTAAGAATATCATATAAAGAAGCTTTAGAAAAACTAGGAAAGAAATGGGGAGATGAGATAACTGATAAAGATGAAAGAGAATTAATAGAAAAACTAGGAAGTAAACCAGTATTTCTTACTAAGTTTCCAAGAGACATGAAAGCTTTTTACATGAGACCAGATCCAAAAGATCCTAAAGTTGTTTTAGCATCTGATTTGCTTGTTACTAAAGTTGGAGAAATAATTGGTGGAAGCGAAAGAATTTATGATATCAAAGAACTTTTGGAATCAATAAAAATATTCAAATTAGATAAAAAACATTATGAATGGTATTTGGATTTAAGAAAATATGGAACAGTTCCTCATTCTGGATTTGGATTAGGAATTGAGAGATTGGTTATGTGGATTGCTGGAGTAGAACATATAATGGATACAATTCCATTTCCAAGAACAATGACAAGGTTTTATCCTTAGTTTAATCCTCTTTCGAATTTTTCTCTAGCTATATCAGCTCTAATCTGAGCTTCTCTTGTAGGATATCTTCCTGTGAGACATCCTAAACAAAGCTCATCTCTACTAAGACCTGTAGCCCTAACAAAACTATCTATAGGCTGATAACATAATTCATCAGCACCTATTATTTTAGCTATTTCATCAGGTTCATGATTAGCACCTATTAATTCTCCAAAGGTTGCCATCTCAGTTCCATAGAAACAAGGACTTCTTATTTGTGGAAACGTGGGAAACATGTAAACTTTTCTTACTCCGTATCTTCTTAATTTCTCAATGATTCCTTTTGTTGTATCACCTCTTACAATACTATCATCTATTACTGCAATATTCATTCCTTTCATTTTTTCACTAAGTATGTTTACTTTTTTGTCAACTGTTTCTTGTCTTTCATCTTTTGATAACATGAAAGCTCTCTGTGTCACGAATCTGTGTCTTCTAGTTGCACGTTCCCATCTTTTACCAGTTTCTTCGTGAAGTCCATAAGCAGCATCATTACCAGTTTGTGGTATTGAAAGGATAATATCTACGTTTTTTACAATTTCAGAATATTCTCTTCCAAGATTTCTCCCAAACTCTTCTCTGACTTCGTATACAAACCTATCTCCCAGTTTTGAATCTGGTCTAGCAACATATGCAAACTCAAAAGCGCAAAGTGCTCTTCTCTTACAAGGTACTAATTTTTCTCTTTCAAAACCATCTTTTGATACTGTAACCATTTCTCCTGGGCTGATTTCAAAATCTAATTCAAGGTTATTAATATTCAAACCAACAGTTTCAGATGATATAGCATGAACATTTTCATTATAACCACAACAAAGAGGTCTTATCCCATGGGAATCTTTAAAGGCAAATAATTCTCCATCCTGATTTACTCCTACTACTGAAAAAGCACCGTCTATATTCATACAACTTTTTACAGCTTCCTTTAGATCTCCTCTTCTTTCATATTCTAATTGGAGTTTTTTACAAAGAAGTCCTGCATCACAAGAATTTGAATAATTAAAGGAGATTTTTTTGACATCCTCTAATAATTTAGAAGGATTTGGTAAACCACCATTAGATGTTAGTGCTAATCTCACCTTTCCATTTCCTTCAATAATTGGTTGTGTGATTTTTATTAGTGATGATCTATCTGTTTTACCAGAGGTTGAATATAGAACACTGCCTAAACCAACATTTCCTGGTAAGTTATCAAACCATTCTTGCTTCATTCCTCTTTCTACATCTGGAACTAGACCTAAATCTTTATGTCCATAGAACATTTCATCAAAAGTAAACAAACCATACGACTGTTGGCCGCGATGATTTTGTGCTTTTAACCCCCAATAAATATAAGAAGTAGCATTGCCTTCTTTAATCTCTGCTCCAAAATCTCCACCCATAAGTAAAATGAAAAACTAAAAAATTTAAGTCTTTGTAATGTTATTTAAAAACTCTAAATAAATTACTAATTGGGCCTGTAGCTCAGTCTGGATTAGAGCGACTGGCTTCGGACCAGTAGGTCGGGAGTTCAAATCTCCCCAGGCTCACTTCTTATAATTACCATCCACCCGAGGCGCCACCTCCTCCGCTCGCTCCGCCACCAAATCCACCACCTCCTCCACCTCCACCACCCCTACCAAATCCACCAACAAAGAACCAGAAATGTGTTTGCTTTTTCTTCTTCTTTTTAATTTTCTTTCCACATTTTGGACATTCACAAATAACATAATCTCCCTTTGTATGACATTTCATCTTTGTTCCACATTTTGGACATCTTTCTACAATAACACTGCGAATTATAAATATAATTAAAGGTAATATGACAAAGAAGAATACAATAAAAAATATTATTATATTTTCAAGGGCCACTTCATCTGAAATAAATTCTCCAGAAATAACAGACTCATCTCCACCAGCTTGAATAACTTTACCTACAGCATCAACAGCATAATATAATCCATCTCCATATTTCTCTTCTCTAAAATAAGGAGTTAAATATGTTCTGCCAATTCTTCCTGCTTTGGCATCATTAATAATAGGTTCTAATCCATATCCAACTTCAAATCTCCATTTCCTATCTTGAATTGCAGCTACTATTAACAAGCCATTGTCAACATCTTTTTTTCCAATTCCATTTTTTTCAAAAGTTTTAACACCATACTCTTCGATGGACATTGGTTCTGTTGTATCAACAGTTAAAACAGCAATTTCTACTGTCCAGTTTTTTTCAATTTCCGAACATAAAGTATTGATTCTACTCTCATCTGGAGCAGATAAAACATTAGCAAAATCATTTACATATTTTTTCAAAGTAGGAATCTCTTGAGAAAAGCCTATATTAATAAATAAAAGAAAAACTAGAAAAGCAAAGCACAACAGTTTTTTCATTTGAAAACCTAGGAAATTGTTAAATTAATTGTTGGTGCAATCTCTGCTCCTTCTTGTGCTTGGAAGTATGATCTTTCTCCAAAACCAAACATGTTTGCAAGGATGTTTGATGGAAATACTTTTATTGCTGTGTTATAACTTCTTACCATATCATTGTATCTAGATCTTTCAACAGCGATTCTATTTTCTGTTCCTGCTAATTCATCCATTAAATTTAAAATTGTTCGATCTGTTTTTAATTCTGGATAATTTTCTACTGTTACTATCAATCTTCCTAAAGCAGAATCCAAAGCATTTCCGAATTTCACTTTGTCTTCAGTAGTAACTGCACCCATCCACTGACTTCTCAAAGATGTAATCTCTTCAAGTAAAGATTTTTCAAATTGCATATAACCTTTTGCTGTATTAACAAGGTTAGGTATTAAATCTATTCTCCTCTGATATTGAGTCTCAACCTTGGCCCATTGGTTTTCAATGTTCTGGGTTAATACAATAAAGTTATTGTAAGATCCCCAAACCCAAAATATTAATATTAATATTATGACCAATATCCAAACCCAAGGTTTTGAATAAAATGGTTTTTGTTTAGCCATACACTTATTACCACTATAAAATTTAAAAAGCTTATCTAGAAACATAATTTTTTAAATCAGTAAAATTATTTAGTTTTATGGTTGTAATGAGTACATATGAATTTTTAGAAAAACTGATGCCTACAGATTGGATTTCCGCTGCTCTAGTTGTTTTATTCATTATAATTTTTGAATACAAAAATTATGGAAACCCATGGACACGTGCTTTAATGGGAATTCTAGCAGCTCTTGCAATTAAGGGGTTTTTAATTTTTATTAGCTGGTGGCCAATTTGAAAATCCTAAAGAAAATTTATGGAAAAAGAGATGTTTGGAGTCACAAAGGACAATTTGGAAGATTAGTTGTTGTTTCAGGAAGTAAGAGACACACAGGCTCCCCTTGTTTTGTTGGACTATCCGCTTATAGAGCTGGTTGTGATTTAGTTTATATAGCAGCGCCAAAAAGAGCTGCTGATGTTGCTGCTAATTTTTCTCCGAATCTAATAACAGACCCCTTAGAAGGAGAAAAATTAATAAAAAATCATATTAAAAAAATAATTTCTTTAATAAAAGAAGTTAGAGCAACTGCTGTTGCAATAGGTCCTGGATTATGGAGAGAAAAAGAAACTTTGGATTCAATTGTAGAGTTAATTAAAAAAATTAATCTTCCAATGGTTGTAGATGCTGATGCAGTTAGGGCTGTTGCCAGGAAAAAAGAAGTTCTAAAAAGAAACTGTGTTCTTACACCCCATGCAGATGAATTCAGAGAATTAACAGGAATGAGAGTGAAGAACTTGAAAGAAAGAAAAAAACTTGTTAAAGAATTTGCAAAAAAATTAAATTGTGTAATACTTCTTAAAGGTCATGTTGATGTTGTTTCCGATGGAAATAAAATTTTCTTAAATAAAACAGGAACTCCTTACATGACAAAGGGTGGTTGTGGAGATACTCTAACAGGAATTTGTGGAGCATTACTTGCTAGAGGAATAAATACTTTTGATTCTGCTTGTGCGGCTGCTTATATTAATGGTAAAGCTGGAGAATTAGCTTCAAAAAAATATAAACAAGGCTTGTTAGCAACTGATTTGATAGAAAACATTCCTAAAATCTGTACCTAAAGCTCTTATCTCTTCTGAAGAATAACCTTTTTTTAAAAGGGATTGACGTGTATTTTCTGTTATTTCTTTAAAAGTTTTACTACGTGAGAGAAAACCAGAAACACTAATATCACTGATTTCATCAAAAAAAGATGTATCCTCAAATTTAATAGTTTCGTAAGCTTTTTCAGCGTCATTTTTAGCTTCATTAATCACAGATAACCATGTTGGAAAGGAAAAAGCTCCTAATGTTATTCCAGCATATTTTTTTAATTTGTTTACTTTTGAAGGATTTATTAGACTTTCACAATACCATTCACAAGCCTTTGAAAATACTTTTTTTGAAAAAGAAGATAAATATTCTTTCATCTTCATGATACCACACTAAAGAAAAGTAGAATAGTAAACTTTAAATCTTTACTCTCTCTCGGTCAAGAAATGATGCGCCGACCGGGATTCGAACCCTTGTCACATTAAATAATTTTTTATATACCAAATAATACATAGTATATTCATGATAGACCCATTAACTATATTAATCTTTTTTGGTATAACAATAGTTTTAGGTTATGTTGGTTCCATTATTTTTGAAAGAACAAGAATACCAGATGTAGTTTGGTTATTATTATTTGGATTACTTGTAGGTCCTGTTTTCAATCTTATAGATAGAACAATTTTTATTTCAGCTTCTTCATTGCTTGGTGCAATAGCACTTTTAATAATTCTTTTTAATGCTGGTTTACACATGGATATTTATCAAATGCTAAATAAAATTTCTAGAGGTGTTTTACTTGTTTTACTAGGAATATTTTTGTCAATAGGCGGAATCACTTTTGTTTCTATTGCTTTTTTCGGTTTAGAATTCATGCATGCTTTAATTTTTGGAGCAATGATATGTGGAACAAGTAGTGCTGCTGTTATTTCAATTGTAGACCCTTTAAAAATTAGAGATGGTATTAAAACTGTTTTAAAATTGGAATCCATTTTATCTGATCCCATAGCAATTGTTCTTACAATTGCTTTAATTCAAATAACTACTGCAAGCACTCAACAAGTACCGTTAATTAATAGCTTAGCTAGCATGTATTCTGTTGCAGTTGTTGCTGGTTTATTTATAGGAGTTATTTGGCTGTTAATTTTGGATAAGATTAAAAGAAGAGAATTCGATTACATGCTAACCTTGGCTGTGGTGTTCTTATTATACGTTTTTGCAGAATATATCGGTGGCAGTGGGGCAATATCAGCTTTAATGTTTGGTTTAGTTTTAGGTAATAGTTATGCATTTTCAAAAATGTTAAAATTCAGGAAAAGATATAGAGTTCATAAAACATTAAAAAGATTTCATGGAGAAATTACATTCTTTATAAGGTCTTTCTTTTTTGTTTACTTAGGTTTAATAGCAACATTTAGTTTGACATATTTATTTTACGGTTTAATATTTTTAGTTGTTTTATTAATTATGAGACTTGCTGCTGTTCAGATAAGTACATATAAAATGAATATTACAAAAGTTGAAAGAAATGTAATGCGTTCAATGATGTCTAGAGGATTGGCAGCAGCTGTTTTAGCACAGATGCCTTTTATATATGGAATAGAAAATGCTGAAATTTTTTCAAATGTAGCTTTCCTAATAATACTTCTAACAGTTTTAATTACTACAATCTTTGTAAAAATTTTTTACAAGCCCGAATTTGAAATCGAAAAAAAGTTAAAAAAACGAAAAGTTTAAAAAGAGTGGCAAATTATTTATATATGCGCTTTTTATTGTCACATTTTTGGCGTTGGTTTGGATTTGGCATTTGCTTTTAATGAAAAACCATTTCAAATGTGACTAAAAATGAAGTCAGAAATGATTTTTTTGGCCGATGTAGTAAAGATATGATATTGTAAATGTATTGGAAATGAATGTGCAAACCCGCACAATTCCGGTTGATCCTGCCGGAGGTCACCGTTATCAGGTTTCGACTTAGCCATGCAAGGCGTGAGTCATCTGGACTCGCCAAACTGCTCAGTAACACGTAACTAACTTGCCCTCAAGTGGAGGATAATCCTGGAAAACTGGGGCTAATACTCCATAGCTGTTAAATGCTGGAATGCTTTAACAGCAAAAGCTACGGCGCTTGAGGATAGGGTTGCGGCCTATCATGGCAGTTGTGAGTATAAAGTACTCACAAACCTGTAACGGGTAGGGGCCATGAGAGTGGAAGCCTCGAGATGCCTTCTGAGACATGAAGGCAGGTCCTACGGGACGCAGCAGGTACGAAAACTTTCCAATAGCTTAACGGCTGAGAAGGGAAGCCTGAGTGACTATGCACTGCATAGTCTTTTGTTTTGCCTAAAAAGCAAGACGAATAAGTGGTGGGTAAGACGGGTGGCAGCCGCCGCGGTAATACCCGCGCCACAAATGGTGACCGCTATTATTGGGTCTAAAGCGTCCGTAGCCGGTTCAACAAGTTCTTGGTGAAATCCAGCAGTTGACTGTTGGGCTTGCTGAGAATACTGTTGAACTTGAGATCGGGATAGGAAAGAGGTACTCCATGTGTAGGGGTTAAATCCTTTAATCCATGGAGGACCACCGGTGGCGAAGGCGTCTTTCTGGAACGAGTCTGACGGTGAGGGACGAAAGCTAGGGGAGCGAACGGGATTAGATACCCCGGTAGTCCTAGCTGTAAACGATGCCCGCTTGATGTTGCGAACTTTACGGGAGTTTGCAGTGTCGGAGCGTAGGTGTTAAGCGGGCCACCTGGGGAGTACGACCGCAAGGTTGAAACTTAAGGGAATTGGCGGGAGAGCACACAAGGGGTGGAGACTGCGGTTTAATCGGATTCAACGCCGAACATCTCACAAGGGTCGACAGCAGAATGAAGGTCATCCTGAAGGGCTTACCAGACAAGCTGAGAGGTGTTGCATGGCCATCGTCAGCTCGTACCTTGAGGCGTGCAGTTAAGTCTGTTAACGAGCGAGACCCACGCTGCCATTTGCTATCATGTTCTAGATCCCAAAGATCAAAAACATGAGCACTATGGCAGGACCGCTGGTGAAAAACCAGAGGAAGGAGTGGGCGACGGTAGGTCCGTATGGCCCAGATATCCTTGGCTACACGCGGTCTACAATGGTTGGGACAATGCGTTGCAACGCCGAAAGGCGAAGCAAATCGCCTAAACCCAGCCTCAGTTCAGATTGTGGGCTGTAACTCGCCCACATGAAGCCGGAATCCCTAGTAAGCAAATGTCATAATCATTTGCTGAATGCGTCCCTGCTCTTTGCACACACCGCCTGTCAAGCCATGCGAGTAGACTTTTGGTGAGGCTTAGCTTTAACTAAGTCGAGCCAAGGGTTTGCGAGTGGGGCTAAGTCATAAATATGTTGTGACCTATGCTTGAGAAAGCATAGAAAAACTCGGCTATATGCGGGAAACTCCGTGTATCCCCTACTACCGAAAGTAGTAAATTAAATACAAAATTAACAAATCGGTAAAAATGTAAGGGTGCGGACAATCCGCAGGGAAGTCGCAAGTTAAACTTGTTGACCCCTCAGAGACTACACGCCGACTCCTACAGGCTGATAGGAAATGACTAAAGAATATTTACTTGGAGCACTACACGATGCAACTGAACGAAAATATACGTATAGACTTTCACAGAAAAACTACAAATATGTTAAGTTTATTGCCAAGTTAATAAGAAAAATTGGCTTTAAAGCTTGGACATACAGAGAAGGTAAAAAACGTGACCTGTATGTTGTTGAGTTCAGTAAAAGAGTCTTAGAAGGAACTAGAATAAAAACAAAAAGAAACAAAATTGAATATATTCGAGGTTACTTTGATACTGAAGGCAGTGTACCAAAAAAACAAAGAGTCAGATTTTATATCTATTTCGCTCAAAACAATAAAAAAGACCTTGAAAATGTAAGAAAAATGTTAATTAGTTTGAATATAAAATGTGGCATTATACGTAATCCAAGTAAAAATAAACCAACATACTGGCGTTTTTATGTCAGTTCCAAATCATACATAAGATTTATAGAACTTGTTGGTTCATGGCATCCTAGAAAAAGTCAGCTGTTGAGGAAGATGATATAGTCCATGCCTTATGGCGACATAGGGAAAACATGAACAAGGTAGCCGTACTGGAAGGTGCGGCTGGATCACCTCCTTAATACTTTTACAAAGAACCTTTACTACATCATGATTTTTTCTTTTATCTATTCTAAGATATAATACAGAATTGTTACAATCAATGCAAATACAACAGCAACAAATAAATCTATTTCATTTGTTAAAACATGTTGAAAGCTCATATACCAAGGCCAGTCAGCTCTTCCCCAATTCCATGCCATGTTATCTACTGCTCCATATAGAATGAATAATATAAACAAAGTTAAAAACAATAAAATTCCTCTTGACATTTTAATTGAGCCTATCATTCCCCCAAGTCCTCCAAAAATTAAACCAACTAAAGATAAATAAACAAGCATTGAATATTGGAGAATTGGTATATTCCCAATCATAGAAGTAAACCAATCCCCAACATAAACTTCAGTTTGTATTCCAGAAATTTCATGGATGTAACTTGAAAAATAACTTACTGTAATACCACATAAAATACCGCCAATTAGTCCTGTTATTGTTCCATATTTTAAACCATCTAAAATTTTTTTACCATAACCAACATAAATTCCAGCAGCAAGACCTGCTATTATAGTTGAATAAATTGCTAACATGGGAACAAAGAATCCAATTAGAATTGACCAAATTGCGTATATGACTGCACCGTATATTATTTTCATTAAATCATCTAATAAATTTTTAAAACATAAGCTAAAATTGTTACTATGAATGCAAAAATCAAAGCCATTGAAATATCAATATAATGTGTTAAGACAACTGAAATGCTCCATTGTATTTCAGCTCTTCCCCACCACCATGCAACATTATCCAAAGCAGCATAAAAAATAAAAAGTGTGAATAAAGTTAAAAACATAATAACTCTTTTCATTTTTTCTCTTGAACCAATTATACCACCAATTGATCCGAATATTAAACCAACTATAGCTAAAGCTGGAAGTGCAAAATATTGAATTGGAATTTTTATTAAATTTAGGAAAGGTGTTAGCCAAGCAGCCATTGAAACTTCTAATGGTATTCCAGAAATACTTGTTGTGTATGTTGTTACAATTCCATGAATAATTCCACCAATCAGTCCTACTAAGAAACCACTTATTAAAGCTGTGAAAAAATTATTTTTTCTACCAACATAAATACCAGCTACTAATGCAGAAATAATAGCTGCCCAAGGAGCTAGAATTGGAATAAAATAACCTATTAGAACAGACCAGATTACATATATCAAAGAAGCAAAAATAATTTTCTTTAATTTCATATAAATTAATTGTTCTTGGTTAATAAAATTTTTATCAGAATTAATGGACCGGGTGGGGATCGAACCCACAACCTCTACCTTTCTTGTTAAAATGCAAGGGTAGCGATCTTCCATTGATCTACCGGCCCTTAGCTATATAATATAAAGAACATCATTTAAAAGTTTTAAAAAGAATTATGAAGCACAACCACAGACTTGTCTGCACTCAGATGCACTTCCAGCAGTTACACCATAAAATGTTTCGCATAACATCTGCAAATTATCTGCAGCGCCAGGAACATCAAATGCAGGAACACCTGGTTCAGTACCATCCAATAATATAGTAGATGGTGTTGTTGTTGAACAACCAGCTTCCTCTCTCATTACTACTCCACATGCTGCAGCTTTTGCTGCTTCAACATTTACACCAGTTGATCCTCCGGACCAACCACCCATCCATAAAGCAACAACTCCTAAAAGAACAAGCAAACCAAGTGCAATTATTATTAGAGCGGTTATGGGTAATTCAACACCTTTCATAATTTAATTATTGAAATTACTCATATATAAAACTTTAGAAAAAGACTAAAGGGCCAAAAAATCAAAGCCCTGAAAGCTGAACTATTTTTTTCCTAGTATGATTTCAATTGAAGAAACGTTTAGTTTCTCTCCTTGTTCTGTTTCAACTTGTTCTGTTCCAATTGAAACATTTTTAACTTCTGCATTTGTTACAAAATAATTTAAAAAATAAGCCAGTCTTGCTTTTTTTATGTTTTTTTGTATATTAACAACTGCCATAACTGTCATAGTTTTACACTTTACTTGTTAAAAATATTATCCAGAGCAACCACAAAGTTTTCTGCAATCACCAGCAGCTGCAACACCAAAATAATTGTCACATAATGCCAATAATGTGTCTGCGTTAGTGATAGAAGCATCATCATTAGCATCGAATGCTGGTAATCCTGTTACAGTACCATCCAATAATATAGTAGATGGATCTACAGTTATGCATCCATTTGGATTCCTCATCACTCTTGTGCATCCTGCCTCTTTTGCTGCCTCTGAACTCATGACGCCTGCTGGTGTAACGAAACCACTAAAGTACAATGCAACAACTCCTAACAAAACTATAACAGCAACTGCAACTACAACCAAAATATTTATTGGTAATTCAACACCTTTCACTGTTTTCACCTCTAATTTTTTATTGGCAATCTTACATATAAAACTTTAGAAAAAGACTAAAGGGCCAAAAAATCAAAGCCCTGAAAGCTGAACTATTTTTTTCCTAGTATGATTTCAATTGAAGAAACGTTTAGTTTCTCTCCTTGTTCTGTTTCAACTTGTTCTGTTCCAATTGAAACATTTTTAACTTCTGCATTTGTTACAAATTTGTTTTTTACTATTTCTGCAACATCTACTGCATGTGATATTGCTCTGCCTCTGGCTCTTAGTATTACATTATCTTTTCCATCATTAAATTGTGTTACACATGCAAGTACATAGCTCATTGCAGGTTTTTTTCCTACAAAGACGACGTTGCTTTCTCTTCTCTCCCCTCTTTTTTCTGTCATTTCTTCTTCTGCCATTTGAACACCCCCGTATTCTGTTTTTAATTTGTTATTGATTTAACATTGTTTTAGTTGCTCTAAATACTTCTTAATTTATTATTTCTAAAATTTAAAAACCTTTCATTTATTAATTTTAAAAAAGAAAAAAGTAAATTGCCTCTATTTTTAAAAGTGAGGCAAACACTACTAAAACAATACAATGTTGCTTTTTTTATGCTTTTTTGTATATTAACAACTGCCATAACTGTCATAGTTTTACACTTTACTTGTTAAAAATATTATCCAGAGCAACCACAAAGTTTTCTGCAATCACTAGCAGCTGCAACACCAAAATAATTGTCACATAATGCCAATAATGTGTCTGCGTTAGTGATAGAAGCATCATCATTAGCATCGAATGCTGGTAATCCTGTTACAGTACCATCCAATAATATAGTAGATGGATCTACAGTTACACAACCATCTGGATCTCTCATTACTCTTTGACATCCTGCCTCTTTTGCTGCCTCTGAACTCATGACGCCTGCTGGTGTAACGAAACCACTAAAGTACAAAGCAATAACTCCTAACAAAACTATAACAGCAACTGCAATTACAACCAAAATATTTATTGGTAATTCAACACCTTTCACTGTTTTCACCTCTAATTTTTTATTGTTAATCTCATATATAAAGATTGTTATTGTCTAAAGAAGAATAAAAAATTGTTTTATCTTATGTTGGACATTTGCAAACATTTTCTTTACAATTATCATTTAAATCGTCTTCAGTATTTCCGGGAGCACCAGTGATTCCATACCAGCATTCACATAATTTAAATAGGTTGTCTTGCGAAACACCCATAGAAGTGCAAGAATTAGGATTGCCAAAATCAACTACTGGTCCTCCATCTGTTGCGCCATCCTTATCTGCATCAAAATTATTTATAACAACTAATTTAGTTTTATCATGATTAAGTGGGTCACAACCGCCTATTGATGATAGCATTTGACATGCATTATTTTTCACGGTTTCTAAAGTTGCTGTTTGAGAACTAGGAGGCCATGTGGTATAAAACAAACCTATGAGTGCTACCAAGACTACTAAAACTAATATAATTACTGCCAAAGTGCTTAGTGGTAATTCAAGACCTTTCATAGATATCATTTTGTTATTTTCTGATATAAATCTTTTTATACTACACAAACACCAGATTTACAAGTTGGTGTTGCTGCGGGGCAGGGAGTTCCAATGGGGCCTGTACACTTATCGACAAGACAAATGTATCCCATCTTATTATTGCCAGCGCAATAATCGTTACAACCATTAACACAAGTAAATCCATCTGTACAAGTGTTTTTTACATTTAGAAAATTTCCCGAATCATAACAACCATAAGTAGATTTAGTAGATGTAGTACATTTTACCAGCCAACAACCACTTTTCACGCCACCACCAGCACAGTTATTATCACCACCACATCCACACTCTCTATCACCACCAAGAGGCGCTGAACAAGCATCATTTGCAAAAACACAACCACTACAGTCACTTATTACCCTAGAATAACCGTTTGAACTACCAAAAAATGTACAAGCCGGTGTTTCACATAGCACATTATTACTTGGAATAGGTTTTGGACTTCCTGGTCCAGGCTCAGACCAATATCTATCATTGGTACATTCTTGATTAGGTGAATCAGCACCACATGCTCCCAAACCTTCTCTACATACAGCAGTCTTTTGCTCACACTGTATTCCACCCCAACAATCTAAAGAATTTTTGCAACCCCATCTACAATTTTTCACTGTGCTGTATGTACATGCTCCTGGATCGCATGAAGCTTTACAATTACCTGCTCCATCACAAGTTTTTGTACATGTCCCGCCACCTCTGTATTCAAATCCACCATCACATTTATCATTACAATTTTCAATTCCACACTGACCAGCAGGATCATAACCATCGTTATAATTGTTTTCAATACATTGAAAATTAACACAAGTCCAGTATTTACAAACATGTGGTGGTGCTCCACACATCGAAGGATCAGGTGGAATGCATTCAGGAGTTTTGACTTCTAGATCAAAAGTTACTTCATCCGATGCTGTTGCTGAATTCCCACCTATTTTTATTTCATATGTATCTGGGGGTGTAAGATCTGTTGTTGAAATACTCATACTCGGATAACATTCATATGCAGGCGCACTAGGTGTGCAGGGATTATTTGCAAAATTTACAGTAATATGATAATCATTTCCTGTTGGATCAGGAAGTCCTGAAGTTGTTGATAAAATACTAATGAGAGATACTGTAACAGCTTCAGGTGTTCCTTGAGTTCTACGTACTGTTATTGTTGGTGTGCTACCTTGAGTTGGATAGATTGAATCACTAGCAGGTGTTACAAAAAGATTAAATGCGAATGGTGATTCAACTGTTAGAGTGTAAACATCAGTATCAAATGAACCACCACCAACACCCATTACAGTTATTGTATATACTCCGACTAGTGTTATTGGTGATGTGGAGATTGTCATGGTTGAAATAAAATCAGGTACATTTAAATTAGGTGCAAATGCTGCAGTAATTCTGTTGAAAGGATCAGGAGGATTCTTGTCACTAATGAATAAATCAACTATTCTATCAGTTCCAGCAATTTTATGTACATCCACAAATGTTTGTATGCTGTTACCTCTCACTACTGTACCAGAATCGGGATTGATATCAATAATAAATGTCATTGATGGACTCACAGTTAAAGTGTATGTTGTTGTTTTTGTTACTGTACCTCCACAACCTTCTCCCTTTACTGTTATAGTATAATCATCAGCAAATGTAAGTGAACTCGTTCCAACTGTCATGATTGAGTTAAAGGTTGGATTTTGATCATTAGGTGCAAATGACGCAGTAATTGTTGGTTCAGGATTTCCTGCTGAATTTACAATAGAATCAACAGACAAATGAACAGAGTCATCTTCTGTACCTAAATTCTTTACTCTTACAACAGCAGTTTGTTCGTCTCCTGCTTCCACAGAATCAAAAGGTGGATTCATTATTATATCAAAATCACAAGATGGAGGTGTTATACCTGTTTGGTCTGCTTTGAATTTTAAAATTAATCTAACAAAATCATAAGGAATATTATCTCCACCTACAGTTATGTAAGCAGGATTTTCTTTACCAAACTCAGCAGCCATCATCTGAGAATCATCATTATCTACATCACCATCATCATCAAAATCGCAAGCTGAGTTCCAGTTAGAATCTCCTATTGAAGAACCGTAAGCAACTTCAAGGAACATAAAATCATAAAAATCAATAACTCCATCCCAATTTACATCACCCATTTCATGAAATTCTTCATTTACAGCATGGTCTTCTGGTGTTAGTGGTGCCAAACAATATGTATCAAAAGGATAACAATATTCTGTTATAACCATTGTAACAATATCTCCATTTACATCTGCCTCAAAATCTAAATCAACAAAGCGAGCATCACTCATTAATAAAGTTAACAAATTATTTAAATCATTTAAAGTTGAATTAAATTTTACTTCCTCAAATATTATTCTTCCAGCATTTAACAACTTAAAGTAAGAAGAGTAAGCACGAGAATCGATGTTATGATGAATAAATATTCTTGTTCTTATTGATTCATCATAAATAGAAAAGTTTGCTTCACCTTTTACATCAAAGTATCTAGAGCCTCCTAAAGGAACATGTGGATCTAAATTTAGATAAATATCATCAGTAGTTACTATTCTTTCACCTTTTTTGTATGAAGTTGGAAGAGTTATCTCTATTCTTTCTTTTAATCTTTTCTCTAAAGTAGGTATGCTAGGAAAATAATAATTCCATAAATTAGCACCTCTAGGAAATCCACCACTTTTTCCTAAATCATAAGCAGATCTTTGTGATATGAATTCTATACTTTGATTGAATGTTCTCAAAAAGAAATGATTGAAATTTCCAAAAGATGTTAGCATCCCTTCTGTTGTTGCTACAGTTGCTGAGACAGGAGCCATTTGTTGAGAATGAATTAGGACAAAGGCACCTGTAATTATTATTGCAAGTATAGCGCCGTAACCTAATACTCCACCTTTCATATTAAATCACATATAATTCTAAATCAATAGGCTTTCCATTTAATAAAAACAATTCTGTTGAAGTTTTTTGCCAATAGTTAGATTTTCCTGAACTGCAAATTATTATTTCTGGATCCCTGATTTTTAATAAGTAGATATCCCCTACAAATATTTGATCAAGAAAGTCTTCTGATACTTGTGAAGAGTCTACAAAGTCACCAATTTCAGGTATCCATACATCTGTTGTGTTTTGAATTGCTACAGCATTTAAAATTTTTTTCATTTTTATTCCCTGATGTCTAAGCTCTAAAAAAGTTAATAGAGCTGACTCATATTTTACAGGACTGTAGAGCACTCTTACTGTAGCTTCCCTAGGTTGTATAGCTCCAAACATAGAGCCTAAAACATATATTTCTGTAAAAATCCATATTAAAGCACACATAAAAATTACTACAATTATTAACATAAATGTTGTAAATAAATCTGAAAAAATAGATATGCCTTTCACATTGTCACCGTCATTCTGGCTGGTTCAATACTCCCATCATTCATTTTAACTGCTAGAATAAAAATTGCACTTTGACCTTCATAAGTTGCTGCAGGATTTAAATCAAAAATCCAGTCGCAGTTGGGATGACTACCACAGTTTATTAATTCTATTATTACTTCTCCTTTTGGATAATTTATGCAGGATGGGTCAGCTTCAATAGTATCCAATTTTGATTCAGAGAACTTACTCTTAATAACATTACTGCCATCTGTTAAAGTCAGACATTTGCTTCCCAATAAGTGATCGCCTAGATAATATGTCTCCCTTTCTAATTCACTATGCAGAATTTTAATATTATAACTTACGAACAATAAAAATATTGTTAATATTCCTACAACTGCTATTGCTATTTGCATCCATTTTACAAAGTCTTCAGTTAATTCCATCATTTTTAATCACTTACTACATATATCATTAAAATTCTTTCATTTATTATTTTTTTCAAACATCACAACAAACCGGAGTAGCACCTGTGCAGCCATCTAGGGCAACGGGTGTTCCTCCAAATACGGTTTGACAACTTGTTGCTGATGCAACACATACTTCACCTCCAAAACCACAACATGTACTATCAGGAATGCATTGACTTTCTACATCGCATGCAGCAGGAGTACAACTTCTTGTCTGTCTTCTTCTACCAGTAGGACATATAGGACTAGCTTCTTGAAAACAATTTCCATCAGCCCAATCATTACATGTACAACAGATATTGCCTCCTATACATGTAGAAGTTGTCCCAAAAGCTGGAATATTACATGTCTGACAATCATTATTATCCAAACACTGTACTACCTTGAAATCCTGAGCTGCTGATGCAGGATAAAAAAGCCATCCACCCATTGCAATTGTATCTGTATAAGCATAAATTCTTGAATTCCAAGTTCCTGTTGGGTCATCACATCTAATATTGTATGTAATTGATCTGCCCATTGAGACTCCAGAACCTACTTCGTCCCAACTATTTAGATATATAAAACCAATACCGGGCTTAAAAATCGGTGATTCAGTCAGGAATGTCCAAGTAATATCACCAGTATTTTGTATTGTGTATGATATAGCTATTGTATCTGATAATGCATGTGTTCCAATTGGTAGACTATAACTTGTTAAATCAGCATTTACACTATTACAAAAACCTTGCTTACAAACTTCACCAAAACCACACGTTGAACGGCTCCAATGTCTGTTTGAACATGCATCTGCATTATAAAGGCCGTCAGGATAGGAACTATGACAAATAATATCATTTCCAGGTGTGCATTCAAACAAAAATCTGAAATATACCTCAGTCACTTC
>JABAOC010006558.1_pt2 | contig 22232 bp, 21 predicted proteins | sample 7062161 | NCBI WGS metagenome assembly JABAOC01 (sample SAMN14538625, study PRJNA623070) | marine sediment metagenome | biome: marine biome [ENVO:00000428]; feature: marine pelagic biome [ENVO:01000023]; material: deep marine sediment [ENVO:00002113] | place: India: Gulf of Khambhat ... | reverse complement strand
AAGCACGGCTGGAAGATCGAGCTGCTCTCCACCAGCGAGGGCACGCTTGGTGGTGTCAAAGAGGTCGCCTTCGTCGTGCACGGCAAGAACGCCTACGGCACACTGCGCTACGAGTCGGGAGTCCACCGCGTCCAGCGGGTGCCCGAGACCGAGAGCCAGGGCCGCATCCACACTTCAGCAGCTACCGTCGCCGTCCTCCCCGAGGCGGAAGATGTCGATGTCGAGATCAAGCCTGACGATATAAAGGTCGATGTCTACCGCTCGTCGGGACCCGGCGGCCAGAGCGTCAACACCACCGACTCGGCCGTGCGGATCACCCATGTCCCCACCGGGCTGGTCGTCACCTGCCAGGACGAGAAGTCCCAGCACAAGAACAAGGCCCGTGCCCTCAAAGTCCTGCGTAGCCGGCTCCTCGACCTCAGAATCGCCGAACAGGAGGCCGAACGCGCTGCCCAGCGCCGTACCCAGGTCGGCACCGGCGACCGCTCGGCCAAGATCCGCACCTACAACTTCCCGCAGAGTCGCGTCACCGATCACCGTATCGGACTCACCCTCCATCGTCTGCCTGAGATCATGGACGGTGACCTCGATGACCTGCTGCGCGAGCTGCGGCTCGCCCGCCGCGAGGAACGTCTCAGCGCATGAGCGGGCGGCGGCCGGAGAAGCCTTCCCCTTCTAGCGCTGATCACGCAACGCCCACTGTAAATGAGGCGCTCCAGAGAGGTAGCCGGACCCTGGCCGCGCGTTCAGGCGACGATGCATCGCGCGAGGCCCTTTTCCTACTCGCTGGCCTCCTGGATTCATCGCCGGGTCGGCTCGCCTTCGAGCGCGATCGCTCGCTCTCCCAGGACGAGTGGGGCGAATATCAGAGCCGGCTCGACCGCCGCGCCGCCGGCGAACCGATGCAGTACATCGAAGGGCGGGCCGCCTTCCGCGAGCTCTCGCTGCGCGTCGATCGCTCGGTCCTGATCCCGCGGCCCGAGACCGAGCAGCTCGTCGAGCACGTGCTCGAGTGGTGCCGCGGCGGCGAGCGGCTGCTCGGGCTCGATCTCGGTACCGGGTCCGGCGCCATCGCCATAAGCCTTTTGCTGGAGGGGCCGTTCCGCGCCTTCGTCGCCGTTGACATATCCGGCGCGGCTCTAAATGTTGCCCGGGTTAACGCAAGCGAAACGCGCGTAGCCGGGAGGCTCGATCTGCGCCAGGGCTCGCTTTTCGAGGCGCTGCGTTCGGGGGAACGCTTCCACGTTATCGTCTCCAACCCGCCCTACATCGCGGACGGCGAGGCCGAGTCATTGCCCGAGGAGGTCCGCGACTGGGAGCCGCCTGTAGCGCTCTACGCGGGCCCTACCGGCATGGAGGTGATCTCGCAGATCGTGGGGTCGGCGCCGCGTTATCTCGAGCCTAAGGGCCTCCTGGCCCTCGAGCTGGCCCCGGCCATCGCCGACGCTGCGGCCCAGTGTATCCAGGAGTCGGCCCTTTACGGCGAGCCGCGCCTCGCACAAGACCTTGCCGGCCAGCGACGCGTGCTCCTGGCCGAGCTGGGCGGCTCAGGGTAGGAAGCGTATTGCCGCAGTCCTAGTACGACAGAACGGATGAGAAAGGAGTCATGGAAACCGTAAGGAAGGCGGTCGAGAAGCGTCTGGTCGCGATCTTCAACCCGATCATCGCTTGGATGGTCAGGAAACGGGTCCATCCCAACGCCCTCAGTACCGTCGGCTTCTTGGTGACGATGAGTTCCGCCTTCGCCTTCGGCTACAACCATATCCGGACGGCGGGCGTGCTCATCCTGCTGGGCGGCATCTTCGATCTGTTCGACGGCCGCGTCGCACGCGCCACCGGCCTCGCCTCCAGGTTCGGCGCCTTCTACGACTCAACCCTCGACCGTGTCTCCGAGATCGCTGTTTACATCGGCTTGCTTTCGCTCTACAACACCTATCATCCGCAGCTCGGCGATGTCGGAACGATCTACGCCATCATGCTGGCCATGGCAGGCTCGCTGATGGTCAGCTACACGCGTGCCCGCGCCCAAGGGCTTGGCATCGACTGCAAGGTCGGCTTGATGCAGCGCGGCGAGCGGGTCGTGATGATCGGGCTGGCCGCACTCCTCTTCGGCGGCGAGTCGTCAGGCCTGGCGCTGCGTGTGGTGATCATCACGGTGGCGATCCTGACAAACCTCACCGCGTTCCACCGGATCATCTGGATCTACCAGCACACGCGCGAGCCCAAAGCTGGACAGGTCAGTAGCGAGGCGCGAACCGCCGCGGCCTCGGATCCGGGAAAGAGTGACGAAAGCAAGACCTGAACTGCTTAAAGGACTCGATAATGGCAAAGGACGAACCGAAGATTGCACCTCCCACCGGCAAGCTCGGCGTGCTGCTGCCCGGTCTGGGCGCCGTGGCGACCACCTTCATCGCTGGGGTCGAAGCGGTAAGGCGCGGCGCCGGGTTACCGATCGGCTCGCTCACCCAGATGGGCACGATCCGTTTGGGCAAGCGTACCGACAGCCGTATGCCTTTGATCCGCGAGTTCGTGCCGCTGGCCGACTTGGACGATCTCGTGTTTGGCGCCTGGGACCCGATTCCGGACGACGCACTCAAGTCGGCGCAGACCTGCGGCGTCCTCAAGGAGTCCGATCTGCGGGAGGTCGAGGATTTCCTTTCCGAGATCAAGCCGATGTCCGCCGTCTTCTCCCGCGACTACGTCAAGAAGCTCGACGGGCCCAACGTGAAGAAGGGCAGCAAGAAAGAACTGGCCGAACAACTGCGCGAGGACATCCGGCGCTTCAAGGACGAAAACAAGTGCGAGCGTCTGGTCATGGTCTGGTGCGCCTCCACCGAGGTGTTCTTGAAGCCGGGTCCGGTACACCAATCGATCGAGGCGTTCGAGAGGGGCCTCGAGAACGATGACCCCGGCATCGCCCCCTCGATGATCTACGCCTACGCCGCCATCAGGGAACGCGTCCCGTTCGCCAACGGTGCACCGAACCTGACCGCCGATATCCCGGCCCTTCACGCGCTCGCTAGGGACAAGAAGGTGCCCATCGGCGGCAAGGACTTCAAGACCGGCCAGACGCTGATGAAGACCATCCTCGCCCCGGGCTTCAAGGCGCGCATGCTCGGGCTCAGCGGTTGGTTCTCTACCAACATTCTGGGTAACCGCGACGGCGAGGTCTTGGACGATCCCGAGAGCTTCAAGACCAAGGAGGAGTCGAAGCTCGGCGTGCTAGAGTACATACTGCAGCCGGACCTCTATCCCGAGCTCTACGGCAACCTCTTCCACAAGGTCAGAATCAATTACTACCCACCGCGTGGCGACAACAAGGAGGGTTGGGACAACATCGACGTCGTCGGTTGGCTCGGCTACCCGATGCAGATCAAGATCGACTTCCTCTGCCGCGACTCGATCCTCGCTGCGCCCATCGTCCTCGACCTGGCGCTGTTCTTCGACCTGGCGCAGCGCGCCGGCATGAGCGGCGTCCAGGAGTGGCTGTCGTTCTACTTCAAGAGCCCGATGACCGCACCCGAGCTCTATCCCGAGCACGACATCTTCATCCAGTTGACGAAGCTCAAGAACACGCTCCGTTGGTTGATGGGCGAAGCGCCCATCACCCACCTCGGTACGGAGTACTACGACGACTACTACAGGGACGTCTGAGCCGGTGGATGATCGCTCTGCTCCCGGCGCTCTCTTCATCGCCTTCGAAGGTGTCGAGGGCGCTGGGAAGAGCACACAGATCAGGCTCGTCGCCGACGAACTACGACGCTCAGGCGGCGACCCCGTCGTCACCCGCGAGCCCGGCGGCACCCGCGCCGGCGAAGCGATCCGTGCCGTCGCCCTCAACCGCGAACTCGACCTCGACCCCGTCGCAGAATTGCTGCTGATGCTCGCCGCGCGCTCCGTCTTCGTACGCGAAGTCGTTCGCCCGGCGCACGACGCGGGGCGCACCGTCCTCACCGACCGCTACGAGCTTTCCACCTTCGCCTACCAGGGCCGTGGACGCGGCCTCTCGATCGATTCGATCCGCGAGCTCAACCACCTGGCGACCGGTGGCCTGAGCCCCGATCTCAGCCTCATCCTCGACGTCGACGTCGGTCAGGGGCGCGCACGCCAGGCACGGGCCGCCGCCGACCGCATCGAGGGCGAGGGTTTGGACTTCCACCGTCGCGTGGCCCAGGCATACCGTGAACTGGCCTACAGCCAGCCCGATGTTGCGCTGGTGGACGGTCGCGGAGAGATTGAACAAGTGTTCGCTGCGGTCTGGGGGGTCCTAAACAGCCGTTTCCCCGAAACTTTCCCGCCGCGCCAGGGTTAGTAAAAGGACGCGGACAACGGAGGAGCTATGCAGTTGAAGAGGTCGTTCTGGAAACCGGCGGCCGTCGGCCTGATTGCAATTGTCAGCGGCGGTTGGCTGCTTCAGCAGGGTGCGCAGGGGAATGTCTATCTGAACCAGAAGATGCTTCAGGATGTCATCCGGGTGGTCTCCGATCGGTTCGTGGAGCCGGTCGACCCGGCCGATCTCTACGACATGGCGGTCGAGGGACTGATCGAGCAGCTCGGCGATCCCCACACGACACTGTTGAGGCCTGAGGACTACTCGCAGCTGCGGCTCACTACGACAGGCAACTACGGCGGGCTGGGGATCCGCATCGACGAGAAAGACGGGTGGATCACCGTCGTGCAGACGCTACCCAACACGCCCGCCGAGCGGGCGGGCCTGAGACCGGGCGATCGACTCATCGAGGCGGACGGGGTGTCGATGGCGGATTGGACGCCGGACGAAGCAGTACGCGTCTTGCGGGGGCCGAAGGGTGCGCCGGTAGATCTGAAGATCGTGCGGGCTGGCGTGCCGGAGCCGTTCCCGGTGCGGATCGTTCGTGACGAGATCCATGTCGAGTACGTGACCAGCTTCATGCTGGACGATCAGGTCGGCTACATCCTGCAAGCGCAGTTCAGCGCCAACTCGGCTGAAGAGATCCGCGATGAGATCGGCGAGCTCAGGGAGCAAGGGATGAGCGGCCTGATCCTCGACCTGCGTGACAACCCGGGCGGTCTGCTCGAGGAGGGTGTCGCCGTCTCCGATCTCTTCCTCGACGGTGGCTCCGAGGTTGTCGAGACCCGCTCGCGTATTGCCAACCAGAACGAGACCTACTTCGCGGAACGGCGGCCTGCCGACCGCGAGCTGCCGGTGGTCGTGCTGGTCAACTGGTACTCGGCCAGCGCCTCTGAGATCGTCGCCGGTGCCCTTCAGGATCACGACCGCGCCCTCGTGTTGGGGACACCCACCTTCGGCAAAGGCTCGGTACAGACCCTGTATCGGGTGGCTGGCGGTAACTACCTGAAGATCACGACGGCCAAGTGGTACACGCCGAGCGGTCGCTCTATCCATCGCGAGCGCGGCCCAAAACCAGAGCTGCTGGCATCCGCCCCCCAGGCACCCGGTTCGACGGAAGCTCCGTCGGCCGCACGCGAGCCCGAGGTCTTCTATACCGAAGCTGGTCGCGAGGTCTATGGCGGTGGTGGGATCACGCCGGACCTGATCATCATCGCCGACACGCTCTATACCCCCGAGGCGGAATTCCGCCGGTCCTTGGGTGAGCAGCTGAGCAAGTACTACGACGCACTGTTCCGCTACGCCGTCGAGTACGTCAACTCTCATCCGGACCTGCAGCCCGACTTCGAGATCTCCCCGGCGATGCTCGATCGACTGTACGAGCGGGTCGTCGACGCCGGGGTCGACGTCGATCGCGAGCTCTTCGACGGCTCGAACCGGCTCAACGCCCGCGACCTGGCGATTCAGATTGCTACCGTGGCTTTCGACGACGTGACCGCGCAGCGTCGCCGTCTGTTGATCGATCGTCAGCTGGCGATGGCTGCCGAGTTGCTGCGCGATGCCGGCTCGCAGGAGCGGCTGTTCACTCTGGCCGCCGAGCGCGAAGGTGATGAGATAGCGGCAGCAGTCGAACGCTGAGGAGCCCTAATGACAATACCCGGCTGGCTGGCCGCGTTGGCGGTCGGGCTACTGGCCGGTGCAGTCTCCGGACTCGTAGGAATAGGGGGAGGGGCCGTCATGGTCCCCTTCCTCTATTTTTTTCTTCAGCATCCCGAATTGAGCGCTGTCCACGTGCCTGCCGCACAACAGGCGGTCGTCGCTCACGCGACCAGCCTCCTGGTCATTATCCCGGTCAGTATGCGCGGCGCATGGCTTTACCACCGGGCCGGACTGGTCGAATGGCGCGCCGTCTGGCGCATGGGGCTGGCCAGCGTGGTGACCGCGTCGCTGGGCGCGCGTCTAGCCGTGGCTCTGCCCGGCGCGCTGCTCAAGCTGGCGTTCGGAACTTTCCTGCTGGTCATCGCGGCACGGCTCTTCATCGGCAAACGCTCCAGCGAAGCGACGGGCGACTGGTTGGAACCCCACATGCACACCGGCCGGGCGCTGGCCGGCGGCGCCGCCGTCGGCTTCTTTTCCGCGCTGCTCGGTGTGGGCGGCGGTCTGGTGGCGATCCCCGTGCTCATCTACGGTCTCCACCTGCCGATCAAGAAAGTCACCGGCACCTCGCTGGCGCTGATCACCTTCACCGCGCTGGTCGGCGTCGCCGCATACGCCGTCAGCGGCTGGGCCGCTCCCGACGGAACCGGGGCGACGACCTACTTCCATCTGCCCGCGGCTCTGGCCCTGGCGATCGGAGCGCTGCTCGCCGTGCCCCTCGGTACGGGTCTCCAGATGCGAATGCCGACCCACGCGCTCCGCAAGATGTTCGCTGTCGTCTTCCTCTTGCTGGGCGCGCGCATCGTTATCGTCAACCTGCTCAACCTGCTGGGCCGCTGATGAAACGTGACGAGCTGATTATCGTCTTCACCAAGCCCGCCGAGCCCGGGGTGGTGATGACGGGTCTGCTTCCCATCCTCACTCCCGAAGAGGCCGCCGAGTTCCACCTCGCCGCACTCGCCGATACTCTGACCGCTGCCAAACGGACGCTGCGCGGGCCCGTGGAGCTCTACGTCGCAGGTGACAAGGATGATGTGGCCGAGCTGAGTGCCCTGCATCCCGCGCACAAGGTGCGACAGCAGTGCGAGGGTGATCTCGGCGATCGGCTGATCCACGCGTTCGCTGAGTCTTTCGCTCGCGGGGTCCAGCGCACGCTGATCCTCGGCAGCGATCACCCGACGCTGCCGCCCAGCTATATCGCTGATGCACTGCAGCAGCTCGAGGAAGCCGACGTGGTCATCGGGCCTGCCCGCGACGGCGGCCACTACGCCGTTGCCATCCGTCGCACGAGTTGGCCCGAGGCGCGTATCATATTCCGGCGCATCCCCTGGTCCACTGCGGGTGTACTGCGCACCAGCCTCGAGCGCGCCGACCTTGTCGACCTCGACGTGGTCCTGATGCCCGACTGGTACGACATCGACTCGCCGGACGATCTCCAGGCCCTGCGTGGCGACGCGCGTGCCGACTCGTCTTGCGCACGCTTCCTCCGCGAGGTCGACAGGAGGCGCAGCTGACCAGCGAAGCCGATGGACCGTCGCGGCCGGCCGTACCGCCGGCGCTCGTCATCGCCCTCGCCGCTGTCGGGATCTCGTGGGCGGCGATCTTCGTTCGCTGGTCCGACGTCTCTGCCTACGTCCTCGCCTTCTGGCGACTGGCCCTGTCGCTCGTCGTCATCGCCGTGGCCCTCACCTTCAGCCGCGGCTGGACGCGACTTCTGGACGTTCGGCGCTCGGATGCCGCGCTACTCACGCTTGCCGGGATATTGCTCGCTTATCACTTCGTCGCCTGGTTCATCTCGCTCGACTACACGACCGTCGCCAGCTCGACTCTATTCGTGAGCCTGCACCCGATCTTCGCCGCAGGGCTCTCCGCCGTCTGGCTGCACGAGCGGCCGACACGCGGGGAGTGGTCGGGTATCGCGATAGCCATGATCGGTGCGGCGGTGATCGGCGGCGCCGGCCTGGCGCTCGGCGCCGCGGCGATGAAAGGGAACATGCTGGCGCTCTCGGCGGGCGTCGCCGATGCCGGGTACTTCGTGATCGGCCGGTCGCTGCGCCGCCGCTTGGGGATATGGCCCTACGTCGCCTGGGTCTACCTGATCGCTGCGTTCGTCCTGGTGCCGTTCATCTTCGTCCGCGGCGAAGTCTTCTTCGATTACCCGGCCCGCGAATGGTGGATCTTCGTCGGGCTTGCCGCCGGCCCTATGCTTCTCGGCCACACCGGGTTTAATTGGCTGCTGCGCTACGTCCGCGCCTATATTGTCAACCTGGCGGTTCTCAGCGAGCCCATAGGCGCGAGTCTCCTCGCCTGGTGGCTGCTCGGCGGCGAGGAGGTACCGGGGTTGACCACCCTGGTCGGTGGTTTCCTCATTCTCACGGGCCTCGCCGTATCCATTTATTCGAGAAGGGGAGCGGACGCTTGAGTAGGGCTGACGCCTTCATCGAGGTGACTCGCGGCGGCCGGGTCGAGTCACGGCATCGCGTGTCAGCTGCGCTGATCGACGATCAGGGCCGGTTACGCGCCTGGGTGGGTGACCCGGAACTACTGACGTTCTTTCGCTCCGCGGCAAAGCCGCTGCAAGCGCTTCCCATCGTCGCCGACGGCGCGGCCGACGCATTCGAGCTCAGCGACGCCGAGCTCGCCGTCTGCTGTGCGTCTCACTCGGGCGAGCCGGCGCACGTCGACGCGGTACATTCGATATTGAGCAAGATCGGCTGCTCCGAGGACGACCTGATTTGCGGGCCGCACTGGCCATTCCACAAGCCGGCGGCCGAAGCGCTGCGCGAACGGGGCGTGCCACCGGGCCGCATCCACAACAACTGCTCGGGCAAACACGCCGGCATGCTCGCCTGGTCCCGACATGCGGGTGTCGACACCAACGGCTATTACCAGGCCGATCACCCGGTGCAGCGGCGGATTTGCGCGGAGATCGCCGGCTGGGCGGGCTCGCACTGCGAAGCGATGCCGGTGGGCGTCGATGGCTGCGGCGTTCCCTCGTTCGCTCAACCGCTGAACGTGTTGGCCGGCATCTACGCGAACATCATCGCCACCGCCGAGCGCGAGCCCGAGGGCGCCGCCGGACGACTGACCCGAGCGATGACGAACGAACCGTACTATGTCGGCGGTACACATCGGCTTACCAGCCGGCTCATGGAGGTCACCGGCGGCCGGCTAGTGGCGAAGTTCGGCGCCGAAGCCATCTATTGTCTGGGCGACCGCGACCGCGGCTGGGGCGTCGCCGTCAAGGTGGAGGATGGCCACCGGCGCGCTGTCGGGCCCGCCGTGATCGAGTTCATCGCCCAGCTCGACATGCTCACGGCGGACGAACTCGAGGCGCTGGAAGACCGCCACACGTTGCCGGTGAGGAACACGCGCGACGAGATCGTCGGAGAGATCCGGTCGAATTTCCGCGTCGAGCGAAGCGAGTAGACGTGACAGCTGCAGAATGGGTCTGGGACCTCGTTGACCTCGCGGCGGCGCAGGCGGCCGGTGATGCCGCCGGCCTCGACGCCGCGTTCGAGCGTCTTAACGCTGCGGACCGCGCGTCCGAGGTCGAGGAAGCGATCCTCCAGTCGTATCTGTTTCTCGGGTTCCCCTCCGCAATTGAGGCATTTCGTCGTTGGCGGGCACACGGCGTCGCTGCCCCGGAGGTGGCAGCCCAGGACTTCGAGGCTTGGGTCGAGCGCGGAGAAGAGACGTGTGCCACGGTGTACGGCGACCACTACGAGAGCCTGCGCCAGAACATCGCCCGCCTCCACCCTGAGCTCGATCGCTGGATGGTCATGGAAGGGTACGGCAAGGTACTGAGCCGTCCCGCTCTGAGCCTCGACGTACGCGAGATGTTGATCCTCGCCATGCTGGTCGTGCAGGGTGAGAGCGGCCGCCGCCAGCTACGGTCCCACCTGCAGGGTGCCCTCAACGCCGGCGTCGCGCCCGACGACGTCCAGAGGACCGTGCAGCGTGTCGCCTCCTTTGCGCCGCCCGAGAACCTCGAGCTCGCCCTCGAGCTTTGGGCTGCCGTCCGGGACTATTAGCCGTGCTCATCGATCAGGCGATCATCCACGTGCAGAGTGGCGACGGTGGAAACGGCTGCCTGTCGTTCCGCCGCGAGAAGTACGTGCCGCGCGGCGGACCCGATGGCGGCGACGGCGGCGACGGCGGCGACGTCGTGCTGATCGCCGACTCGCATCTTACCACGCTACTCGACTACCAGTACAAACAGCAGTACAGGGCGAAGCGTGGCCAGCACGGGCAGGGGAAGAACAAGAAGGGTGCGTCGGGCGATGACATGGTGCTGCGCGTGCCGCCGGGCACCGTGGTGAGGGATGCCGACACCCGCGAGTTCCTGGGCGACCTCACGAAGCCGGGCGACCGCTGCGTCGTCGCCAAGGGCGGACGCGGCGGCCGCGGCAACGCCGCCTTCGCCACCGCCACCCACCAGGCACCGCGCGAGCACGAGCCCGGCCGGCCGGGCGTCGAGCGGCGCATCGAGCTCGAGCTCAAGCTGATCGCCGATGTCGGACTCGTCGGCCAGCCCAACGCCGGCAAGAGCACGCTGCTCGCCGCGCTGTCGGCGGCGCGACCCAAGATCGCCGACTACCCGTTCACCACACTCGAGCCGCACCTCGGCGTTGTCGAACTCTCCGAAGGGCGATCGATGGTGATGGCGGACATCCCCGGAATCATCGAGGGTGCCCACGAAGGGAAGGGGCTCGGCCTCAAGTTCCTCCGCCACATCGAGCGTACCCGCGCTCTCGCCTACCTGGTACCGGTCGATATCGACGATCACCAAGCTGAGTACGAGCTGCTACGCCGCGAGCTCGCCGAGTACAGCGGCGAGCTGGCCGCTAAGCCGCACTGTATCGTCATCTCGAAGGCCGACCTGCTGGCGCCCGGCGACGAGCCGCCCGCGTTCGTTGCTCCGGACTCGTTCCAGGCGTACGTCGTCTCCGGCGTCACGCACGCCGGACTCGAGGCGTTGGCCGAAGGGCTGTGGGCGGCGGTTCAGCAGCAGCGCGACGTTGGCGCCAATGCGGACGACGATTGCGCTGGAGGGCTAAGCGACAGCCGGCCCTGACGTAGAGGTGGCGAACTCAGCATCGAGATCGCCCACGCACTCCGGCTCCTCGGCCGGCCGCCCTGTCTCGCTATTCTCAGAAGTGCCTCGAGAAAGCCAGCTCCAGGTAGTGGTCTCGACGAAATGCTGAGAGCGGCAAACCTCCCCGCGAGTTCAGGAACGCGCGGGCTTCCAACGCCAGGCTCCACGATTCAGTGAGCCGGCGCGAGCCCTCGACGCTGAACAACAGGGCGCCCGATTCCAGGTCGACGATCGCCCCTGTCAGAAGCTCACTCCCCTGCACGTCGTTGAAAGCCACTCGCGTGCCCAGAAACAGGTCGTTCTGGAAAGGCGTCGTGGCGCGCGAGCCTCGGCTATCGTACAAGTACTCGGCCAGCAGGCCCAGGTCGGCGGACGAGCCGAGAATCCCCACAAGAGTCCGCTCGAAGCCGCCGGTGAAGGCGAGGTAACGATGGCCGAACCCACTTCGTGTGATCGCCTCGAGCTTCCATACCCAGGCCTCACCGGTTCTCTGAAGGTCAAGCCCGGTCTGGTTGATCAAGGGATAGTACGGTGCCAGAACGGTCTCACCTCCACCCTGTTGAGGTGCCAGCAGGGGCTCGCGGCTGGTGCCGGAAAAATGGGAGACCCCAATGTCCCAAGCGCCAATGGTGTGATACCAGCGGATCGCCCAGTCGACGCGATTACGGCCGGCTCCGGACTGGTAAGTCGCGAGATCGGGCCGTACGGCCGGCTGGAAGCGGAGCCGCCCACCGACACCGGGGAAAGTGCGTTCCCGGAAGAATGGCATGACGAAAAACTCCAGCGTCCCCCAATCCAGGATCAAGGCGAGGTTCGCCATCGGTTGGCCCAGCTTCTCCTCGCCGTCGGGGCTTTCCGCCAGGTCGGTTTGATTGATGATGTCCACCAGGTGCTGTGACTCGGTGACGCCCCAGAAGACGGTGCGGAATCCGATCCGCAACTCCCATAGGTCGCGGATCAGGGTCCAGCTCAACATTCGAAAGTCGAAATGCGTACGGCTTGGGTCGTTCGGGTCGTAGCGGAAGAAGGGCTCGACCTCCAGCAACTGATCGCCATTCGCCCAATCCACATCGTATTTCGCCCGCAACGCTACCGAAGTGCCATAATTCTGTTGTCTCGGGTCGGCGGGCGACTCGGGGAAGGCTCGACCCTCCAGCTCCAGCTCGGCACGCAACCGACCGGGGATTCGCCCCAGTAGGCCCAACGGTCCCTGCCCATGCGCATCGCTCACCGGCCAGAGGCTGAGTAGGAGCGCCAGTGGCAGGGGCCCGGTGGCGGCTCTGGGCCGCCACCCGATTCTGATCGCTCGTCCAGACATGATCTCTACTCCTTCCGCCGGCTCAGCGTGCCCGCTTGAGGCCGTTCTGGTTGAAGTCCCGGTCTCGAAGACCGGTGGCGAACTGGTACCGATGCCACTGCAGCTCGGTGCTCTTTCCGGTCTGATGGTTCACCATCAGCATGCGGTCCGCTCGCCAGTACTGACCGAGATACTGCTGGTAGCCTTCGTAGGTGAGCGTCTTCAACGGATCACCTTTCCGGTCATAGAACTCGATCTTCAGGGTCCGGAAGTGTCGCTTGTCCCGCCAAACGATGACCTTCGAGTAGCCGGAGTTCTCGTCCGCCGGGTCTTGCTCCACGACGTACGTGTCGATCCCGTCGAGCACTTCGTCGCCCAGATAGCGATAGGTGTACTCCTCTACTTCCTGCGAGGAGATGTCCTCGTACGAGAACTCACTCCCCATAAAGGGGCCCGACTTGTTGTTGGTCGCGATGCGCTTCACCCGCTTGAGCGCCGGCAGATAGATCCACTGGTCGTCGGAGCCGGTCGTGTGGCTCCAGCTCAGAAACGCGGTACCTGCCACGTCGCCGGGACGGTCGAAGATGACCAGCGATTTGTCGCCGTCACCTTCCACTTCCAGCGTCCGCGTGCGCATTTCACGACTGCTCTCCTCGCCGTGCCTATTGCGAAGGATCATCGAGAGCTCGGCGATGAAATCGCCGAAACCGCTGTCGCGGCGGTCCGCCTCCCTGGCGATCGCCAGGCCCTGCTCCTCCGGCGTGGCGTCGACCGGAGGTGCCCAGCTCTCTTCCACCGTCGAACGGGTCGCCTCCCCGGCGGCCGGACCCTGGGCGTCCTGGGCAGTCAACGCGCTCGCAGTCAGCGCCAGGATCGCTGCCCAGGCCAACGCCGTGATCCAGCGAGCCGCGTTCTTCGATGTGCGCTCGGCCGGGACCTCTGCGACTCGGACTCGAGCGGTCGCTTGTATTGCTCTGTTGAAGATCATTGTCCTTTTCTCCTGTGTTGTTTTCGACTCCGCCCGCTGCGCCACGCTCAACAGCAGCGACGGCAGCAGCAAGAAGTCGGTGACCAGGGCGAAGACGATGGTCATCGCCGTGAGTTTTCCCATGCCAGCGTTGAGGTCGAACGACGACCCGGCGAGCACCAGGAAGCCGCCCGCGAGTATGATCGAGGTGAAGAGAAGCGCGGGGCCCACCGTGTTGAAAGCGTAGCGCACCGCTTCCGCGCCGTCGGCGTTCTTCTCGCGCCGCGCCCGCAGGTACTTGCTCAGGAAGTGGACGCTGTCGTCGACCACGATACCCAACGTCATGGCCACCACCGCCGAGAGCGCGATGTTGATCTGCCCGACCCAGAGGCCCCAAACCCCAAAGGCCAGGGCGGCGGGCACCATGTTGGGAATCAGGCTTAGGAGCCCGAACTTCAGGCTGCGGAACGCAAAGACCAGGGTCACAGACACCAATGCCAGCGCCACCAAGCTCGCCAGCAGCATGCCCTCGATGTTCCGTTTCGACAGATGTGCGAACATCACCGAAGGGCCGCTGGCCTCGGTCCGCATCTCCGGCGGCGCGTTCTCTGCCAACCAAGCCTCACCACTGGCCGCCAGCTCCCGGATCTCTCTCGTGGAGATGTCGTCCAGCGTGACGATGAAGCGGGTGCCCGACTTGTCGACGTTTATCTGGTTGTTCAGATCGAGCCCATAGGGGAGCGACATCTCGAACAGCAACAAGTACTGCGCTGCCAGGTCGCGCGTCTCGGGCAGCCGATACTCCGCCGGGTCGTCGCCGTGCATGTTCTTGTTCAGCCGCTTGAACACGTCCGTCAGCGACAGCACGTGCCGCACGTGCGGTTGTTCGGCATACCAGTCGGCGAACTCGCCGACCGTCCTCAGATACTCCGGCTCGCTTATCCCGCCGCTCTCCGATGCTCTGAGGTCGAACTCCAGCTGGTAGAGACCCGTGAGCCGCTGCGTCGAGAAGTCGGTGTGCTGCCGGAAGACCACCGAGTCGTCGAAGTAGTCGACGAAGTCGTCGTTGAGCTCATTCGTCGGTACGACGGCGGCCAATGCCAGGGTCGCCAGCGCCGAGGCGGCGAGCAGCGGCCGCCGGTTGCGGGTGACGAAACCCGCGAAACGATCGGTCCACGCCGTGCTCAGGCCGCGCGTCGCCCGCGCCTTGAGCGGCAGCATCGAGACCAGGGCAGGGAGTGTGAGCGTCGAATAGAAGAACGCGAAGACCACGCCCATCGCCGTCATATTCCCCAGGTCCCGGAACGGCGGCGAGTCGCTCATGTTCATGCTCAGGAACCCGATCGCCGTGGTCAGGCTGGTCAGGAAGACCGGTAGCAGGTTCACTCGTAGGCTTTCCACCAGTGCATCCCGCTTGCCGAGACCCGCCCGCATGCTGTGCAGCGTCGTCGTCAGGATGTGGATGCTGTCGGCGACGGCCAGCGTCATGATCATGACCGGCGCCGTCGACGAGGGCGGCGTGATCGGGATCCCCAGCCAGCCGGCCAGGCCCATGGCGGTGGCGGTCGACATTCCGATCACCAACACCGTGGCGAAGGTCGCCGAGCCCGAGCGCAGCAGCAGGAAGATCAGTACGACTATCCCCAGGTACATAAGAGGCATCAGCGTCGCCATGTCCTTCCGCGCCATCTCATCGAAGGCGTTGTTGAGCATGGCGATCCCGGTCAGCCGAATCGTGACCTCCGGGTGCTCGGCTTCGATCCGCTTCGCCAGCTCCCGGGCCGCTGCCACCACCGGCGGCAACGCCTCCGTCGATTCGTCCGGGAGTTGCAGCGTGACGTTCACTCCCGCCACGTCGCCCCGCTCCGAAACGATCCGGTTCTCGACCAACGGCTCGGCCAGCGCGACCCGCCGGACCTTCGCTCGGGCTGCCTCGTCCAGGCTGGCGGCGTCCTGCACCAGATCGTCCACCGACAGGTCATCGCCCTCCGCCTCGCTGTGCTGGAAGTTGGTGATCCCGTCCACCCGGATCGCGTAAGGGATCTGCCAGGCCCCATCTGTCAGATCCTCAAGCGCAACTAGAGCGTCGCGGCTGAACGCGTCGCCCGACGCCGGCTCCACCACGAACAGGATGTTGTCGTTCTTGGTGTAGACCTTTTGCATGGCCTCGAAGGCCAGCAGGTCCGGATTGTCCTCGCTGAAGAACACCCGGTAGTCGCTGGCGATGCGCAGCTGGCTCGCCCCGGCTCCCGCGCCCACTGCTACCAGGACGGAGAGCGCCAGGATCGGCCAGCGCCAGCGCAGGGTCCAGCCGGCCCAGCGTGCCCCGAATCCGCCTGTCGAGTGCTTAGCTCCCTCGATTCGCATTGTCCTGCCTCCAATGGTTGGGGTCCTCTAAACCGACTAGTCGGTCTATTCGCGGGTCAAAAAAATATCGCCCCTTACACTCCCGCCGATTCCTCGGCCAGCTTCTCCACATAGCGCCTGACGTTCTTGAGTGCAGCCGGAACTCGCCCCCAGTCGTCGTGCGCCTTGGCCAGCACGATCGAGCCTTCCAGCGCCGAGAGGAAGAACTCGGCCAACTCGAGGGCCTCGGGCGAATCCCCCTGGCTGCTCTGCACCACGGCTTCGAACAACCTGGCGAGCCGCTCGGCGAGGATGTGGAAGATCTGGGAGATCCGAGCCCGGATGGTCTCGTTCGTATCGGCGAGCTCCACGGCCAGGTTGCCTAGCAGGCAGCCGTCCCCCCACACCCGCTCGGCGATGGCCTCGGCGTGGTCCAGGAAGCCGAACAGCCGCTCCAGCGGGTCATCGAGACCCGCGTAGCTGCCCGACTGCAGGGCCTGGAAACCCCTCTGGCTGTAAGCCTCCAGCGCCGCCAGCGCCAGGTCCTCCTTCGTCGGGAAAAAGTGGTAGAAGCTACCCTTGCTCACGACCGCCGCCTCACAGATCTCGTCCACGGTCGTCGCGGGGTAGCCCTTCGCCAGCATCAGCGTCAGGGCGGCCTCGATCAGCTTGTCTCGTGTGTTCTGCCCAGTCATGGTCATATCCCTGTGTTGACAACGTTGTGCAATCTAAACCAACTAGTCGGTCCAGTCAAGTCTTTTCTCTATTAGCTTGCGGTACAACCACTTACGCTCTGCAATGTACGCCAGCGCACTGATTGGGGCTCGGTTACCAGAGACTGGACTCGCGGCTGGCCGGCGAGGGCCAAGCTCCCAGGAACCGGCCTCTGTAGATTGAACGTTAGGAAGTGGCTCGGCGAAGGTGACCGCGAACGCTGTCAGACGGAGACGAAATGAAATGTGGCACGAGGACATTCTCGGGACGATAGGGAACACGCCTCTGGTGCGGGTCAACCGTTTGGCCGCAGACGTGCCGTGCACGGTCTTGGCCAAGCTGGAGTTCTTCAGCCCCGGAAGCTCGGTGAAGGATCGCATCGGGATCGCCATGGTCGAGGCCGCCGAGAAGAGCGGGGAACTGAGGCCGGGCGGCACGATCATCGAGTGTACGAGCGGTAACACCGGCGCCGGTCTGGCCCTCGCCGCCATCGTCCGCGGCTACAGAAGCGTGTTCACCACGACCGACAAGCAGAGTCCGGAGAAGATCGCTGTGCTCCGGGCGCTGGGTGCCGAGGTCATCGTATGTCCCACCGCGGTAGCCCCTGACGACCCGCGCTCCTACTACTCGGTGGCTCGCCGCCTGGCTGAGGAAATCCCCAACTCGGTCTTCGTCAACCAGTATGACAACCCGGCGAACAGGGAGGCGCACGTTGACACCACCGGCCCAGAGGTCTGGGAAGGTACCGAGGGCAAGGTGACCCACTTCTTCGCCGGTGCGGGCACGGGCGGGACGATTTCCGGGGTGGCGGAATACCTCAAGGGTAAGGACCCGAGCGTGCAGGTCGTCGGGGTCGACCCACACGGCTCGGTCTATTGGAAGTACTTCCACACTCGCGAGTTCGACCCATCGGAGATCCATCCTTACATCACCGAGGGTGTCGGCGAAGACATCCTCGCCGGAAACATGGACTTCGATGTGGTGGACGACTTCGTACGCGTGACCGATAAGGAGGCGATGATCATGACCCGCCGGCTGTGCCGAGAGGAGGGGATGTTCCTCGGCGGCTCGTGCGGGATGGTCATGGCCGGCGCCCTTCAGTGGCTGCGTGACCGGCGCGACGAACTCATCGGGGACGAGATTGTCGTGGTGCTGATGCCGGACGGCGGGTTCCGTTATCTCGGCAAGGTTTACAACGACGCGTGGATGCGCGATCACGGCTTCCTCGAGGAGAGCGAGCCGCTTACGGCAGAGGCGGTGCTGGGCTCCCTCGGCCCCAGGGAACGTCCGGGCGAGCGCCTGGTCTGGGTCCCTGCCGACATGACGCTGGCTGACGCCATCGACCTCATGACCCGGCACGGCATCTCCCAGGTGCCGGTGCTCGAGGACGGCGACGTCGTCGGCAGCCTGGTCGAGCAGGGCATACTCAATCGTCTTATCAAGGAGCCGGATGCCCGCGCGCGCCTGGTGCGCGACGTCATGGGTGACCCGTTCCCGATCGTCGAGTCGACCACGCCGGTGCGCGAACTCGCCGCGCACTTAAAGGGCCATTGTAGCGCCGTACTGGTGCGGGCCAGCGACGGGGAACTGTCGATCCTGACTCGAACGGACCTGATCAGTACGCTCGGGGCCTGATCGCGAGGCTGCTCTTCAGACATTCGGGCTCAGCTCCTGCGGTGACGTTATGTTGATGGACGTTGCCCACCTTGGGGCCATGAGCGAGCCCCGCATCCTCGCGCTCGCGGGCCCGGGCTACCCAGCGGCACTCCGCAATCTGCTGCAGCCTCCGCCTGTCCTGTACGCGCGGGGCCGCATCGACTTGCTCGAGGGGCCGGGCATCGCCGTTGTAGGCACGCGCGCTCACTCGACCTATGGGCGCGATGCTACCGTGTCGTTGGTCGTCGGGCTGATCCGGGCGGGCTACACGATCATCAGCGGACTTGCCCGCGGAATCGATGGCATAGCCCACCAGACCGCCCTCGACGTGGGCGGCGACACGATCGGCGTTCTCGGTACCGGGATCGACGTCCCCTACCCGCCGGAGCACCGAGAGCTGTTCCACATTATTGCCGAGCGCGGTTGTCTGGTGAGCGAGTTCCCACCCGGCACGACCCCGCGCAGGTGGCACTTCCCCCAACGCAACCGCATCATCACCGGCCTGACCCGGAGCGTTCTCGTCGTGGAGGCGCCGGAGCGCAGTGGTGCGTTGATCACCGCCCACTATGCGCTGGAGGAGGGGAAGGAGGTCTTCGCCGTCCCGGGGCCAATCCACAACCGGACCGGTTCTTGGAGGGCTCCCCTTTAGTGGCGTCCTAAAGAGGTTGGCGGTGTGAGAGACAGGCTTCAGTCAGCTTTGGACGGGATCGCCCACCCGACGGCCCTCAAGGTAGGGGGCGACACGGTCGGGGTTCTCGGCACCGGTCTCGATGGTCCATATCCGCTGCAGCACTAGGACCTGGGCGCGCTGATGGGGAAGGGGCAGGCAGGCGGCGATCTCCTGGTCGCCCCACAGCTCCTCGACGTTCAACACGTCACGGAGCAACGTCAGCGGATCATCGCGGTGGTCAGTGACGTCGGCTAACGGTTTCAACTCTGACTGAGCATTCTGTCCGCAGTTTCCAACAACAACGCTTCAAGTTTTAGGTAATATTTCCTGCCCCACTCCATCACGATGTCCTGGTCTGGAACCATGCGCATGGTGTGATTGATCATCAGTATGAATCCTGCCTTTCCTACCTCGGTTTCCCTGTATATCATCGCTGCCAGGTAACCAAACTGTCCTCCTATGTGTCCGTGAATGCCGTTACGGCCCACCGCCCAACCCATGCCCTGACCTCTAAGCCTGAAGATGTCTATCCCATCAGAACATGGTGTTCCAACCTGATGCATCAGTTCCACAGTTTCGGGCTTGAGGAGCTGAAAGCCATTGGGCGCACGACCGTTCTTCATGTGCGCTATCATAAACCGGGACAAATCTGGAACCGTAGTACTCAAACCCACAAACCCGGGGAGTACTCTATACACTGGATACTCTATTCCATCGTTCTCTACGAATCTTCTCATTGAGTCCGGTATTCGTTCTCTACGGCGATCTTGGGTTCTGTAGTGACTACCTACGATTCGGGCAAAAGGAGGAGCATGTATTTCAGCCAATTGTGAAGGATCGAATCCAGAGTTTTCCATGTCGAGAGGCTCAAGTATATGTTCCTCGACATATTCCTCATAGGACTTGCCAGTGATGCTTTCGACAATCTGTGCGAGAAGACTAAATCCGATATTGGAATATTGAAGTTGGCCCGGCTCACGTATCCAAACATGCCTTGTGTAATATGCACCTCTCGGAGTCAGAAGCCCTTCAAAAAAATCATTGGGTGTGTTCGGCCACGGTTCGATTTTGGGAAGCTCAGTGCCGCATGCCTTTGCAAACGCTCGCAGTGTACTATCCCTCATTAAGGTATAGATGTCAAAGTTTGCAGTTTCTTTATCAAGGCCGGATTGATGGGTAAGCAACATACGAATTGTGATGGATTGTTCCGGGAACCTCGGATGATGGACAGGAAAAGGCAAGTATTCATTCACATCATCGTCGAGGCCAAGCTTGCCCTGCTCGTAAAGCTGTAATATGGCAGTTGCGGTGAATGGCTTGGTAATCGAGCCGACGCCGTATGCTGTCTGTAGACCGGCAATTCCGTTGTAGTTCTTTGCCCAGATAAGACTGTCGCTGATTACAATGCCTGCAGAGATAGATGGGGCCCCTCCTTCCTCCACCGTTGCCCTGAGCAGGCTGTCCACAGCAGCATCAACGCTGCCGAATTCATCTGCCGTAATAGTCCTATCCTGAGAAGTGGTCTGAGAAGTACGCAGGGGGGATGACATCTTACCCGAAGACATCTTGAGAGAACAAATACAGAATACAATCAGGATAAGATTGAGGCTAAGAATGGCATTCTTCATCCTGAACCTCCCATTTCTACTCATCTGTCGGCGACTGCCGGCGCTATTCCGTTGTCAATGCCGATACCGGATCGACCCTCGCAACCCCGCGCGCTGGGACAAAGCTCGCCAGCAGGCCCGTGAAGGCTAGAGTCAGCACAACGCCGCCGAACACGGTCGGGTGGCGAACATCCACTTCGTAGAGGATGAACTGTAACGGGTCCGCTGCCAGGGCGGCGAGCCCGATGCCCAGAACTGCCCCGATAGTCAGCTGGATCGCTCCTCGCCTCATCACGAGCCGGATAGGCCTCGAACGAGAGGCCTGGATGCTTGACGAGCATACGAAAGGCAAAGCCCAAGTCCTTTCGGAGCCTGTCCATGGTGCCGAAGAGCTGAGTCTGGGGCTCGGGCTTTGCCGAACCCGGCTTCCACGCTTTGTCGCGGATCGTCCTCACACACTACGAGCCTACGTGCGCCGCAGTTTCCACGCCGCGGAGGTGACCTGGACATCACGGCGCTCTACCGGTTCATCCGCCACCTGCGCGCCGTGCGACCGGACGCCCTCTTCATCGCTCAGAAGATGGATTTCTGGCTGGGCTCGCTGGCCGGGCGCATCACCGGCGTCCCGAGCATCGTACTGTACCTGGGCATCGAGCGTAGCTTTCCACGCTGGCCCAAGTACAATACGGTCTTCTCCCGACTTGCCGACCGCCTGGTGGCAAACAGCGAGTACCTGCGCGCCAGTGTCCTCGAGAACTCCCCCTTCATCCCGCCCAGCCAGATCGTCGTGATTCGAAACGTATTCCCGATCCTCGATCGGAGAGATCGCAGCGATGGGCTGCGCCGCAGTCTCGGGGTGCCGGAGCAGGCGATCCTGATCGGAGGGGCAGGACGGCTCGCCTTTCAGAAGAGTTTCGACCTGGCCCCAGACGTCCTATCTTGCCTGATCGAGCGCTGGCCCGTGTATCTGGCGATCGCCGGGGAGGGTGAGGAGCGAAATTCGCTCGAGGAAATCCTCGGCGACCAGTGGGCTGTGGCCACGGAGTCGCTAGGCAGGGGGGTGCCTGAAGGGGCCGGCGCGATGATCCGGGTGCATCATGTCGGGTACATCACTTGGAACTTCCTGATCTGGAACTTCCTGATGGGCATCGCGCTCGTGTGGTTCTACGCCGCCGTGCGACCGCGCTTCGGGCCGGGTCCCAAGACCGCGGTTTTCGCGGGGCTGGCCGTCTGGTTCATCGTTTGGTTCCTCGGGTTCGGCGGCACACTGCTCGCGGGGATGATTCCGACGAACGCCGTAGTGATCACGCTGATCTGGGGAGTTTTCCAGGTCCCGATCGCCACGGTCGCCGGGGCCTGGCTGTACCAGGAAGGAGGCGCCCCGGTCCCTGCCGCCCCCGAAGTCTAACCCTCGGCCGATCCGAGGCCGCCCAAGCCCGCTCGTCGTCTCGCGATCTAGTTCCACTGAGGTGGTGACGTATTGTTGATAGGCCCAACGTAGCCTGCAGCCGTGAGCGCGCCGCGCAGCTTTGAGTTCGACCAGCCGCACTACCCGGACGCACTTCGTGTGCTTCGGCAGCCCCCGCTCGTGCTTCATGTCCTCGGTCGCCTCGAGCTGTTGGGCGGGCCGGTCATCGCGGTTATCGGGACGCGCGCGCATTCGACCTACGGCCGTGACGCGACGGTCTCGTTCGTCGTCGGCCTGGTCCGCGCCGGCTACACGATCGTCAGTGGACTGGCGCGAGGGATCGACGGGATCGCCCACCGTACGACGCTAGAAGTAGGCGGCGACACCGTGGCCGTGCTGGGGACGGGGATCGACGTTCCGTATCCGCCGGAGCACGAAGAGCTGTTCCAGACCATTGCCGAGCGCGGTTGCCTGGTGAGCGAG
>JABAOC010001434.1_pt2 | contig 22232 bp, 21 predicted proteins | sample 7062161 | NCBI WGS metagenome assembly JABAOC01 (sample SAMN14538625, study PRJNA623070) | marine sediment metagenome | biome: marine biome [ENVO:00000428]; feature: marine pelagic biome [ENVO:01000023]; material: deep marine sediment [ENVO:00002113] | place: India: Gulf of Khambhat ... | reverse complement strand
CGAGGAATCCATCCAGGTAGAAGGAAAAGAAATGCGAATCAGCCGAGAGGCTATGGAGAAAATGAAAATCGATTATTATCAAGTTCGGGGATGGGATAGAGATGGAAAGCCTCTTCGGAACCTTAGCAGCTCCTTGAAAATAAAAGGATAAACATAATGACAAAGAGGAAATGGAAGGCCAGCGAAGAGCTTATCCGCCTCTTCCAGGCTGTCGGCCGGGCATCGCTCCTGTATGACATCCAGGACAGTCACAGCGGCAATATGGCCGTCCAGTGGAAGGACGAGAAGGGAAAAACAAATATGGCCATCACCTCTACCGGATCCCAGAAGGGGGATATCGAACCCGGTCAAATCTGCTTTCTCTCGCCTTCAGAGACTGACTTCGGATACTATAAGGCTTCATCCGAAACAGATATCCATGCCCGTATTCTTGCCCAAAAGGACGTCCAAGCCTCGATGCACTGCCACACCAAGGACCTGATCATCGCCACGCTGGATGATGTGGATAAGCCCAACCAGCCCGAGCCGTTTATCCCGATCGACCCTCTCGGCCATTATCACCTCGGAGGCCATGTGCCGGTCGACTGGTTTGCCGTCCCGAGTGGCTCTCCGGAGATGGCAAACACGATCCCTGAACGGCTGGCCCAACATCCGGTCACTGTGGTTCAGGCCCACGGCGCTTTTTCAAGGGGCCAAACCCTCAATGAAGCTTTTTTCTTAATCTGCGTGGCGAACAATTCCGGCGCTGTCGCCCGCATCGTCAGCAAGCTGGGCCTGGATATCGCAAAACTGAGGAAAACCATTCAATCAGACCCGGATTCACATTTCTCTTTTCCCCCGACCGAGTATTCGATCGAGGACGAAGACGTCTGCGAGTTTCCTCAGGAAGAAGAGATAGTCAGAGAATTTAAAAAAACCGGAGCCAGAATTTTTGAGTCCCGGCTGTCTCCATTCCATACCGGGTCGATTTCAATCCGCGGCGCCCGGACCATGCTCTTTGCGCCCAAAGCATCCATGCCCCGGGAAATCGGCGGACCGCTTAAGGAAATTCCTCTCACTCAGGAGAAGTCAGACCCCCCCGAAATCAGGATTCATAAAAAAATCTATGCGGAGAGCAACTTTCAAACTATCATTCATTGTTATATTCCAGAAGCAGAGGCTCTTTCCCTGTCAACCGGCCCTGAAGGTACGACTCCGGTCGACCGCATCGTGCCGGTAGATGCTGAAGGAAGCTTTCTCTACCTGGTGATCCCAGTCCTTCCTCCCCGTCATGATTTCGAGCAATTCCTGCGGCTCCTCCATGATTACAAAGTTGTCACTTTAAGAGGTGGCGGGGTGTGGGGTGTGGGAACCCAATCCCTATCCGAGGTTCTTCATCACCCATCCTCAGTGCGCGAGATCTGCCTTTATCGCCTTGGCGCTCTTGAACGGGGACTCGACCTTAAAAAAATGGAGCCCAAAAAAGCCAAGAAATGGTGATAAAAGAGACAGGCGCTTATGCTCAAAAATTCCGCCTATTCTATTCAGGCATTCAACTCAAGCATTCATTACTTTTAAACTATACAACATTAGATGAGGAGGTTTACAAATGACAGAAAAAATATCGAGAAGGAATTTTATCCACAGAAGCTTTGGTCTCGGTTTTGGCGCTTTTATCTTTAAAAATTTCCCTATCCAGAAATCCCAGAGATCTACTCCATTGCCCATGATCACCTCCAGCCATACAAATGAAACAGGTAAAAAGGCTCTGGAAACTGGTTGGAAAATCCTGAACGAAGGAGGCTCCGCCCTGGATGCGGTGGAGAAAGCCGCCAATGTTATTGAGCTAGATGGAGAAGGGCTTGGAGTGGGTTATGGCGGACTCCCCAATGAAAATGGCGTGGTTCAGCTTGACGCGTCGATCATGGATGGGAAGACCTATTCAGCCGGATCTGTCGGTTGCCTTGAAAACATCAAAACTCCCTGCTCTGTGGCCCGTATAATCATGGAACACACCGACCATGTGATGCTCGTCGGAAGAGATGCTCTGGAATTTGCCAAGATGTGGGGATTCAAAGAGGAAAATCTCCTGACTGAAAAAGCCCGGGAGATCTGGCTCAGATGGAAGGCACGAATGAGCGACAGAGATGATTGGGGAACTCCGGAGCATTTGAAAGATGAATATAGAAAAAATATTGATTCCACTCATCCTGTCGATATCGAAAAAGTTACAGGCACGACAAACGTTCTCGCCATCGATAAAAACAATGACATCGCCGGCGTGACGACCACAAGCGGCCTCAGCTATAAAATTCCCGGACGAGTTGGCGATTCTCCGATTATCGGAGCCGGACTTTACGTCGACAATGAAGTCGGGGCTGCCGGTGCCACGGGAAGAGGGGAAGACGTCATCAAATCGTGCGCTTCATACTACATGGTTCTGCGGATGAAGGAAGGAAGATCTCCTCAGCAGGCCTGTGAAGATGCTTTACGAATGATTGTCGATAAATATAAAAAAATCAGTCCGAAATTTTTCCCTGGAGAACATTTCATTGCCATCAATAAAAAAGGGGAATATGGCTGTTCCATAATAAGCGGTCCAAGATCCGGCCGTATGTCTGTGATGAATAAGAGCGGGTTCACTGTACACAAGGGATCTTTTGTCTTTAACCTGCAGAAATAGAATAATCTCAAAATTTCCATACAGCAGAAAAAGCTGCCAGACTCTTTTTCTGTAAATGTTTTAAAAATTAAACTGCTATAAAAATTGTAAACAGGAAAGAAATATGTTTTTCATCTGGTTCAGTGCCTGTTTTACATGTTTCATTATCCGGACAGTATTCAATGTCCTAATTTACAAGAAATCCCCTTTGGTAGAAAAAAAAATACTTGTGACTTTTATATTCATTGTCATGGCTATTCTATGGTTTTCATGGTTCCAGATGTGTTTTACAGATTTGGTAAGAATGAGTATTCCTGGCTGGTTAAGATATCTTGGTCTCTCATTTTTTATAATAGGGGTATTCCTCTTTATTTTCTCACACATGAAATTGAAGGGATTTGAAGATAGAGGGAAGTTGGTTACAAGCGGAATCTACTCAAAAATAAGAAATCCCATGTATTTAGGTTTCATTCTATGGATTATTGGTTTTCCGGTATTTACTCGAAGCCTTCTGACTCTCGCCTCTTCTGTAATATGGATATCACACATTGTTTACTGGAAAATTTTAGAGGAAAAGGAGCTTGAAAAGAAATACGATGGGTATAGAGAGTATAAAAAGAAAATATGGTTTTAAGATTCCGTATAAAAAGCTTGCCCCTTTTTTCTTAGCCTCGTTTGCTTANNTCAAACAGAAATAGTCCCAGACAGACCCAAAAGGCATTGTTTTGAGCTCTTCCAAGATAGCCAGACGGGCAAAATAATTCCCGGCGTCCTCGAATTCCTGAAGCTTTTTTCGGGGCTCGAGAAGCGCGATCAACACGCTCTTCAGAGTGGCTCGGGCCCCGATAACCCATGCACCGATACGATTCATGCTTGCATCAAAAAAATCAAGAGCAAAGTGGACTCGTTCCAGAACATTGCTCCTGACGATCTCTTCAGAAAGGCTTCTCACTTCATCATTCAGAGTCACCACATGGTCGCTGTCCCAGCGCACGCCCCGGCTGAAATGGAGAAGGAGTTCTTCAGAAAACTGCAGGATGGCCGATATCTTGTCTCCGATCGATTCTGTGGGATGATAATGCCCCAAGTCAAGACAGAGCATAATTCCCTTTGAAAACGCGTAACCCATGTAAAATTCATGAGATCCCACGACAAAAGACTCGCTGCCTATCCCAAATAATTTACTTTCCATTGAATCCTTCATCTCTGAGGGACTGTATATCTCTGCATAGATCTCATCCAGAGCCTCTTTCAGCAGAGTGCGATGTGTCCAGCGGTCTACAGGGCTGTCTTTTGTGCCGTCCGGAATCCAGAGGTTGTGGATGCATGGGCTCTCTAAGGATTGTCCCATATGGGCGCTGATCGCCCGACAGCGTTTAACGTGTTCGATCCAGAAACCACGGATTTTTTTATCCTTGCTGCTCAGAGTGAAACCGGACTCTGCCCTGGGATGGGAAAAACAGGTTGCGTTGAAATCAAGCTTGATGTTCCTCTGTTTGACCCAGTCTATCCAGCTTTTATAATGCTTCGGCTCTATTCCATTCCGGTCGACAGGCTTTTCTCCAAAATCCCCGTACATGGCGTGCAAGTTCAGCCGTTTCGATCCGGGTATCAAGGAAAAAGCTTTATCCAGGTCCATCCGGAGCTCTTCGAGTGTTCTTGCTTTGCCCGGATAGTCGCCCGTGGCCTGGATTCCGCCGCCTCCGGACGGCGAATCTGACATCTCAAACCCACGCACGTCATCTCCCTGCCAACAAGGGAGGGAAAGTGAGATATTCCCTAATGTTTGAATGGCTTTATCCGTATCGACACCAATATCAGCATATTTCTGCCTGGCAAAAGTGTAGGCGTCTTTAATTTTTTCTACATTCATTCCTGACCCTCCTTAACACAATCGTTCTGCAATTGATTTTTTCATCGAATTGAAAAAACGGCCGTTCTTCTGCACTTATCATACAACTTTTTTCCTGTCAACACGAAGACAGACTAAAAAACAAACGAGAAAAAAGGTATGATAGGGTAAAGAAAAATGCTGGAGGGCGAGATCTGGTTCCGATTGATAAAACTGCGATGCGCAAAGAAACGATGACACCCCGGGAAAGGTGGCTGGCTGTCCTCAACCGCCAGAGACCCGACCGTGTTCCGATGGACTACTGGGCCACATCCGAAGCCAGTGAAAAAACCATGGCTTATCTCGACTGTCACAGCGAGAGGGAGATGCTTGAGAAACTCCACGTGGACTTTGTGGTGGAGGTCGAGCCGGAATATGTGGGTCCTTCTATCCCCACGCAGCAGGATGAATTCGGGTGCAGGTATCAAAACATTCCTTATGGAACAGGAGAGTACGAGGAATGTGTATTCCATCCCCTGTCTCGGTTCGAATCTGTGGAAGAGATCAAGCGTTCCTACACCTGGCCTGATCCGGATTGGTGGGACTACAGCAGGATAAAAAAACAGCTCGAGGGAAACGAAAGATATCCCATACTGGGCGGTAACTATGAACCTTTTCTGCTTTACAAGAAGCTGCGGGGAGAGGAACAGGCATACATGGATATGAGATTGAAGCCGGAAATCGTCCATTACTGCCTGGATCAGCTCCTTCATCTGGGCTACGAGAATACCCGGCGCATACTCGAACAGATTCCAGATAAAGTGATGCTCTCCTATGTGGCTGAGGACATGGGGGCTCAGGATGACCTTCTCTTTTCACCAGCCCATATTCACGAGTTCCTCATCCCGAGGATGAAGAAAGTCATCGAACTCATCCACCAGGCCGGAGCGTTCGTTTTCCATCACAATGACGGCAGCATCCGCCGCATCATTCCGGATATGATCGAAGCCGGGATTGATATCCTGAATCCCATCCAATGGCGCTGCGCAAACATGGAGCGTGACGCTCTCAAACAGGATTTTGGAGACAGAGTGGTCTTTCACGGCGGGATGGACAACCAGCAGACAGTCCCCTTTGACACCGTCGAAGATGTCAAGGAAGAAGTTCTGGATAACCTCCGTATTTTGGGAAATGGAGGAGGATACATCCTTGCTCCCTGTCACAACATTCAAGTTGTCAGTCCCCCGGAGAACATCGTCGCCATCTATGAGACCGGCTATGAGAACGGATGGATATAACAGTAGAGCTAGTCTCCAAAACTTCAGCAAGACAATTTGGGGCCAATCCAAATTGAAGCAGTTGTCGGTGGGCTGAACTCTAGCCATACCCATGAAATTCTGATAAGGTTTGACCTTAACTTATTTATCTCTTATAATTTTCCAGAAATGAAATGGATTTATATAGAAGACATCGCCGACTGTAAAGATAAGGAAGTCGAAATCCGTGGCTGGCTCTACAACAAGAGGTCCAGCGGAAAAGCCCGTTTCCTCCTGATCCGGGACGGCACCGGGATTATCCAGGGCACTGTATTCAGCGCTGAAAAGGATCATCCTCTTTTCACAAAGTTTGATGCGCTCACCCAGGAATCCTCGCTCATAGTCCGTGGTCGGGTTAAAGAGGAAAAGAGAGCTCCCGGAGGATTCGAAATCAACATCGACGACATAGAGGTCCTTCAGGTCGCAAAGGATTACCCCATCACTCCCAAGGAACACAGCACTCCTTTCCTGATGGAACACCGCCACCTCTGGCTTCGTTCGCGGAAACAACACGCCATTCTCGAGATCAGAACCGAACTCATCAAGGCCATTCGTGATTTTTTTGATGGAAGAGGTTTCCGGCTTATGGACACTCCGATTTTAACTCCGAGCGCCTGTGAGGGGACCACCACTCTTTTCGAAACCGAATACTTTGACCAGAAAGCCTACCTGAGCCAGAGCGGTCAGCTCTATAATGAAGCCACAGCCATGGCCTTCGGAAAAGTCTACTGCTTCGGCCCGACATTCAGAGCGGAAAAATCCAAAACAAGGAAGCACCTGATCGAATTCTGGATGGTCGAGCCCGAAGTGGCATTCGCGACTCTGGACGATATCGTTGAGCTCGGGGAAGACCTCATTGTCTACATCATGGAGCGGATACTGGAGAAGAACAAAAACGAGCTCGAGGACCTGGAACGGGACACACAACCTTTGGAAAGAATAAAAAGACCTTTCCCACGAATCACATATGACGAAGCTGTAAAAAAAGTAACGGAAAAAGGCTCAAAAATGAAATGGGGTGATGATTTCGGGGCTCCGGAAGAAACACTCCTGTCTGAAATATTCGACCTTCCTGTCTCAGTGACCCACTTTCCGGCTAAAATCAAGGCGTTCTACATGGAGCCTGATCCAGAGAGGTCAGAAGTCGTCCTGGGAGTGGATATGATCGCCTCAGAGGGATACGGAGAGATCATCGGAGGAGGACAGCGCATTCACGACCTGAAGCTCCTGGAGCAAAAGATCAAAGAATACAAGCTGCCCCGGGAGGCCTATGAGTGGTACGCGGACTTGAGAAAATATGGGTCTGTCCCCCACTCTGGATTTGGACTCGGCATTGAACGAACGCTCGCCTGGATATGCAAGATAAAGCATATCAGGGAAACCATACCCTTCCCTCGCCTACTTTACAAAATCTATCCCTAATCCCAGGAATTTATTATTTGTTTGATTTCTGTTTGCTAAAACTATAATATATTTGCCTTTAAACGAGGTTAATCCTTTTCGAGCACAGAGAATGAGCAATAGGGTATCAAAATTCGTATTTAAAAATCGGAAATTTATCCACATCGCTACCGCCACAATTCCCATGCCGATCAAGTATTTTTTAAACGGAACGAGCTCTCTGCCCCTCTGGATCGCGGGTTTCATCCTCATGCTGTTCGGAATAACCTTCAGGATATGCTCAGCCGGCTATCTTTCGGGTGGCCATACAACAACCATTATTAATGCTGACTACATCTGCACTTCCGGCCCTTTCGCTTACATCAGAAATCCGCTTTACCTCGGGAACTTCATAATAGGGCTGTCTCTCGGTATAGCCTTCAATGAATGGTATGGATACGTCGTGTTCATCCTCCATTACATCACGGTCTATTCCATTCTTATCCCCTACGAGGAAAAATTTTTAGCGGATAAGTTCGGAGCCATGTATAAAGAATACAGTGCTCATACTCGACGATTCATTCCAAGATTGAAACCTTTCACAGACGGTCCCACCGTCAAACCAAATTTCAAACTCGGCCTCTTGAGTGAGAAATATTATTTTCTCATCCTCCTCATCCTCTTTGCCATTCTCTATTTCTTGTTCGTCAAATAACAAAGACTCAAGACAAGCCCTCCGCCTCAGCCATTCCGCACTCAAAAATCCACATTCAGAAAAAAAAGAAGAAAAAGGTGACAGGCCCCTTTTTCTTGGTTAGGGAATCTTTCCTGCTGTCCTGTTTTCCGGTTTACTAATAGCCAGCAACAAATTACAATTAAACCGATATGAAGAAGATCGCTCTCGTCAGTTTTGGATGTGCGAAGAACCTCGTCGACAGCGAAGTCATGCTGGGGTATATGGAGAAAGCCGGGTATTCATTTGTCACCAATCCAGAGGAAGCCGATATCCTTATTCTCAACACATGCGGCTTCATCGAACCAGCCAAAAAAGAGGCTCGTGATGCCATAAAAGAAGCCGCCGCTTTTAAAAAAAAGGAAAAAGAGAAAAAAGTCATTGCCGTCGGATGCTATGTCGAAAGGTACAAAAACTCGCTCGAACAAAAATTCCCTGAAATTGATGTCTGGCTGGGAGTGAATGACTTCGATAAAATCGTGCCTGCCATCGAAGGGAAATCATTTGAAAAATCCACGCACAGTTTCCTCTACGATCATGCGTCTCCCCGCTCCAGGCAAACTCCGCCAGCTTGGAGTTATGTCAAAATCTCTGAAGGATGTTCGCACGAATGCTCATTCTGTGCCATTCCTTTGATCAAAGGCCCCTACCAGTCCCGTCCCATTCCCTCTATTGTCCAAGAGGTCGAAACACTCTCTCTTGAAGGCGTCAAAGAAGTCAACCTCATATCTCAAGATACAACCTATTTCGGTAGAGACAAAGGAATGCAGGAGGGATTGACTCTTCTCCTTCGAGAACTCCTAAAAATAAAAAACATTGAATGGATCCGAATCCTTTACGGCTATCCTGAAGAAATCAGCGATTCCATCATAGAGATCATGCAGGAAGATAAAATCTGCTCTTATCTGGATATCCCTTTTCAACACTCTGATCCAAAGATCCTCAAAAAAATGAAAAGAGCCCTGGATGGAAAAAGAGCGTTAACACTCCTGGAGAAATTAAGAAATTCAATCCCCGACATCGTCATCAGGACATCTCTGGTTGTCGGATTTCCAGGGGAAGGCAAAAAAGAGTTCGATCATCTGAAAAGATTTGTGCAAGACGCCCAGTTTGACTATCTAGGTGTCTTCTCTTACTCCAAAGAGGAGGACACATCCTCCTTTTCACTCGGCGATCCGATCAAAGAGAGTGTCAAGAACAGGAGAAGAGACAGAATCATGGAAATTCAGGCAGATATTTCATTCCAGAAGAACGAAAAATACCTCGATCAGCGGGTAGATGCTCTGATTGAAGGCACTCCCAAAGATAATTCAAGCGTACTCATCGGCAGGGGAAGATTTCAAGCCCCTGAAGTGGACAGCGTGATTCTCATTGAAAAGCCTGATGACTGGGCGAATGTGGTCAATAAGATTCAAAAGGTTGAAATCACGGGAAGGGATGTATATGATTTATACGGACAACTTGCTCGATGAAATCATTGTCAAAGGTCATCTCCACATTTTTCGGTCTGGGGTACTTTCCTATCGCTCCCGGAACAATCACAAGTCTAGTGGTCATCCTGGCGTATAAATTCTATCTCTATCAGCTCAACTGGCCACTCTACTTTTTACTCTTCCTCCTTCTCTTTTTCGTCGGTGTCTATACATCCACAAAATTCTCTGCAAGATCCAAAAAGAAAGACCCGCGGAAGATCGTGATTGACGAAGCCTGCGGACAGCTTCTCGTCCTCTTCAGGATGCCTGAAGCCTGGATTCCCGTTCTTGCCAGCTTTGTGCTTTTCCGGGTATTCGATATCGTTAAGCCTTTTCCCATCAAAAAAGTAGAGGAACTCCCCGCAGGCTGGGGAATCATGATGGATGACCTTGTCGCCGCCATATATGCGGGAGTGATAGTCAATCTTTATTTACTCTTAAGATGAAGACAAAAAAAGACAGCAAGATCGAGATCATTGCCATAGGCTCAGAACTCCTGACTCCCTATTCTCAGGACACTAATTCCCTCTATTTGACTGAGCGCCTCAATGACTTGGGGATGGAAGTCTCCTTTAAAACAATCGTCGGAGACGAATGGGATGACCTTGTCCTCTGTGTCAAACAGGCTCTCACTAGGGCAGACATCGTTATCGCCATGGGAGGCCTGGGCCCAACCAAAGACGACCGAACCCGTGAGGCGATTGCCGCTGCTCTCGAAAGAAAACTCATCTTTAAAAAGACCCTTCTCCAGAAGATCGAGAGGAGATTCAAACTCAGGGGAATGTCCATGCCTCCTGTCAACAAGAAACAGGCTTATATCATCGAAGGCGCCGAGATCCTTGAGAATGAGAACGGCACAGCGCCCGGCCTCCTGCTCAACACAGGTTCAGAGATAGTCATTCTTCTTCCCGGGCCGCCTCATGAGCTCAAACCTATGTTTGACGCTTCAGTCTGGCCATCCCTTCAGAAATTCAGGAAAAAATTCACAGTCAGAAGGGCCTTGAAAATAACAGGATTGACTGAATCAAAAATAGAGACTCTTATTTCCGACCTCTATCCGCAAGAGCCAGAGATACGACTCACGACGCTTGCTTATCCGGGTCAAATTGAAATCCACATCACTGTTTTCTCCGACGAGAGCCAGGAGAAAGCCGAGGAGATCATGCAGCCGATGGTCAATAGTCTTCTCAGCAGGCTCAAAGAGAACGTTTTCTCCTCAACCGGGGAAGAGCTCGAGGAAGTGGTGGGGAGGCTACTGCGATTACACAAAAAAACCCTGGCAACGGCCGAGTCCTGCACAGGAGGGTATCTGGGCCATAGACTCACCAATATCTCGGGAAGCTCGGATTATTTTCTTCAGAGTATGGTGGTCTACAGCAATGAAGCCAAAACTCACCATTTAGGAGTTTCCGCAGACTTGATAGAACAACACGGAGCTGTCAGCCCTCAGGTCGCCACAGCCATGGCTGTCGGCATTAGGCAAAAAACTCACTCAAGCCTTGGACTTGCCATTACCGGAATAGCGGGTCCTACAGGTGGAAGCCCGGAAAAGCCAGTCGGACTCGTCTACACAGCTCTGGCATGGGATAATGGGACAGATGTGGTAAAGAATCTTTTTTTAGGGAACAGGGAGACGATAAAATACCAGTCGGCCCAAAAAGCCCTGGACATGGTGAGAAGATACTTCTTGAAAAATCCAAAATATAAAGAGAACTGAGTTGAGAACTTTTATTGCCATTAATCTTGATCAAGAGATAAAAAGAGCTCTTTCACAATTCATTACCGAGCTCAATGCATGCAGCCCGGAGAGGAAAGGCATCAGATGGGTTAGACCGGAAGGCATGCACCTCACACTAAAATTCCTGGGTGAGATCAGCGAAGAAAAAGCTCCTCCGGTAAAAAACGCTTTGAAAGAGATTTCGGAAAAGCACGGGCCCTTTCCTCTGAGGGTGAAAGGAACAGGTTCCTTCCCTCCAAAAAGCAAATCTCCCAGGGTGCTCTGGGTGGCCATTGAAGAAGTGGAAGACCTGAAGAGTCTTCAATCTGACTTGGAACACGCAATGGAGGACCTAGGGTTCCCGAGGGAACGGAGAACCTTCCATCCGCATCTCACCCTGGGGAGAGTTAAAACTTTCTCCGGAATCAAGGAAACTCTTGATTTTCTCGAAAGACACAAGGATAAAAATTTTGGTGAGATGGAAGCTAATAAAATCACTTTTTTCAGGAGCGTTCTCAAGCCCACAGGAGCCGAATATTCCGTTTTATCCGAATTTCAACTCAAATGAAGATACTGTTTGCTGGACTTTCTTATCTCCTCGGCGCTATTCCCTCGGGTTACATTCTCTTTTACCTCAGTGAGAAAAAGGATATCCGCGATTTCGGAAGTCACGCCACTGGAGCGACCAACATTCTCCGCCTCAAAGGCTGGAAATACGCAATCCCTGTCCTTCTATTTGATGCTCTCAAGGGAATTCTCCCCGTTCTTCTAGCTCTAAAACTTTTCGAAGACCTCACATTCGCTCTGGTCTGTGCCTTTTTAGCGGTGGTGGGGCATTGTTTCCCTGTTTACCTCAAGTTCAGAGGAGGGAAAGGCCTGGCAACAGCCTTGGGCGCTTATGCGGCGCTCGCCTTCATGCCATTGCTTCTCAGTCTGGCAGTATTCATACTCATCGTCGGAATCACCCGGTACGTCTCCCTGGGTTCACTCCTGGCAATCATGAGCTATCCTCTATTCAATCTTCTCTATAAAAATGAGATTGAAATTGTCTATCTGGGTATTGTCATCTTCATTCTCATTGCATTCATGCACAGGGGAAATATTGCCCGCTTGATCAAGGGCAAAGAAAGGAAATTAGGAGAGAAAGCAAGATGAAAGTTAGCATCATTGGCGGAGGGACATGGGGAACAGCCTTTGCCCTTCACCTCGGCCGGTTAAAAATCGAAACCCAACTCTGGATCAGAGAAAAAGACGTGTATGAGGAAGTGCTGCAGTACAGGGAAAACCGAACTTTTTTACCTGGATACGTCTTCCCCCCCACAGTTTCTTTCTTCCATGACATCAAAGACGCTCTTTCTTCCGCGAAAACCGTCTTTATCGCCGTACCTTCCAAATTTTGCAGGAATATTTATGAACAGATCGCTCCGCATTTGTCTTCCCAGCACATGGTCGTCAGCTTAACCAAAGGAATAGAAGAAGGCTCCTTAAAAACAATGAGCGGAGTGATGAAGCAGGTCTTTTCTCCTTACTTCATCCCGCGGATCGCTGTCCTTTCTGGACCGAGCTTCGCCAAGGAGGTGGCTGAAAGCCACCCGACCGCAGTGGTTCTGGCATCAAGGGAAACTAAACAAGCCAAAAAAATCCAGCATTCCATCTCCAGCCCTGTCTTTCGTACCTATACATCCGATGATATCATCGGAGTTGAACTCGCGGGAGCCATAAAAAACGTGATCGCCATCGCCGCAGGAATCTCAGATTCCCTTCAATTCGGCAGCAATTCAGTCGCGGCTCTTGTCACACGAGGTATAGCCGAAATGACCCGATTGGGTGTACAATTAGGAGCAATACAGGAAACTTTTGCCGGGTTGGCAGGCATTGGAGACCTCGTGCTCACCTGTACAGGGAAATTGAGCCGGAACCACTACGTCGGCGTGGAGTTAGGAAAAGGAAAATCTCTGGATGAGATAGTCGCCTCGATGAAGATGGTGGCCGAAGGTATCACAACGACTCTCTCTGTCCATCAATTGGCAAAAAAAGAAAAAATCGAAATGCCCATTTGTGAGCAGGTCTTTCAGGTGCTTTACAAGAATAAAAACCCGAGGAAAGCTCTTCAAAACTTAATGTCAAGAAAACTAAAAAGTGAGTATTAACTCGAACAGGAGGAATTAAATGAAGCTTAAAACAGCTCTAATTCTTTTTATATGTTTAAATCTGGTGGTCTGCGCTTCTTCTCAGAAAAAACTCGCAAAGGCAAGGGAAAATGACCCAGAATACCAGTATAATTTGAGCCTGGTCCATTTAAGAAATGGAAACATTGACGAAGCCATTAGAATCCTCAATAAAGCCATCGCCCTGAAACCGAACTACAACCATGCTCTCTGCACGCTCGGACTCGCTCAATCCATGAAAGGCGAATTTAAGGCGTCAATAAACTATCTCAAAAAATGCCTGGACATTGATCCAAGTATGACTGAGGCCCATAACTACCTCGGCGTAGCCTACCAGGAACTGGGATTCCTGGAAGAAGCTGAAAAGGAGTTCAAAATTGCCATCTTAGACACTAATTATAAATCGAGAGAACTCCCCTACTACAACCTGGCCAGAATCTACTTGACGAGAGACAATCTTCAAGAAGCCCTTGATCACATCGACAGAGCCCTTCTGTTTAATGCAAATTTCCGCTTGGCACATAACCTCAGAGGAATGATACTCGAAAGACAGCTAAAATACTCGGAAGCCATTGAAAGCTACCAGAATGCGCTCAGAAACCTACAGGCCGACGCGACTATGGGCTCTGCTGAACTTGCCGTGGAATACTGGGTAACGATTAACTTCAATCTTGGCGTCGCTTATTTCAAGAACAACGAACTCGAGAAAGCCAAGAGCATTTTCATAAGCATCTATCCAAAAGTCACAGAAACTGAGATGAAAAAGCAAATCGAGCAGTATTTAAAAGTCATAAAATAATCGGGGTCAAATAAAAGGGGTCAGGGCTCGACATTAGACATTTGTTAGAAAGGTAATTCTGATACTCATTTAAAAAAATGTCTAATGTCGAGCCCTGACCCCAATTACAATTACGTTCCTTCGAGCCAGCCAGAGAGATACTTCCTCTGTTCAGCGGTTAACCTGTCAATCTTCACACCTAGCGTTTTTAGCTTCATCCGGGCAACCTCTTTATCTATTTTCTCGGGTACTGGATAGACTTTATTCTTCAAATCTTTGCCTTTCCTGAAAAGATGGGCCACACAGAGAGCCTGATTGGCAAAGCTCATATCCATGACCGTGGCCGGATGCCCCTCAGCTGCGGCCAGGTTGACCAATCGACCTTCCGCCAGAAGATAGATCCTCCTTCCGTTGCTGAGCGTGTATTCCTGGACAAAATCCTTCATCTGTCTCTTCTTCTGAGCCAGCTCTTCCAGGGCGGGTATTTCAATCTCGACGTTAAAGTGACCGGAATTGGCGACGATTGCCCCATCCTTCATCTGCAAGAAAAGTTCCCGGGTGATAACATTCTTGTCTCCTGTGGCCGTAACAAAGACATCACCCTCTTTGGCCGCCTTTTTCAAAGGCATGACCTGAAAACCATCCATGACTGCTTCAAGGGCCCTGAGAGGATCCACTTCGCAGATAATAACCTTGGCGCCGGCTCCGGCTGCGCGCATTGCAATCCCCCGGCCACACCATCCATAACCGGCCACGACAAAATTCAAACCGGCGAAAAGGATGTTCGTTGCTCGAAGAATCCCATCTACAGTACTCTGTCCTGTCCCGTAGCGGTTGTCAAAAAGATGTTTGGTGTTCGCATCATTGACAGCGATGATCGGATAGCAGAGGACTTTATTTTTGGCCATGCTCTTCAGGCGAATCACGCCTGTGGTTGTCTCCTCTGTTCCACCGGTGACTTCTTCGATGAGATCTCTTCTCTCGGAATGCAGGGTGGAAACAAGGTCAGCCCCATCGTCCATTGTGATCTGAGGATGCAAGTCGAGAGCCTGATTGATATGGCGATAATACGTTTTTTTATCCTCTCCGTTTATGGCGAAAACGGAAATACCGTAATGTTTGACAAGAGATGCCGCCACTTCATCCTGCGTACTGAGTGGATTGGATGCAGTCAAGGCAAGCTCTGCTCCACCGGATTTCAAGACTCGCATCAGGTTACCCGTTTCACTGGTGACGTGCAAGCAGGCAGCAATCCGGCTTCCCTTGAGAGGCTTCTTCTTGGAAAATTCTTCTCCTATCGAATTCAGGACAGGCATGTACCTTTCTGCCCATTCCATCTTGAGTTTTCCCTTATCTGCTAGTTTCAAATCCTTGACATCATAATCCATCTTCTCTTCCTTTTTAATTCTTCACTTATTAGATTCCAGCGTCTTTTCTCAAGGCTTCCACTTTATCCAACTTTTCCCAGGTGAATTCCTTTTCTGTGCGGCCAAAATGTCCGTAACAGGCCGTCTTCTTATAGATAGGCCGGAGCAGATCTAAAGCCTCAATCATTCCCTTAGGAGAGAGGTTAAAATGGGTATGGATCATTTCCTTGATTTTATCCTCAGAGATTTTTGCGACCCCAAAAGAATCAACCATTATCGAGACTGGATGAGGAACACCGATGGCATAGGCAATCTGGACTTCCAACTTATCGGCTACACCAGCGGCCACCAAATTTTTCGCCACGTAGCGAGCCATGTATGAGCCTGAGCGGTCCACTTTGGTCGGATCTTTACCTGAAAAGCAGCCGCCTCCGTGGCTCCCCACACCACCATAGGTATCCACGATGATCTTACGGCCGGTGATTCCTGTATCCGCCAAAGGCCCTCCCTGCTCAAAACGGCCTGTCTCATTTATATAAAAATCCGTGTTTTTATCGATCATCTCCGCAGGAATGACTTGACTGATGACTTCGTGCTTGATTCCCTCCTTCAGGTCATCCATGCGGACCTGCGAATCGTGCTGCGCGGCGATCACGACAGTATCCACTCTGACGGGCTTTTGCCCTTCGTATTCCACTGTTACCTGTGACTTGCCATCAGGCCTGAGATAACTGAGAATATTTTCCTTTCGCACCTGGGAAAGCCTCCTCACAAGCTTATGCGCCAGCATTATAGGCAAGGGCATAAGTTCCTCTGTCTCACGACAGGCATAGCCAAACATTAATCCTTGGTCTCCGGCTCCCTGTTCATGGCCTGCTTTCTCATCCACTCCCCTGGCAATATCTTGAGACTGCTCGTGGATGGAAGATAGGACAGAGCAGGTCTCGTAATCAAAGCCGTAATGGGCGCTTGTGTATCCGATTTTCTTGACCATTTCCCGGACAACCTTCTGGAATTCACAGTAGCCATCACTCGTAATCTCTCCAGCGATGAGAACCAGTCCCGTGGTGACTAAAGTTTCGCACGCCACACGGCTTTTGGGATCCTGAGAGATGAGGTCATCGAGTACGGCATCTGAGATTTGGTCGCAAATCTTATCCGGATGGCCCTCTGTAACAGATTCAGATGTAAATAGATGTCTTCCGTCTTTACTCATGTATCACCTCATTTTACCCGACAGACAAGTGAGTCGCGTAGCAAAAAAAAATAACATAAAAGACACCTATTTTCAATTGAAATAAAAAAAGTGTCAGGAGAAAAAGGTCTTCCCTTCCCACTTCAAATTTGAATTTAAGACATTATTTATGATATTAATTTTAGTTGATTGTGCCCATTTGTCCCATGAATGAAGTCCTAAATTTCAAAACGAAGCTTCTCATCCTCTGTTTAATCCTGTCTTTTCTTGGAGGTAGCGTACACATAACTGCCCAGGAGAAAAAAGACTTTCCGTTTCCTGTCACCCAATACAAATTCAAAAATGGCCTGCATGTCATCCTTTCTGAAGACTATTCGTTGCCCCTTGTTTCTGTTGTTATGGCCTACAGAGTCGGATCCATCAACGAAGAGCCGGGAAAGACAGGACTCGCTTATCTGATGGAAAATTTGATGTTCCTGGGATCAGAAAACGTCGAGCGAATGCAGCACATCAGCATCATTCACAAAGTCGGAGGGGAGTTCAACGCCGCGACCACAGGAGACAAAACGATTTTTTATCAAAGAGTCCCCTCCAATCAGTTGACTCAAGTCCTCTGGCTTGAATCTGACAGGATGAAATCCCTGCAGATCGATGACTCTAATGTGGAGCAGGCCAAACTGGATATTCTCGAGGAAATCAGCTTGAGAAAGGCAAGGGATCCTTATCTGGAAAGTTCCTGGCGCTTTGACCGGCTTCTCTACGGAAATTTTGCCTTCGGTCATCCAGTCATAGGAAGCGAAGATGACTTGAGAAACCTGACAGTCCAGGATGTGAAAGATTTCTATGACAGGTTTTATATACCTAATAATGCGGTTCTATCGATTGTTGGAAATTTTGACCGGAAAAAAGCATTAGCAGACATCAAAAAATATTTTGAAACGATCCCGCCGGGAGAGCCCATCCCTCCGGTCCCCTTGCCAAAGTCGCCAGAGAAAAAATCGATCGTCGAATCAATGCAAGCCCCTCTTGCTCAATCCCCAGGTTTTCATCTGGGATACAGATTACCATCTCCCGCTTCCGAAGACTTCTATGTGCTATCCATCATCGAATACATTCTTCTGCGGGGGATGTCTTCCCGACTTCACAAAAGGGTGTTTAAAAGAGAAAAGCTTGTCCTGGAACTGAACGGCGGAATCGAAAGGAGGCAAGACCAGACACGGTTCAAAATATTCGTGGTGAATAACAACCAATACATGGTGCAAAGATGTAAAAAAGCAATATTTTCGGAACTGCACAAGCTAAAGACAAATTTCATCTCTGAAGAAGAATTAAATAAAGTGAAAAATATGTTTCGCAAAGATTATATCAATCAATACACCACATCTTTGCCCAAAGCTCTTTTTCTTGCAGAGTCATTCCTCTCTAGAAATATTCTCCTGAATCCCGCTGAGGAACTTGAAAAATACATGGCTATCACGCCGAAAGACATAATCGGGGTCACATACAGATACTTCGGTGTAGAAAGTGTCATCCTCGATGTAAAAACAAAATGAAAGTGAAAAACCGCCAGGCAATCATCCTCATTTTTTTTCTACTGTCCCAGATAATCCTGAATTCACCTCTTCCCTCTCAAGAAAGATTCCGCAGGACTCCCCCAATTCCAGAACCCTTTCCAACTCTTCAGCTCCCAGAAATCCAACAGGCATCTCTCTACAACGGTCTCACTCTATGGGTGGTCCCGAAGAACGATCTTCCCATTATCAGTCTCAAGATCATTGTCTTCGCAGGAGAAAGCTTTTCCCCTGAGAACCTTCCTGGCCTGGCCACTCTGACGGCCCACTCAATCAGCCGGGGCGTTTCGGACTTTTCTTCTTCAGAAATCGAAGAAAAGATAGAATTCATCGGGGGAGACCTTTCAGCTGAAATCCATCCCGACTATGCACTATTCTCTTTTACTTTTCTGGAAGAGTATTTCGACGAGGCATTAAACCTTCTGAGCAGAATGTTGATTGAACCTACTTTCATTCGGCGGGAAATCGACAGTTTGAGAACTGCTGTTTATTACAATTTACTGGAGAAGAATAGTGATCCTGATTTTTTTACTAAGAGACTCCTGCTTCAGGCTCTCTTCACCAACCATGCTTACAAGAAAAGCACTTTTAACGAAGACGGACTAAGGAATATTACCCAAAAGGACATCGTATCCTTTTTCGACAACCATTATCGACCGAATAATACTCACATCGTCTTTGCTGGCAATCTCAACTTCAATACAATCTTTAGAGAGACCAGGCGTTTTTTTAATAGATGGCAGAGAGGGGAATCGAATCACTCGGCTCTTCCCTCCCCTGAGCCGCAAGAGGAGATGAAAGTCTGCTTCATCGAGACTCCAGGAGCCAAAGACGCCACTATTTATATGGGGAACATTGTCATGCCTGCAACCGATCCCGACATATTTCCTCTTATAGTCATGAATCAAGTGCTCGGCGGGACACCAAACAGCCGCCTTTTCATGAACCTCAGGGAATCCAAACAATATGCGTACAATGCGTTCAGCGAAATCGAATTTTTCAAAAGCTGCAGTGTTTTTTCCATCCATGCACGTGTCAGGCCGGAAGTCGTTGAATCATCAATCATGGAAATTTTCAATGATATCAACCTCATCACAGACAAGAAAATTCCGAGTTTCGACATCGAGCAATCTAAATCCTATTTAATCGGAAATTTCCCACTGCAAATCGAAACGTACGATGACTTAGTCTCAAAAGTGGCCGAACACAAAACCCTTAATCTAGAAGATGAGCACTGGAATAATTATTATGAAAACATCATGCTCATCAACTCAGAAAAAGTCTTCGAATTAGCCAAAAAACTACCGCTGAAGACTCCGGTCATCGTCGTCGCAGGAGACGGGGATATCGTCCTGAATCAGTTCAGAGAATTCATAAAAGAGGTGGATATTTACAATAAAAAGGGAATTTACTTAGGAACTTATAAGTTTGATTAAGGAGATAAAAAATGAAACTTGTGGAGTGCGTGCCCAATTTTAGTGAGGGAAGAGATAGAGAGAAAATAAACACCATCACCAAAGAGATTGAATCTACGCCTCAAGTCACACTTCTCGATGTGGATCCAGGCGAATCAACTAACCGGACTGTCGTCACCTTTATCGGAACCCCTGAAGGAGTCAAGGAGGCTGCTTTTAAAGCGATTAAAAAAGCCTCCGAAGTCCTGGATATGAGCCAGCATACAGGGGCTCACAGCCGGATTGGTGCCACTGACGTCTGCCCCTTCGTTCCCGTGTCCGGTGTGACTATGGAAGACTGTGTCCAGCTTGCTCATGAAGTCGGAGAAAGAGTGGCTAGGGAGCTCAACATCCCTGTTTACCTGTATGAAGAAGCTGCTCAGAAACCTGATAGACGAAACCTGGCGACGATCAGGATAGGAGAATACGAGGGACTCCCTGAAAAATTCAAGGACCCTGAATGGGCTCCTGATTACGGTAAGCCGGTTTTTAACCCGAAAACAGGGGCCACGGTGATCGGGGCAAGAGAATTTCTGATTGCCTACAACATCAACCTCAACACCAGGGATCGGAAACTCGCCCATGAGATCGCGCTCAACATAAGAGAGAGAGGACGAGCCAAAAGGGATAAAGAGGGAAAAATCATAAGGGATGAAAACGGAAAGGCCATCAAGGTTCCCGGCAAGTTCAAGGAGGTTAAGGCTGTCGGATGGTATATCGAGGATTATGGAATCGCTCAAATTTCCATAAACTTCACCAATTATAAAATCTCACCCCCCCACGTTGTTTTCGATGAAGTCCGGAAAGAAGCGGAAAAGCTCGGACTGAGAGCAACGGGTTGTGAATTGGTGGGACTCATCCCCAAGGAAGCCATGCTCATGGCCGGAAGGCATTACCTGGAAAAACAGGGAAAAAGCACTGGCGTTCCGGAGGAAGAACTGATAAGAACAGCTATCCTCTCCCTGGGCCTCAACGATGTCTCCCCATTCGAATCCAAGAAAAAAATCATCGAATACCAATTCAAGGAAGTCGAAAACTCGCTGCTCGACCTCAACCTGAGGGAATTCGCCAACGAGCTCTCCACGGATTCCCCGGCTCCCGGAGGAGGAAGCACAGCTGCCTTGAGTGGTGCCCTATCCGCCGCACTCTCTTCAATGGTCTCCAACCTCACGGTAGGAAAAAAGGAATACGAAGATGTTCAGAAGGATGTGAAAAAATTCGCTGTGAGTGCTCAAGGTTTAAAAGATGAATTCCTCAGAGCTGTAGACCTGGATACCATAGCCTTCAACAAGGTCATGGATGCACTCAGGCTGCCCAAGAAAACGGATGAGCAGAAAGAAGAAAAAGCCCGGGCCATAGAAAAAGCATCCCAGGAAGCAACATTAGTGCCTCTGGGCGTTCTCGAGAAAAGCATCGAAGCTTTGAAGTTGGCCAAAGAGGTTGCTCTCAAAGGCAATAAGAATTCGTTGAGCGATGCCGGAGTGGCAGGACTCATGGCACAAGCCGCCGCAGAAGGCGCCTATTACAATGTCAAGATCAACCTGCCCGGTCTCGAGGATGCGGATTTCAAATCAAAGACAAAAAAACAAGCCACCACACTCGTGAAAAAAGCCCGGATGCTCGGGGATGAATTGAGAGAGATGGTCGAAAAAGAATTAAAATAAATGGCTCTAAAGCGAGATGAGAGATATCATTTCCGGAACATACCGGCAATCTCAACTTTATCACTGTCATCAAGATTAAAGAAGTGAAATCTCTCCATAAAAGGTAAAAATTTATCCAACTCAGAGTACAGTATTCACCTCTTGGCCGGATAGATACGAGAATGCATTCTTATTTTTTTCTTTTAAAAAAGGACCGCCTTTTTATCTCTATGAGATTGCCACACTNNCTGTGTCGGCAACGACATAGACGTGAGACTGGTGCGTTTCGCCTGAATGAATAGACACATGAGGCCAACATGCTTTGCCCGAAATAAAATAGAATCTTCTCACATTGGAAACAAGGCTAGACTTTGAATAATTATTTAATCACAGGGCCGCCACGCTGTGGGAAAACCACACTGGTCCTGAAAGTCATACAAAATCGGCTGCTTTCGGGCAAATTCGGTGGATTCATAACTGAGGAAGTGAGAAAAAAAGGAGAGAGAATCGGATTCAAGATCATCTCTCTGCCGGACAAAAAAGAGGGATTTCTGGCAAAGAAAAGTTTTTCTTCTCCCTACCGTGTGGGGAAATACGGGGTGAATCTTAAAGATTTGGAAGATATCGGATGTTCGGCCATCGAAGACGCCCTGGATTCAAACAAAACTGTCGTTGTGGATGAGATAGGCAAGATGGAGCTTTTTTCAGAAAGATTTAAGAATTCTCTGCTCAAAGCACTGGACTCGCCTCAAAAAGTTCTGGCCTCGATCATGGAACGGAGAAACGAATTTGCAGAAAGAGTCAAGAGCCGAACAGATGTGACCCTGGTCTGTCTCAATAGAGATAATTTTGAATCCGTCCTCGAAAAAGTTTCGGAATGGATCACAAGGCCGTAAATATTGAGAAAATAGAGGGAGGAAAAAATGAAAGCCCTACTGGTTATCGATATGCTCAAAGACTTCATCA
>JABAOC010006996.1_pt2 | contig 22264 bp, 16 predicted proteins | sample 7062161 | NCBI WGS metagenome assembly JABAOC01 (sample SAMN14538625, study PRJNA623070) | marine sediment metagenome | biome: marine biome [ENVO:00000428]; feature: marine pelagic biome [ENVO:01000023]; material: deep marine sediment [ENVO:00002113] | place: India: Gulf of Khambhat ... | reverse complement strand
CTTCGGGTAACAATTCGGCGTGGAATTCATCAATGCCGAGTTCACTGGCGATGGCTTCGGCGGTCTGGTAGTTATCGCCAGTAAGCATAATCGTTTTCTGGATACCTGCCTGGTGCAGATCCCGAATGGCTTGAACCGCATCCTGGCGAATGGCATCTGCCACAGCAATAATCCCGAGAATCTGCTTCTCCTGTCCCAGGATAATGGCAGAGTGGCTTTTGCGCTCGATTTTTTCCAGGTGCTGGTGAATCTCCTCCTCGCACCAGCCGTTTTCTTCAAATAGCCGATGATTGCCGATCAGATAGGTTTTGCCATTGATGGAAGATCGAACGCCTTTGCCCGTGATCGACTCAAACACTTCTGGCGGCTGGAGTGAAATATTTTTCAATTGGGCGTAATCCACAATCGCTTGTGCCAGCGGATGTTCGGAACGGGATTCAATGGATGCTGCAATTGCTAAAATTTCATCTTCGCTGGAACCGTTGAGCGGAATGATCTGTTGTACGCTCGGTTTTCCTTCTGTTAAGGTGCCAGTCTTATCAAATGCTAATGCTTTTAAATGGCTGAAGTTTTCTAAATAGGCTCCACCTTTGATTAAAATTCCTGATCGAGCGGCATTGGTCAGCCCACTGACAATGGTCACGGGTGTGGAGATGACCAGCGCACACGGGCAGGAGATGACCAGCAACACCAATGCCCGATAAAACCATTCGTTGAACGAGGCATTGAAAATCAGCGGCGGGATGATCGCCAGTAACACGGCAAAAGAGACCACCGCGGGGGTATAATATCTGGCAAATCGCTCCACAAAGCTCTGGGTCGGCGCTTTTTTCGCCTGGGCTTCCTCGATCAGGTGAATGATTCTAGAGAGGGTTGAATCTTCAAATTTTTTGGTGACTTGGACTTCAAGGGTTCCTTTTTCGTTAATCGTGCCAGCAAATACCTCATCGTCAAGCGATTTCATTACGGGCATGCTCTCGCCTGTGATGGGGGACTGGTTCACAAAAGAGCTGCCAGCACAAACAACGCCGTCCATCGGAATGCGCTCCCCCGGCTTAATGATGATGATATCGCCAATATTGATTTCTTCAACTGGAATTAATTTTTCTCCTGATGTATCTTTTAGCAGGGCGACACCGGGGGCAAATTCCATCAGCAATTGAATCGATTTTCTGGCTCGATCGAGTGAAAAGGATTCTAACAACTGCGCCAGTGCAAACAGGAAGATCACCATGGCTGCCTCGGACCATTCGCCGATGATGATGGCACCAATAACGGCGATGGACATCAAAAAATTCATGCCGAGTGTCAAATTGATCGCTTCTTTCCAGCCTTTTCTGGCGATATGAAAACCGCCTGAAATGACAGCGATGAGCAGCAGGGGAATGGTTATGGCATCGGGAAATTGGAGATAGCGAAGAATTCCCCCCATGATCGCGAACTCACCTGAAATAACGGTGAGGATTAACATTTCATGTTTCTGCCAGAAGGATTGCTCAGATTTTTTCCGAAGATGTTCAGCCAATTCCGATTTGAAGCCAAGTTGCTTCAAAGCCTGCTGGATTTCGCCGATGGAACAGGTATGCTCCACCATCAATTTGTTCGCCACCAAATTAAACTGGATGTTCTGAACGCCATCCATTCTGCGCAATCGCTCTTCAATAGGGCGGGATTCGTCGGGGCAGTCCATGCCTTCCACGATCAACGTTGTTTTCCTGACGTTAGCAGTCTCTTTTACCGAATAGCCGATATTTTTAATTTCTTTTTTAATATGGTCTAAATTAATTTCTGTATCTTGAAATTCAACGCTTAATCTCGCTTTGATAAAATCAACCTTTGCCAGTTTCACCCCAGGCAGTTTACTGACATGTTTCTCGACTTTCGCCGCACAATCAGCGCAGTCCATGTCTTCTATTCTTAATTGACAGGTTTTATATTCAGACATTGATGCTCCTGTTTTATTTTATAATCTATTGAGTTGAAATTCCAAATCTCAAAAACTAAGCAACAAATTCTAAATTTCAAACGAGATAATCACGTTGATGATGGGTTGTTTGAATTTAGAGATTTGAATAATTGTAATTTATTTGGAATTTACAAAATTTTAGCTAATTACCTAACCAACCAATTACCAATCAAAACTCTCCAACATGCCTGCTGGCTTCTTTGATCAAATTCTCCACATGATCATCATCCAGCCGATAATAAACCATTTTACCTTCTTTTCGATAACTCACCAACCTCATGCTCCGCAATAGCCGAAGCTGATGCGAGATGGCAGAAACAGAAATATTGATCAAAGCTGCCAGGTCACAGACACACATTTCTTCGTTAGCAAGCGCTAATACAATTTTCAGCCTTGTTGGATCACTGAGCACTTTGAATGTCTCAGATAATTCTTGGATATCCTGACTTTCGGGCAATAAATTTCTCACTAGATTGACTTTTTCATAATCAATGACTTCTGTTTTGCAGACTTCAATTTTTGCTTTTTGCATATTTAACTCCAACATTTGAGCAATTGTTCAAATGAAATATAAAAATTTATACTTAAAAGTCAAGAAAAATTTTTGAGAGAACATCGGTTTTTATTTTAGGTTTGCATTTCGATTTAAGATTAGTTATATTAAAAATAAATAAAACATACTTCCAAAAGTATCTTGTTTTTAGGAGTGGTTAGGAATGACAACAAAAGTTTATGTGAGAGAAAATGGGGAGGCAGTTATTCCTGCGCAAGTATTGAAAGCATGGGGGATAGCGCCCGGACAGAGATAGAAATTGATATTCGTGTGCCTTCGGATGGTGAAAAATTTAAATATCCATTGGAAGTTCCTCCTGATAAAACAGTTCAGGACTTTGTGAATGAGTATGAAGAAAAATATGGGATGACTTCTGATGAATTTTATGATAAATGGCAGCGAGGAGAAATAGATGATACCCCTGAAATTAATGAGTGGGCAGGCTATTATAGATTAAAACTGGCACTTGAAGAAGAAGGAGAGGATCCATCAAAAGCAACATTCAAGCGATATATTCCAGAGGGATTCGAGTCAAATGCTTAAAGTTTATAAATGTTAATCGAAGAAATTATCAAAGATCTATTGACTTGAAAAATATTTTAAATGGTTACTAATCCACCAGCTCAATCCGTTTTTGAACTTCTATATCGGACCAATTTTTACATCCTGAAATGAAATTTTTCACAATCGAATAAACATCTGATTGTTTAATCCGTCCTAATCTCAGCGCATGTCTCAATGGAATAAAATAATCCTCAGGCTTGACTCAATATCGCTCATCACATTGTGGATGGGGTAAAGGATGGGCGATTAAGACTGTCATGGCGAGAAATAAATACTCAAAAGAAGATATTTTTCTTGCATTACCAATTATTAACTCGTATATTAGTAATATCTATAAATGATAAATAAGGGTAAAATCATGTTTGATGAATCTGATTACGATAATTTTGAAAATGATGATCATGATGAAGAATGGGATGAGGAGCAGTGGGAAAAATTTTTTCAAGAGGAAGATAATCAAAAGCGACGGTTACAGGAATTATTAGATAAATATGGATATACAGAGGAAGGTTTGCGCAGGGCTTTTGAGGAATTAGGGTATTATATTCCGGAAGATGAAGATGAAACCAATTATATTGATGCGCCAGATGAAGTTGACGAGAATATCGATGAAATCCTGGAACGCGAGTCTGACAACTGGGAACCTGATATTTCAGATCTAAATCATCTTCAAAATGCTCACTCCTTATTTCGGAAATGCTATTATTTAGTGTTGAAAATCATAAAATCATTAAGATACATCAGAGTGAGACACCGCGATCACCCGATCATCGTTTTTCAGACTGGATTATTCGAATGTATGAACAAATTAATTCGAGCTGGGTATGATGACATTGATTCCAAGCTGGAGGCTGAGCGAGGCTTAATACTTGCCGCTCTGAAACGCGCTCGAAAGGCATTATTCTTGTCGTTATTAACCATTCCAAGATTGGATGCATTGAAGATTTTCAGTCAAACCACACTGACTTTATATCGAAATGAAATTACTGAATTACTTAAACAAATTAATAAGGAAATCATGCTAAACAAAATGGGAAAATAGGTAAATCTCAAACCACAATAATCAAACAAGAGACGAAATTTTTCTGAATTCGAATTTTATATTGTCCGGATCTGTGCTAAATGTCGCATTTGAGTTTCAGAATAAAGAACAATTAATATAGTTCTAGTCTAAATACCTTCATTAAAATATCTACCAACTATTGAGATGCCATTAAAATTTACCCTGTCTTTCGAATAACAAGCATAATATTCTCATCATACCATTTTATGTTATTTAAGTCATTGTAATTTTTATCTAGATTGTGGCGAAATTGTAAAAGTGCTTCTTTGAATTCTTTTTTATCGTAAAAACAAAAAGTAGAATAATGCTGTTTTTTGGCTTGCGTTTTAAGCCATTTTAAACTTGCTTGTCTTTCATATCGAAATGTTTTAATTGAATCGAGCTGCAACAGTCTGGTTTTCTTAATGCTTTTTTTTAAATGATCTAATTCATACAGTCTAGTTTCTTTTTCGTAGAATTTTGGAAAAAACCTTCCCCAGATGTTTCGTTTGTTTTGACTTCGCAGTCGCGTGTAGGCAAATAAAAATCCATTTTTCTTTAAAATACGTGATGCTTCATCAAAGAAGTTTGACAAGTTAAAATGATGCAGGGCATTAAATGAGAAAATGCAATTGAGAGAATCACTAGCTATGGGTAAACTTTCAGAAAAGGCATTTACTAGACACCATCTCCTTTTTTGTTCTGAATTAAGTTGCTTGGCAATCTCTTTTAACATATTTTTGTTATTGTCGATACATATCAAATAAAGCCTACTGTCCAAATATTCACACAATTTCAAATCGTATCTCCCAGTTCCACATCCAATATCAGCCGCATTGATCTTTGCTTTGTTTTTCAGCCTATTTTTGAGAAACAAAATCGGTTCGATGTCCGTCGTCCTTAAATGCGCATATTGACCTGCAATCCTTGAAAAATGATGCTGAATTCTTTTCATGATTACAGTCCTCTATAACTTTTATTAGAGTTATTGGTTTTGGCTTTATATAAATAAATAAGGACACTGCGCCAAAATTTACACAGTTGTTTTCAAAGATCGATTGAACAATGCTCTGGTAGGAATAACGACAAAAATTAGGCGATTTTATGAAATCGTTTTGTCAAAGAACGCTTTCTATCATTCCGGAAATTTGATTTTGTAAATAGATCCATCACAGGAACTGACAAAGACAAAATTTTTCCAACCAACAGGAAAAGAGAAAATATAACCATCACTTAGCTTGGAGGACCATACCAATTTACTCGTATCCTTTGTTTGAAACTTTGAAAACCATTTTATCGTCTCCCGAGCTATCCGAATAGAAATCCGATAAAGCCAGAACCGACCAATATAGAAACAAAATTAATTTCAAATTATAAATGCCCTCGCTTAGATGCTCGATATTTAAACTTTTGGTGGAATCTTAGCGATAGTTCCAAAACCACATATTATAATCATCAATAAGCTGATAATTTTTTTCTCTCCGTTTAACTTCAATCTCAGCTAAAGGAATAACAATCTTGTGTCTTCCTTTTTTTGCTTCACAAAACAATCCATAAAACTCAGGATCTGGGGACTCATCCACATCCAAGATCTTTGTGACTATAATGTCATAATAAGTATCTTCGAGTGGACCTGTTTCTTGAGAATACTCTGCTTTAAATGGAAGAGTCAGATTTTTGTTTAGATGGTGATAACAAAGTTCTAATGTCTTTTCTGTAACATCGGGTAGATCTTCATCATCTTCAATATTGAATATTCTGGCAACTCTTTTTTCATCTTCCTCAACTGACATAATGTACCCCAAATTATTTTTTAAGAGAATTTAATAAGATTTATAACAATTATTATTTAACCATATTAAATTATAAAAATTTTATAATACAAATGCAAGATATTTATCGAGGAAGTTAATTAGACGTAAGATAGCAAATGAAACATTTGTCAGTTAAGATGTTTTGACATGATGCAGCTATGCTTTTACGCAAACAGGAAAAACTGATTGTATTTTCATTAAATTCACTAAAAAACTTAAGAGTAATATTTATTTTCTATGGTAAGGTATACTTATGCAAAATCGAATAATTTTTGGGTGAAAATATCTTATAGGATTGCTAATTTTTTTCTGAAAAGAAGTTGTGGAGAATTCACGAGCATGAGAAACAAATCGAAATTAAAGATTGTTTTTATGGGAGGAAATCTACTTGGTTGCACATGTCTACGATATTTAGTGCGCGCAAAAAATATTAAAGTTCTAATGGTTGTTGGATGTTATCAGGATAATGGGTCTGTTATAGAACCACGAGTCTGGAACGCTTCATTAGCAAGATTAGCGCTGAATAAAAACCTACCTTTTATTCAACCGAAGTCACCAAGAAATTTGCAATTTATCAATGATATTCAAAACCTAGATCGACCAGATTTGATAATCACTGTTGAATATGACAAAATTCTTGATCCCAAAATACTAGCGATTCCCAGAATGGGAACGATCAATATCCACTTTTCTCCCTTACCGCGACACCAAGGCTATTTTCCTGTCGTTTGGTCGATCATGGAAGACAAGAAAGCAGGAGTGACCATGCATTGGGTTAACGGACAGGTGAATGCAGGTGATATTATTGCGACGCAAACGATTCCCATCGGAACTGAGGATACATCTTATACTCTCTACTTAAAGTTATCTAAAACAGGGATGGAACTGTTTAAAAATTATTTTCCCAAAGTGATAAAAGGTTCGGCACCTAAAATTCCACAGCAGGTGGAACGTTCGACCTACCATGCCGCAGGATACCCTGAACAAAGAATTATCGATTGGAATAAATCTGGTGCAATGATTGATCGGTTTGTCCGTGCACTCACCTTCCCTGGATTTGAATCAGCAAGAACTTTCTATAATGATATGGAGATCAGTGTACTACATCCGGTGGAAATTGTTTCCATATCCGAAATCGAACATTGCCATCAACCAGGCACAATACTTAATATCATTTCTAATGGAATTATTGTAAAAACTGGGGATGCTGCGGTATTGATTAAGAAAATTAAAATTAATCAGTCCATGCCCATAGATGCTTATAAATTAGGTAGGCTATTCAACCTGAAAATTGGCGACCATTTCAGGAGTTTTGAAAAATTGAATATCGAAAGCCCGCTTAACCTGATTGTTCCCTAGGGAGCGCGGAAAAATAAAGTATCATTTCACAATCTATTAACTATTTATTTTTTATAATATCTTAAAGAGATAAACTTCCAATTTAATTCTTCTCATCCTCTTAATGCAAAGATTTATTGATTTTATTTCCGCAAATCAGAATTTATGTGGGTAACTATTAGGTACTAGTAACAATTCTGAAATTCTGATGATACGCGAACGGAACGGTATAAAAGAATTAACGGAATCGGAGACGAAAGAATTTCAGAAAGGAATAAAGATTTAGGGGGACATACGATGAGCAACAGTGACATAGGGCGTCGTGTGATTATTATCGAATTAGATGGCGCTACGTTTAATATTATAGAACCTTTAGTCAATAGAAATGAGCTACCGTTCTTCAAAAAACTTATGCACCAGGGAAGTTATGGAGTTTTGGAGTCGAATCTACCATTAAATAGCGCTGCCAATTGGACTTCACTATTTTCTGGAAAAAATCCTGGTAAACATAATATTTATGATTTTCTAACCTATGATAATGCTTCATACCAGCCGACACTCATAACCAATAGATCTTTAAAGTCAAATTTACTCTGGAACATTGCGACTCAAAATCATCTTCGAACAATATTATTGAACATTCCAGTTACTTCTAAGCCTGAACCGTTAAATGGGATTATGGTGAGTGGAATGTTGACACCATCTGACCAGAGATACACCCATCCTGAAGCGATGGCTTTTGAACTTCAACAACATAATTATATTGTAGATAGCGCTTATGCTCGAAATTTCGATGCTGAAAAGTATTTTGATCAGATTATGAGAACCCTGCTTAAACAAGAAAAAGCTTTTCAAAAGCTGATTGAAAACCACCCCTGGGATCTGGCGATTGTAACCTTAAATGCGCTGGGAAAGGCTCAACACGATTTTTGGTATAAGCAGGATAAATTGGAAGCGTTATACATTCAATTGGACTCCTTTCTAAATAATATTTATGAATCCGTTGATGAAGACACCTATTTTATTGTCGTTTCTCATCATGGATTTAAATCTGTGCATAAAAAGTTCTTTGTAAATGAATGGCTATGGGAACTAGGATTATTACACAAAAAGATAACAATCCATCAGAACCGATTGACGGATGTTTATGACATTATTTTTAATCATACCTCAAATAACTCTCATTTTATTACAAACTTTTTAGCCAAAACGGGCATTACTAAAGACAATATCCGGTCTGTTATTCCGGGTTTTATTGCTGAAGCTCTTAAACGGTTTACACCCTGGAATATTAAAAAATATTTTCCCAAAGAATATCTTGAAATCGAATGGGCCAAAACCCAGGCTTATTTTGTCTCAACAAATATGCAAGGAATAAACATTAATCTCAAAGGTCGAGAACCACAAGGCATTGTCGAGCCAGGGACGGAATATGAACAACTGAGAGATCGAATTATTGCTGATTTATATCGTCTCAAAGATCCTTACACTTTAGATAATGTGATTGACGAAATTTATCGAAAAGAAGATCTTTTCCAGGGTGATTATATGGATTCAGCTCCTGACATTATTTTTGTTCCACATCAGTACGATTATTTCCTCGATTCAGACAAACGAACCTGTCAATTATTTATCGGCTCTGCAGACGACCTCTATCCTGTTTATTCTTATCATGATCCAAAGGGCATCTTTTTTATCAGCGGACCAAACATCAAACAAAAGGAAAGAATTTATAAAATTGATATTTGCGATGTGACCCCGACAGTTCTTCATTTGTTAAAAGTTCCCCTTTTGGAAGATTTTGATGGTCATATAATATATCGAATTTTTCAAGAACAAAGGGAGTACCAATACATTCTTCGCCCAAATTTAATTCCTTATGAAGAAAATTTGCCTTTGATCTCTGATGAAAATTTCAATAGGAAATTGGCAATGAACTCAGCTTCTATATAAGAAGATGTTCATACTACTTTTCAACCTTTGATTATAAAAATTGATCTTGAATAATAGAGACAACCTGATCTGAAGTTTCGGATCAGGTTTTTTTATTGCTTTTTGTTAAAGAAATTATTATAATGTAATCTTTGAATTTTTAACTTTATTTATTGCTTTAAAAAAATTTTTGTCATTCAAAGATTTTTACCATTATTGTCATCTTTTCTATTAACTGATTGAGAATAAATAAAATGTATTGCTATGTTATTTTGATATTAATAAAAACAATAATTAAATATTTTTAAGAATTCCAATTAATTTTTTCTGATCCCCTAAGGCTCGAAATGATCCATAAATTTTGATTTATTAAAAAGAATCTGACTAAGTAGTATTATTATAAACTTCTAAATAGGAGTTCAGATTGGTCACAAAAGTCGAAATCGGTGTTAAACCGTCTAATAAAGATTCCTTTAGCCAGTCCATAAAAAAGGGCATTTTAGACTTGGGAATTAGAGGGGTCTCTCAGGTAAGGAGTTACCAGATATTTTATCTTTATGGTAAACTTTCGAATATAGAAATCGAGCTTATCTGCCAAAATCTCTTGGTCGATCAAATTACACAAAGTTACACCATTAATGAGACGCTGAAAATAGAGCGAAATAGTGTCTGGGAGGTTGAAATTACCTATAATCCTGGCGTGATGGATCCTGTTGAAGAAAGTACACTAAAAGGGATTCGCGACTTAGGAATTTCTTCAATCTCACGAGTTAAAACTGCGATGAAATATCACATTTACGGGGCTATTACAGAAGCTGAAAAGACAACGATCATTGAAAAAATTCTCGCCAACAAATTGATTCAACACGTCGTTCAGCCAGAAGAGAAAATATTTGCCGAATCGGCTGATTATAAATTTCAACTTATCGAAATCGATATGCTGAATGCTGATGACGCCGAATTGATGAAAATCAACAGAGACGGTCAATTATTTCTTAATTTGAAAGAAATGAAAACGATCCAGGCTCATTTTCAAAAATTAGGTAGAAAACCAATTGATGTGGAATTGGAGACATTGGCGCAAACCTGGTCTGAGCATTGCGTCCATAAAACTTTTCGCGGGGTAATTGATTACAACGGCAAAATTATTGATAATCTTTTGAAAAGCACGATTATGAAAGTCACTCGGGAACTTAATAAGCCCTGGTGCCTTTCCGTTTTCAAAGATAATGCAGGAGTGATTTCTTTTGATGCAAATTATGATGCCTGCTTTAAAGTGGAAACCCACAATCACCCATCTGCATTGGAACCTTATGGAGGTGCTAACACAGGGATTGGTGGTGTGATTCGGGATCCATTGGGCACTGGCTTGGGTGCAAAACCCATTGCTAATACTGATGTCTTCTGTTTTGCCCCGCCTGATTATCCCATGGAGAAGTTACCTCCCGGCACATTACACCCCAAGCGAATCTTTCTTGGCGTCCATGCAGGGGTGCGGGATTACGGCAATCGAGTGGGGATTCCCACTTTAAATGGCGCTATTTTTTTCGATGAAAGATATGTCGGAAATCCACTGGTATTCTGTGGCAATGTCGGCTTGTTGCCGAAAAACTCTACTGAGAAAACACTCCACCCAGGTGACCTGGTTATTGTTGTCGGTGGACGGACTGGACGAGACGGTATTCATGGCGCAACTTTTTCTTCAGGTGAGTTGACTATTGAATCAGAAGTCGTTTCCAGCGGTGCTGTGCAAATCGGTAATCCGATCACAGAGAAAAAAATGGTCGATACACTCATGCAAGCAAGGGATCGAAAATTATATCGTGCGATTACTGATTGTGGCGGAGGGGGGCTCTCTTCTGCCATTGGTGAATTATGCGCTCAACATGGCGTCGAGGTCGAATTAGAAAAAGTTCCGCTTAAATACGAGGGGTTGGACTACACTGAAATCTGGATTTCTGAAGCCCAGGAACGAATGATAGTAATCGTTCCTTCGGAAAATCGGGATGAAATTTTACAATTATTCAATGATGAAAATGTTGAAGCAACGGTTATTGCAAAAGTAACAAACACACATCGTCTTCACCTGAAGTACGAAGGAAACACTGTAGCAGACCTGGACATGGAATTTCTTCATAACGGTCTTCCTCGATTGACCCGGAAAGCGATCTGGGAAAAACCGAAATTCGAGGAACCTGATTTTCCCGATCCATCTGATTTAACCGATGCATTAAAAAATATTTTATCTTCCTGGAATGTTTGCAGCAAAGAATGGGTAATCAGACAATACGATCATGAAGTCCAGGGTGGCAGTGTTTTAAAACCGCTAGTCGGTGAACAGAACGATGGTCCCAGCGATGCTTCAATTGTTCGTCCAGTTTTAGATTCGAACAAAGGAATTATAATTTCCAACGGTTGCAATCCCAAGTACGGCTTAATCGATCCCTATTACATGGCTGCTTCAGCCATCGATGAAGCCATCCGTCAAATTATCGCGGTGGGCGGAAATCTGGAACAGATTGCATTATTGGATAACTTTTGCTGGGGAAATACAGACAAACCCGATCGTCTCGGAGGATTAGTTCGTGCTGCCCAGGCCTGTTATGATATCGCCAAAATCTATGAGACGCCTTTTATTTCAGGAAAAGATAGTCTCAACAATGAATATCAGGTCGAGGATACTTCAATTGCCATCCCACCAACCCTGCTCATTTCTGCAATCGGGATCATGGAAGATGTTACAAAAGCAATTTCCATGGATGCGAAACAAGCCAATGATTTGATTTATATTTTGGGTGACACGAAGGATGAAATGGGCGGTTCGCACTATTTTGATATTCATGGATTTCAAGGTAATAGAGTGCCAGCAGTCAAAGCCCAAGCTGGAAAGAAATTAATATTCGCCTTGAGCAAAGCAACCGGACAGGGAGTGGTCAAAGCCTGTCATGATTGTTCCGAAGGAGGGCTGGGTGTTGCAGCGGCAGAAATGGCATTTGCTGGGGGCGTTGGCATAACTCTGGATTTGAGTAAAGTCCCATCATCTGATGGTTTAGATCGTAATGACAGAATATTATTTTCAGAATCAAACAGTCGCTTTGTTGTAGAAGTTGCTCCTGAGCATCAACAAGCATTTGAGAGCTTGCTTCAGGGAAACATTTTTGGATTGATTGGTAAAACACAATCCAGTACACTTTTTCAAGTCATCGGTCTCAATGGAAAATCAGTGGTTAGGGCTGACATCTATGAATTGAAAGACGCCTGGCAGAGGATGCTTCGCTGGTGATTGGGTAACTTGGGTAATCAGGGTAACCAGGTAACTGGGTAATAAGGGCAATTAGGTAATAGGGGAAATTAGGTAATTAAGGGATTTTATAAATGAGCAGATATTATTACCGAACTATCCGATTACTCCCAAAAATGAAAGGCAAACATAAAAATGATAAAAGTTAAAACGCTGGTCCTTCGAACCGCTGGTTCAAATTGTGACTATGAAACAGTTCATGCATTCCGAGACTGTGGTAGCGAAGTTAATCTTGTTCATATAAATCAAATTGTCGCTGGAAAAATTTCGTTAACCTCATATCATATCTTAGCTATTCCTGGCGGTTTTACCTATGGAGATGATATTTCAGCCGGCAAAATTTTAGCCAATGAATTTAAATATAAATTAACCGATCAATTAGAAAATTTTATTGCGGATAGAAAGTTGATTATCGGTATTTGTAATGGCTTTCAGGTGTTAGTGAAAGCAGGATTATTGCCCGAAGTGAACCTAAAAAACGGCAACCAACTCGCGACTCTGGCTAATAATGACTCTGGTAAATTCGAAGATCGTTGGATCTATTTAAAGCCAGTAAGTAAAAAATGTGTCTTTACCAGAGGTATTGAAAAACTGGTTTATTTTCCTGTCGCCCATGCCGAAGGTAAATTTATACCAAAAGATGATACAGTGTTACAAGAATTGAAAGAAAATGACCAGATTGCATTTCAATACGCCAATCCTGACGGCGAACTCGTCAGTTATCCCTGGAATCCGAATGGCTCTATTGAAAACATAGCTGGTATCTGCGATCCGACAGGCAGAATTTTTGGACTGATGCCGCATCCAGAACGTCATTTTCATCCAACACATCATCCCCGTTGGACACGGGAAGGAATGAAACCTGAAGGTGACGGAGTTATAATTTTCAGAAATGCCATTAATTATATTAAAGAAAATTTTTAACGATCGGAAAGGAGAATTGTTATGCAATACGGCTATGTAAAAATGTGGGATACTTCCAAAGGTTACGGTTTTATCGTCACAGAGAATGATGATGAATTGTTTGTTCATGTCAGTGATTTGGACGTTACTATAAAAGGTAAAAGATTAAACGAGGGACAGAAAGTCGCATTCGATGTTCGCCGTGATTTTAAAGGTGACAAAGCCGTGAATGTACGGGTTGTCCGTTAAAATAATTTTGATTTATTGAGTTTTGGTATGCTTTTATTCTGCATCTCGTGACCTGCCGCTTTGTTTATCTTTCAAATGAATTTCGTTTTAATTAGACAAATGGAATGATCAATTACCTCTGATGGCGTTTATAAAAACAATTTCCAGAGAAAGAAGATTCTCAATGAACACAAAATTCCTATCGATTCTCTTTTTTGGCTTTTTATTGATATTTTGCTGTGCCAAGAATAATGAATGGCATGGCACCAAAGAAATCCGAGATAGTGTGAGCTATATCTACAATCCTAAAACGGGATTGTGGAAAGACTTAAAAAAGCTAATCTTGAAAGAAGTTCTCTCTATTGAGATCTAGGAGGGGGATGAAAATTATGTCTTCGCCAGCGTCTGGGATGTCAAAGTTGACAGTGCTGAAAATATTTATGTTGGTGATTTCAGAGATCATTGTATCAAAGTATATGATAAAAATGGAATATATTTAAAGAGAATTGGAAGACAGGTTTCGGGACCAGGTGAAATTTCGGGAATCCCCTATTGGGCGTGGAGTCCCCCAGGGCGCAATATTTATGTAGGAAACTGGAAATCGGCGCATCAGCACTTTTGCCACTAATGGACACTTTGTTTCCAGCTTCAAGTTTTATTTTTCAGTAACAGATATTGCCTGCAATTACCAGGGCAATTTAATTACCACTGTTCAGGATAAAGCCTTTTCAATAGAAGCGAATCCAGAATATTTATTTTATGTTTATGACAAAAAGGGTAATCTTATCATCAAATTCGGTAATCCAATTTATGTTCCAGAAAGTAAAAATAGTTATAAATATCCAATAAGCGACTTAAAATTTCATAATGATCATTTTTGGAATGCCTATCTTTTTCCCTATCGCATTGAATGTTATGATGAAAATTACTCACTCAAAAAAGTGATAACTCGAAAAACTAACTTTTTTCAAAAGATGTGAAAATCAGTTTTGATGGATTTCATAGCTATTTTGATAATAGAGGAAAACTGAATAAAATTTCCCTTGATGCGGCTTATGCAATAGCTTTGTCTTCTCCTAAATATCAATAGTTATCTGATAGTTACACACTATTGCTAACTTTCTTCAAATGCTAATCATCATATATCCTGAATTATACTTGATTCGGCTTAATTTTTCATAATCCAGTCATTACTAGCGAAACGAAGTGGAGCGAAGTAATCTTATGATTTACAATGATTAAAGAGATTGCTTCACTTCGTTCGCAATGACAAGCAACACTGAAATTCTTAACCGTAACGAGTATATTTATAACCAAAAAGACTCAACGATAAAAAGAATTCACAAGGTCTTTATTTCAAAAACATCAGAACTTTCTTTCCCTCATTCAGTTAAAATTAATTGCTTTATTTAATTCATTTTATATTCGCTTATTTGAAATTGTTATTGATACTTAATACAGGTTAGCTGTTAGCTATCAGCAATTAGCCTTCAGTTAAAAGCCAATAACCAGAAGCCAAAAGCGATTTATTATGGCTAATCAAAGGTAGTAAATTACTTACCATGAAATTTTTTCAAACAACAATTAGAGATATCAAACACCGCTGGTATGTCGAAAGCGGCTATCGTGAGGTCTTAAAGCTGGCTTTCCCGCTCATTTTAAGTACCGGCTCTATTACTATTCAGCAATTCGTTGATCGTATGTTTCTGACCTGGTATTCGCCAGAAGCCATTGCTGCAGCAGCGCCTGGTGGGATTGTGTCATTTACGCTGCAATGTCTTTTTATCGGCACTGCCGCTTATGTGAATACCTTTGTGGCACAATATTTTGGAGCGAAGCAATACGACAAAATTGCTCAAGCTGTCTGGCAGGGGATTTATTTTGCCATTGCGGCTGGAATTTTTTTCCTTGTTTATATTCCATTAGCGAAACCGATTTTTAATTTTGCTGGTCATTACCCCGGAGTCAGAATTCTGGAGATTCAATATTTCAAAATCCTCTGTTTTGGCGCTTTGCCGGTTTTTATTATCGCAGCCGTGTCTGGATTTTTCGGCGGCAGGGGCGAAACCAAAATCATCATGTGGGTCAATATTCTTGCCACCTCCGTCAACATTATTCTCGATTATTCACTGATATTTGGACATTTCGGTTTACCGCGATTGGGCATCAAAGGTGCAGCAATCGCTACGGTAATTGCTGGATATACCGCTGCTATTACTATCTTTCTTTACATGATGAAAGCCAAATATCGACAGGAATTTTCAACGTTAAAAAATCACCAATTCGACTTTGACCTTTTCAAACGTCTGATGCGCTTTGGCTTGCCCAATGGTATTCATTTTATGCTCGAACTATTTGGATTTACCTTGTTTATACTATTAGTTGGCAGATTTGGCACTTTAGAGCTGGCTGCGACCAATATTACTTTCAATATCAATCATATCGCCTTTATGCCCATGATCGGGGTTGGAATGGCTGTAGAAATTATTGTCGGACAAAGACTGGGAGAAAATCGCCCCAAATTAGCTCGATATGGAACATATTCTGCTTTGCACATGACATTTTTGTATATGGGCACCATTGCCTTGACTTATGTCCTGTTCCCCAAAATTTATCTTTTGCCATTCGCTGCTCAAGCTAATCCAAGCCAATTCATTCACGTCCAAAGAATGACCATCGTGCTCCTTTACTTCGTGGCATTCTATTCCATTTTTGACACCATGAATATCATCTTTGCCTGTGCTCTGAAAGGAGCAGGCGATACCCGCTGGGTGATGATCACTTCTGTTTTACTGTCCTGGCTAACCATGATTATTCCGACCTATTTTTCCAGTGTCGTTTATAACTGGGGACTCTATGTCACCTGGAGCTTTGTCACGCTCTATATCATGATGTTAGGAATCGTATTTTTCGTTCGATTTTTAGGCGGTAAATGGGAGTCGATGCGGGTGATTGGGGAGGTGCCGATTATGGTTATGCATAGTATGCCTGAAAATCCCACAGGATAATGAAATTTGATTAATTGATTTCTTTGTAAAAATTGTTATTCTATTAACAGCCGTGTGTAAGAAGTTATTGGATAAGTGAGAAGCTGCTTCTTCTACTGTCTCATCTGCTCTTTGAATCCGATATTTAATTATTTCGAACTTTAGCTCTTTATTCATAAACGAATCCTTGACTGATCACACTTTGTATAAAAGGGGTATGCCCTAGAAGTCTGTTTTCAATATCATTTTTGGAATATATTTTAACATCAGTAACCACATCATATTCGAGATCGACTTCCAACGTCAAGTCTGATATGCGTCTTTTTTTGACGCCAATCCAAATCCATTTTCGTAATAATCAGAATATCATAATCCGAGTCTTCTTTAGCTGTTCCCTGAACATGTGAGCCAAAGAAAAACAATCTTTCAATATCAAATTCCGTTACCACATGTTTAATTTGGGATAATATTTCTTTCTCTTTATCTGTTAATGATTTTTTAGCTATTTTTAAATTCAGTTATATTAAAAATGTAAAGGTATTTAGCAATATTTAAAATCATCCTCTTGATAAATAAATTTTACAAAACTAATTAAGAATAATAAAATCAATAGCCAATGTCAAGGGAAAAATAGGAAATGCAAAAATTGAAAACGAAGAATTTAAAAATTATTTGCTGGGAATTCAGCGATTGCTAAAAAATAAGATCAATTAATCAGGACCTCTCATTTAGGAAATAATCTTATTTACCAGTATTTAAATACCAGATTTCGATTTACCAAGTTAGGTAGCATAAATCGGAGTCTCATTTCTCTAAACTATCTTAACAAAATAAACTTCTGCACGACTCTCTTCCCAACCGCTTTCAAAATACAAAAATATTCTCCACTTGTAACCCGGCAACCATTTTCATCAATCCCATCCCAAAGAATCGCATATTCACCAGGTTCATAATCCCCATCCAACAGAGTCCGAACAACCTGTCCTCGTAAATTGTAAATCACTAATAAAATCTTATTATCCCGCATCTCAGGAATCGAAACCTGAAAAACGGTCTCCTGATTAAATGGATTGGGGTAATTGGGTGATAGTTCCAATCGCTTTGGGATCGAAGGATTCGTTGTGATAGTTGTAGCGACAGTATTTTGAATCGGTTGGTCGTTCAGCCAGGCTTGGTTTAAATTTATTTTATCACAGAAATAAATCTTGTCAGATTTATTTATTTTAAATCTCATTTTGACTAACGATCCTGAACCGACTATTGGGTTTGTTCCTGCCAAAGCTATTTTTAAGCGTCCATCCTTATGATTGTAGTTGATTAAAAATTCAGTCGATAATTTTGTTGGTGTTACATTGATGAGATGCAATTCATTTTCATGAAATTCAAGTTCAATTTCCGCAGAATAAACTGAATTCGTTCCTTCCAAATGGATGGGAATTTCGATTATTCCTGGTTGAACGATCTGGAAATAGCCCAATTCAAGCGTAGCAATCATGCCGTCTTTTTCAACTTCAATCGATTGCATGGCTGGGCTGATCCAGTTTTGGGAGACGTCGCCGTAGATGATGCCGATGAAGTTTTGATTGAATTGATCTTTTTCCAGAGGCTGGTAAACCAGTGAATCAGGATAGGATATCCAATTGGTGTCGTTGATCGGATAGCTGGTTGGCACAAAATCCCACAAGTCCAGGCTGTCTGCCATAACTGGAAATTTATCTTCCAGACGAACGGAATAACGCATGATGAGCGATGCATCAAAGGCGCTAATGGTCGAATCACCGCTCACATCTGCTGCGATTAGTTGATACGGAGTCAATTGGCTAGTACCGACCACATATTGCAGAATCAATGCCGCATCGAACGGGGTAATTGATCTGCCCTGGTCATCAGTTTTTTGAGGCCTTAAAATAAAATCGCCGTAATGAAGTCCGTTAACACTATAGTTTCCATTTATATCGGTGAAGCGACTTAGTGTTTGCTGACCTGATAATTGAAGCCTGGTGTTTGGTACTGGAATTCCGGTTCCCTGGTATTTCACCGAGCCGGCAATTTGAAATCCTCGAATTCTAAAATGACCATCATGATGAATTATGGTAGGATCGCCTTCGTTTAACATGACTTCGACAAACTTGAGATCACACTCATCATTTTCATTGGCTAAAGGATTGGTAAAAAAACGTAAATATACAAGCACTCCATCTCCAGCCAAAGGCGAAGACCCTGCGAGTGCGAAATACAGGCTGGTTCCCAAATTATTCACCATAGGTACCTGCCAATTTTCGGTGAGCGTTCCCTGGCTAGTGATGTCAATCCCCTTCAAACAACTGGAATCGAATTGGACTTCTATCAGTGCAGAAATGATATCGAAATTAGAGACTCCAGAAATGTTAAGCGGTAAATCAATATAACGATTCGACGCAGCAAAGGTATCTGGCAAAGCTAATTCGACCACAGGTTGGCGATAGATATTAATCGATAAATCTGAAAAATCTGCAATAGGAATATTATTATTCATTGGATCGTTGAGCTGGCATTTGGGCTGAATAAATTGAATCTGCGTCATTCCCTGCATTAGTGATCGGAAATAAATGGTCGCCAGCGTTCCTTCTCCATTCACGCCAAAAGTATCTTCTCTAACACATTTTATATTTTCAACTAATCCATTACTGTTGTACACCTTTGGATTAAACCAGGTTGTTTCTTCCTGACCAGAATTATTCAGAAACTCCCCTTCCTTTACTGAATCAACACAGATCAGGGAAGGATCAAAAGAAATGGAGACTAGAAAATTGTGAAGATCGGTAACTTGAGAAATATTTAATTGTGCTTGAAATGGCTTGCCTTCCAGTACATCCATTGTATCAGTGGCAAGGCTCAGCATTGCCGTTGTATCGGGTATAATAATGAATGCCCCTGGATTGAATTGGATTTGACCGCCATTGATGATATTTGAGTTCGATGTGGTGAGAAAGGTTCTATCCTCACCCCGGTCATATTCGATGGTGGTATTTCCGTTGAATCCAGTAATGTACGATTTGATACGAACTAATTCTAGATTCTCACCCGAAATCGTAGCTATTTCATTCGCTGAGACCGTGATCTTGACATTTTTATTTTTACTATAAACTGAAGGAGGGAAAGTGAGAGCCTTATCCGCTATAACAGCAAATCCATTTATGTCATTACCTGGCAACACATCGACAAATTTCAATTTTGTAGAATCAAATTCAACTATTATTTGCGCGTTGGTGACCAGTGAATCTGTCGTTAATGTAAGCGGGATTTCTAACGAATCTTTTGGTAAGACATTGACTTCAGACGGTAATGTGTAAATGGCTCTTGTTTGAGCATAAGCAGGACCAATGTTTAATAAAATTAAAACAAGGCTTAATATTTTATAGTGATTCATGGCGGACTCCTCTTTCTCCTCTTACAACATATTTCAAGTTCTTGTAATTTCAATCTAAAAATTTCTGCAGAAAAGTCAATATAAATCATTGACAAATTGAAAAAAAATTATTATTATATAATTAAAGTTTTAATGGGCAAAAATACTAACTAAGATGTTGAGCTAATTTTCAAACTAAAGCTTGTTCCTGATGAGGATTTTATTAATAAACTTCAACAGATAGAAACAATCCAACAGATAACATAACCTGTACCGATTTGTTGTATAAGGGGAATTTTATTCTATAATGAGAATTAATGAATGTTTTAAAGCATAACTTTGGAACAAAATAATTACAGGGACATGTAAATTAATGATAGTAATTTCTGAAGTTATATAAGAAATGATATACTATTAATACCGATTCCATCGCTCGAAGCGATGGAATCGGTTAGTATTGTTATAAATTAACTTATAGTAGGTATATTTCCATGTAGTACCTGACTTGTTACATTCAAAAAATGTAATCTGTCTAATTTGATTGCCCAAAAGGATTTCTCAAATTGGTGTCTATCTGAAAAGACGATACATCCGTACCGCAAGCATCTTGCTTGCGACTTTGATATTAAAGTTAGCTAAAATTTCGATCACAAGCTGGAAGCTTATGTTACGATTTCGGACAGACACCAACTATGCAGAATAGTCACATTTTTAATTCTAATAAGAAGATTGGAGGCTTTATGACTCAAAAATGTTTCCTGATTTTTCTGTTATTCTTGGCATTTATCATTCAAAATAATGTCCTCTGTCAAACTGAAAAGTATACCGCATCTCAATTCGCAGTTCATATTCTCTCTTCTGCAAATTTCATGGGCTATTTAGAGCCGTGTGGCTGAGGTTCGAGTCGCAGTGGCGGTTTAGCTCGGCGAGCTACTTATATAAAACAGTATCAATCATCCAGTGAACATTCACTGATTTTAGACAGTGGTGATTTTATAGGAGGTAGAAGTAAAAAAGAACAACATAAAGCCAAATTTCTGATGAGAGCACTCTCCCAATTAAAATATGATGCAATTAATTTAGGAGAGCGCGATTTCCTGCAGGGGATGAATTTTCTGATCGATATGAAAAAGAAATACAATCTCCCACTGATATCTGCCAATGTCTTTGAACCTGATGGCAAAAAGCACGCCTTCTTGCCCTATATTATCAAAGAATTGAAAGGTTTTCAATATGGAAATAATTATATTCCGCCTATGAAGCTTGGTATCTTTGGAGTCATGTTATTTCGCTCACAATTGATTTTTGAAAAAAACGATCCAAAATTAGTCGTTGGTGACCCAATTGAAGCCGCTAACAATGTTGTATCTCAAATCAGGGATAAATGTGATATCATTGTTGGGCTGGTTCATCTTCCCTACGCTCAACTCACTGATTTTGTGAAATCAGTAAAGAATGTTGACATCATTATTGCCGGGCATGATCCTGTGGTGAGAATGCAACCACAGAAAGTAGAGAATACCATTATCATCGTTGGAGGGAACCGCGGTCAGTATATTGGAGATTTAAGATTAATACTGAATGATAAAAGAAAAATTATTGATTATGAAGGCAAAGTAGTTACATTGGATCAAAAAATCAAAGATGATCCTGAAATGTCGAAACTGATTACTGAATATAAAGAGCAAGAAGTTGCCTTAACTTACGAGATGAATCGTGATCGTTACAGGACGATGAAAATGTATGTGGGAGCAACGACATGTAAACAATGTCACGAGGATCAATACAAACAATGGAATCGCACACCCCATGCTAAAGCATTTAATAGACTTGAAAAAGGGGGGAAACGAGAAGACATCCATTGTGCTCAGTGTCATACCACTGGATTTGTTCAATATAATGGGTATTATAATTACAATGAGACTCCTGACATGATTCATGTCCAGTGTGAAGTATGTCACGGAATCGGTAAACTGCATGTTCAGAGTGTTGAAAGGGTGAAATCTGAGAAGTTGAAGACAGCAATCCTGGCGCCAATTTCAGAAGAGACCTGCATCACCTGCCATACGAAGACCCGAGATCCCAAGTTTAATTATGAAAAGGATTTGAAGAAAGTGAGGCATTGAATTTTATTTGCTAAAATCGAACCGCTGATTACGCGAATTATACGAATTTCTATTTTAATAATTCAAAAATGAAAAAGCATATAGTATCGTCAGGACAGAAGAGGACGTTCGGATTGTTAAAC
>JABAOC010011283.1_pt1 | contig 22268 bp, 19 predicted proteins | sample 7062161 | NCBI WGS metagenome assembly JABAOC01 (sample SAMN14538625, study PRJNA623070) | marine sediment metagenome | biome: marine biome [ENVO:00000428]; feature: marine pelagic biome [ENVO:01000023]; material: deep marine sediment [ENVO:00002113] | place: India: Gulf of Khambhat ... | reverse complement strand
GCGCTATTCAAACCGTCTGAATCGATGCGGGACCTCCAGTTTCTGGAAGAGTTGGAGAAAAAGCCCAATGCCTCCCAGCGAGAACTATCGAACAAGTTTGGGATTGCACTGGGTGTGACAAACGCTTGCATCAGAAGGATGGTCCGGCGTGGCTGGATCAGACTGCAAAAAGTTCCTCCCAGGAGAATCGGTTACTTTCTCACACCCAAGGGCTTTGCCGAAAAGGCCAAACTGACGGGGATATTCCTGTCATATAACATTCACCATTATGCAAGGCTCAAGACCATGATCGCTGAAAGGCTACTCGAAATGGCCTCCCAAGGGGTGAGGCGAGTTATCTTTTATGGGGTGAGCGATGAGATGGAAGTCGCCTACGTGACCCTTCAGGGAACAGAGATGGAGCTTATCGCAATTGTCGATGATGACGAGAGGGCGAAGGGGAGAGAAATTCTCGGGAGAAACACAAAAGATCCGAGTGAAATCGATGAGCTGAAAGCCGATGCCATACTCATTACCTCGATTTCTGAGAAAGAGCGGATTTCCCAAGCTCTGGAGAAAAGAAAGAACAGAACCAACGTCTTTTCGATTTCCTAAAGTGGAACGGTTCAGCTTGACCGAAAGATGTTTTCGGGACTGACCTGTTGGATAGATTGGAAGAGTCTGATGCAAGAGACGATTATCGAAGCCGGTCGGACAAGGCGCCTATACTGGACGGATCTCTGGAGGTATCGGGAACTGTTCATGTTCCTTGCCTGGCGGGATATTCTGGTCCGCTATAAACAGACCGTCATCGGCGTGGCCTGGAGTGTGATCAGACCGCTTCTGATCATGGTTGTTTTCACGATCGTCTTTGGGAAGCTGGCCAAATTCCCTTCGGAAGGGGTTCCCTATCCTATTCTCGTTTTCGCAGCCATGTTGCCCTGGCAAATGTTCGCCAATGCGCTTACCGAGAGTAGCAATTCTTTGATCGCCAATGCCCCAATGCTTTCCAAGGTCTATTTCCCCCGCCTAGTCATGCCGACGAGTGCCGTTATGGTCAGTTTAGTTGATTTCCTGATTTCCTTTGGGATCTTGGGAGTTTTGATGTTCGGGTATCGGTTTCTCCCGAGTTGGCGAATTGTGACCCTCCCCCTCTTTCTCCTTTTGGCCCTGATGGCCGCGCTAGGGTTCGGGATTTGGCTGGCAGCTTTGAATGTCAAGTATCGGGACTTCCGTTACATCGTGCCTTTCCTTGTCCAGTTTGGTCTCTACATTTCACCAGTCGGGTTCAGTAGCAGTGTGATCCCGGAGCGGTGGCGGCTAATCTACTCCATAAATCCGATGGTTGGCGTGATTGACGGATTCCGATGGGCGATCCTGGGTGGAGATTCCAGTCTCTATTTACCAGGATTTTTCCTCTCGGTGGCCTTGACTTTTGTCGTTTTTGGGTTCGGTCTGGCCTATTTCCGAGAGACCGAACGGACGTTTGCAGACGTCATATGAGGTGGCTGTGAGCACGGTCATTAAGGCTGAAGGACTATCCAAGAAATACATCATCGGCCATCAACGGCAGGAACGCTACCTAACCCTTCGGGAGACCATGAATCAGAAGTTTGAGGAGATCGGCAGGCGTTTGCTCCATCCCTTCCTTTCGTCGTCGGGACAACCCCTTACGGGTCTCGCAATCACTGAAGATCTCTGGGCACTCAAAGACGTGTCCTTCGAAATCAGCCAGGGTGATCGCATCGGGATTATCGGCCGAAATGGCGCGGGAAAGACGACTCTTCTCAAGATTCTCAGTCGTATCACAGAGCCGACCGAGGGCCGGGTGTCGATCAAGGGCAGAGTGGCGAGTTTGTTGGAGGTGGGCACCGGCTTTCACCCTGAGCTTACGGGGCGGGAGAACATTTTTCTTAATGGTGCTGTTCTCGGCATGAGCAAGGCGGAGATCAAGAAGAAGTTCGAGGAGATTGTGACCTTTGCCGAACTAGAGAAATTTCTCGATACTCCGGTAAAGCGCTACTCCAGTGGCATGTACGTCCGCCTGGCCTTCGCTGTAGCCGCCCATCTTGAGCCAGAGATCCTGCTGGTGGACGAAGTGCTGGCCGTGGGAGATGCCGCCTTCCAGAAGAAGTGTCTGGGGAAGATGGGAAGTGTGGCGAAAGAAGGACGGACGGTGTTGTTCGTGAGTCATAATATGACGGCTATTCAACAATTGTGCGAAAGCGCTCTATGGATTAGCGAGGGCAAATTGCATCTAAAGGGTCCTTCCTCGCTGGTTGTTGGTCATTACCTTGAACGCACAATTTACAACTCTCAAGGGCTACTTGCAGATCGGAATGTAAGCTCGGTTCGCTCGATAGCATACTTCACAGGGATTAAGTTGTTGAATTCAGACGGGAAGGAAGCTTATGTTTTCCCATGTGGGGCATCAATTACGATAGAAGTGCGAATTAAAGTGAAGTCTGGGAACATAAAGGGCCAATGTGGCCTTGATTTCACGACCCTAAGTGGCGTGCGTGTGGTGAACATCAACTCGCGAATATTGGGGAGGCATCCTCTAAATCTTACTGATGGATCGGTTATCAGGTGGCAGGTAGCTGAATTACAACTGACCCCAGGACAGTATTCCATAAATCTGAGGTTGAAAGACGCCAATGAACGTGATCTGCTCGATTTTGTCGAAAATGCGGCGGCATTTGAAGTAGTGGGTTCCGACGTGTATCGCACAGGTCATATCATTTCTTCTCAGCAGGGGGTCACTTACCTACCCATTTCACTCGAAGTCTCATAATGTAGGCCATGCAAACTTCAAACTGCTTAATCATCACGGGTATGCATCGTTCGGGCACCTCAGTAGTGGCGCAGTCATTTTTCAGAGCAGGGCTATTTCTCGGGGACAAGCTCGGGCCCCCGAGTGCTTTTAATCCTGATGGCTATTTTGAAGATGAAGATATACGTCGATTTCACGACGAAATGCTCGCAACGAACCAAGCAAGCTGGCACGCATACAGGATTTTGAGAGATCTGAGGGTGCCGAGTGACTATAAAAGCAAAGGCGCTGAGTTGATAAACATCAAGTTTGGAAGCCGTTCAGAATTGGGGTGGAAGGACCCGCGGACGACCTTATTCCTGAATTTTTGGAAACAAATCTTGCCTGAAGCCAAATGGATTTTTGTATTCCGAAAGCCCGCCGAGGTTGTCTGGTCATTGCTACGGCGGGGTGACACAAAAGCGTATTCGGGGAACGCGATTTTGGAAACCCTCATAGCACTGCGACTCTGGACTCACTATAACAACCAAATTCTAACGTTTGCAAGTAAAAACCTGGGTCATATCCTGTTGATTTTCGTTCCTCAAGACTTTGAGGAGAACATGCAAAAACTTGTTAATGAAGTAATTACCGATCGATGGTCATTTAAACTTGGAACTGTCGACCTTATCAATACATATAATGCCCGGTTTATGAGCGAAAGACCCCCACTGTGGGTTACGTGCTTAACAAACGTGTATCTACCTGCTCATTTTGTATTTTTGAGACTAAAGCGACTACACAACCACTTATTAGATCAGCATCTAGGTAAACAAGGTATTTTCCCTTTGATCAAAAAACAGGAGCGAGACTTGCGAGACAAAAAGCACGTAGTATGTATCGTCTCACCTAACAAGTTTGCTTACTCCGAGACCTTTATTCGAGCCCACATTGAGCGAATCCCAGCGAAGGTAAAGGTGCTATATGGTGGCTGGTTTCCCACACATAATGAAGGTGATCGCCCTTTGATTTCTCTATTTCAACGCTGCATACACCTTGCTTTCCAGAAGATTTTTGACGTGAACCCCAAGCGTTTTCAGATTGCCGCTCTCCGGCGTTACCTCAGAAGAGAGAGGGTTGAAGTTGTGCTCGCCGAGTATGGTCCCACCGGTGTGAGCGTAATGGAGGCCTGTCGATCCGAGGGAATCCCGTTGATTGTCCACTTTCACGGCTTCGATGCCTCAGCTGAGGTAACACTTGAGCGATATAGTAAGGACTATAAATACATGTTTGGACTCTCCTCAGCCATTATCGTCGTATCTCGAGACATGATGAGCAAGCTCTTGGCTTTAGGAGCTCCGGGTGAAAAGTTACACTACAACCCTTATGGGGTTGATTGCGATTTGTTCCTCCCCGGCGACCCTTCGTCAAACCCCCCAGTGTTTGTGTCGATAGGGCGCTTTGCTGAAAAGAAGGCACCACATTTGACGTTATTGGCATTTCATAAAGTCCATCAACAGCACCCTGATGCTCAACTGGTAATGATCGGAGATGGCCCATTATTAGACGCTTGCAAACTGTTAACTCATGCGCTTCATTTGTCGTCCGTAGTTGAGTTTCTAGGGGTTCGTTCGCATAGCGACGTGGCAGCCATAATGCGGACAGCCCGGGCCTTTGTACAGCACTCGGTTCGCGCGCCTTCTGGAGATTCGGAAGGGACTCCTGTTGCAGTGCTAGAAGGGGGAGCGGCAGGTTTACCCGTAGTTGCAACACGGCATGGTGGAATCAGGGACATAGTCATCGAGGAAGAGACGGGATTGCTTGTGGATGAGGGGGATATTGAAGGAATGGCCGATCAGATGTTGAGACTTGCCAAAGATGCTGACCTAGCAGCGCGCTTAGGTCGTGCGGCCCGGAAGCGCGTTTTCACCGAGTTCTCCATGGAGAAGAGTATTGGCCAACTTTGGGAGATTATGATACGGGCCATTGACAAGGAATAGATGGCTATGAAATTCCTCATCCTCAACAACGACCACCATGAATTTCTGCACTGGTTCTAGGCCCAGTATCCGGGGCTAAAGAAACAGCCCTACGAGGAACAGATGCAGGTGCGGATGGACAGCTTGCTTGGCGTGGCGGACTTTTACTCAAAGAACCTCCGCAAACTGAGGCATGGGCCCTATGAGGCTTACACCAATAACGATGGAGGAAAGGATTGCTTTGATTAGAATTCCTAAGTGGCTGGCAGATTTGAGCTTGAAGGTAAACCGTCTTTACTACAAACAACTCCTCCAATATAGGTACGGAGCGAGACAACGGGGGCCGGCTTGGTTCGATCATCGCATTGATCTCTACTTTCATTGGCCGCATAACCTCTTTTGGCTTGAACGAGGCATCTTTCCTCGTAAGGAGATGTTTGAAGGATGTGCGGTTCTGGACTTATTCTGTGGTGACGGGTTTTACTCTCGCTACTTTTACTCTACGATCGCTGGAACCATCGATGCAATCGACAAAGATCCTTTGGCCATCAAACACGCTAAGTATTGGCACTGCCACCCTAAGATCAATTACATAGTTGCAGATTTGGTAAAGGAAGAGCTTCCCGGGTCACACTACGATGTCATCGTGTGGTTTGAGGGAATTGAGCATCTAAGTGAGAGTGAATATGCCGTTGTCATCGAGCGCATTAAATCAGTCATGGGAGAGACAAGTGTCCTTATCGGTTCTACTCCTCTTGTTTCGTCAGAATGTTTGGAACATGGAAATTGGGAGCATAAGAACGAGTTCGCAAGCGTTGAACCGTTAAAAAAATTTCTCTGCCACGATTTCACAGACATCCAAATCGACGTGACGGATTACCCGGTCTTAGGCGGAGGTCAACGGCGCACAGCCTACTTTACCCTTAGACATCCATAATTGGGGAGCGACGTTTGCCTAAGGTTACTTTTGGTATCATTGTCCTCAACGGAGAGCCCTTTACTCGCTACTGCTTACGCGCTCTTTACCCTTTCGCGCATCAGATTATCGTAGTCGAAGGGGCTGTGCCTGCAGCAGCCAATATTGCTACGCCTGATGGGCATTCAAGCGATGGCACCTTAGATACTCTGAGAGAGTTCAAGCGGCATGAGGATCGTGACAAGAAACTTACCATCATCACAGCAGAAGATGAGGGACATCTCGACGGTTTCTGGCCGGGTGAAAAAGACGAACAGAGCCAAGCCTATGCTCGACGGGCCACCGGTGACTATCTTTGGCAAGTGGACGTTGATGAGTTTTACAAACCGGAAGACATGCAGTTCATTCTGAAAATGATACAAGATGATCCGAGCATAGCGGCCGTATCTTTCAAACAGATTACTTTTTGGGGGGGATTCGGTTATGTGACCGATGGATGGTATCTTCAATGGGGAGCGGGGGTGTACCATCGCCTGTTCAAATGGGGCCACGGTTATCGTTATGTGACGCATAGACCACCTACCGTCTATGATCCACAGGGTCGTAACCTGCGCAAGATAAGATGGATCAATGGCTATAAGTTGGCTGAACGAGGTGTCTTCCTATACCACTATTCGCTTGTCTTCCCTAAGCAGGTAGTCGATAAATGTACTTACTACAGCCACTCAGATTGGGCCAGTCATGCTGGGGAGGCTCTGGAATGGGCATATAGTAACTTTTTCTCTTTGAAAAACCCTCTTCGCGTACATAATGTCCATCAATACCCAAGCTGGTTAGAGCGATTTCAGGGCCAACACCCCGCTGAAATCGTTCATTTACAGCACCATATATGTGATGGAAGGATAAATGTGGAATTACGGCGTACAGATGATATCGAGCGAGTCCTCGATTTATATTGCTACATGTTCAAACGAGCAGTACTGAAGATGCTTAGCCCCTTAGCTAAACGAACTCGGCAACTGCGCCGTTTAGGTGCTCGGTTAAAAAGAGATGTTGGAGGCGTCATCAGCAAAATTGCATATCATTCAAGTCACCGTTGCTGACTTTTTTGCAGGCAGTAAGGGGATGAGGTGACGGAGGTCGGTGTGTACACTGTTCTCGGCATGTCACCAGCAGTGCAATCCTTTGAAGTCCAGCGATGGGAAATGATTGGGCACAAGCGGCATAAGACTGCAGAGATGGTCTCATGGATAAGCATCACACTAAAATCTCGATTGTGACACCATCATACAACCAGGCTAAGTTCCTAGAAGATTGCATCTGTTCAGTGCTAAATCAAAATTGCTCGAACATTGAGCACGTCATTATTGATGGAGCATCTACGGATGGCAGTGTAAGTATTATTCGCAAACATGAAGATCACTTAGCCTATTGGGTCAGCGAGCCGGACAAGGGACAATATGATGCCTTAAACAAGGGATTTGCTAAAACCACTGGCGAAATCATGGCTTGGCTGAACAGTGATGATAAATATACGGCCTGGGCTCTTTCGGTGGTTGCGGACGTCTTTTCATGTTTTCCCGAGGTAGAATGGATTACAAGCGCATATCCTATCGTATGGAATGAAAAAGGGCAAGCGATAGGATGTCATTATTGTGGAGGCTTTAATCGCAAGTCGTTTCTCAGGGGAGCAAACCTATGCAGGCCAAGTAGGTATGCTGGATCATGGATTCAACAGGAATCAACCTTCTGGAGGAGATCCCTCTGGGAACGTGCAGGAAGCTTCGTTGAAGCTTCCCTCCAATTTGCAGGCGACTTTGAATTATGGGCCCGCTTTTTTCAATATGCTGATATATATGCAGTAGGCGCCCCGCTTGGCGGCTTCCGCAGCCACGGAAACCAAAAAACGATGACCTGCATGGGAGAGTACTTGGCTGAGGCAGAAAATGTCCTTCTCCATTACGGAGGAAAACCATACGGCAAACTGGAAAGCATGGTCCGTCGCTATGGGTGGTATGTTCTTGGTAATCGTAGTCTAAAGAGGCTTCCAACAGCTGTTGGCTCTCTTCTTACTCGCCTAAGTGTCCTTTATCCAGTGAAGACATGTACTTGGATGGGAGACAAATGGCAAATCGTTACAGATTACGCCGTGTGAGTGTCGAGGCGATATGCGCATTCTCCAGGTCAGCACATATGATATAGCAGGAGGGGCGGAGGCAGTCGGTTTGCAGCTCTTTCAAGCGTATCGAGACCTAGGCCACGACTCTTGGTTAGCTGTGGGCCTAAAGCGAAGGAATGACCCTGACGTCCTGATGATTCCCAATTGTGCCTACCGTAACAGGTGGGCAAGGATATGGAATACGGGTGGAAATCTTTTGTCGTCGTTTGTTGGCAGGCAGAGAAATGTAGGGCGGTTAAATAGATTGTTCCAGATTGGGATTGGACAACCCCAGCGGTGGCTCGATATCTGGCAAGGTAAAGAGGATCTCGATTTCCCGGGCACGTGGAGACTCTTAGACTTCACGCCTGAGCGACCAGACATCTTGCATTGCCACAACATGCATGGAGCGTGGTTGCCAACCGGCGGTTACTTTGACTTGCGGGCTCTTTCCTGGCTGACCCGGCAACTACCGGTGGTCCTGACCCTTCACGATGCCTGGCTCCTAAGTGGGCATTGCGCCCATTCGTTTGATTGCGAACGATGGAAAATTGGCTGCGGACACTGCCCGGACCTGACCATCTATCCTGCCATTCGCCGGGATGCTACCGCTTACAATTGGCAGCGAAAAAGGGGCATCTATGCAAAAAGTCGGGTGTATGTCGCTACACCATCTCAGTGGCTCATGCGTAAGGTGGAGCAGTCCATCCTGGCATCCGCCATTGTCGAAGCGAGGGTCATCCACAACGGTGTGGATTTGACGACCTTTCATCCGGGGGACTGGCGCGAATCACGGGCGATGCTGGGCATCGCACAAGACGCCAGAGTGCTTCTCTTCGTCGGCAATAAGACTCGGAGCAACCCATGGAGAGATTACGCTGCGTTGGAGGAAGCCGTGAAACGGGTGTCGGAACGTTTGCCGCACGAGCGTGTCATCTTCGTTTGTTTGGGTGAGAAGCAAAAGACGGGGTCCATCGGACGGGAAAGGATGCGGTTCATCGGCTACCAGAAAGACCCGGTGACAATTGCCCGATTCTACCAGGCTGCAGACGTTTATCTTCATGCGGCAAAGGCTGATACGTTTCCCAACACGGTTCTGGAAGCCCTTGCATGCGGTACGCCGGTGGTGGCAACAGCGGTCGGCGGTATCCCCGAACAGATTGAAGAGGGTGAAACTGGCTTTCTTGTCCTGCCAGGCGACAGCTCTGGGATGGCGGAGCGAATACAACAGCTGCTTCAAGATGAGAACATGCGAAACCGAATGGGAACCCAGGCGGCTGATTTTGCTCGGAAACATTTTGGGCCGGAGCGGATGGTGGGTGATTATCTGGGTTGGTATCAGGAGATTTTGGAAGAATGTCGAATGTCGTGCTCAAAATGAGCTGTCGCCTCAACTGCCGGCACAACTATCTTGGATCTCTAGCAGATTTGGTATGCGAATAATCGTGGGCCTCCGGAACTCTGCGGAGCTCGGAGTGAATTATTGACGAGAGTGCATCAGTGTTTGGGACAGGACCATCGGATAGGAATGACATCAAGAAGCCTTTGTTAACAGTCGTTGTCGCCGTTTTCAATGGCGCCGGGACATTACAGCGGTGCATTGACAGCGTTGATAAACAGACATATCCACGGAAAGAACTTGTCATCATCGACGGTGGGTCCAGTGATGGCACAATTGAGATTCTTAGGGAAAATAATGAAAAAATAGCGTATTGGGAATCGGAACCCGATCGAGGTATTTATCATGCGTGGAACAAGGGCTTAACTCATGCGAAGGGGAGTTGGATTAATTTTCTCGGAGCAGATGACTACCTTTGGCAATCGAATGTAATCACCCGTGTTGTGCCACACCTGATTGAGGCTTTACCCAATGTGCGGGTGGTATATGGACCTGTCAATTTTGTTCGGCCTGATGGCACAGTAATCATGAAAACAGGAATGCCATGGAACAGACGTAGTTTCCTCCGAAAGACGGGCGGGGCGTTCTCTGTTCCTCATCAAGGCGTGTTTCATCATCGATCACTTTTTGAAGTACAGGGTTGCTTTGATGAATCCTTCCGAATTGCTGGTGATTATGACTTGCTCTTGCGCGAACTGAAAACTGCGAACGCAAAATTCGTACCTGATATCATTATTGCGGGAATGCAGCAGGGGGGAATAAGCAGCGATGGGAAACACTCGGTGACGATGCTCGATGAAATTGCACGGTCGTGGGAAAAAAATGGAATTCATGGATTTTTGCCTTCATGGTACTTAGCGTGGACGAGAGTTCATGTGCGTCAAATATTAACTGGTTGCATCGGTGGTCAGAATTCCAGGTACATAGCGAATCTGTATCGAAAGCTTAGAGGAGGACCACAAATCTGAAGGATAAGCTTGCCTTGTTCATAAGTTCTGATTGAATTTAAACCACCTCGCTCCTGTTTCGTACCAAGTTCAATTGGGCTCTTCGATTTGGCTCAGTAGAATGGAAAATGCACCAGTTAGCGTGATTGTTCCATGTTACAGGTGTGGAGACACTATTAGGCGTGCAGTTGGTTCAGTAGCCTACCAGAGCCTCCGACCCGAGGAGGTCATCCTGGTGGAAGACTATAGCCAGGATGAGACCTTGGCTGTACTGCGTGATCTTGCAAAGCAATATGAGCCAGAATGGATAAGGGTAGTAGCTCTCTTGGCTAATGGTGGCCCGGGGACCGCGCGGAATGTGGGTTGGGAGCGGGCGAGTAGGCCCTACATTGCCTTTCTTGACGCGGATGACGCATGGCATCCCGACAAGATCAAAATCCAGTATGGCTGGATGGTCGAACATCCCAATGCGGTCCTTTCCGGACATAAATGTGTTGAACTAAATCCTGGAGACACCCCTCCTGAACTTGATCAGCATTGGAAAATTAGAACCGTTGGAAAAATTCCTTTCTTGTTATCGAATCAGTTCTCAACGCGGTCGGTCATGCTAAAACGACATCTCCCGTATCGGTTTCGACCTGGTAAACGGCATGTGGAGGATTATTTATTATGGCTCCAGATTTTTCTCGATGGGGGCCAAGTAGCGTATTTCGATCTTCCTCTGGCATATTATTTTAAGCCGCTATATGGCAGTTCCGGTCTGAGTCGTGATCTTTGGAAAATGGAACAAGGCGAGTTAGACACGTACTGGCAGCTTTATTCTGAGGGACGAATTGGGGGAATTTTGGCTTTTCTATTGAGTTTTTACTCTATGCTTAAGTATATCCGGAGAGCCGCTGTTACCAAGATTACCCAATGGTTCGGTTCAGTGCACTAATGAACCCTGGGATCACGAATGTCTTGAGAACCAAACCATAGCATTTTCGGAACTGTGTAGTTGCCTTTGCTGGGCTCTTTCTCGCATCCCAACCAAAAGAGAAACTCTGAAAATCCAATGGTTGTGGGCATAACCGGCGGTACGGGGTTCATCGGCTATCATCTGGCGAATCGCTTTGTTGAAGATGGTGTTAAGGTTCGTATTCTCACGCGACGACCAGAGCTGGTGCGAATGTTATGGCCGAAGAGTGATGCAGAACCTTGGGAGGGCGATTTGACCGAGCCGGAAACCCTCGAAGGTTTTGTATGTGACACGCGAGTGGTCTATCACCTGGCAGGTGAGACCAGAGATGCCCACTCTTTCGATATGGTCAATGTCACTGGGACGGAGAATTTGCTGAAGGTATGTCGAGATCAGGAGGTAACGAGATTTGTACACTTGAGTAGCGTGGGTGTAATGGGTGCCACCGGTACCGGTTTGGTCGACGAATCTACGCCATGCAATCCAAAGAGTCTTTATGAGAAAAGCAAATACGCTGGAGAGAAATTGGCCTTGGACGCATTTGAGAGGTTTCGGATACCTGTCACCGTCCTCCGACCAACGATTGTGTTTGGGGAGAAGCCAAATCGGGGCCCTGACAGTTTGGGTTCCTGGCTAAATGCCATCCAAAAGGGATGGTTTCGGTTTTTCGGTAGTGGCGATTCGGTGGCTAATTACATCTATGTTGGAGACGTGGTCAACGCTTGCTTGTTGTTGGCTGAAAACGAAAAGGCGATTGGTGAGGTTTATATCGTTTCCGACCCGTGTTCGCTGCGTGATTTTGTTGGCGTAGCAGCTGAATTCCTGGACGTCCAGATGCCGGGGATCTTCCCGACGTGGCTAGGTTACACAGCCGCCATAGCATTCGAGGCTGTAGGCAAGCTGGCCCGTTTTTCACCGCCACTTACCGTTAGCCGGGTGAGAGCGCTGAGAAACCAATTACTCTACAGCAGTGAAAAGATCCGAAAACGGCTTGGATTTACTCCTGTGTTTGGCTGGCGTAATGGATTGTTCCGAACCGTTGAATGGTATAAGCGGAACAAATTGCTGTAGTCCACGAGGTCCCATTGAAATCGTTTGCAGGTTCTTCGAAACCTCTGCGATTGTGTCGAGTTGTGACCGTGCCGGTTACTTTTGGAACCCTATTGCGCGAGCAACTGAGCTACCTGGCTCAACAAGGTATGGATGTTGCCCTTGTCTCAAGCCCTGGACCGGTTCTTGAAGATATCGGCAGAGCCCTCCATTTAGATTGTCATCCCGTGATGATGACCCGGAAGCCGGATCCTTTGCGTGATTTACTTAGCCTCCGAGCACTGACGCGTTTATTCAGCCAAAAGCGATTTGACATTGTTCACTCGAGCACGCCCAAGGCTGGCCTGCTCACGGCACTTGCTGGAGCGATGGCTCGGCTGCCAGTTCGGATCCACACCTTTACTGGACAGGTTTGGGTCGAGATGCAAGGGTTCTCTCGGGTCATGATGAAGTGGTGCGATTGGCTGATTGGTCATGTGGATACCCATTGCTACGCAGATAGCAGATCGCAGCGCGATTTTCTGGTCAGTGAACGCCTGGTTCCAGCATCGAGGATCTCTGTGCTCGGTCTGGGCTCTATCGGCGGTGTGAACCTCGACCGGTTTGACCCGAACGTTTTCGGAGGGGACCGTGCGACTGCCACACGTCGGGAATTGGGAATTTCTGAAGGGTCCTTGGTCATTCTCTTTGTGGGACGCTTAACAAGGGACAAGGGAATCAGAGAGTTAGTTTCTGCCTTTCGGATGCTGCAGCGAGATGAGAAGGCGGTGGAGCTGATGCTCGTCGGACCCTTTGAGACGGAAAGGGATCCACTCCCGAGAGAAACACTCCATGAACTCTCCAATAACCCTCGTATCCACGTGGTCGGATTCAGCCGCCAGCCAGAGAAATACATGGGGATAGCAGACGTATTCTGCTTGCCGAGTTATCGTGAAGGATTCGGCAGCGTCGTAATTGAAGCTGGAGCCATGGGAGTGCCAACAGTGGCTACTCGAGTTGTCGGATTAGTGGATGCCGTGGTTGATGGGGAGACGGGTTTATTGGTGCCACCGAAAGATATTGATGCACTGAGAAGTGCGCTGACCAAGATGTTGACCGCGCCCCAAATTCGTCACCATATGGGCCGTGCTGCACGTGAGCGTGCGGTGCGGGATTTTGACTGCCGGATTGTTAACCGACTGGTTGCCCAAGAGTATGAGAGGTTGGCTACGAGTCGGGATTGAGAGAGGTTTGGGTGACTTAGAATGAAATTGCTGTTGCACTCTAGTCCTTGGAATCTTCGGTCTTCCTTCACTCGTCTTGACATCATTTGGTACTTCCATTAGTCTCTTCCTGTTTGGCTCTTCTCTTTTGAGTGGCTATCATGGGCGTAAAGCGATAACCATTTTCGTAGCCCGTGCCTTGGATGTGAACTGACACAGGCCTGCGTCTACGAGATGGAACAGAAGATGAAAAGGTTTTTTGATATTTCTTGTACGTTGATGGCACTGGTTCTCCTGTCCCCACTTCTCATGCTATTAGCCCTGTTGGTCTGGTTAGCCCAGGGCACACCCATCTTATTCCGCCAAGAGCGACCGGGATTGAATGGACGCCCGTTTACCATTTACAAATTCCGGACGATGACCGAGGGTCTTGATATCCATGGAAATTCTCTTCCAGATGGTAAGCGACTAACGCCGTTTGGCAAATTACTGCGACGCACGAGCCTAGACGAACTGCCGGAACTCTTCAATGTAATCGAAGGAGAGATGAGTCTGGTAGGGCCGCGTCCCCTTCTCATGCAATACCTGGGTCGATATACTCCGGAGCAGATGAGACGGCATGAGGCAAAGCCTGGGATCACGGGCTGGGCCCAGGTGAATGGAAGAAATGCGATTACCTGGGAGGATAAGTTCAAGCTGGATGTTTGGTACGTGGATAACCGGAGCCTTTGGCTCGACGTCCAAATTATCCTGATCACGGCATGGAAAATTCTGAGCAGAGAAGGGATCAATCAACCCGGTCAGGCAACCATGGAAGAATTCCGACCCTCTGTTGGCGCATGTTTCCCAGAACAAAACGGAATCGAATAGAAGTGCTGGTGGGCTAATAAGAGCCCAACGGCATGAGGTCCTCTTGAGAGAAGCGGAATGAAGAAGGTTGTCATACTTGGCGCGGGCGGACATGCACGTGAAGTTCTATGGGTATTTGAGGAGCAAAACAAAGCTGAACCCAGATGGGAAGTCCTGGGCTTTATTGACGAAAACACGTTGAACAAAGGGAGAGATTTATGTAACCTTCCAATTCTTGGCGATTTTGGATGGTTCGATAAAACCGCCTCACGTGAGGTCTACGTCATCTCAGGCGTTGGAAACTGTCGGACAAAGCTCCATTTTGCAGAAAAAGCGGCAAATCTGGGGCTCAAATTTTGCTCAGTCGTTCATCCTTCGGTGATGATGTCGAGCCATGTCACGGTGGGAGCGGGGACCGTTATCGCGGCCGGATCCATTATCACAACCCAGGTCAAAATTGCAAACCATGTGACGGTGAATCTCGATTGCACCATTAGCCATGACGCGGTGATTGAAGACTACTGTACCCTTGCTCCTGGATGCCACATCTCTGGGAATGTGAAATTTGGAGAGGGAGTCAATTTCGGAACCTGTGCGACGATTATCCAGGGGAAATCCGTGGGTGCATGGTCGAAAATCGGCGCAGGGGCCGTGGTTATTGAAGACATCCCCGCCAACGTAGCAGCCGTCGGTGTACCTGCACGGATCGTGAGGGAAGCTTAACTGAGGATCGTTCGCCAGATGAAAAGATTCAAAATCCCATTATCCCGCCCGGATATCACCCAGAAGGACATCGACGCTGTCGTGGAGGTGCTTAAGACACCCAATCTCAGTTTGGGGCCAAAGCTCATCGAGTTTGAGCGAAGAATGGCGGATTTTATTGAGACAAAGCATGCGATTGCCGTTAATAGTGGAACCAGTGGTTTACATCTCTGTGTCAGGGCTCTTGGCATCGGAGAGGGTGATGAGGTGATCACAACCCCTTTTAGCTTCATTGCTTCGGCGAATGCTATCCTTTACGAGCGGGCAAAGCCCGTTTTCGTCGACATCGAGCCTGAAACGCTCAATATCGATGTTTCCCGTGTGGAGCGAAAAATCGGGGATGCAACACGAGCGATCCTTCCCGTCCATATCTTTGGACATCCCTGTGACATGGATTCTCTGATCGGAATCGCGGCTCAATACAAGCTCGATCTCATTGAGGATGCGTGTGAGGCGATCGGGGCCGAATATAATGGGCAACGGGTTGGTAAATTCGGAAACTGCGCGGTCTTCGCCTTCTATCCGAACAAACAGATGACAACCGGAGAAGGGGGGGTCGTCGTGACGAACGACGAGAAAATCGCTCAGGCTTGCAGGATCATGCGAAACCAGGGTCGGGATGGTCGGTGGATGGAACATTCGCATCTGGGCTTCAATTATCGAATCAGCGACATCAATTGCGCTTTGGGGATTTCACAGCTGGAGAGAATCGAGGAGGTTCTGGATCGAAGAGAACATGTAGCCCAGATGTACCATGAGCGACTGAGAGATTTTGATTCGGTGAGGCTCCTCGGGTCCGCTTCCTATGGGAAAAGGAGCTGGTTTGTCTATGTGGTGATCCTCGGTCAGCAATTCACTCGGGAAGATCGGGACAGAGTCGTTTCCCAACTCGCTGAAAAGGGTATCGAGACGAGTGCCTATTTCTTTCCGATTCACCTTCACCCCCTGTATAGGCAGATGTTTGGTTACAAGAAAGGAACTCTCCTAGTAGCTGAGAGTATTTCAGATCGAACCATGGCGCTTCCTTTTTACAATCACCTGGAAGAGTCAGAGATCAGCTATGTCTGTGAGGAATTGGTGAGAGAATTAAGAAAGCAAGGATGAGAGAGACCCATAACACCGAATTATCCGATTTCTTTGCTCGACATGAGGGCTGGATTGTCTCTTTCCTTTTGGGCCTAGCCTTTGCCGTTAGGCTATACCTGGTCTTCCATACCTACCTGATCACCCATGATGGCATTCTCTACATCAAGATGTCGAAGCTGATTTCCCAGGGAGAGGTCGGTGCAGCTTTCCAACTTTTGTTTTTCAATCTATATCCCCTTATGACCATTCCCTTTCAGCAAATTTTCAACGAATGGGAGTTGTCTGCCCAGATGGTGTCAGCGGTTTTCGGTTCCCTCACCATCATTCCCTTCTATCTTCTGATTCGGTCTATTTTCGGCCGGACCGTGGCCTTGATTTCGTCGATCTTTTTTGTGTTTCATCCTTATCTCGCTCGGTTTTCTGCCGAGGTCGTTCGGGGTCCGGCTTTTTGGTTCTTTTTCATGATGGCTCTTTGGGTGGGCTGGGAGGCTATCTCCGGAAAGCGAATATGGCTTTCCATCCTCACCAGCTTTCTCGCAACTGTGTCATTCTTTCTGAGACCCGAGGGAATTCTCGTCATACCTTTCGTCGCCGTCTGGATCCTCCTCGAGGACTGGAGAGAATTCAAATCGACGTGGAAGCAGAGGGTATGGCTCACATTCTGCCTCTTGGTCACCGTCGCCATACTATTTATGCTGCCGGCACTGTTCCTTAAGAAACAGACAGGTCGCTGGCATTGGGCAAGGGCCGATACAATCATCGAAATCGCCCCGGCAGATGTGACGATGCGTCATGTTAAGAAGAATCTTCCAAAATTGGAGATGCAGGCTTGGGATGACAGTCCGAAAGGGCGCGTTGATTTCGTTCGGTTGAGACAGTTCCTGTCATTGGCTACAGAACACAGGATTGGTGTTGTGATGCTAGAGCTTGTGAACAAATTTCAAAAGGCGATGCATCCCCTTTTGTTGATTCTGCTTCTTTTTGGGGTTATCAAGAGAAAGAACATCCCCTATCGTAAGCGGGAAGAGGTATTCATGGTATCCATCTTAGCGCTCTTTCTCCTCGTTCTCTTACGATATGGAACGGTCACTTTCTATATCGGGACAAGACACATGATGGTTCCGGTGATACTCTGTCTTGCATGGGTCGGGGCGGGAGTCATCGAAGTTGAGTATAGGATCAGGAATTCTTCTCTGGGAAGGAGATTAAAGGACAGAAGTTTTTCTCCTATCAGGTATCTCCGATGGACGCTTGTAGTCGCCACTGTCGTTGTACTGCTCCCCAAGACCCTCGCTTCTCAGCGGATGGATAAGATACCTATCAGAGAGGCGGGGGTTTGGATCAAAGAACATGGACCGAAAAACCCCGTCGTCATGGGTCAGGCTGAATTGGCACGCATCGGCTTCTACGGTGATGGAACATTCCTAGAAATCCCTCGGAATGAGGACCTCCATGAATCCTTGAAGAGAGGGAAGGTGGATTTTTTGGCCATCAACGAAAAAAGCATTGAGGATACCCATCCGGGTCTCATCGATTCCCTCGACTCAGAACGGTTTGAGAAGGAGGTTGTCCTCGGTATGCCCTCAGGGCAATATGTGATCATCATTTATTCGATCAGGAGTTGAGAGGCGTTCAGGGAGCAACTGTTTAGGGATCAGGAGCGCCATTTTTCGACACCCTATTCCTCGAATCTTGGGTGTCTTCCCAGAAGGAGAAGGAGAAAATGCCTAGGTTTTATCGGAATCGTGTGGTGGTCATTCTCTGCGACGCCTTTTTGGTCACCGCTGCATTCATACTCTCCTATGCCCTTCGGTTCAATTTTGATATCCCAGCGGTCTACCTGGATCAAATCAAAAAAACACTCCCCTTTTTCGTTGCGTTGAATTTGATCGTTTTTTTCTTGTTCGACCTTTATCGAGGAATGTGGCGGTACACGGGTGTTCGAGATCTCAGGGCGATTATCTCTGCTGTGACCTTGAGCACTCTGGTGATGATTGTAGCGCTGACGATCGGCTATCGGTTCGCAGGCTACCCTCGATCGGTTTTCGTCATCAGCTGGTTTATCCTAATTGTCTTCGTTGGAGGGTTTCGATTTCAGATCCGAATGATTAAGGAGATTGGCAATCCCCTTGTCTGGCGATTCAAACAGGGCTCCGTCCCAACTAAGAAACTGATGATTGTGGGGGCCGGGGATGCAGGCGAAATGATTCTCAGAGAGATCCTTCAGAATCCCAGAATTGGCTATAACCCGGTTTGCTTTGTCGATGACGACCCAGACAAGGTGAAACGGAAGATTCATGGGATCCCTGTGCTGGGTCGCCAGCGGGATATTTCAAGCCTCGTGGAAAGGTTCGGGATCGAAGAGGTGGTAATCGCAATTCCATCAGCCACGGGGATTCAGATTCGCAGCATCGTAGACCACTGTGAAAAGGCTCGGGTTCGCTTTAGAACGTTGCCTTCGGTGGGTGAGCTGATTGATGGTTCTGTGCGGGTGAGCCAAATTCGTGATGTAAAGATTGAAGATATCTTGGGAAGGGATTCGATCAGGCTGGATTTGAACCCGGCGCGCCGGGAGATAGCTGGGAAGACAGTTCTCGTAACCGGGGCGGCTGGATCGATCGGATCTGAACTGGTCAGGCAGATTATACAGCTCGCTCCTTCTCGGATTATCCTCTACGAGAGGGATGAGAATGGTCTTTTCCATATTCAGAGTGAGGTGGCGCTGGGGCTTCATGAAGATATGTTTCTGCCGATTGTAGGCGACATCCTGGATGAAAAGCGAATTCGAGCTATGATGAGAGCGACGCGGCCTCATCTTGTCTTTCATGCCGCTGCTTACAAGCATGTTCCCATGATGGAGACCAACCCTGTGGAGGCCGTCAAGAACAATCTGCTGGGAACCATAAAGGTGGCGGAAGAATCCATTCGGTCTGGCGTTCGGAAATTCACACTGATTTCAACCGACAAGGCGGTTAATCCTGTTAACGTCATGGGGGCTACCAAGCGGGCCGCTGAGAAAGGAATGCTGAGTCTGAACAGTTCAGATACAAAGTTCATGGTTGTTCGTTTCGGAAATGTGCTGGGGAGCCGAGGCAGCGTCGTGCCAACCTTCGAGAGACAGATCGCTGGGGGAGGACCGGTTCAGGTCACTCATCCGGACATGACCCGGTATTTCATGACAATCAACGAGGCTGCTCAACTCGTCCTTCTTGCCACCTCCATCGGGGAGGGAGGAGAGATCTTTGTCCTCGACATGGGGAAGCCTGTGAAGATCATGGATCTTGCACGCAACATGATCACCCTTTCCGGGTTCGAGCCAGACAAGGACATTGAGATTCAGGTGATCGGCAGGAGGCTTGGTGAGAAGCTGCATGAGGTCTTGATCTCTGACCAGGAGACCATACTTGGAAAGGAGTTTGGGAAGATCCTCAAGATCGGGTTTCCAAAGGAAGAGCAAAACGTTTTGAACAAAGTGGACCAACTGGAGCATCTCGTGAGTATTGAGGACAAACAGACTATCCTGAAGACGCTCAAAGAGATCGTACCCGAGTTTGTGCCAGTCGATCCTCCAAATCACGAGAAGGACAAAACGGGTCTCTCCCAGAGAGTAGGGGAGGAGGGTCCGCTGAGATCCTAATTGAGGGGCAGGCCGCATGATCAGAACGATGATGAGGAGTATGGAGACAGAGAATCTGGTCGATCAGCTCTCCGATGGGCGTGTCCTGGTTGTGGGCGACATTATCATGGATGAGTTCATCTGGGGTAAAGTCGACCGAATCTCTCCTGAAGCACCGGTCCCGGTTGTGACGGTGAAAAAAGAGACGGAGCGTCTGGGTGGAGCGGCCAATGTGAGCAACACGATACGATCCCTGGGAGGACAGGTATTTCTTGCTGGACTGGTTGGCGGCGATGAGAGGGGAAGGAGAATCCTGAACCTCCTTGAGGAAAGGGGGGTGGAGACTGGCGGAGTTCTCATTGATCCTCGCCGACCCACGACCGTTAAGACGCGGATCATCGCTCATAGTCAACAGGTCGTTCGTTTTGACCGTGAGAATCAGGCTCCTCTCAGTAAGGGTTATGCGGATAGCCTAGCGTCCTATGTCCGCGAATTGATTCATTCTGCCGATACGGTGGTTATCGCTGATTACGGCAAGGGAATCGTGACAGCGGACCTCGTTCAGCTTATCACCCAGTTATCGAAGAAAGCGAACAAGGTTGTTACTTTGGATCCAAAGATCAACCGGTTCCACTTGTACCGTGATGTGACGGTCGTGACCCCGAACAGCCAAGAAGCCAGCATCGCCTCAGACACAGAAATTGTGGACGAGGATTCCCTAAAAGAGGCGGGCATGAAGTTACTAAATCGTTTCAATTGCGAGGCTGTCCTCATTACGCGGGGAGAGGAAGGGATGGCTCTTTTTCAGCGGGGAAAGGAAGCGATCTTGGTGCCCACCACCGCCAGGGAGGTCTTTGATGTGACAGGAGCCGGGGATACGGTGATCGGTGCTATGGGACTCACGCTGGCAGTCGGGGCGAGTTTTGAAGAGGCAGCCCTGATTTCCAATTTCGCCGCTGGCGTTGTGGTGGGTAAGGTCGGAACTGCTACAGTGACCCAGGAAGAGTTGAGGGCCGCGGTAAAAGAGGCTCGATAAGTGGTTTTCCTCATCCCCGATTGCTATCCGCTGTGAACTGCCAACTGGGTATTTTTGATGTCCGTTCTCCAATCTCTGTAATCTCTTCCGAGAAATAGATTCCCGTATGTTTGATTGTTGGTTGGAGAACAAAAGCCTTAGGTTGAGAATTGGGGTTTTAGGCGAGAGACCATATCCTCAGGTTTCATAATGGATATGGGCTCCTTGTGGAGCATTCCAAAATAGGTGATGTCACTATTGCCGATGGGTCGCGGAAAGGATCGGGGTGTAATTCTCGAGTGAACCCATATGGTAGATTCGCCTCTAGGCCCGGACAAAAGGGAGAAATTTAGACTATAAATTCCCAAGGACCGGTAAAACCGAAAAACTTTAACCAAACCAGAAGAAAAGTCAAGAAAATCCTCCTCCCCTAGCTCCAATAGATCCGTGCATTCCCAGAACACAGCCATGACGTCGGGATACAACCCGGCAGGAACAAAGGGCGCAATCCAGGCTATTTTCCCCGTTCTCCCCACGTACCTTTCAGCGAGTTCTTCTTCTCTCTCGATGAGATCTCTCCAGAAGTGGGTGACGGAGTGCGTGACGTATTCGTGGCTTGCCCGGATGATTTCCTTCTGTGCGTTTGTCGGTGTTTGTCCGGCAAGGGGCTGAAGGTGGGGATGAACCAGACTCGAGCCTGCAGGGGGCATGTAATTGCAATTGATAGAAAAATAGATCACCTCGGCATTTGTGGATGTCACTTGACGAAAGAAATCTCGGCATGCCAGGAAGGCATTGCTCAGAAGCTCGGCACTGAAGCCTTCCAGAGGAACAAAGTGGTCGTCAGAAAAGAGGCAAACGGCAGCATAGGCATCATATGGAAGGATGTTGGGAATCACGAGAGCCTCTCCTCTTTGGATGCGTCCGTTTGGGACCAGGTCGGCAGGAAATCTGCCTGTCTTGTGATCGATCTCGTCTTTACAGAATGGGCAGCCGATTTCAACTGATTTCTTGACGATGGCGTCCAGGTCAGGGGGATTGAGCCTGGGGACATCAACATCCATGATCCGTCCGGTTGCTTGAGTTAAGGGGTCGAACCGGATTTCGAAATGGACGCGTGTCAACTCAAAACCCTTGGTCGGATCGAGGTAATGCGTCTCTCCGGTAATCTTTCTGAACTCTATGGTCATGGCCTATCAGATTCCCTCCAATGACAACCCGACCTCCTGACAAGAAAAAAGTCGGGGATAAATTCCCCGACAAGCCGAAAAGAAAGCGTACAAAATTATCACGTTTCGAGAACAAAAATCACTTCGAGCCGAACGCGATACTCCTTGACCTTGGCGTCTTCGATAGAAACTCTCTGTTCGACAACGCGCATACCGGTAATGCCTCGGAGCGTTTTGGTGGCTCGAGTAAACCCTACATTGATTGCATCCTCAAAGCTTTTTGGAGAAGCTGCAATAATCTCAGTCACCCTTGCCACTCTTGGATCTGCCATGGCGATCACCGTCCTTTCTGTAGGATTCATCCTGTATACGAAAATTGGTTTTAAATGTCAATAACAAAACCTTTTGAAGTTCCCTGAGTTTTCGAAGGG
>JABAOC010000335.1_pt1 | contig 22308 bp, 30 predicted proteins | sample 7062161 | NCBI WGS metagenome assembly JABAOC01 (sample SAMN14538625, study PRJNA623070) | marine sediment metagenome | biome: marine biome [ENVO:00000428]; feature: marine pelagic biome [ENVO:01000023]; material: deep marine sediment [ENVO:00002113] | place: India: Gulf of Khambhat ... | reverse complement strand
AGGGTTGATATGAAGCAGTATTTAATCAAGCAGATATTTTCAATTGTGGTTGCTATATTCCTGCTAATAACCTTCGTCATAGTTTTATATGCTGATCTAGTAACACCAAAGGAGACCTTTATAACCCCGCTGATACTCATAATAATCGCTATTGTATGTTTGGCGATATTCGGAGAAATTTCAAAGATCGAATATTATATTAAGGGAAAAAAGTAAAAATAGGAGGTTTCAGATGAAAAAGGGAATAACACCAATAATATCAATAATAATACTGTTGCTGATAACCATAGCACTTGCAGGGGTAGCATACACATTCCTTATGGGACAGTTATTCACGAGAATCGGCGGTTCATTTGAGATACCAGTAGGTGGGGGATTCTGCACAAACGGTCTGATAACAATACAAGTATCAAACACAGGAACAACTGATTTGAATAGCCATCCAACGAACCCAGCAGCCAACGACTTTATCCAGGCTCATGTTGACGGCGTAGATGTTACAGCTTATCTAGAGATTACAACCATAACACCTGGACAGGGAGGCACAATACTGAGAAACTATAACTGCACAACAAGCTGTGCTTCAGGCCCTCACGCAGTTGATATAGGAACAGAATCATTGGTCCTGCACCCAACTGTATATTGTCCGTAACCCATTAAACAATTCCAGTTAGGATGTAGGCGACATAAATAACCAACCCGGAAAATAGTGGAATCAACCAGTTATCATCCACTATTTCTTTATTTTTCCAATTTCTGATTTTTTCAGTCTCGGGTATCAGCTCTACGAATGTTGCTGAGATCGATCCCAGAAACGCCACGAATGATATCAGGACAGGTTCAACGACCGGTTCAGTTTTAGTTAAAAAGAATCCCAGAACCGCTGCTGTAATCAAAAAGCTCGAAAGGAAAAAGACAAGGGAGCCCTCCAACGATTTTCTTCCGAATATTTTATGCTCTCCATACCTTAAGCCTATCAATGTGGATAGTGAATCCCCAACAGATAGAATGAGACCCACTACTGTTGCTATTTCTAACGGAAATATGAGAAAGGTCAGACCTAGGCCAAAGTAGAACCAGAAAGCACCCATAAATGGCTTTTTTATGCCATCTCTATCCAGTTTAAAGGCAACGTCCCTGACCCTCCTTTCAACTATTTCCACGAATCCTAGAAACCCCTTCCTCCTCCTCACGTACTCTGAGTAAATAAATAACACAAGAGCGATTATGAAAAACAGGAGGGAAGCTATAAAGTTTCCTATGAATTGTGCAAGCAAAACAAAAAACAACCCACTCAGATGAACGAACTGCCTCGAAATTTCATACCCCATAAAATTATATTTAGTTTTTCCGAAATAAAATCTTTAAACTGGAAGAAAACCCACCTTCGCAAGGAAAAGGAATATTCCAAAGGATGAGAAAACCATTATCAAAGAATGCTTGGTACCTGCTATAACCGATCCCTCTCCAAGCTGACCTGTTATCAAACCTATACACAATCCCTGCATTATTATAACTGAGAAGAACAGTGAAATGTAGTAGGAAGCCACGGCAGTAGGCGGGACACCGAACATGGAACCAATGCCAGCAAAAAAATCACATGGGAACATATTCATCCCTTCACATGGGTTGACAAAACTGAATCCTAATGCCCCACCCTGCATCCCCGGTTGTGCTTCTATCATAGGAACCATAACATTGACTATCAGGACAGCTATCCCAAGGAACATGAAGAATATGCCATACATGAGGAGTATGTGCTGCTTGACCATTGATGACCTTTCCGCCTCTGCCTCTTTAACCATAAGCATATCTTTTGATACAGAATCCAGTGTGGATGGAATGTCACCACCACTCTCATAAGATTGTTTTATTATGTTCAATTCCTCTGTTATAAGTTTCGAGTCTTTGACTTTATCTCCAAATATCTCCAGAACCCTCAAAAAGGGTGTTCCCCACGAAAGCCTGTTGCTCATACTTTTGACCTCATCTGTTAACTTTCCGTAGTTTGCCTTGGTTGCTATTTTTATGGCTTCTGGCATGGACATTCCAGATCTCGCAGAGTCCGCAAGATCTCTGACAAGATTCGGGAACTGTGCCTCTATTGATTTTACCCAGAGAAATTTAGAGTATCTGTATACAAAATAGGGGGTAATGGTTATGAATATTGATATTATTATCAGATTTCCGAGAACCCCAACATCACCTAGAAACAGACCTGATAATATCAATGCTATGCTTATGCACGATGGAATTATTATTACCTTACGCTTTGTTTCCATATTATTCACTTGGTGATATCGCCTTTAATAATACTATGAAACCGATTGAAACAAGTGGTGTGAAGAAAAACACCAAAAAGCTTTGCAACATAAGGGTGCCTGCTCTGCCCGCGCCTGTTTCACCAACAGGAGACATAACCGCCAGTAGGACTATGAAAAACAAAGATCCTACAATCATCAGGGTTATGTATATCTCTGTGTAAAATGATATCATTTTTGAGTAATCGCTCAAAGATCTTCTGTACAGATTCATGAAGGATTTGGCCTTTCCGGAAAGATATTTTCCCAGGTCTCCACCTGTCGTTATCGTTGAAGACATTCCATAAAGCAGGTCAGCGAAGTGACCAGATGGCGTTCTTTCTGCAACCTTTTGTATGGCATCGTTAAGGCTCATTCCCAGGGAGTTAACATTGTTGTATATTTTCCCCGCTTCTTTCCCTATGACCCCTCCCTTTGTGGCCAGAAGCCTGAATATCTCTGTTGGAAGAATACCTGATGAAGACGATGTTGCCATGTAGAAAACAGCAAACGGCAGGGTCCTGTTTATGTGAGTTTCAATTGATTTTGATTTCATGGAAGGGTAGTAGTAACCCATGAAAAACACCATCCCTGCAAATATAAAAGAAATTATTATGGAGAGGGTGTAGGTATAGAAAATGGTTGGTTCTAGCGGAAATAGGAAGGTTATAAATACGGACCCAAATATTATGGAGACCATGAGTGTTATGAAGGAGAGAAATATCATGATGCATAAATATTCATGGAGAGATAGATCAATCATTGCTTTTCTCAGATTCCTGTTTAGCGTGTCGAAGTAATCCAGGTATGGTCTTGTCAAACTACCAAACAATTTAAATGCTATTCCCTTTATCATACAATCCTCATGTTTTCATCTGCAAATCGGATTTTCAGGCTACCTTGGAAACAAGATCCAAAACCCTCTGTGGGTTACTGTAATAAACGCTTATTACCCTTGCCACATCCCTGTAATCGAAAATCTCCTCTCTTAGCATCCATTCCAGAACGGATTTTCTTCTTATGAGCTCCTCCTTTACGGAGTCCTGCGTCAACCCTAGCTTTACGGATATGTCATGCAAAACTACAGATTTCCCAATATTCTCAAAGCTATCATCTAAGGGTTTCCATTTGAATATCTCTTTTGTGACAGGGATTTTATCCTTGATCCCGGTAACCTCAAGAATGGAATCAGACCTCCTTACATACCTCCCTCTTAGCCTCGAAAACACAAGGAACACTATTATGTTTATGTTTTCCAGTAGACTTGGTGGGAGGGATATGGGTGGTGTTGTTAATCTGTCCATTAACTGGCTTATGGATGCGGCATGAATTGTTGCGAGCGAGGGGTGGCCGGTGGCCATCTGCTGGAAAAGGACGAAGGCTTCCTTTCCCCTAACCTCACCCATAACGATATAGTCAGGTCTCTGTCTCAGGGATGACTTTAGCAGATCGAAAAGCGTGACCTCACCCTTTCTACCCTTCATGGACAATGGTGTTCTCGCTACTTCTGGTATCCAGTGGGGATGAGGAAGTCTCAGCTCTGCTGTGTCCTCTATACTGACTACCTTTAGGTTGGGTCTGATGAAAAGTGATAATGCATTAAGAAGAGAAGTCTTCCCGGTGGCTGTACCACCAGATATTAGGACTGACTGCCCATTCTCTACTGCGAGCCACATATATGCAAGTTGCATTGAATTCAGGGTTCCGTATCTGAGCATGTGTGTCGGGGTTAGGGGTTGTTCTGTGAATCTCCTTATGGTGAGGTTTGAACCTTTCCTTGCTATATCCGTTCCAAGGGTTGCCTGAACCCTGCTCCCATCAGGAAGGGTAGCATCCAGAAGTGGTTCAGCAATGGATATGGATTTCTTGCACTTCTGCGCTATCTTTATAACAAACGTGTTTAATTCATCCTCATTCTTAAAAATTATGTTGGTTTTAAGGGATCCCAGTTTTGGATCCCTGTGGTAAACATAAACAGGAATGTTTACTCCATCACATGATATATCCTCTATGTTCGGATCATTCATAAAACTCTCTATTTTTCCGAGACCGATTATATCTCTCTCTATATAATAGCTGAGTATTCCCTTTTTGCTTTCAGAAACTTCGGGCATGGCGTCAAGTATTTTTTGAACCTCATCCTTGAGGAGTCTCTTTGACCTTACCTCTCCCAGTTTTATGAAATCCACATCTAATCTCTCCTCAAGAAGCCTCTTGACGTTCTCTATTGCTTCTACGTCAGCCTTTGTTATCTTTGGCTCTATAACATAGTATACCACTTCACCCATCTTTGGATTCCATTTTATGTTCGCGTAGGCAAGAATCTGCTCTCCCTTCTTTGGGGAACGCGGTATCAGGTTGTAAGTTATGTTTATACCCTTAAGGGATTCTGGTTTCTCACCAACCACAAGGGGAAGACCCCCCACAACCATTGGTATTTTTGATATCTCGACTCCCTCCCTCTCCTTCTCTTCCTTTTTCTCTTCCTTTTTAGGTTCCTTTTTCTCAGGTTTTTCTCCTTCATATGGGACACGCGGATAATAATATGGAGGACCCTCCTCTGGAACGTAGTATTTCCTCTCCCTCTTCCTTTTCGAAACATAACCCCTTTTAAGCTTGCTTACAATGTTCCCTGCATAATTTCCCCCCGTTCTTGGTCTTCCTCGAATTCTTGGTCCCATACCCATCACCATCAAAAGCCAATCACACAACCTAGGATAATATAATTTTGTTTTCCTTCTTATAAATTATAAGTCTGCCAAAGATACTCATAACACTTCCTGTTAGGTTGTAGGACTCATTCAATCCGTAAAGGGACGAAAACTTTGAAATACCTGTTAAAAGGCTTGTAACATTCAAACCGTTGTTGGAGAGAACAATCTCATAACCCTCATCGCTTATTCTCCTTGGAATCTCCACAACCACATGTGCAGTAACATTCTCCTTTTCAATAAGTTTCAATACGTTTAGAACAACGACATCTTTCACCTCATCTAGTTGGTTGTGAAGGTTGATAGATACAAAGTAATTCTGATACACCGCAAAAGCGGCAAACAACACAACGAATATACCAACACCGATTCCAAAGAGTAGAACCTGCTCAAAGATTAGAGACTGTCCTGAAAGCCTTCGCATATATTATATTTATCCTTATTATAATAACTAGGTTAGCTCCACGTCGATATAGGTCAGTATAAGATCTCCTCCATGGCTTGCGTTTTCCGGCTGAATGACGTTTTTATCAAAGCCCAACTTTACACTTTTGTCTCCTGTTGTTGTTATCGGATTCAGTGCAATTTTATACCCTTTTGTTTCTGTGTCCAGCTCCCTGTAGTGCAGTTTAATCTTAATTTTATAACCAGTTCCAAAACTCTCACCACTCATGGTTATTACCCTGGGTTCTGATTCACCATAGGTAGCGACCTCTCCAAAGGAGCTGGTCTTCAGCAAGACCTTTGATGCATTCATTATCATTGGCTGCGCTGTCGTGAACTCCAGAATTATTGAATTGTTGTCTGGATCTGAGGCATGATAGTCAATTGCCCTTACAAAACCGTTCGGTATGTCCAACCTGAACTCCCCTGCCCCAGAATTCGCTATCTCGGTTATTTTACTATCAAGGTTTAGAATGAAGTTTTGAGCAGTTGAAAACTCTGTTATAGTTGTTCTTTTCTGTATCAGGGGCATACCCCACGCGTAGGCTAGACCGATCATGGCTATTACTATACCGGCTATGAGAACAACCGAGAGGGCTTGTGTCTGGGCTTTCATAATTTATTATTGCATTTGTTTGATAAATACTTTAATCCTATTAAGCCCGAATATTATTGGCTTTATTTATAAAGCTTTATCCACGATAAGCTTTTTAAACAACAATTCAATTGAAGCTACATAAGAGGGGTCATAATGGGACTGTGTATAATAGGCCAGGAGAAATCCGAGAGCAACATAAGGCTGCTTGAGGAGGCAAAGAAGAAGTTTGATTCAGTATTTTTCGTACCGATAGATTCCATAGGCATCGGTCTTAATACTGATTTTTCAATATCCTACCGAGCGTCAGACATACTCAAGTTTGATGCTATTCTGCCCAGGATACCAAAACCCTACCACTCCTATGCGTATCAGCTTCTTTCTTTATTCCCCTCCGATACATTCATGCCGATAAAACCAATATCCTTTCTCCTTGCAGATGAAAGGTTTTTCTTATTAACGGTTCTAAGAAAGAGGGGAATACCCACGCTTAATCTCCATCTTACAAGATCCAGTAGGGCTGCATCAAGGATAATAGACGAGGCGGATTTTCCAATCATACTGAGAACACCCAACAAGAAGATAGGGGTTGTGGTGAAGAACAAACTAGAGACAAAATCCATTATAGACGCCCTAACTCATTTACAGCAGCCCATACTTATAGAGAACATGGTAAAGGATATGGTCTCTGTCTACGTTGCCGAGCCAGAGGTTATAGCAAGTGTTAAGAAAAAGACAAGGGAGCCCGATATCATATTCTCTCCAGGTGAATACAAAAACAACAAGATTGGCCTGGAAGTTGAGCAGCTTGCTCTGGAGGCAGCGAAGGCGGTTGATGCACAGGTTGCAAGGATTGATATAAGCCTCAACTCAGAACCCAAGATAGTTAACATTAACCTTAACCCGGACCTTGTGAGACCAAGCAAGGTTACAGAAACGGACATACCCGAGAGGATTATAGACTCTGTTCACAAAAACTACAGTGTTCACAAGGAGAGGCCGCTGCTTATGAAATTCTTTGATGATGCAAAATCCGTTGTGAAGGATGTTCTGAAGACCAAGCAACTATTATAAATTTAAAAAACAATCAAATAAGGTGTAAATAATGGCAGGTATAAACGAGGTTTTACAGGCAATATGGATCTGGATAACCGATTTTACAAGCAATGTTATGCCGGTATACGTTCTGCCAAACATACAACTCATAATACAGATAATAATCCTGCTCATAGTTGGTTACATCGGTGGAAAGTTAGGCAAGATAGTAATAGTAAAGATATTGAGTGTAACCGGCCTGAGGAAGATAACCATAAGGACATGGACAGAGGATATACTGAAGGCAATGGGTTATAAGGGAACGATAGTGGGACTTATAGGGGACCTTGTGAAGTGGTTTATCTACATACTCGTTCTCGGAGTGATTATAGATACGTTGGGATTCCCAGGTTTCGTAAACATATTCAATCAGATCGCTGCATTTGTTCCTAGGTTCATAGCCGCAATCCTCATAATAGTTATTGGTTTCTTGATAGCGGATTTTCTGGGGAAGATATTTGAGGAGGCTGGGAGAAGTTTTATAGGAGAGGTTATAAGCTCTTTCTCAGGCGGTCTTGTTAAATACTCCATCGCTCTGGTATCCATAATAATGGCCCTTGCCCTGATAGGTCTTGATACCACCCCGCTGAATATAATGTTCACTCTCATTCTCGCTGCTATTGTTGTGATTCTTACGATTGGAATAAAGGACATGCTACCCAATGTCACAGCAGGCATGTATCTGAAGAAAATCCTGAGACACGGTGAGCATGTGAAGATTGGTCAGCACTCAGGTATTGTTGAGAAGATAGAACCAATGGCTGTGACCCTGAGGCAGGGAAGCAAGCGAATCCTAATCCCGAATCACATTCTAGCCAAAAACTCAATAGAAAGAAGAACCAAATGATTGAAAGCTGGGTTTGATTTAAAATCATAATCAACAAATATTATAACATGCAGATCAATTTCTATTCTGGGTTTGTAGTTTACAAAAACGGTAGGGGTCCTACATATGTTACCCCACACTCAGGCCCTGCCTTGGAGACCACAACATCCAGAGATAACAACTCTGAAACCGTCGCAAGCCTGTGCTGGCTTAAGACAGGAGGAACCCTCATAGTTTCCAATATACCTAGAAAGCGATTGCTCGGGATAGATTTCAACAGAGATACTCCTCCTCTGAAAAAAGCTTTGGGTTACTATGAAAAATTCAAAAAGGATGAAGACCAGGAGGCACTTTACGAATATCGAAAGAAGTATGCATGGGTTGCAAGAGACAAGGATGATTACATGAACAGACTGAAGATATACAACAGTTTCTGGAACGAGGTCAGGAAAGGACACTTCATAGTTCTTGTTCACAGGGCGTACACAAGACTCAAAGCCGTCCCATCGGTTATGGATTTGTCAACCTTCCGTGGAAGGGGGATAGACACAAGGTTTCTCAAGAGAGTCATATATGATATAAACTCCAAATACTCCGAATTCTTTGAACTGACAGATTTCGAGTACAAGAATGTTGTATATCTGGAGCAGAAGAAGGTTATAAATAACATACTTAGGGTATACGGTGATTTCGATCTGAAAAAAATCAAGGCGGATTTCTTAACCAACATAAAAAAGGATTTAAGGATCATAAAGAGATATGCGAAGAAAAGATTGAAGGAAAGGTTAGATGATGATTTTTCTCCACAGAACTTCCTACTCGCGACAAGAAGCGTTCTAGAGAAAATCGGCAATCCGAAGATAACAGTTGAACACGTCTTCAAGGGCTCCCTTGCAACGGGTCCGAAGAGACAACTCTTCCCAGCAAGGAACAAGATAATAATCCAGTTCGAGCCAACAGATTTCTTAAATTCTTGGTACCCGAATGAGGCATCAGATATGATAATTGAAATCATAAATAGAGTGACAGAGAAGAGTATTGGTTAATATTTTGGGAATATTAGAAAAATCTTTAAATTAAAATAAATAACATCATATATTCCCTCAAAAAAGTGTATGACGACCCGGATAAACGGAACCAAGTCGTCTATCGAGTGTAAGGGCCCGTAGCTCAATTGGATAGAGCGATGGTCTTCTATTCAAAATAGAAGATTCGAGGCATCTGCCTGTGAGAGAAGAAAGCCATAGGTTGGGGGTTCGAGTCCCCTCGGGCCCGTGAAATGTGTGGGGCTATGGTGTAGTTTGGTCTAGCATTGGGGCATGGGGTGATTCGTTTTCCCAGAATGCCTCAGACCCCGGTTCAAATGAACCTTTTTCAGGAAAAGGTTCAATCCAAAAGGAGCTTCGTTCGCAAGCTCACTTGCTTCCAAAAGAAAACGGTTCGGAGATTCCGGGTAGCCCCATAAAATCAAGAGTGGTTAAAATGAAAATCATAATACACCATTTTGATCAGAATGCACATGGCATAGTTAGATTCTCTAATCATGAAGTCGTAGCTATATATGACGAAAGATCTGAACTTAATGGAAAAAATGTAAAAGAATTGCTTAATGTCAACAAGGATATTATAATAACAAACAACTTTGATGAAGCATTGAAAAACAAGGCAGACATGCTGATTACGACAGGAGAGGGTCTTTATTTCACAGGACCAGAAAATGTACAGGATTGGAAAAGGAATGTTAAAAAGGCAATACAGCATAAGCTTAGCATTTACAATATGAGTAAAATTCTCTATGGAGACAAAACAAGGGAATTCAAAGCATTGGCAAAGAAAAACAATGTAAGATTTGAGGAAGCATCAGAAACCTTTGGGTTTGAAAAATTCTTAAAATTTGCAGTAAAAGGTTTAGAACACCCTGTCAAAACCTCAGTAATCAATTTTACTGGAACAAGCATGAATAGCGGTAAAATAACTGCGATGTTTGTCATGAAACGAGAACTGGAATTGTTGGGAAAGAAGGTTGGTGTTGTGGGAACAGAACCAAGCAGTATTTTTATTGGAGCAGATGAGCAGGCTATACCAGAGGTCTATCCCACCATGAAGGGAGCTCCTGCAATCTATGGTGCAATAAAGAAGGTGGAGAGTGAGAAGCACCCGGACATCATCCTGGTAGGCAATCAAACCGGCCTGAGAGCATCTGTGCTTGATGCAAAGGAGTCCAGAGCAGGTGCAATCGTAGCATGGCAGATATTGCTTGGCTCAATCCCCACCAAGATAGTTCTTTGCAGTAAGTGGAACATGATAAGAGAGATAGACCCTCACCTCGAACTCATCAAGAACAGCAACATCAAGGCACCTGTGGTTGCAAACATAATAAACGGGCTTGGCTGCGATAAGAACAAGCTGCCGGGCATCATTTCCAGTGTAGAGAAGAGATTCGGCCTTCCCTGCCTAGATGTTATATCAAACCCAGAGAAGCTAGGAGAGCTAGCCAAGATACTGCTAAGATGAATATTTAAATACTACTTATTAATAACAAACCATGAGAAAGGAAGAGATAAACCAAGGCCTTGAAGATCTCAACAAAGTGGTTGGCTGGAACAAACTACTTAGCCTTACCAACCCTGAAAACCTCGCAGAAGAAAGGAAGAAAGTTCTGGAAGACCCTTCATACAACCCCACCTTTGATTACACTCGTTTCTCTCCAGACAAGGATGTTGAACAACAGATATCCATCCTTAGTGATAAAATAGACGGTTCTATGGAGGGCCTTGAAAGGGACGTTAATCTGGATCTTCTGGAACAGTTCCGGTCTAATAACAGATACCTCGAGACCCGGGATACGTCTGACTTCCAGGACGCTTCAGCTGCCATTTTCTCAAGACCAGAGCAACGTAGCATTGAATGGGCACAGAAAAACTACAAGATTCAAGTGCCAGAGGAGAACATGAACATAGCCCCATTGATGGTAAGGACATTCATGCTTCTTTACATGAATGGCATACCTCAGGTAGAGAAAGAATATGAGATAATAATTGACTCCAACAGGGCAAACATCATGGTTAAAGAGGAAGAGGGAAAAACCATCCTTCCCGTTCGGAATATCTCAAGAGCAAAGCTTGTTGGTGACCTTGTTCATGAGATAGGGACCCATGTTGTACAGTATGAAATAGGTCGCAAACAGCCCTTTCCTGCCTTCTGGCTCGGTTTTCCTACAAGATCCTTCACATCCGAGGGGCTTGCACTTTACAATGAGGATATGGTTTCTCCGGATTATGCACCACGAACAAAGACAAGGGCAGGAAATGTAGTAGCCATGGTCATGGCAGAGGAGCATCCCTTCAGTGAGATATATAAAGAACTTCTGGATGCTGACTTCACACCAGAAGAGGCCTTCAAGTGCACGCTAATGGCCAAGAGAGGATTCTTTGACACGAGTAAGAAGGGAGCCAACTTCAACAGAAACCTCTACGCCAGGGGCCTCAATATAGTCAGAGAATACCTTGAGAAAGGTGGCGAGGAGTGGGTTCTATATACAGGAAGGATTTCTTTGGAATACGCAGATAGGATAAAAGAACTTGATGGTCTCTACATGGTACCTGAAAACCTTCCACAAAGACTTCGTGGTATGGCTAAGTCAATTCTGGAGTAGTGCCAATATCTATGCTTTCCACAAACCGTGAACGTTGCAGTGCTCTCTGGCACGAATGTTCTCTGCCTTTATCTCGAATTCTGCTTCCGGCTGCCCACCTGGTTTCAAATGCTCCCTGCAGATTTTCCCGTCAGCTATTATTTCTACCCATTCAATGTAATGGTTATCCTCCATGGGATGTGGTATAGAACCAACCTTTACCTTCACTCCTGTTTCTGTCTCCTCGATTACAGGAACATGTTTCTCGTTACCTTCATATTCTGTCTTCTCCTTAAGCAGTTCCATTGGCTGACCACAGCAAACGAGCTCCCCTGCTCCTGTATGAAGAACCTCCACTATGTTTCCACATATGTTGCATTTGTAGATCTGATTTATTTCTGTCATATTCTACCTCCTCTTTTAACGAACAACCCACACCAGCATCTGCCTTCATTTTTCCAAACATCCTGAGTTTTGAAGTTGCAGGGGCAGATTAACTTAAGGTCCCTCTCCTTTGTTCCATCTCTCAGTCTGCATGGACAAAGCTTGAGTCCATGACTTTTTTCGTTTTCCAGTAAACCATCCATAATCTTGTCTACGAGTGTTTTGTCAGGATTCAGCATAAAGTCGTTCTTCTCAGTGAACTTATCCCACGCCCCTCTCAACTCTTCCTTGTTCATAACCCCATCACCTTTTGAGCCTCTTCCTTATCAATCTCAACGTATGCGTTCTTGACTTGGCATGTAGGACATATCTCAGGTCCTTGGATTCCATAGTGTATATCATTGCACACGTTGCATCTGAAGAACTTCTTTTCTACCATTAAATCACTCTACCTTTCTAAACTGTTCCTTTGGCATTCCGCATATAGGACACGCCTCTGGTGGTTCATTTTCTACTGTGTTTCCGCATGTCTGGCAAACGTAGTAATCCTTTCCCTCAATATCCTGACCTGCATTCAGTTTCTCTAGAGCTTTCTCGTAAAAGTCTTGATGAATCTTTTCTACTCTGTTTGCCCAGTCAAATGATTTCTCTGCTTCTACATTTTTCTCATTCTTGGCATCTTCTATGAACTTTGGATACATCTCTGTGTTTTCATATCTCTCGCCCTCTATAGCTGCCTGAATATTTTCTTTTGTTGCATTGATTCCACCATCAGCCTTTATATGGTTGTGTGCATGGATAGTTTCTGCTTCTGCTGCGGCTCTAAAAAGTTTGGCAATGTTCTTGAAACCTTCTTCTTCTGCCTTTTTTGCAAACGCCAAGTATCTCCTATTGGCTTGTGATTCACCTGCAAATGCAGCTCTAAGGTTTTCACTAGTTCCCATATTTAACCTCCCTATTTCAACCTTTCTTCTGAAAGATGTAAATGATCTGTCTCAATCTCAACAAGGGCTTCAAAGATCTGCTTTACTCTTGCATTCTCTGATTCTGCAGCTGCCTTACTGTAGAACTCTATGGCTCTTGTCTCTCTCGCATGAGATTCCTCCAGATTCTCTTTGTTGCTTGTGTGGCAAGGATCTTTACCTTTCTCTATACTATCAAGCTTCAGTATCTTCCTCCAGATGCTGGCATGCTCTGCTTCAACCTTCCCCAACGCCTTGAACAAGAGCTTCCCCTCGGAATCGTCTGTTTTCTCAGCAGCGCAGAAGTAGAAAGCAGCGTTACTTATCTCTACCTGCAGAGCCCTCTCAGCGTTCGCCTTGTCCTTTTCATTTAACTCAACATTGAAATTCACCCTCGCCTCTTTTGCCTCTTTTATATGTTTCTTATGGGCTCCACAGAAAGGACAGTTATCCGGAGGCGACTCCCCTATGTAAGGGTCTCCACAGATCTCACATCTCCACAACTTCACCATATAATCACCTCAAGATTATCTTTTCTTTCTTGTCTCCTTCTTTTTTGCATGTGCTTTACAAGTACTGCACACCTTACCACCTCAAATTATTTGACAATACGATAACTCTACTTCTTCTTAAGTTCCTTCTCCAAGGCTGCTTTATCGAAACCAACGATTATCTTATCATCGATTTCAATCTGTGGAACACCCATCTGACCTGATTTGTGAATCATCTCATGAGCTGCTTTCTGGTTCTTTGATACATCTATATCCTCAAAATCAACATTTTTCTTCTTCAGGAACTCCTTTACCATGTGGCAGTATGGACAAGTGGGTGTTGAGTAAACCTTAACTCCCTTCTTCTCTACCATTTTTTCACCTTGTATTTTTTGATGGATTCCTGATTTTTAAGTTTTTGTCGCAGTAGAAAAATATAACACTGTTATATTTATAAGTGTTTTGGCTGAAAAACGTTCTTTGTCTTATAAGAAACTACTTCTCAGGTCTCATGAATGGGAACAGTATGACATCGCGTATGGAGCTAGACCCCGTCAATAACATAACCAATCTGTCTACCCCGACCCCCAAACCTGATGTTGGGGGCATTCCGTACTCCAACGCCTTCAAGAAATCCTCATCCATCCTCTGAGCTTCAGTATCACCCTTCCTGAATTCCTTTTCTTCCCTCTCCCATTTTTTCTTCAGAACCTCTGGATCGTTCTGCTCGCAATAAGAAAGGCCAAGTTCCCACCCGTTTACTATCGGTTCAAACGCTTCTGCAAATCTCTTGTCCCCCCTGCTTACCTTTGCCAGTTCGTACATCTCAATTGGGTAATCATAAACAAGTGTGGGCTGTATAAGTTTTGGCTGCGCAAGGTTCTCAAAAACCTCTACCATAACCTCTCCTATACTGTCACACTTTGTTGCATCAATACCCACTTTCTTTGCTGCTTTTTTCGCATCATCAAGGTTCTTTATCTTGTCAAAATCCAGCTTTGCATGTTTCTTGATGGCATCTATGAACCTTATCCTCTTCCAAGGCGTTTTCAAATTAATAACCTTTCCATTGTGTTTTACCTTGTTGGTTCCCAGAACTTTCTTCGCTATGTAGCTTATCATCTCCTCACAGAATTTCATGTTATCCTTGTAGTCAGCATAGGCCCACATGGTTTCCATCTGCATGAATTCGGGGTTGTGTGTTTTGTCTATCCCCTCATTCCTGAAGTCCTTTGAGAACTCGAATATCTTCTCGTAGCCCCCAACCAACAATCTCTTTAAGTAAAGCTCATTACTGATTCTCATATAAACAGACATGTTAAGGGAATGGAGATGTGATTTGAAGGGTCTTGCATGGGTCCCTCCATATATCGATTGAAGCACAGGTGTCTCAACCTCCACAAATCCTTTCTTAACCAGAAACTCCCTCATTGCGTACACGATCTTTGTTCTTTTTTCAAAAATATCCCTTACCTCTGGATTCATGATAAGGTCAATGTATCTCTGTCTGTACCTCAACTCGATATCCTTCAATCCGTACCACTCAGCGGGCATTGGCCTCAGTGATTTTGTGAGGAATTCCATCTTCTTAACCCATACCGAGATCTCGCCCTTGAGGGTTTTGAAAACAAAACCATGAACCCCTATGAAATCCCCTGTGTTTATTTTTTCAAAGAAATCAAACGTCTTTTTCCCAACTGTTCCGTATTCCAGATATATCTGTATCCTTCCTGAAGAATCCTGGATATGTGAGAATATGAGCTTTCCATGCTTCCTTATAGACCTTATCCTCCCTGCTATAGAAACCTTTTTGTTCTTTAGCTTCTTACCGGCTTTTATTTTCCCATGTTTATCAATGATTTCCTTTATAGAATGGGTTTTCTCAAACCTGTATGCATATGGACTAACCCCTTCCTTAACAATATCCCTGAGTTTTTTCTTCCTCTCATCTATAGAATCCTCAAGCCTCTTCATAGCCATAAGAATAAATTGTTTCTCAGATTTAATAAATTACCCAATCTCCTCAAACGCGTGTTCATGTGAAGCCCTGATATCCTTTTTTGGCTTCTTTGGTTCGGTCTTTTTCTTCTTCCCCTTCTTTGGTTTCCTTGTTTTAACCTTGGGTTTTTCATCTTTGACCTTTGTTCTCAAATCCTCAGGAAACTCGAACATCTTTTCTATCCTGCCTATTCTTTCCTCAATATCCTTTGCCTCCTCCTCTACCTCCTCTTCTACAGGTTTTTCGAGTTTTTTCGGCTCCTTTATCATTCCCTTAAGCTGCTCCTTTATCTTTTCCTTTTCGTCTCCGAAGTATCTCTCAAACTCCTGGGTAAGCTTCAAAATCTTTGTGTGTCCTGATTTTTCAGCCTTGATCAAATCCCTCCTTACCAAAGACTTTATGTAAGAATACGCCTTGTTTCCCTGCATCTTGATTATCTCGGATTGTTTCACAGGCTCCTTATAGGCAACTAATGCAAGGGTTCTCTTACAACCCTCGGATAGATCATAGTACGGGGTCAGGTGAGCGACCCTCTCAAGCAGGTCCTGTTTGACCTGCATGATCCACCCATGTGGGGTCTTTACGATTTCCAAACCGCGCTTTTCATAATCCTTTTGCAGACCCTCTATGATTTCTCTAACATAACCAAGGGAATTCACACCAGATACCCTACCAAGGTAGTCAAGGCTGAGCGGTCTTTCTGATATGAAGAGTGCAGCCTCAATTATCTTCTTTTGCTCTTTCATATCTCCATCTTATTCAATTACTTGTCCCTCCTTCTTATAAAAATCTCATCAAATATTTTTTCCTGTCTCACATCTATTTTCTTGGCATGATCAAGATAAACCACTGGCAGAAACGTGTTAACAACCTCTTCCTTTTTCCACTCCTTCACCAAATTCGAGAACTTCACTTCATCAGCTTTCAGTTTTTCCATTATCTCGTTTATTTTCTTATAAAGACCATCAATCCTCTTTGTTAACTTGTCCTCTTCTATATCAACCTTTCCTCTTCTCCTCTCCCTTCTGATTTTCCTCCTCCTCTCTGTTCTCAGAACAGACCTTAGAGCAACTATCAATTCTGTGATCATTATCTTTCTTCTGGGATGCCTCTTTGGCGGAACAGTTACTGGTGTTACATCAAATTTCTCAACACCGTTTATGCCATCCAATGCGACGTCCTCCACTGCAACATCAGGGACCTCTTCTTCTTTCATATACCCAGAAACAACGTCTCCAATGTATTGGAGATGATCGGACTTCATCCTGAGCAGAACAGCGGCTATTATCAGATACTTTGCCGGGACCTTGAAGTCAAGCTCCTTCATCTTTAACAAATACCCAACAAAGGAATCTGACAAGATTTTCAGGTCAAGGTTCCAGGGATCAAGGCCCTCCCAGGCAATAATCTTGTATATAACCTGCTCCCACGAGTATTCAGATGTTATTAGCTCCATTATCTTTTTTTCATCCATGAAACCCCACAACTAATTAATATTATTACCCCTGAACTTTTTTATTGGTTGTTGAAGAAAATGATGGAGATTTAAGCCAGTGTACAATCTACGAGACTATTGTCTTCACATTTACAACTGGGATAAAATGTTTTACAGCTACCCAGTTTTTTTGTATCCCCTTCTTTATAATAGAACTGTGCATTCCATGTGGTAGGTAGCCTTCCTGAAGCAAGACAAGTCGCTCCTGCCTGTTGAATGCACGTGCTTCTCGCTTGTGTTATATCCACTATAGGCCATATAGCCTCACCAAAAATAGTCAGTACAACAATTGCAGCAACTAGTATGACAATAGCAGTCACAATGATAATCAGCGTTGTCGATATACCTTTCATAATTAATTTATGATTATGCGCCTTTAAAAATATAATCTAGAGTTAGGCAGCAGGGAAACATCCAGGACAGTCATTACATTCTGCAATTACTCTACAACTACCTTTTGTCCTCACACCACCCACAGTATACCAAAGATCACCATTCCATGCAGGTGGCATTTTATTAGTTGCCTGGCATGTAACTGCAGCCTGTTGCATGCATAGATTTCTGGCTTCTGTTATGTCTACAATAGGTTGTATTCCACCCCCGAAAATAGTAAGCACAACTAGAGCAGCAATCAATATGACAATAGCTGTCACGATTATAACCAAAGTCGTCGATATACCTTTCATAATTAAATTATGGTTTTTTACCTTTAAAAAAATGCGCTTTTCTTTCAGGAGCCTAAGAAAGGTTAATAATCCCAAAAATCAATTAATTAAGTGATTAAGATGGTGAATATTGACGGAGTCAAGTTTGGGGAACTTGAGATTGATGGCAAGATTTATTACTCTGATATGGTTGTCTGGTGGGATGGAAAGATAGAGTTCAGGAAAAAATCGCATATTTTTGGTATGCCAGAGTTCAAGAAGGTTTTGAAAAGGAAACCCAACGCAATAGTGATAGGAACTGGTCTCGCAGGTATTGTAAAGGTATCGAATGATGTAAAAAAAATAATCAAAAGCAAGAAGATAAAACTTTTCGTTGACGTATCATCCAACGCTGTAGACATATTCAATGGTCTGGTTAAAACAGGGAAGAAGGCCGTCGCCATAATTCACACAACATGCTAATTATTTAAAATTTCATAAAACAAAACCTTTGTATGGTAATTCTGGTTTTGAGGCTGGGACACAGGATAGGAAGGGACAAGAGGATATCGACTCATTGTGGATTAGTTTCCCGGGCATTCGGAGCGAAAGCAATGTTCTATTCAGGGGATAAAGACTCTTATTTCGAAAAGTCAATAAAAAACGCTGTTAGGGAATGGGGAGGTCCTTTCGAGATAAAGTACGTTAAAAACTGGAGAACTTTCGTAAAGAACTTCAAGGGAAAGAAAACTCATCTCACCATGTACGGTTTGCCTGTTCAGAAAAAGATATCAGAGATAAGGAAAACCAGGCAGGATATTCTGATAATAATAGGTGGTGAGAAGGTACCAGGGGATGTCTACCAGCTAGTTGATTTCAATATATCTCTGACTTCACAACCACACTCCGAAGTCGCTGCCCTTGCTCTGTTTCTCCATGAATATCTAAAGGGAAGGGAACTGAACAAAAAATTCCAGAAGGCAAGGAGAAGGATCGTTCCCCAGGAGAGAGGAAAGAAGGTTATCCAAATTTAAAACTTATTTACATAACATAAAAGATTACGATGGACGATTTATGTAGAGATTTAGATTACAAAGCTATTGAATTATCAGAGATATGTAAGGACCCGGAGCTAGCAAAGATTTTTGGAGACATGGATGAAAACACACAACTTTTACTAAAGAGTTACAAATGTAGAAATAAAGCCATGAAGGGTTTAGAATGTACCCAAGTAGTTGCAAACGTACAAAATACTGGAATTGGGTTGCTGAATATTGGTGAAATAGGAGATTGTCCTCATTATAAAACTGCAAACAAAGAATAATAAAACATGCTGCAAAAAAAGCTTGCAAAAATATGCTCAATGAATTACTTTTCAATGCTATTTAGAGGATTTCTTTTTTACTTTATTCCTCTGTACCTGATAGACCTTGGGTTTGATGGACTTCAGATGGGATTTCTGATTTCCCTCATGTCAATAACAACACTTTTCATATCACTCCCCGCGGGGATTATAAATGACAGATTAGATATACGTTATACAATTCTGCTCGGTTACATAATCACATCTATATTTTTCATTTCCATAGGAATCTTCTCAGATTTCTGGATATTTGTCCTGCTCTTCTTTTTGGGAGGGATAGGATTCAATATATTAATAACTTCATACAGAAACTACGTTTTCAAGGATCGTGAACCGCGGCATGAGGGAAGGAAGTACGGAATTTTCACTTTTGCGGACGTTCTTTCATATTTTACAGGAGCGATTTTAGGTATGACACTTGTATCTTTTTTAGGTTTTCCAACAACCTTGGTGATAATCGGAATTTACTTTCTTGTTCTGATTCCGCTTCTTTTCTGGCTCGAACCGGTTAGCATCAAGCGAACAAAACTCATCCAGTACGAGAAGGATTTTTTACATCTAAACAACATCCTGCTTTCTATAATACTTTTTCTTTTCACAAGCCACTGGGGAGCAGAGATGACGTCATATGCATTATTTCTGAAAAATGTCCTAAACCTAAACGAAATCAACATGGGCTTATACGCCGCTTTTGCTATTCTGTTTCTGGGTATCTCTGCCCCAATATTTGGTAACAAGATAGATCACAGAACCGATTTCAAAAAGTTATTCATAATAGGTTTGATAATCTCTGGCTTTGCCCACATACTCATGACCATACCACAGGTTTACATCTCCTTTGTTTTCAGGGCAATTCATGAGGTTGGTGATGGGATTGCGGGTGTATCCCTGCTTTTCTGGATAGGCAGAAAATTCAAGGAATCCAGACTTGGAGGAGACTCAGGAATATTTTTCGTTATAATGACAATGGGACAGTTTACTGGTTCCATAATCTATGGTCCCATAGGATTTACATACGGGTACTCTCTGCCCTTGATTATATCAGGTGTAGTTACGATAATATGTGCTGGCCTTTTCCAGATTCTCAGGAGAAGACTCGAGTAAAAATAATCTATCTTGAAAGCAGAACAACCCTGCTAGCTTTCTCTTCATCCTTGTAGACATAGTCACTCTCTTTCGATAATTTCTTTGCGAATTCCCTGATTTCTTCATGGAGCGGCATACAATCCCTGGACAGTCTTTGCTGGGATTCCCCCACATGCATGTATCCCTTGACCTCTATGAAATCTGGATTCGCTTTCTTTATGAGCTCTGCATATTTTTCAGGAGATTTCATGTTCCAGTTCTTAACCATGGTTAGTCTTATCACCCCATTTGAAGAGAAGGAGTTCATGAGCCCCAGGCTCTCTATCAGTCTCTTCCAGTAACCAGAGATCGAGGGTCTGTCCAGTTTCTTATACGTAACCTTGTCAGGAGCGTCCAGGGATATGTAGAGATTCGTTGGTTCCTCCATTCCTTTTAGCCTTTCCGGAAACTGGCCATTGGTAACCAGGAAGGTTGTGAATTTCATCCTGTGAAATTCTTTGATAAGTCCTGATATTTTCGGATACAGTGTGGGTTCCCCTATAAGCGATATCGCTACCTGGTTCGGGTTCTGTGCTTCTTTCCATTTCTTCTTGTTTGCCCTATCAAGGCCCTTGAAACCCGTCAGAAGCAACCGTTGTGCATCTATACAATCTTGGATTATTTCTTTTGGCTCATCAATATTCTCAATCTTTATCGGGGTCTTTTCTATTATCCTCCAGCAGTAGAGACAGCGGTTGGGACATAGTATCCATGGAGTCATTTGTAAGCACCGATGGGACTGAATTCCGTAAAACTTCTGCTTATAACAGAATCCCTCATCCCTCATAGACTTCTTCAACCATCTACAGAGTTTCACAGCTGAATGGTCTCCAACAACCTTGTAATGTTGGCGAACCATCGCTTTTCTTATATCTGCAGGAATCATATCTATTGATTAAAAGAAGTTATTTAAAAATCTCTCCAGTCTCTTCTGACCAGAGAAGCAGGTCGAGCTCCGCTAGGGGGATATCCATACTCTTCGAGAACTTCTTCATCTTCTTCTCAATCTCAAGGTATTTTTTGGGTGTGAGGGTTTTTGGTATGCTTTTTATGATCCCATACTTCAAAAGATTCTTGAGTATGTGCCTGTCAAGTATCGCAAGTTTCTCACCAAGCCCTATGTTTCTCAGGAAATGTGACGCTTCTTTATATCCCACCCCCTTAATATTCTTGACCAACCAATCCCTCACCCTTATCGGGTCAGCAAATCTTATCTTCCTCTTTAAGACAACATCACCTCTTCTTGTAAGGAAATTCCTGGCATTAACTATATACCTTGACTTGTTCTTGGGAAACCTCACACCTACAAGGTATCTTCTAATATCTTCTTCATCACCCCTGAATAATATACCTATCCTTTCCATCCTTTCTATCGCATTGCTGCATGCCCTTGCTTTGGATTGCGGTGTGCAGATACAAAAGCACAGTTCTGCAAATATCTTTTCATTAGGTTCCTTCCACATTTCCCTGAATTCGAGCAATCTCTTCTTTATGGCAACCTTTTTACTGGCATAGGATTTCAGCAAATCTTCCAGTCTGGGCTTGAATATTCTTGAAAACCTTCTCAGCTTAATAGGATTCTTTTTGAAATACTGCAAATGGCTTGAACAGCCACAATCAGTGGAACCGAATCTCTTAACCTCACCATCACTTATCTTTCTTATCTGGTCAGCCAGCCAACATTCCTCCCTGTTGGTCATTTCTAGGGCCTTGAAACCGATTAACTTTGTATGGCCAAGGAAGTAGTCTATGTGCCAGTATTTCTTTTTCTTTTTTGCATAATGTCTCTCTATCCTCTTTTCTAGGTTTGTCATTGCAGAACCAATGTAGCAGTAGTAACCCCTCTTGAAATGAATACGACCAAGCCTAGCAACGCTTATTTTCTTGTTTTTGTTGAGATAGGTTATCAGGCAGTATATCCCTTTCATATAAAAAATTTGAATACAGGACTTTTATTTTAAGTTTTTGTTCTCATACTCACAAAGCCTTTCAATAGGACATTCATAGCAAAGGGGTTTGACTGGTTTGCAGATTCTTTGACCGAACTTGACAAAAAGCTCGTTGAATTCTATCCACTTATCCTTAGAAACAATTCTCATAAGCTCTCTTTCTGTCTGCTCAGGGTTTTTTGTTTTCACTAACCCTATCCTGTTTGGTATTCTGTGGCAATGTGTATCTATTGGTATACTCGGCTCTCCATAGGCATAAACCAGAACACAGTTTGCTGTTTTTCTCCCAAT
>JABAOC010013774.1_pt1 | contig 22325 bp, 31 predicted proteins | sample 7062161 | NCBI WGS metagenome assembly JABAOC01 (sample SAMN14538625, study PRJNA623070) | marine sediment metagenome | biome: marine biome [ENVO:00000428]; feature: marine pelagic biome [ENVO:01000023]; material: deep marine sediment [ENVO:00002113] | place: India: Gulf of Khambhat ... | reverse complement strand
ATGTTTTCACAATACAAAAAGTAAGACTTTATGGTATCAATACTCCAGAAGTGAGAGGTAAGGACAAAGTGTTTGGAAAAGAAGTGAGAGAATATGTTAGAACTCTAATACTTGGTGAAGTTGTTAGAGTGAATACATTCAAAGATAAGAAAGGTAAATTTGGTCGTTATCTTGCTAGAGTCAATTTTGAGGGCATGGATCTAACAGAACATCTACTTGAGAAAAAATATGGTGTAGAGTATATGAAAACAGAGGGATAGATGTGATCAATAAGGATATACAAAGTGAATTTTACATGCATGTAGGCAGTATGTTTTTACTGAAATCACTAGAAAAACTAAGTTTCTCATGTGATAAGGACAAATACATGATAGCCGAGTATAAAGAAACTTACACTAATATGATTTTAAAAAAATATGGAATAGAGATATATGATGAAATTGAGTCAATTATGAATGAGGCATGAAAACTGAAAAACAGATAAGAGTTCTACTCAGTGATATAGAAACCGTAGTTGCTGTAGGATTGAGGGAGAATGACTTAGATTCAAAATGTGCCAAAATTGCACAAATTGAAATAATACGTTGGATATTAGAAGATTGGGATGAAGATTTGAATACTTAAATAAAGTCAATACTAAAAACATTCATGGAAGATCCAGCAGATATTTATGATGAAATAACAGGAATAGCAAAAAGTAGGGAAGAAGGAACTTCCGATGGTGCTAAGAAAGGCTGGTTGACTAGAAAAAGAGGTGGAAAAGCTCCTGATGAGTCAGATGATTGGAATAAACCAGTAGAATATGATGATCATGATGATCTAAATAAAGATCAGATGGATACGGAGATGAATAGATATTTTGATGACTTTGACTATGATACTATTAAATCACAATTCAATTCAGATAAATCAATGGCATCTCCAGAAATTGATGGTAATAGAATGAAATTAGGTAGTAAAAACAATATAATGAGTGATCAGTTAGCAGGTCAGAATGGAGAAATAAAAGACCAAGCAATGTATGATTACTTTGAAGGTGGAAAAGGTGATCAAATAATTAAAGATAAATTGGGATCTGAATATTCATTACAGGTTGAAGGAGATGATGTTTATATTGTTAAAGATGATTCTGTAAATGAACCAGAATCATCAGAGCCAGAAGAAACTGGACCTGAAATTAAATATGCACAGCTTGATGATTATGGAATGGGATTAGAAGAAGGAAAAGATTATGAGATAACTGACTTTGGAAGCATAAGTTACATTGGTGGTTTTCAAGGAATGTTAGATAGAAATGGATATGATCAAGTTGATGATGATGACATAAGAAGTTTAATTGATTATGAGTACGGAAATGGTGAAACTGATGTAAGTCCTGATGACTTTGATGATGATCCAGAACAGGCAATTTATGATTACTTGCAAGAAAAACAAAATGACAATACCTATAACTATTCATCAGCAATAGAAAAAGATCTCAATTATGGATTTTTTGAAGTTGGCGATAGAACTTACATGTCATTCAAAGAACATCAAGGTGGAGATGTAAGAGGTAATTATAGTGAAAGTGTACTTTATGATATTACAGACTTTGATAATGGTGCAACTGGAGATCCAAAAATGGATATCAGTGCTTTAATTGATCCAAGAATATATGCACAAGTAGAACATAACGGAGAACAACATGATGTAACATTTGACGGTGGAATGAATGGAGCAGAATGGAATGATGGTAAGCCAGACGGAGTTGATGATTATTGGGATTACACTGATGCATTTAACAAATTCAAAAACAAACCACAAGAAACTCCAAGTGATGACGAACCAAGTGGAGATGAACCAAGCTCTGTAGGTGGAATTGATGATGAAGGTGATTCTTGGTCTGACAACGATATAGAAAGCGATGTTAAAGATGAACTTAAAGAATTGACTGGAGATGATGATTTGGAGATTGAAGATGTTTATGAGTCAGATGCAGGTGGAAGTAGTTATGGTAAGACTTTGACACTTTCCAATGGACAGGAATGGCAAGTTTATGACAGTTATGATGATGCAGTTGATGCCGTAAAAGAACGTGTCAAGAATGATCTTGACAGTGGAGAGTTTGGTGGTTGGTCTGCAGGATTTAATGAGAGTTTTGCAGAAGGTTATTTGACATTTGATGATGATATGTCAAGGCAATATGCCGATGAATTTGCTGAGAGTTATAGAGATAGTATAGAAGGTGATAGTTATTATGAAAGTGAGGCAATGGATGCAATAAGTGATGATCCAGAAAGATATGGTTTGACTCAAGAAGATGTTGATGAAGAAAGTGATGCATTTGATGAACAGGTTCAGTTATTAGTTCCTGATTTGGTTGAGATTGCAGTTGACAATTATAGAGATGATGTTTTTGAACAATTAAAAGATGATGCCAAAGGATATATTGAAGATAACTTTGGATCTGAGGAATTTGAAAGAATGGTTCAAGAAGGACAATTCACTTTAGATACAGATAGTATGGTTGAAGATGCAATAGCCAATGATGGACTAGGTACTTACATCAGTGGCTATGATAGTAATTATGAAGAAACCAAGTCTGGAAAAATCTTGGCTCGTCATAACTAGTCATTTAACGATAATGGTCTTGAAACACTAATCATCACCTCCCATATTGATTATTGTATGATGTATGTTCTCGATATTGTTTGCCTGTAATTCTTCTAACTTTATTTTAACTTCATCACTTTTTTCATCAGAGTCATAAGTTATCTCAATGGCATCTTCTACAATTTGAAATACATTGAATCCACATTTCTGAAAAGTTTCAATGTCACTCATTTTTATTCCACCTATCAAAGATGATCTATATTTTATGTAGTAGATTATTTTCCATGTTTTGTTATTGTAATTTTCACTGTAATACTTGTGCATGAATACTTCATGTGGAGAATATTTAGCTCCAATATGTCCAAGTATTTCTGCAATCTCGAAATCTCTTTTTCTGAAAACAGTTTTTCTATCATCAAGATCTTTATAGAATCTTAAATCAGAAATTTTCAGATAGATGTTATCTCCGTAGTGAATCCACTCGGATGTGAAATAATCGTTTAGATTATCCTCTATCTTATTACCTTTCTTGATTGTCTTTTCTGCGACAACCATGTGGTATTTCCTATCTAGTTTCGGATTCATTTCTGAGTCCTCGCTTTTTCTGTCATACAATACATTTTCATTTTTTTCTTATTTGTTTTAGTTTGTATTGTACAAACTTTTTTTGTACTATTCATACATATCCTAAACCAATATTTATACTTAGTTTTTCTTTCGTATTATACGAAAATTTTTCGTATTGTTTTTTTCTTTATATACTCTAGATTTTATTTATATATTATCTAGAGTAAGTCTTATATACTCTGCATTGTACACTATTAGTATGACAGAAAAATTTGATGTAATTTGTGACGTTGACGGAACACTAGTCAACATTGCAAAAAGATTAGAATTGGCAAAGAATAGTGCCAAGAAAGGAAAAAGATTGAATTGGAATGTTTTTCTTGATCCAAATACAATCTATGAATTGGATGAGCCAAATCATGACGTAATTGCACTCATCAAGTCATTCATTTCAAATGGTCATAGAGTGGTTATCACTAGTGCCAGAAATGAAAGACATAGGGAAGTCACTTCCAGACAACTTGCAGACTTTGGAATTGAATACTCAAAACTCTATCTTAGAGCTGATGATGATTTCAGAAATGATGCTGATGTCAAAGAAGAAATTCTTGGACAAATCAAGAATGATGGATTCAATCCACATGTTGCAGTTGATGACAGACAAAGAGTAGTTGACAGATGGAGAGAGTTAGGACTTCATTGTTATCAAGTGAGGGTTACTGTAGAATGATCAATCAAGCAATTCCAAGAATCGAAAAAGCATTGGAGATCATTGATGACATAATCCTACTTGAATATCCAAAAGCTGTCTATAATGATGATGACAAAAAAATTTATCATGTGGATTATGTTGAAGAAACATGTGAATGTCCAGATCATGAGTATAGACAGGTGAAGTGTAAGCATATTTGGGCAACTCAACTCAAATTGAAGAAGGTTGAATTAGAACAAGTTTAAATACAATACAACTCATTCAATATCAATGCTACAGCTCATATTTCTAGCAATCATAATTACAGGAGTTCCTTACGGAGATGTAACACTTTATGAGGACACATTTTCTGTATTGATTGAATTAGGAGAAATAGAGAATGATGTTGAGGGAACTTTTATCATACCACACAATTATTTAATTTCTGATGAATTTTTTGTTTTGATAGATGGAGAAGAATTTGATTACATAGGTCAGGATCAAGATGATTCTTACAAAATAATCGTTGATATTCCTGCAGAATCAAATGACATAGAAATAATCGGTTCTCAAATACCAATACCAATTCCTGAACCAGAACCTGAACCAGAACCAGAACCTGAACCTGAACCAACTCCAGAACCAGAAGTTCCAGAAGAACCAACACCTGAGCCTGAACCAAAACCAGAAGAACCTGAAACACCAGAAGAGCCAGAAAGTGAACAGGATTACACATTATTCTTGATCATTGGTGGAATAGTTAGTGCGATAGTTACAGCATTGGGTATATGGAAAACTAGAAATGGTTGATTGGAATCGTAAGATAACAAAGGAAGATATTGAAGATCTAAAGAAAAGAAAAACAATGAGATTCATACTTACAGCAATTAATGTTTAATAATAATCATAATATCGTTAAATCATGAAATGTGATGTATGTAAAAAGATATTCACAAATGCTGAGCCAGAAGAATATGTAGCACTTTTTGATCCAGCAAAACGTAGATATTATTCCCATCTAAGTTGTTTTCTACAGAAATTTAATGTTTAAATATTATTTGTGATGAAAACTTGTATGGAAGATCCAGTAAAAACTTTTGAAGATGTAGTAGATATTGCAGAGGATCCTAAAGAACAAGCAGGTAGTACCGAACTTGATCATTATCAAGAAAAACCTCAACAATCACAAACAGATTGGGATAGTGAATTAGCAGGAATGAGAAATCAATACTCAAGTGATCAAGCATTTGCTGGAACAAATGATGAAGTTGAAGAGGAAGATGGATTGGATGAAGATAGAGTTGAAATTGATATTAGTGGTGATGATGTAAAGATTGAAGATCATGAATCTTATAAAAACTGTGATGTTTGTTATGGTAGTGGTCATGTTGATGGAGAAACATGTGAAGGTTGTAATGGAAGTGGTTATGAAGAAATTGCAGATAGTAGAGAATTTATGATAAATCCAGAAGATGAACCAGAATGGGAAGAAGGAGAATGGAATGAAATTGAAGATATTGCACAAGAGCCAAAAAAAGGTGAATCATACGAAGATGATTATTATCCAGAAGATTCAAAAGGTCATATTGATGCAGATGGAAACACAATTTGGGAAGAAGATAGATAATAAAACTTTATTATACAGAATACTTTAAATAACACCATGTCAAGCGGATTTGATTTTATTACAAAACAATTTCCAGATATTTTAAAATCACAAGAAAAACTACCAGAAGTTCCAGATGACATTCTTGATTGGATTAAAGAGGTTAGACCAAAAGCAGAAGGTAAAAAAAGAGTTATAATGCCACCTTGGAGAGATATATACAATGATGACTTTAATAACAAGTTTATACTTGGTGGTAGACAGATTTTTAAGTCCACTTATACTACGGATGTACTTGCATTTGAGGCAACTACTAAAAGGAACTCGCAGTTAGTCTATGTAACCTATGATGACATAAACAAAGCTGGATTTTCCAGACAAAAATTACAGATAGGCACTTTTGACGGTTCAGACATACTAAAACAATTTCCAAGAAACAGACTTGGAAACGTTGGTGAAATTTCACTAAAAAATAATAGTACGATTTACATCACTACAGATCATGGACAGTATCATCATGTAGAAGGAAAATCTGCAAGTCATATCATGTTAGATGAAGCTCAATATCAGGACATGCAATACTTTGATAGGGTTCCACTTGTTATGACAATTACTCAAGGAAAGATAAGTGTTCTTGGTGTAGGTGGAGAAGCTGGATCACCTTATGAACAATTATGGAGAGATTCTGATCAAAGAGAATGGATATTTGACAATCAGGAAGATTATATTGATAGTGCTGGTGTTGTATTCAAAGGTCAAGGTTGGAGAAATGACTTGATATTTGGTGAGATAAAAGATGAAGATACAGAAAAAACAAAATGGGGCCTGATAGCTGATGATAGACTTATGAAAATTATGAGTGGAAGATGGAAAGCATTAGATCCTCAAAAAAGTAAAGATTGGCACGGATTTCATATACCACAAACAATCATTCCACACATTCCTTTATCGATTTCAGATGCAATCAATCCGAAAATGTATAATATCGATAAAAAATATGCGATTGAGGCTAAAAGACAACGAATGTCGCCACATCTTTTTACAAGTCACGTAATGGGAGGATTCTATCATGCAGAACGTAGACCAATAACTAGAGAAATGATAGATAATCTGTTTAGAGGAAATGATGAAGTAAAACTATTAGATAATTGGGAAATTGCTGATATTAAAGATCAGTTTGGCAAAGAAGTTAATATAGCCATGGGAGTTGATTTTGGTAGTGGAAGTCCATCACAAACAGTAATAGCAATATGGATAGAATGGATATTACAACCTGAAACATCATCAAGTGATAAAATAAGCAGATTACAGTTGGCAAAACTTGAACCAAGACCTGCAGAAAATCTATTAGATCAGGCAAAATACATTGCAGAGTTATTTGACGAATGTAAATGTGATGTAGGAGTTGGAGATTTAGGATATGGTGCAATTCAGGTTGAACAGATACAGGACGGAGGGAGTGATAGAATAACAGGTCAGCACTTTAATGGTGTTGGTGCAACAAACTTTTTCGGTTGTAGATCAATAGGAGATGAAACAAAAAATGTTTTACAGTTTAACAAAAAGATAGATGAACATGGAGAAGTTAGAGAGCATTTGAGAATTGATAAAACTACATCAATACAAGAATTTATAGATCTTATGGGAGTGATGGTAGAAGATCCAGACGATAGATATAATTTGGATAAAAGAAAATACAAATTAATGTTTCCAGCAGAACCATACAGTAAACAACAGATTGATTTTGTTTATGCAGATCTCACAAATCTTACAAGAAAAGATCTAAGTGATAAGATAGATGAGAATGAGGAAGATGGAAGACAGAGGGCAAGAAAACAATTCAATCATCCTAAAGACAGTTTGATGGCAATGATTTATGGAACAAAAGCACTGGATGTCAAACGTGATTATCATTGGGTGGGAACAGGTGGAGGTTGGAGATGACTTTAAATGATCAATTAAACTCAATTTATCTCAATGGTTACAAAGAAGGAATGAATAAAGTCATAGAGATATTAGAAAATGCAATGTCATTAGAAAAAATAAATTATGTTAAAAAAGAATGGTTAGAAGTTGCTAAAGAAGAAATTAAAAAGCTTAATTACAATACTAAAGAATAACTCAACTATGAAATATCATTCTTTTATAACAGCGTTATTTATTTTTGGAACACTGTTCGTTTTAATGTATGTTTAAATAATCTATTATTATAACTACTTTATTATGGCAGGTAAAATCGATAAATGTCCTGAATGTTCAAGTGACAACATTATGATTACTGGTGGATGTTCCACATGTCAAGATTGTTTCTGGAGTGCATGTCCAGTAGCATAACCCTTTTCTTTTTTTGAAAGTTTTTATTTTAGTTTGAATGTGTTATCTTATGGATAAAAACTCAAAACTGTATCTAATAAGTGCAGGTTTGGTTCTTGGAGCATTTGCAGTTTACTCAATTTTTGTTTTTGGATATTGATTAACATCAATGTTTAACATCAAGAATCATATTTAAATGAACACGAACAACTTATGCTTATATGTAATTTTTACAAATTGTTATTATGGCACAAATGCCAGCATTAATTCCAAAGGAAGTAGAAATACAAAGACTAAAGAAAATTTGGCTCATTGTTATTGCAATGGGTTCAACGGCCGCAAGTGTGGAAGTTGATAATTTTGTCGATGGTTCACTTCATCAAACATCTATAAGAGATAGTGCATTTACTCCAGCTCACTGGTGGCTCTATAGTCACTTTGTAGCATTGCCGTTAGGTTGGGGTGCGGCCGCGATTTATGATCGTAAAGTTCCTATTCTAAGAGGTCCAAACAACTCTATGAATACTGGACTTAAAATGACCATTCTTGGTTATCTCGCAACAATGTTCACTATCGGTGTCAATGAAATGTGGCACTTCTGGTTTGTAGAAGAAATATTTGCAGTTCCAAACCACTGGATGTTTAACATGGGAGTCGTAGTTGCCTTTATGGGAGCCTTAGCTTATGTGGTTAGAGTTTATGCAAGATTGGTAGAACTTGGAGCAGAAACTCCGGGAGAAAATCCTTACGTTGCAGAAATGTATAAAATGGCTTTAGAAGGAAAACTATACAGTAGATCTATCCCATAAATCCTCTTTTTTTAATAACAACGTTAGCTACGTCATTATAACGTTAGCTACGTTGTCATACTTGAATACGTTAAAATAATACTTTGTTTATTCTACATTATGAGAAATATATGTAAATTCTGCAATGATGTAGGACATATAAATTCAGTGTTTGTTAAAACAACATCCAATATTGATTTTGAATTGGAATGGTGTTCAAGTTGTGGAAAAATACAAAATAAATTCAAATAGAAAATTTAAATATCACTATGAAGATTATTAGTGCATAACACAAATAGGAGGTGAATGAACACAAAATGACAGAAACAATTAATCCAGCAAATGCACCAACGATTGAAAAATCAAAGTCTTTAGGAATTTCTAAGATAGGTGGAAAGGAAGTTTTTATTGTAGGAATGAATCATACTAGAGGAGCTCCAACAAAATATACAAGACCTGATCAAATCGGTGAAGATGAAAAAACTGATTACTATACAATTAGAATTGAAACACCAATAGATCTCGAATACAAGGAAGAAGGAGTAACACCTATAGACAACTTCTTTGTCACTGAGGCAGTATATCAACAAATCGAAAGAATTCCAAATGCAGTTGAGGGAATCAGAAATGGTGCCAGATTAGGACCAGTTAAAGCAGTAAAACGTGAAAGCATGAAAACAGGCAATCCGTACTGGTGTCTAGCATTTGAAAGTGATCCAGATTACTAGTCAAATATACTAGTAAATCTACAATCCACTTTTTCTTTATATACTCTAAATTATAGTTTATATACAAATTCAGTAAGTGTTATATACTCTAGATTGTATAGTATTAGTATGAACGCAACTACAGAAACAAAAACTAAAGTCGAAATTGTCGGCGACCACGAGCAAACTTTCCTTGGTCTTTCATTCAAGGCATTTGCTTGTGCTTTAAGCGAACAATTAACTATCAATAAAGATGGTTATCAGAGTTACGTTGAAAGCGACAAATATTCTCGAAATGAGAAAATTGCTGATGATCTTGAAAGAGAAATCGGTGAATACAAATTTTTTGGAAAGGTCCCAAAAGAAATTCAAGGCGAATTTGTTACAGAATGTGACTCTATGAGAGGAGCAAAAGGCAATGAGCATTGGAAACTCTATTTTGTCAAAGAAAGTGAAACCAAATCTGGAAAATGTTACAAAGGAAAACTTTTCATTGAGAAAGCAATTCCTATTCCAGAGTTGAGTGAGGTTGAGGCAGTAGAATATGTGGAAACCAAAAGAAACATCATGGTTCCAAAATCAGTGATTGAGGGAGACAATCCAAAGAAATTCTGGTGGTTTTATTACAACGCAATCCAGAAAGACAGTTTAAGACCTTGGGAATAATCCCAAATCTTTCTCTTTTTATATCAAGATAGAACAAAGTTTATTAATCAATCAATTTAATTAGACTTTAATGATATGTGATTTCTGCGATGAAAGTGCAACATATAGACAGGGACATTTGAATATATGTTCAGGATGTTTTGGTTATTTTACAGACATGATGTTTAAAAATTGGCATCAATGGTATAGAGATGGAAAAATAGGACAGGAACCACCACTATGGATTTATCATCATGACAACAAAATACAGAAATAATCAACAAATAGCAGAATCAATTTTAATTGCTACTAGTGATGCTGGTGTTGAAGGTATACAGATAACAACTTTAATGCAAAAGAGCAATTTATCCTACAATAGATTAGGACAATTTGTAAATAAATTAACATCAAGTGGACTCATAAACACAATAGAATATGATGGAAGAAACACTTTCATAATTACCGAGAAAGGTAGAATGTATTTACAAGAATATCAAAAGTTTTTACAAATTGCACAAACTTTCGGATTAGATTTATAATTTATTCATTATATTTATTAGTAACGATAACGTTATATATTATATGGATTTCGATTATGAAATATGTTTTAAGTGTGGAGAAATATATGAAGATGTCGAATTAAGTCCATTTTGTGCTAAATGTTCTAAAAAAGAAGAAAAAGTTTTGATTGCATAATAAAAACTTATAAGTTAATTGTCAAGTTGTTTTTACATGAATTGTAAATGTAAATTCTGTGATAGACCAAAAAACACTGTGAATTGGGAAAATCTATTCGGAAGAAATTTTAAATAATAGAGATTTTACTATAATATAGATTGTTTAGTAAAAAAGTTGTAATTAATCTTAACAAAAAAGATGATATTATACATATAGAACCTCTAGGTGACATACATGTAGGTCATGTAGGATTTGATGAGAAACATTACAAAGAACGAATTAAAGCCATAACGGATGATGATAACAGATATACTTTTTTCATGGGAGATCAGTTGGATGCAATCAACATTTACGATAAACGATATAATCCAGATGCAGTGGTTCTACATGATATTGACAGTCAAAGACAAAAATGGCATGATTTAACAGAACCATTGATTGATGAGCATAGAAAAAGATGTGAAAAAGTGAAATTTAATGATTATGAATATGATAAAAGAAAGGACAGATATTTAGAAGTAATAAGAAAAAAATATCAGTTAAAGAAAGGTGAGAATCCGAAGGTTTGGGGATTACTTCATGGAAATCATGAATATAAGATTAGAGAATTGACAAAGACCTATCTTGAAAATAATTTTTGTTTTAATAATGGATTTGATTTTCTAGGTGCAAAAGCCTATATTTCATTGGATGTGAGATATAAGAATAAGATTTTAGGTCAATGGTCAATCATGGCAATGCATGGAAGTGGTGGAGGTCAGCCTGAAACCATGTTGAAACAGATGAAACAGAATAATTATTGTGATATTTTCTTCTGTGGACACCTGCATCAGAAATTCTATAAACCTGAAACTGTTATGGATATAGATCATGATACTGGTAAGGTATGGCAACGTGAAATTCATTTATGCAACACAGGAACGTTTTGTGAGTTTATGACAGAAGGAGTTAGTGGTTATGGTGACACAAAGAATCAGGTTATAGGAATGCCGATTGGAACAGCCACAATATCAATAAATGCTTACAAAAACAAGGTGAACGGTCATATCTAAAATCATAAGAAAAAATAAGAAGTTTGTTGTTTCTGATAAAAAGAAAATCAATCTATTAAAAAGTAAATTATCAATGAGTGAGTTGATAATAGAATTCATAAAGAAAAATCCTGACTGTAAGAGATCTGATCTTTACAAACAATTTCCAGATTGGGATCAAGGACATATAAGAAGTAAGGTAAGAAGATTGGTAGAAACTCATAGAGTTGTAGAAAGACTCAGAGTTGAGGAAGAATTCAAACGTATAATACATTAAAGATTAATCTACTAGATGTCATAAATCAATTCATGGGCAAATATTTTAAGGTAAGACAATCTGATTGGACACAGGATTTTAGAATCATAAATTTTCAAGATTCAAGCGAATATGGTGTTACTTATAGTGGAACCAAACAGGTTTGGATAACACTTCATAGACATGAGTCTATAGAACAGATTTTAGACACAATACTACATGAATCAATACATCAAGCAATAGCAGATAAAACAGTAGGTGACGATGAAAGTGAAAATCACGATACAGAACAGGAACATGAAGCAATGAAACGTGTTTTTTGGTGTCTAAATGAGTGGGTGGATTTTGATGAAGTTGTTTAGTATTTTAACATTTTAACTAATTTATTTTAATATACATTAAGATGTTATTTTTTTCATGGCAAAAGATGAGGATGAATTCTGCGATGAATGTGGAAATCAGTCATTAAAAAGATTAGGAAATGTGGAAAAAACCAAAATATTCATTTGCACCAATTGTTATGCTGAAAAAACAACATTTGTGGGATATGAAAAATGTAAACATGAGTACAACACTCGCAATGAATGTATGTTTTGTGGCAAAAAAAGATAATATGTTTTTATTCTTTGTTTTTCATGTTTATTCATGCCTCAAAATGAAATATTGATAACATTGATGAGTGGTGTTTTTGTATCAATTATGAGTGGAATAGTGATAATGCTTGTTAAGAGAGGGTGGGCAAAAAAAGACAAAGAAGAAAAAATGATGAATGATATACTTGATAAAATTGATGATTTATCTAAATCTATTTGGAAACTTAAAAAAACTACTTTGATAATGGCAAAGGTTTTGGATGAACAAACTGAGAAAGAACATCCTACTTTAAATAGCAATTTAGAGGATATTGCATCAGAATTACTTGATGATTCAAATAAGAGTTAAATACTTCATTATTTTTATTAATATCAATGGTTCAGAAATTATTGGATAGAATTACCATAAACAACATCTTAGCATTTATGATAATACTTGGATATGTTTCCATGTGGTCATTCACTTTATTCATGGGTCTTGAGGAAGTTGTTCCAGAAGGAGAAACAAGATTGGGAGTTATTCTTGATTCAGTTGAAAGTCTAGCTGGAATTTTGAGTACAATGACAATCATAGTTGTACTTGTTGTTCAATATCACTTTAGAAAATCTAAAGGCAATGACGAAACATCTACAACAGCTTAGTGTAAAAGTTATATACTAACAAATCATTATTTTTTATATGAGTGATATTTTTGATGAGCCTGATGGATTGAAACAGGAAAGGAGAGAAAAATTAAAACAAAGTCATCCTGATAGAGGAGGAGATACAGAAGAATTCAAAAAGATAATAGATGAGTATGATAAAAAAATTAAGGATGTTGATAATATGAAATCTGATATTGAACAAGAAATAAAAGAAGTTAAATCAGATGAAGTGAAAGAAATAGAAAACAATGAAAATGATTCTTTTAAATCAGCATTAGACAAATTATGGAATATTGAAGTTACAAACAATGATGAGAGTAATCCTTATGTTGTCATAGATGTTCCTGATTCTGTAAAATTAGGAGACAAATTAATTATTAAATTATCAAAAAAGGTACCTAATATGCAGTTAGGTTTTGGAGATGATATTATTTGGACTAGAGAAACAAAATATGACCCCAACTCAAAAATGGTAGTAAAACTAAAACCTACAATTTTAAGAGATTTTCACAATAAAAATTTTAATGACGATGTGATAGAATTCACTGTAGGAGAAGTGAAAAAAATAGCAGGAAAGGAAACACAAACTTGGTTATCAGGTGATTATCTACTTGAAGTTAGAGCTTTTGGAAAGGAATGGCATGAGGAAACATCTATACGAAAAATGGTGAAGGTACTTGCCTAGATGGTTTAGATCTCGTGGAAGAGAAAATCGATTTGTAAAGAACGATAAGACTGAAAATATTTTGATGTGTAAAGCAATGATAGGAAAAGGAGATGATGTCAATTTTTACTCTCCAGTTTCAGCATCAACGGATATGGAACAGATATTGGAAGATGATAAGAGATATGGTATTTTCAAACCAAACAATGGAAAATATTTTACATACAGAGTTTTAAATGAAGATGAAGAAATCACAAGTCAACAAGTTTTAAAAACAATACAGTATTCATTTCAAAGAATAGCATTAAGAACACCTTTAAAATTTAGAAGAGCCAGAGAATATGAAAAACCTGATTTTAGAATAGATTTTAGAACAGTTGCATCAGATCCAGAACACCAATTGACAGATGGAACTTTAATGTATCATTATTTTCCAATATCAAATCCTGACAATAAACTACGTGGATTGTGTGTTGTAAATAAAAGATATTTTTGGACTAGTCATGGCAAATCACTTGACATGCATGAGATTGATCCTAAAAATTATCCTGAGCCTAACAGTGGTTATCGTGGAACAACACATGATTTTGATCAAGTTTATACACATGAAGTTTTACATGGACTTGGATTGCCTCATAGTAAAGTTGCTGGAAATGTAATGTCACCTAATTATGGAATAATGGCAGAGTGGATGAGTGATGAGGATATTTTAAGAATTCAAGCAAAATATGGAAAAAGAAATCTTTCAGAGCATAAAATCAAAAGATGGTTGAATTGGCTTTGGAGATCAAGTGAAAGAAAATAATATATGCTAATATACTTTTAAAAATAAATTCTTACATGCCTAACAGATGGACTAGAGATGCATCTAACAACATCGTACCAAAAGTCACAATTGGTGGACTTCCAGATGGAACAGTTGTAAATGCAGATATTGCCGCCGCATCAATTCAGGCAGGCAAACTAGATTATTTCCAAAGCACAGAAATTACTGGAACTGGAGCCGAAGCTGACACCGCACATGGTCTTGGTAGAACACCAGCAGTGGTTATTGTGTATGCAACAGAAAATACAACAGGTAATACCTTGGATATTGCAGAAGGAACACATGATGGAACAAACGTCAAAGTCAACGCACCTGCAACATGTAAATATAAAATCTTTGCAATTTAGGATTTAATCAAAACTCTTTTTTTTAATTCACATAATATACATCATCAAATATTTTAATGCTTATATACGCAATTATTCTTACTTATATCATGCCAACTCCTAATACAAATTGGAAAGAAGCAACTGATCCAAACGCTGGTTCAAGCGTTATTTATGGAGCACCTGATATTAAGAAAATTTCACAATTATTCAACGGTGATCTTGATGTCGATGATGTAGATATTAATTCAGAGTGGTATTTTAGAGATGGCAAACTTAATGTTGTAAATCCAGCAGGAACCTTTACTTATATTATTAATACAGGAGCAATTACAGCCGATAGAACTTTAGATCTTCCAGTATTAGATGCAAATGATACCATTGTAGTTGAGGCACAATCACAAGATTTGACAAACAAAGGTATTGATATTTCTAGAATTTTAGGTCTACCAATTACATCAACTGTACTTTCAACTGATGCATTAGCACCAACAAGTTCAGCCGTTGTAGTACAAGCAGAAAGTGGTGTAACTGATGACTTGGCAACAATCACTGGACTTTCAGATGATGATGTTTTAGTTCTTTATGCAGACACTGGTGACACAATTACAGTTAAACATCAAGCATCACCAGCCGCAGATCAAATTAAATTACAAGGTGGTGTAGATCTTACACTATCAGAAACAGTACCAACTTTCTTAATTAGAAAAGGTGGAGCATTTTATCAATTTGCAGGAACTGGTTCAAACACTTTCTTAGATAACTTATTTGCAATTCAAGATGAAGGTGATACAAGTAAACAAGTAAAATTCTCAGTAGGTGGAGCAACAACAGGTTTCAGTATGACACTCGTTTCAAGTCAAACAGCCGACAGAACATTAAACATTCCTGATGCTGATGATACATTAGTTGCAAGAAACACTACAGATGTTTTACAAAATAAAACAATTACCGCTGAGGATAACACTATTGATCAAACAACACCAAATACCGGTGATTATCTAAGAGATAATGGAACAAAGTTTGTTGCAAGTTCAATTCAAGCAGGTGATCTACCTTCTGGAGTTGATTCACAAAAAGTAACATTAGCAGATGGTGATATTCTAGTAGGAAATGCATCCAACCAAGCAACTGGTGTAACAATGAGTGGAGATGCAACAATCGACAATACAGGTGTTATATCATTAGATCCAGTTAGATATTCAAGTGTAGGAGATCTTTTAACTAAAATCAACTTAGACAGAAATCATGCAGATTACTTAGCAACATCACCAGTAACAACACACTTGGCTACTCCATTAGCAGTGAATCCAAACCACACAACTCTCTTACAAGGTTATTGGTGTAACAATTATGGTATGGAAGAAATTGCAACACGTAGAGAATACTTTGATGGTGGAAACACTCATACAACATCACCAGAAACCGTAGATGGTTGGTTAACACAAGATCACACAAAGTTCTTCATTGATAATGTAAATGATAGAATGACTTGCCGATGTGTTGGTGATACTACAAACGACGGTGTTTCTTATGACTTGGGTGGAAATCAATCAAACTCAAACTGGACATTTAGATTTAGAACTATGATTACAGCAAAAGCAGACGGTGCTAGTGGTGGTGATATTTATATCGGACTTTCAAGTGCCGACTCAGCAACAGCTTCCAATCAAAGCCAAGACTTTATTGGATTTAGAATCGAAAATAGTGCAAGTACAACTTATGCCATTGATTCCGTAGAAGCAGACAACCAAACACTTACCGCAGTAGGCACAGAAGATACTTATAATGTTGTAATGCAACCAAACAAATGGTATTATTGGGAAATTATTAGAACCTCAACAAGCAACTTTTCAACTCAATTCTTCGGACTTGATAGAAAATACTTGTACCCAGTAGGAACACTTACAAACACTACTATCTCAACTGGTATTCAAAATCAAAGATACTTTAAATTCTGTAACGATGCATCCATCAATAACACTGGTGACAGAACCATGCAAATCGACATGTTAGAATTTTGGAACGGCGATGCTGATATTCAACACTCTAGAAACGATGGTTTAGAGGCAACAGGCCCACTGAGCACAACTATCAGTGGCGCAGTCGATCATTACATCATCACAAACGAGGCAAAAGATACAGGTGTGAATAAAAAACCACAACTTATCTTCGGACACGCAAGACCATTATTAGTTGAAAACTTTAGTGAGTATATTGACGATGATGAGGCACATGTTAGATGGGTACCTCAGGACTCTGCAAACATTGATGTTGATGTAGCAAATAATAGAATTAATTTTGATTGTGTAAACGATCTTTCAAACGACTCACTTTCAATTCCATTAGGAAGTTTATCAACCCCAGTCGCAGTAAGTGATGCAGAATGGGAAATGAGATTCAAATTAACAATAGATTCACACTTTGCAAACACCACAACCGAAGCTGAATTATTCATTGGTCTTTGTGCTAATGATTCCACAAGTGGTTCAGATGTTGCACAAGACGGTATCTATATTAAAGTTAGCCATGGCTCAACAATAGACCAAATAGGTGGTGTCCACAATGATGGTGTCGTCAGAAATGCAACTGCTGACTCCAGCCCATATAACTACTCACTAGGAGTTCCATATTACATTAGACTATTCAGAAACTCAACAACCAACTACGGATTTGCAATTTACAGTGATCCAGATTACAAGATCAGAATACACAACGCAAACTCTATCGCCGCGGTCGCCACCACAGTTACACTCGACCACTTTGTCGTTTCAAACAGAAACAACGTAACAAGTGACAGTACAATCCAAGGAAGGATTGAAGATATACAAGTATGGTCTGATGGCAACTTTGGACTTAACAACGCACTTCCTTCAAGTGGTGCTGGTGCTAGAGATATGCACTTTGATCCAATCGCATTTGCTATTCACATGCAAACTGATAGAACAACTGAAACTCAAATCAAGATCAGAACAAACATTACAGGAAACTTGTTCTTTGATGATACCGATAACGTTAGAACCGTTGATATATCAGATTTCTCAAATGATGTTTTCAGATTCATCAATATGAACAGAAAACTTGAGGATAACTTGGACACACCAACAGCATGGATTCAAATCGAAGGTCAAACACCAAACAGTGCAATTTGTATCAACAGAATCATGTATAGAAGATTCAATAGAATTGATGCACACTTCCATTATAGATTGCAAACCGATACACCAGAAAATACCTATGATGGAGATGATCCAGATGGTGTTAGAACATCAATGTAGAAAAAAAATATTTTTTTAATCTTTAATTTCTCCGCCTTTAAGATCCTTTCTATCTTTCACAATTTCTATTTTTTTATTAGGATCTTCTTTTGCGTATTTTCCAGTAGCAGAATCTTTCAATACCCATTCACCAGTAGCATCTTGTTCTATAACTCCTCTTTTCTTATAATCCTCAAATTGTTCTTCACCTTTTCTAAGATCATTTGCGAGTTCAACCAAAACTTCCTCAAGAAATACATTTTCTAAGTTTCCTTCAGAATTCATTTCTATTGTTTCTCCACATAAAGGGTCTTTTTTACTTTTAATCGTCAATTCCCATGTATATTCCATCAGTTTTTTTCTATCTTCTTTAGGTATCATCTTATATCATCAACTCCATTTTCTAAGGCTTTTATGAAATCATCTTTGAATATATCATAAGCATTATGATGTTCTCCGTTTATTGTTATAGGAGCTATTTTGAATGTTTTTTTATTTCTGAGCCAAACTTCTACAAGAAAATTATCAAGTTTTCTTTTCACAATAAACAAAAGTAATAGTGATATAAATTACTTGTGATGATATAAATAATGCTTAAATACAAAACATTTTAAATATAATCTATGCCAGAAGGAATATTCAAATGTGGTACACATGACTTTGGTACAGATTCTATTGAGGAATGGCAAAATCATCAGGCAACTGAGATTCATACCGTAACAGGAATTGCACCATGCAATCAATGTGGACTTACAACCGAGTTTTCATTTACTGGAAAAGTAGGTACAAAAACACCAGCATTATGTGAACAATGCAAACAAGCATTGTTAGGAGGTCAGTAAAATGACTTATGATATGCTAGATCAAGCAGGATCAAGTGATGCAGGTGGATTTGATGCTAAACAAAATAGAAGTAATCTAGATACTCCACAACTAGTTCATGGTTTCGTCACAATCATTAAAAATGAAGGACGTGAAGATGAACAAATTCTATGTAAAAACAAACACAATGTTTTAACAAACGATGGAAGAGATGAAATGCATGTAGCATTATACACTAACAATGGTGCACCTGCACAAAACGCCTATAACTATATCGCACTATCAACAAACGCAGGTGGTGCCGATCCAACACATACAACATTGGCAGGAGAAATCACCACAGGTGGTTTACAAAGAGCTCAAGCATCAACACTTTCTCACTCAGGAGGTTCTAATACTTCAACAGTAGCACATACTTTTACAGCAAGTGCAACCCATACCGCAGTTCAGTTATCTGGATTGTTTGATGCCGCATCAGTCGGTACAATGGGTCACGAAAACACATTCACTCCCGCCTCATTGGAAAGTGCAGATACATTAACAGTAACTTGGACTCTAACATTGGGATAAAGGGAATACCTTTTCTTTTTTAAATCTTTATAACGTATAATCTTATTTATTAAGTATTATGGTTAGAAAAGGTTACGGTAGACATAGTGTCGTAGCAACAGGAGCCAACAATCCTAGTTCACAAATATCTAAAGATGCGTGGAACGATGATTTAGATAAAACTGGAATGTTGGGATTCAGTCCTACAACATCAACGATTGTAATAAGTACAGGAAATCTTACAGTAACCGATACTTGGACAGTTGCAGAAAGTGAAACTTCTCCAACAGCCGATGATTTGGCAAATATTTTAACAACAGAAACTTCAACAGAAGATATAGTATTTCTTATTGCAAAAGCAGGAGATACAATCACATTAAAACATCAGGCTGGTGGTGCTGGACAAATTCATACACTTACTGGTGCTGATCAAATACTTGATACAAATGTTCCAACACTTTTGATAAGACGTGGAGCAGATTGGTATGAGTACGGTGGATCAAATCCTATCGCTGGTACAAACATTGATGTAACTGGTCCAACAGTTTCATTCGATCCAACTGGTGGTGTGGATATGCTTGGAAACAATCTCACAATGGGTTCAACTGGTGTTATTACATTTGGAGCAGGAGAAACAATTAAGATGGTGTTTGATGATATGCGATTTGAAGTTACAGCGGGAGATGTTTTTGATTTCTTAGTTGATGGAACAGGAGAATACACATTTTCAGCATCAGAAATTCAACTTAATGGAAACAATATTAGTGCTGGAGGTGGAAATGTATTTAATGTTGGTTACTTTGAATCAAATGCTGGAACACCATCTGGAACTGGTGCAATTCGTTTAGGAAATAATGAATTAATTAGATGGCGTAACAATGCAGATAATCAAGATATTGGTATTTCAGTTGACACACTTAACAGATTCCAATTTGATGGTGGATTAAGTGAAATCTATGCTAATGCTAATCCAATCACTGATGTAAGCTACTTAGAATCAAATGCAACAAATCCTGCATCAGCGGGTGCAATTCGTTTAGGTTATTCTGAACTAATACAATGGCGTAATCAAGGCAATACAGCAAATCATACATTCGGAGCTGATTCATCTGATAATTTGGAACTAAGAGTTGATGGTGCTAACAACTTTGGTGTTTTTGTCAATGGTGGATTATCAATGCAAGTGGATGATAACAGTGTAAGTGTTTTGGGTGGTTACATCGGTGATATTGGTGGAACTACTGATTCATCTGTTGGTGGATTAAGACTTGCAAATAATATTGAAATCGGTTGGAGAAATGCTGGTAATACAGAAAACATTGCATTAAATGTTGATGTAAATGATGAGTTTCTTTTCCTACATAATAATAACACACCATCAATAACATTAGAAGCTAATCATACAACTCCTGCAGGAGGACAGGAGATAGGTAAGATTAAATTTGTTGATGATGACGATTTAGGTGCTAGAGTTGACTATGCATACATACATGGTGAGATAGATGATCCTACAAACACAAGTAAAGATTCATCAATATATTTTACAGTACAAGCAACAAACTCACTAGTAGAACCAGTTAGAATTTACAACAATGGTCTTGCAATGGGATCAGGATATAACATAGTAGGTGGAGGTCAATCAACATCACTTTCAAACATAGGTTCACTCTCTTATGCAAATGGAACTACATTAAACGCTGATGCTACACAAACCACACTACAAATTCCTTCAGGTGATTTTCTTGAAGTTAGAATAGGTGCTGGAATTGAATATACATTCAATGCAACATCACTTGATGTAGCTGGTAATGATATAACCTCACCAAACTCAATTATTTTTGATGCTGGTGGTTCACCAGCAAGTAGCGGACATATTAGATTACCAAATGGATCAACTGGTATTAGATGGAGAAACGCTGGTGACACTAATGATGTAAGATTTTCGGTAGACTCAAACGATGATTTTGTATTTGATATTGATGGTGTAAATGAATATACGTTTAGTTCAACACAGGCTGACTTTAACGGTAATAATCTAAACTTAAATGGTGGTATAATACAATTCGATGACGCCACATCTAACATTGATCAGAATGGAAATGATCTAGATTTCAATAAGACAATACTTGGTCAATATAATTTCAAGATTAATACCGCAACTGAATATTCCTTTAATGCAACACAGGCTGACTTTAATTCAAATGCACTTATTGGTGTATCATATTTTGAATCTGATTCTGGAAACAATGCCAGCACAGGTTCAGTAAGACTAAACACTGCGGACGCAATCGCTTGGAGAAACGTAGCCAATGACAATGACCATCTACTTGATACAAGTGGAGATACATTTGAGTTTACAATTAATGGTGTATCTGAATACACATTTAGTTCAACACAAGCTGACTTTAATGGTAATAATCTCACTAATATGGGTACATTATCTTTTACTGACACAAACACAAGTATAGGTCAAAATTCTTCTGATCTCTTTTTAGATGTAGCAACTGGTGGATTGTTTTACTTTAGGATAAATGATGTAGCAGAATATACTTTTGATTCTGATAAAATTGCAACAAATAATAACAATATAAGATTAGGTTCTGGTCAACTACAACTTCAAGGTGGTGAAAATAGAACTATTCAAGGTAGTGACGCCAATTCAGAAATACAATATGATGTAGCAACTGGTGAATCACATACGTTTAGAGTTAATGATGTTGATGAATACACATTCAACTCCACACAAGCTGACTTTAATAATAACAAAAT
>JABAOC010023514.1_pt1 | contig 22330 bp, 28 predicted proteins | sample 7062161 | NCBI WGS metagenome assembly JABAOC01 (sample SAMN14538625, study PRJNA623070) | marine sediment metagenome | biome: marine biome [ENVO:00000428]; feature: marine pelagic biome [ENVO:01000023]; material: deep marine sediment [ENVO:00002113] | place: India: Gulf of Khambhat ... | reverse complement strand
ATGATTCTGCCACGAGACTCAACCATATCTACAATAAATTAATTAATACAATCCTCCAAAAACACAAGCCCCGAGTCCTCGCCATGGAAAGCCTTTTCTTCAATGTCAACGCCAAATCCGCCTCCGCCGTGGGCCAAGCCATGGGGGTGATTAAACTCGCCGCCGCCAAGAAAAAAGTCAAAGTCTATGAATACCCTCCTTTAAGAATAAAGATGGTCTTAACCAAAAACGGCAGAGCCCAAAAAAGACAAATCCAATCAGAAGTAAGAAAAACCCTGAAAGTGAGAAAGCTTCCCCGACCAACCCATGCCGCCGACGCCTTAGCAGTCGCCATTTGCCATTGGCAAGAAACTAGCAAAAAATGATATAATTTGACCATCGGGAAAATTATCGAGGCTAACGAAGTGCCGAAGTTTAATAAGAGATTAAAGAAAGGGGGTGAGTCATTGAAAACTTATGGCAGACACCAAAGTAGGTAATATTACCCACTATTACGATAAAATCGGCGTCGCGGTTGTTGATGTCTTAGCGCCGATTAGTGTGGGTGACAAAATAAAAATCACCGGCAGCAATGAATTCAAACAAGAAGTCGCTTCCATGCAAATAGAGCACAAGAATGTCCAAAAAGTGAAAAAGGGCGACCAAATCGGGATGAAGATGGATAAGCCGGTGAAAGAAAAAGACGAAATTTTTAAGGCTTAAGATGGACTGGCAACTAGCGCCTGAACTTCAGCAGAGGGTAAAGAAGCTGACCAAAGCCCTCGAATTCTCTCATATTGACCCCAAACGAGTGATTGTCTTTCGCAGTCATGGTTCTAAATCCCGAGCGAGAGCAAGAATCTGGAGTCTTCCCCGAATCTGGCAAAAAGCCCTCAAAGTCCAACCCCACTACTGTTTAGAAGTCCTCTCTGAAAAATTTGATAAATTATCAAAAAAAGATCAAGATAGAATCTTAATCCATGAACTCCTTCACATCCCCAAAACCTTTTCTGGAGCTCTCCTTTCCCACCGAGGCAGAAAGAGAAGAATTGACAATAGGGCAGTGGATAGACTATACAGAGCTCTAAAGAAAGGCTAATATGCTCATCATTCACGGCGATAACCAAGTTGACAGTCGGCAATTCCTCATCGACCAAATCAACCAAGCCAAAGCCAAAAAAAAAGAAGTCATCCGTCTGGAAGGAAAAGGACTGGAGTTAGAAAAACTAAGGCAGGCTTTGGAAGAGCGCTCTCTCTTGGGAACAGAGAAATTGGTCATCCTCGAAAACTTCTTTAAATCCTCCCCAGATTCGGTAGTTAATTATTTAAAGAAAGCCCAGTCTCCGAATCTCATTATCTGGGAAAGCAAGGAAATTTCCAAATCAAAGATAAATCAGTTTAAAACCAAATCCCAACTTTTTAAACTCCCACCCATCATCTTTAATTTTCTCGACTCTCTTTTGCCAGGCAACAGCCGCCGCTCTTTAAGTCTATTGAAAAAAGCAGTCGCCCAATCCTCAGCCGAAAGCGTCTTCTACATGCTCGCCCGACAGGTTCGCTATCTAATCATCGCTAACCAACTGGGCAAGAAAGGACTTGCCGGCCTCCACCCCTTCCAACAACAAAAAATTGCCACCCAGGCAAAAAAGTTTGAACTTGGCCAGCTCTTAACTCTTCACCGCCAGCTTCTCTACATCGACTGGCAGCAAAAAACTGGCCAGGCGCCGATGGACCTCACCGCCCAGCTTGACCTTTTGGTAGCGTCTCTCTAGAATAAAATCATGAGTCTTTTTGGCACCAGTGGCATCCGAGGCGATGCCCAAAAACTCTTCACCAACCAATTCTGTTTTGACATTGGCAAAACCTTTGCCCTTTTTCTGGATAGATATGACCAAAAAGGCCCGGTCGCCATCGGCCTCGACCCCCGCGGCTCCAGCCCCAGAATCTTTGAAGCAATCGAGCCAGGCCTCATTGCCGGCGGCAGGGAAGTGGTCGACCAGGGAGCCACACCCACGCCAGCGATGAATTGGCTTTTAAAGGTAGCCCCCTACGCCGGCAGCATCATGGTCACCGGCAGCCACATCGCCGCCAACCTCAACGGCATCAAATTCTTTGCCTTCAAGGAAGAAATCCTCAAAAAGCATGAAAAAGAAATCAGNNCGACCCCGGCAATGGCGGTCAATCAGACACCATGCCCCAAGTTCTAACCAGACTGGGCGTTAAAGTCAAGGAGATAAATGCCTCCATCCAAGGAGAATTCATCGCCCGAGACACGGAAACCGAGGGCGTCTTAAAAGATTTGCAAAACTTGGTCAAAAAAGAAAAAGCGGATATGGCCATTGCCTATGACTACGACGGCGACCGAGTCATTTTTATTGACGAAAAGGGCCAATTTGTTCCCGGAGATTATTCCGGCAGTCTCATCGCCAAGTTTTCCAAGACACCTTTAATTGTTACTCCCATCACCACCTCCCAAGTAGTCGATCACATTGACAAAAAGATAATCCGGACCAAAGTTGGCTCTCCCTTTGTCGTCGAAGCAATGAAGAAAAAGAAGGCCAAGTTTGGCTTTGAAGCCAGTGGGGGAGGTATCTCTGAAGAAATCATGATGTCCCGAGACGGCGGCTCCACCACCATCAAACTGCTCAATATCTTAAAAAATGAGCAAAAAAGCCTAAGCTCTTTAGTAGGTTCTCTACCCAAATTTTACATTCACCGTTTAAAGGTTGATTGCCCTCGGGAGCTAAATCAGGCTATAATGAAAAAGGTCAAGACCGAATTTAAAGGAACCAAGGTCGAAGAACTAGATGGTTTAAAAATCTGGCTTGATAAAACAAATTGGCTCTTGTTCCGACCATCTAGCAACGAACCCGCTTTCAGAGTCTTTGCCGAAGCAAAAGAAAAAGAAAAAGCAAAACAACTTGCCGAAAAAGGAATGGAATTAGTTAAAAAAATAGCCAAAAAGGAGAAACCATGAAACCCGATAAATCTAAATTCTCTCTTAAGCCTTTTTTTAAAAGGATAGAAAAGCCTTGGGGATTTGAAATTCTTTTCACCCAAAAGCATCTTCCTTTTATTGGCAAAATCGCTTTCACCAAAGCGGGCCATCGTTGGAGCTTCCAATATCATGATGAAAAAGAAGAAAATCTTTGCCTAATCATCGGTGAAGCCGAACTGTGGGTTGAGGATAAAAAAGGGAAAACGAAAAAAATAGAAATGGAGTCTCTGAAGGGTTATCATATTGAACCCTTTCAAAAACACCGCTTTTGTGCCAAGACGGATTGTTGGTCCGTCGAATCATCAACTCCCGAAATTGGCGAAACCGTTCGTTTAGCCGATGATTATAAGAGAGGCACCGAAACCGAAAAAATGAGAAAACAGCCCGATCGGGGTTGGAAAAAACCTGCCCATGAAGAAACAAGATAAACAGCTTGTCTGGATTGACGAAGTAGACAAAGACGACATTGGTCTGGTCGGCGGCAAAGGGGCCAATCTAGGCGAAATGGCTTCCATCAAACTACCCGTTCCCAAAGGCTTCATCACTACCTCCCACGCCTATCTCCAGTTTTTAAAAGAGAACAATCTGGAAAAGGTCATCCGGGAAGAGCTAAAGGAAGTTGACATGGAAAAACCAGAGACGATCAACCGCGCTTCGCAAAGAATCGAAAAAGCGATTAAAAAAGGCCAAATGTCCGAAGAATTGGCCAAGAAAATCATCTTTGCCTACGACAAACTCGGAGGCCTGATGAAGCAGTCTCTGGTGGCCATCCGTTCCTCTGCCACCGCCGAAGACCTACCCACGGCCTCTTTTGCCGGCCAACAAGAAACTTTTCTCAACGTTAAAGGGGAATCCAACGTGGTCAAGCGAGTCCAAGACTGCTGGGCCTCTCTCTTTACCCCAAGAGCCATTTTCTATCGAGAGGAAAACAAATTTAATCACCTCGAGGTGGGAATTGCCGTCGTCGTCCAGGAAATGGTGGGTTGCGACATCTCTGGGGTAATGTTCACCATTGACCCGGTCACTCACGAAAAAAATAGGATTGTCATCGAGGCCATCTATGGGCTAGGAGAATACATCGTTCAGGGCAAAGTCATCCCCGATAGATACGTCGTCGAAAGAAAAAGCTTGGACATTATCTCTCGGGACATTGCCCAACAAGAAATTCAATTGACTAAAGTGGGCGCTTTAAACAAACGAACCAAAGTGGCCAAAAACATGCAGACAAAAAGAAAATTAACGGATAAACAAATCGTCGAACTGGCTCGATACGGCAAAAAAATTCACCAGCACTATTTCTTTCCCCAAGACATTGAATGGGTCCTGATTAAAAACAAATTCTACATCGTCCAAACCCGGCCGGTGACAACCATCAAAGAAGAAGTAAAAGAAAAGGTAACTAAAAAGGTAGAGAAAAAAGTCTTGCTCAAGGGCGTCCCTGCTAGCCCAGGAATTGCCTCTGGCCCGGTTCAGAAAGTGGGTTCTGCCAAAGAAATCAAAAAAGTCAATCCTGGCGAAATATTGGTCACCTCAATGACCAGTCCCGATTTTGTCCCCGCCATGAAAAAAGCGGTGGCGATTGTCACCGACAAGGGCGGCCTCACTTCACACGCCGCCATCGTCAGCCGGGAACTGGGCGTTCCCTGCGTGGTCGGCACCAAAAAAGCCACCAAAACTCTCGAAACGGGCCAAATGATCACCGTCAACGGGGGCGAAGGCACTATCCATTCTGGGGGAATCTCGGCTGCAGAAAGCAAAAAGATAAAAGCAAAGCTCGGACAACCGGTTAAACCCCTCGATCACCGCCAGCTCAAAACGGCCACCAAAGTTTATGTCAATCTGGCCGAACCCCAGTTGGCTCAAGAAATTGCCTCTCGCAACGTTGACGGCGTTGGCTTGCTCAGAGCCGAATTCATGATTGCCGAAATCGGCGTCCACCCCAAAAAAATGATTAAAGACAAAAAGAAGAAAGAATTTATTGAAAAACTGACCGAAGGCCTAATCTCTTTTTGCCAAGCCTTTCATCCCCGGCCCGTGGTCTACCGCGCCACCGATTTTAAAACCAACGAATATCGCAATCTCACCGGAGGCAAAGCTTATGAACCAGAAGAGGAAAACCCTCTTTTGGGCTACCGAGGGGCTCTTCGTTACACCACCGACGAGGAAGTTTTTGAAATGGAACTAGAAGCGATCAAAAAAGTGAGAAACAAGCACAAATTGAACAATCTCTGGTTGATGATTCCTTTCGTGAGAACGCCAAAGGAATTGACCCAAGTCAAAAAAATTGTCACCGCCAACGGCTTAAGCAGAAGCCCCAGTTTTAAACTCTGGCTGATGGTGGAAGTACCCTCCAACGTCATTCTTCTCGAAGACTTCATCAAAGTCGGCATCGACGGCGTCTCCATCGGCTCAAATGACCTAACCATGCTTCTCCTCGGCGTTGACCGAGACAGCGCCGAACTAGCCCAGCAATTCAACGAGCAAGACCCCGCCGTATCTTGGGCATTAGAAAGGGTCATCAAAACCTGCCTCAAGCATAAGGTGACCTCCTCCATTTGTGGTCAAGCCCCCTCCGTCTATCCCGATTTGGTCGAAAATCTTGTAAAATGGGGAGTAACCAGTGTCTCGGTTAATCCCGACGCGATTGAGAGGACGAGAGAATTAGTCTATCAAGTCGAAAAAAGAGTGACCAAGAAAAATGGCTAAGATAAAAACCATCAAAGCCAGAGAAATCCTCGACTCAAGAGGAAATCCGACGGTGGAAACAGAAATCATTCTGGCGGATAACACCAAGGCCGAGGCTTCCATTCCCTCAGGGGCGTCTTTAGGAAAATATGAAGCCCTGGAATTAAGAGACAACGATCCCAAGCGCTACAAAGGCATGGGTGTGCTCACTGCTGTCAACAACGTCAATCAAATCATCGCTCCCAAAGTCGTCGGCCAAGAAGCGAGCGAGCAAATAAAAATAGACCGCCTTTTGATTGAACTAGACGGCACCCATAACAAATCTAAATTGGGCGCCAACGCCATTTTAAGCGTCTCCCAAGGGGTGATGGAAGCCGCCGCTCTCAGCCAAAAAATGCCCACCTACAAATACATTGCCAAAACCTTCAGTTTTAAAGAGGCCAAAAAATTACCAACCCCCACCTTCAACCTCATCAACGGGGGCAAACATGGCGCCGGCAATTTAGAATTTCAAGAATTTCACATCATTCCCTCCTCGGCCAAATCCTATAAGGAGGCACTAAGAGAAGCAGAAGAAATATATCAAACCCTCGAAGGGGTCCTCATCAAGCATGGTGCCATCCACAGCGTTGGTGATGAAGGCGGCTATGCTCCGGATTTGTTTACCAACGCCGATGCTCTCGAGCTCCTCATGGAGGCCATCAAAGAGGCTAACTACCAATTTGAAAAAGACGTTTTTCTCGGCCTTGACATTGCCGCCGATTTCTTCTTTAAAAACGGGAAATATAAAATAAAGGACCGGACCATTCCCATGGGGACAGAGGACCTAGCCGAATTCTATCGCCAACTGAACGAACAATATCCTCTTTTTTCTCTTGAAGACGTCTTCCATGAAGACGATTGGCAGGGCTGGATGGAGATAACCCGAACTCTGCCTAACACGATTATTGTGGGAGATGATTTATTATCCACCAACAAACATCGAGTTGAAGAGGCAGTTAAAAGAAAAGCTTGCAACGCCGTTCTGGTCAAGCCTAATCAAANNTCATGAAGGCTCGCGACGCCGGTTGGAAAGTGATTGTCTCCCACCGCAGCGGTGAAACCAATGATGATTTTATCGCCGATTTCGCCGTGGGCGTTCAGGCGGACTTTACCAAATTCGGCGCTCCAGCAAGAGGAGAAAGAGTGGCCAAATATAATCGGCTATTAGAAATTGAGTCGGAATTGTGAAAAAAAATCCAAGACCCAAACCGGTTGTTTTAATCATTATGGACGGCTGGGGGATTATCTCAGAAACTAAGGGCAATGCCATTGCCCAAGCCCAAACTCCCAACCTGGAAAAATTTTGGGCGGCCTATCCCAAAACGCTTCTCNNTGCCGAAGCCGTCGGCCTACCCAAAAACGAACCGGGAAATTCAGAAGCAGGCCACCTCAATCTAGGCGCCGGCCGTATCGTTCTCCAAGAACTACCCGTCATCGACCTTTCCATCGCCGATGGCAGCTTTTTCGCCCTACCCGCCTTTTTAAAAGCCATTGATCACGTTAAGAAGAATAATTCTAAGCTCCACTTGATGGGCTTAATCGGTGCCGGAGGCGTCCATTCCAGCATCAGCCATCTCTTCGCCCTGATGAAACTGGCAAAAACAAACCAACTCAGTCAAGTTTATCTCCATCTTTTCACTGATGGCCGAGACTCACCCCCCACAGCGGCACCCATCTACATCAATCAACTGAAAAGAGAAATAGAAAAAATCGGTATCGGCAAAATCGTCTCCATCGTTGGCCGCTTCTATGCCATGGACCGAGACCACCGCTGGGAGAGAACCCAGAAAGCCTACGATTTAATGGTTCTAGGCAAAGGAGAAATCTTTACCTCAGCCGAGGAAGGTATTAATCACTCCTACCAAGCCAAAAAAACCGACGAATTCATCGAACCTTTCTTGGTGAAAAACGAAGGGAAAACTGATTTAATTGACGATAACGACGGGGTTATCTTTTTCAACTTCCGAATTGACCGACCCCGGCAACTGACCAAAGCCCTTATCCTGCCTGATTTTGAAAGATTGGTCATCGAAAAAGTCGCCTTCGACCCCTACGCCGAAAGATACGGTCTCAGACAATACCAACCTCCCCAAAAAACGACCACTTTTAAAAGGGAAAAGATTTTGAAAAACCTCTTTTTTGTCACCATGACCGAATATGAACCGGGTTTGCCCTCGGAAGTCGCCTTTGTTCCCGAGGGAGTGAAGATGCCCCTTGGCAGAGTTCTAGCCGAAAAAGAGATGAGGCAATTTCACCTAGCAGAAACGGAAAAAGAAAGACACGTCACCTATTACTTTAATGGCCGCCGAGAAAAGGCTTTCCTGGGCGAAGACCGAATGGAAATCCCCTCACCAAAAGTAAAAACCTACGACCTCCAACCAGAAATGTCTGCCTATGGGGTGACGGAGGAGCTTTTAAAAAGAATCAAAACGGGCTTTTATGACTTCATCCTCGTCAATTACGCCAACCCCGACATGGTCGGCCACACCGGTAACTTAGAAGCGGGCATCAAGGCCTGCCAAGTGGTTGACGATTGTGTTGGTCAAGCGGTGAGAACGGTGCTTAACCTCGGCGGTGTTTGTCTCATTAGCGCCGACCATGGTAACGTGGAAGAGATGATTAATCTAAAAACAGAAGAAATTGACACCAAACATTCAACCAGCCCCGTGCCCTTTATCGTCGTCAGCAAAATGATTGATAGCCGGGGAAGAACGTTGAATAAGGGCGTTCTTGCCGACATCGCCCCGACGATTCTATCGATCATGAAGTTAGAAAAACCGAGTCTAATGACGGGAAATAATCTTTTAAGGTAATGAATGCCAAAATCATCAAAATCAAACAGAAAAAACTAAGGGTCACCCCCAACCTGGAGGACTATCAAAAAGCCTACTCTACTTTTAAATGGGAAGAAGTAGAAAAGGAGCTCGATTGGTTTCCGAACAAAAAAATCAACGCCGCCTATAACGCCGTCACCCGCCACGCCAAGGGAAAATGGAAAAATAAGGTGGCCCTCTATTGGCACGGCCAAAACGATGAGAAAACAAAATATACTTTTGCCGAACTGGACATTCTCTCCAGCCAATTTGGCAACGTTCTTAAAAAACTGGGGGTGAAGCGAGGCGACCGGGTGTTTTTCTTTCTTCCCCGAGTTCCAGAGCTCTATTTCGGCTTCCTGGGAACGGTCAAAATGGGGGCGATTGCCGGCACCCTCTTCTCCGCCTTTGGTCACCAAGCCCTTCTGGATCGGCTGGAAAACTCCGATGCCAAAGTCGTCGTCACCAACAAAAAACTCTATCCCCGCGTGGCTAAGATTGAACCGAAATTAAGGGCCCTGGAAAAGGTTGTCTTGGTCGACGCCGAAAAGACAAATAAAAAAAGAAAATACTCGCTTTCAGAACTAATCGACAAAGCTCCCAAAGAACTAAAGTGCGCTCGAATGAACAAAGACGACCCCGCCTTCATGCTCTACACTTCGGGCACCACCGGCAAGCCCAAAGGGGTGATTCACCGCCACGGGGCGATTCTCCACGAGCACATCACCGCCAAATGGGTCTTAGACATCAAACAAGGAGATGTCTACTGGTGCACCGCCGACCCCGGGTGGGTCACGGGCATTGCCTATGAGATTCTTGGCTCCTGGAGCAACGGCGCCTCCACCCTTGTTTATCAGGGAAGATTTAATCCCGCCAAATGGTATCAGTTAATTCAAGAATATAAGGTAACCGTCTGGTACACCGCCCCCACGGCCATTAGAATGTTGGCGGCCAAAGATACAAATTTAGTGAAGAGATTTGATTTTTCTTCACTCAGACACCTTGCTTCAGTAGGAGAACCTTTAAACCCAGAAGCGGTTTACTGGGGATTGAAAGCCTTTGGCTTGCCCTTTCACGACAATTGGTGGCAGACGGAAACCGGTGGCATCCTCATTGCCAACTATCCCTGCTTGCCAATTAAACCTGGCTCCATGGGCAAACCCGTTCCCGGAGTTATTGCCGATATCGTCAACGACAAAGGCAAAAAGATCGGAGTAAAGCAAATTGGCAATTTAGCCATCAAGCCAGGTTGGCCCTCAATGATGAAAAAAATCTGGCGCAGACCCAAGAAGTACAAGAAATACTTCAAGGGTGGCTGGTATATCAGCGGCGACCTAGCCTTTAAAGACAAGGATGGCTATTTCTGGTTCGTCAGCCGTGATGACGATATCATCAAAACTTCAGGGGAAAGAATTGGTCCTTTTGAAGTTGAATCAGCTCTAGTTTCACATCCCGCCATCACTGAGGCTGGCGTTATCGGCAAACCAGACCCTATCCGTGGCCAGATAGTCAAAGCCTTTATCAGCCTAAAACCCGGCTACAAAGCCTCTGAGAGCCTTAAAAACGAGATTAAAACCTTTATTAAGAAAGAACTGGCAGGCCATGCCTACCCAAGGGAAATTGAGTTCATGGACAAACTCCCCAAAACCAGGTCAGGCAAGATTATGAGGAGACTCCTCAAAGCAAGGGAATTAGGTCTTCCTGAAGGAGATGTTTCTTCGGTGGCTGAATATTGAGAAAAATAGGCGGGCCCACGAAAAAGGAAGCCCCTGCCTCTAGGCAAGCTTCTTCAACGTCGGTGTTAAAGGAGTTAACGATTACTTTGATGGCTGGGAACTTTTCTAGGATAGCTGCGGTACCCTCAGCGCCATTCATACCTCCAGGGATACTAAAGTCAACGATGGCCACTCCCACTTCCGCAAGCGCAGAATCCTCAAGTGCCTCCTCGAAGCTTGCGTGTACCAACAGGGCCGCTTCAGGAAACCGACTTTCGAGCTCATAGCGAAATGCCCTCCTGACATTTTCGCTATCATCTATAACCAAGACTTTCACTTCCGTACCCTCCTACGCGCCACTTAAGTCAAGGCGCCTCTAAATTATACCCAATATTATAGGGTAAATCAAGAACTAGAGAAAAGAAGCGTAAATTCTCCTTTAGGTTTAATTTTCTCAAAGTGTTTAATTGACTGGCTCGCTTTCTCCCTTCTTACTTCCTCGTGCACCTTAGTTAGTTCGCAACAAACGACTATCTCTATATCTCCAATAATGTCTTTAATCTCTCTCAAACTCTTTAATAAGCGATGAGGCGACTCAAAAAAGATAATCGTTGTTTTAGCAGGCAAAGATTTTAAAATTTTCTTTCTCTTGCCTTGCTTCTTAGGCAAGTAACCCAGAAAAAGAAATTTATCTGTGGGTAAACCGGAGGAGACTAGGGCCGCTAAAACAGAGGAGGCCCCGGGAACAGGAACTACTTCTATTCTTTCTCTTACACACTCTCTCACCAATTTAAACCCCGGGTCAGAGATGGTGGGCGTCCCCGCACTGGAAGCCAAAGCAATATGTTTACCTTCTTTTAAAAGTTCGATTACCTGGGGAATTCTTTTAAGCTCGTTTTCCTCATAATAAGAAAGCAGTTTTCTTCTTGGGATTTCCAGTCTCTTCAGAAGTAAGCCCGTCTTTCTGGTATCTTCACAGGCAATAATTTCTACTTCGCCAAGTATCCTTTTGGCTCTTAAAGTGATGTCTTCCAGATTACCAATCGGTGTTGACACTAAGTAAAGCGTCCCCATACAATGAATAGTGTATCATGGCTAAACAATTTTTAATGGGGAATTATGTTCTGGCTCAGGCGGCTCGAGACGCCGGGGCCAAAATCATGTTTGGCTATCCCATTACTCCCGCTTCAGAAATCCTGGAAAAATGGGCCTTGTTTTGCTCAGAGAGTAGAGAGCTTCGCTATCTTCAAGCAGAAGACGAGATGGCCGCCGGTTTTGGCACCATCGGCGCCTGCCTGACCGGGGTGCCTGCCTTCACCGCCACAGCCGGCCCTGGCAATGTTCTCATGCAAGACGCTTTTTCCATGGCCGAAGCCCTGAGAGTGCCCACGGTGGCGATGATTATGCAAAGAGGGGGCCTCTCTACCTCAACGGTCATCTACTCCCAAGAAGAAGTCAGGCTCACTTGCTTTGGAGGCAACGGCGAAGGTTTTAGGGTAGTCTATTCCACCGCCAGCCTGCAAGAACTCTATGATTACACCTTCAAAGCCTTCAAAACCGCCTGGCAGTACCGCTGGCCTACATTTATATTAGCTGACGGTTACCAAGCCAAAATGATGGGCGAGGTCAAGCTGAACGGGGAGAGCAAGGTAAAAACCGAGGTAATTCTCAAAAAGGAAGTTAACCTGCGCAACTGTTTTAACCGAGAAGAAGAAATCGGTGGAATCATTAACCACTACCGCAAAGAGTACCAAGAAGTCCGTCCAAAAATAGAAGAGCACGAAAGTTACCAAACCAAGGGGGCNNCGAAAACGATTCTCATTGCCCACGGCATTGTCTCTGCCGCCGCCAAATCTGCCGTTGACCTGCTCCGGGAAAAGAAAAAATCCGTTGGTCTTTTCCGACCGATTACTCTCAGACCCTTTCCCTTCAAGGCCTGTTTAGAAGCCGTCAAACCCGCCCAGAAAATCGTCATCATCGAATCAGCCGAAGGCCAACTCGCCAATCTCTTCAAAGACGAGATTCTTATCCCTTTCCCTTTAATTGAATTTTACAAACCAGCCGTGGGTTTTACCCCCAAGGAAATATATGATGAAGTCGCCAAAATTTCCTAACTGTTTTAAGGCCAGCTCCAAACCTCACCGCTTTTGTCCTGGATGTGGCCACTCAGTTACCCTAAACATGCTCGGCCGAGTCGTCGATGAGATGAATTTAGCCGACAAAGTCGTTTTCCTGGTCGACATCGGTTGCTCTCTGCTTGCCTGGGATTTCTTTGACCTCGCCTCTTCCCAAACCCACCATGGCCGAACCGTTCCCACCGCCGTTGGCCTCAAAATGGCCAATCCCAAGAAAGTCGTCATTGCCTATTTGGGCGATGGCGGAGCCTATGCTATCGGCTTGCAACACACTCTCTCCACCGCCATGAGAAACGACCCCATCACCACTATCGTCATCAATAACACCCTTTACGCCATGACCGGTGGTCAACTCGCCCCAACCACGGTTGAAGGAGAAAAAACGACGACCACACCCTTAGGAAAAAAGAGCCGTCAAGTGGGCAAAGCCCTCCATGGACCAGAAGTTCTTTCTTGGATAGTCGATAAAGATGCCTATCTTGCCCGAGGGTCATCCAACCAGCCTTTGGAATTAAAAGAATATCTAAAAAAAGCGATTAACACCCAAATCAAAGGCAATTTTGCTCTGGTGGAAGCGGTCGCCGCCTGTCCCACCAATTGGCGAACCGATGCACCAGAAACAATCAAAAGAATGGAGACATTAGAAAAAACTTTCAAAATAGGAGAAATCAAACAATGAAAGTCCTCATCGCTGGCGAGGGGGGCCAGGGAATTCAAACCATTGCCCAAGTCCTAGCCAAAGCCGGTTTTAAAGAAGGCAAAAAAACTCTCTACATCCCCAACTTTGGCGTTGAGCAAAGAGGGGGAGCCTCGATTGCCTTTGTCGTTTTCAACCAAGACGCCGTCTACCCCAAGTTTGACCAAGCCGATATCCTCGTTCTCCTTTCTCCCAGAGTAAAAAAGCGAGTGGAGAAGTACTCAAAACCAAGAACAAAATTGATTAAGGAAGAAAACAACCTTGAGGCCTTAAAAAAGGTTCTAGAATTAACTCCAATCGTCAAAAAAGAAACCGTCAAAGAGTGTTTAAAAGAGAAATTAGGAGATAAATTCAAAGATGAAGAATTTTAGGCCCAAAGCGACCAAAGTGAAAAAAGCCCACTGGACGGTTTTTTCAGAGCTCTGTAAAGGCTGCGGTATTTGCTTGGAAAAGTGCCCCAACAAGGCCCTGATTTTTGGTAAGGAAAAGGGCTTTACTGGCCGTTCTCTTCCTCAAGTAATTCCGGAAAAGTGTAATCTTTGTCAAGCCTGCGAAAATCATTGCCCTGAATTAGCCATTAGAATTGATAAAAAATGATTGAACCTTTTATTGAATGGATTACTCACTCAATCTCCACCTGGGGCTACCTGGCGGTTTTTATCTTGATGACCCTTGAGTCAGCGCTTATTCCCATTCCTTCTGAAGTGACCATGCCCTTTGCCGGCTTCTTAGTAGGCTTAGGAGAACTTAACTTCTGGCTCGTGGTTTTGGCAGGAGCCGTTGCCAACCTGGTCGGCTCTTTAATGGCCTATGCCCTAGGCTATTGGGGCCAGGAAAACTATGTCCGCCAGCTGATTAAGAAATATGGTAAGTATCTCCTCATCACCTACGAAGAGGTAGAAACGGCTGAGCGCTGGTTTCGGGAAAGAGGAGAGTTGATTGCCTTTGGCTCAAGGTTAATGCCCGTCGTCCGCACCTTTATCTCTCTACCAGCAGGCTTCTCCCAAATGAACGTCTTCAAATTTTCCCTTTATACTTTCCTGGGAGCCTTCATCTGGACAGCTGTCCTCACCTACCTGGGTGTCATCTTGGGAGAAAACTGGGGAGCCTTGGAAGACTACTTCCGTAAATTTGACATCCTCATCGTCGCCCTCGGTATCGGGGCGGTTGCCTTCTATATCTGGTACAAAGTGAGAAAGATAAAAAAACGGGGCTGAAGCATTAAAAGCGGCGAATCACTCCGACCACCTTCCCTTGAATGCGGACATTTTTGGCAAAGATGGGCGACATCTGGGCATTGGCGGGCTCCAGCCGAATCCTCGTCGCCTCTTTAAAAAAGCGTTTGAGGGTGGCAAAGCCATTCTCTAAAATGGCTACAACAATATCCCCGTTGTTGGCCGTCTCTTTTTGCTCTATGATGACGTAATCCCCGTCAAGAATACCTTCATCAATCATCGAATCACCCTTTACCTGCAAAACAAAGGCCCTTTTTTTCCCCGTCAAAAGAGAAGGGGAGACATGAACGGTAGCATGGGGATCAGTGTGCGGTTCAATCGGTTTCCCAGCAGCAATAAAGCCCATAATAGGCAACTCAATCCCTTGGGTCAACTGGCCCATTTTCTTGTCCACCAATTCAATTCCTCGAACCGAGCCCTCATAGCGCTTAATCACCCCTTTTTTCTCCATGGTGGAAAGATGTTCATGAACGGNNAACACCAATCGCTTCGGCAATCTCCGTCAAAGTGGGCGAATAACCATTTTTCTGAATGTATTGGGAAATAAAATCAAGAATTTGTCGCTGGCGTTTGTAAAGGGTGACTGGCATTTCTTTCCCTAATATTACCCGAAGAATGGAAAGCTTGTCAAGGGGGAAAGGGTGGTAGCTGGAGAATTGAGCATACTGAACGAGTAATAGAGCTTGCCGCTCTAGAGGGCCTGAGCTGCCTACTCGTTCATCCCTCTGGCTCGTCTCCAGCTACCCTCGGTGTGGGATCTACTTCTTCTGACACGCGGCCTTGTTGGCCTCTTTGTTCAGCCGGGCTCGCTCGCATTTAATGCAGAGGCGGCGAGACGAAAGGGGCTTCTTCTTCCCACATTCACTACATTCTCCCTCTTCAACCATAATCTTCGCTCTTCTCCTTTCACACCATTCTTTGTATGTCAAGTCGCGTTAGCGCCAATGCTAGGCGACGAAACCTGTTGGGAGGACATTGTCCTCGATCATTATTATAGCTAACTATCCTTCCTTTTTCAACTCTCTAGACAAATTTCTCCTCAATCCTTAGAATGGAGATATGAGAAAGTTTTTTCTTGCTCTGCTGGTTTCCATCTTTCTTTTTTCCTTCTTCCCTTCAGTCGCCCATGCCGCCAGTGAATTTACTACCTCTTACAACGTTCGCTATCAGGCTGACGCGAATGGCGTCGCTCACGTCAACCAAGAAATCTCTCTGACCAACAAACTCTCTAATGTCTACGCGACCCAATATTCTCTCAATTTTCAATCAACAAATATAAAGAATGTTCAGGCCTCTGATGAGCTTGGGCCTCTAGAGGTAGACACTGAGGTCGTCGAGGGCTCAACCCTCATCACCCTGAAATTTAACCAACAAGTTGTTGGTAAAGACAAAACCCTCACTTTTAACCTTTCCTATGACGCTTTTGATTTGGTCAACCGAACCGGCCAAGTTTGGGAAGTGACTGTGCCCAGATTAACCAACCTCTCCGAAGTGGACCAATATAAACTCCAATTAGCAATACCATTCACTTTTGGCAACGCGGCCTACATCAGCCCCAAACCCATCTCCACCAGCCAGGAAGAAAATTATCATGTCTATAACTTCACCAAAAACCAAATCGCCAGCACTGGCGTCAGCGCCGCCTTTGGCCAATTTCAAGTCTTTAACTTTATCCTTGACTATCATCTCGAAAACGACCGAATCACCCCCGTCTTCACGGAAATCGCCCTTCCTCCAGACACGGCTTATCAAAAGGTCTACCTCCAATCTCTCGAACCCAAACCAAGAAACGTTTATGTCGATGAAGACGGCAACTGGCTCGCCACCTATTTTCTCTCAGGCAATCAACAACTAACCATCGAGGCGATTGGCAAAGTTAAAGTCTTTTCTCAGCCCCAAAAAAACTTCCCCACACCCGACCAATCAACCCTAGAGAAAAATCTTCAGGAACAAGAATACTGGCAAGTAAACCACCCTTCCATCCAAGAAAAGGCAAGTGAATTAAAATCAATTAAGGACGTCTATAATTATGTCGTCACCCACCTCAACTATGACTACGAAAGAGTGGAAGAAGGAGCAGAAAGACTGGGAAGCCTAGAAGCGCTCGTCAGTCCCGAAAAAGCCATCTGCATGGAGTTCACCGACCTGTTCATCGCTTTAGCCCGCACCATCGGGGTTCCCGCCAGAGAAGTAAATGGCTTTGCCTACACCACCAATCCCAAACTTCGTCCCCTCAGTTTAGTCACCGACGTCCTCCACTCATGGCCTGAATATTGGAATGAGGAAAGGAAAGTCTGGACTCCCGTCGACCCCACTTGGGAAAAAACCACCGGTGGTGTTGACTTCTTTAATAAAACCGACCTCAACCACTTTGCCTTTGCCATCCATGGTCTCGACAGCCAATTGCCCGCCCCCGCCGGCTCTTATCGAGATTTTGAAAGTGACACAAAAAACATCCAGGTCAGTTTTGGCAACTTCGAAAGTCTCCCAGAAGGAGATTTTGACGTTCAATTCAGTTTGCCCGACTATCTCTTCACCGGACTCAAAACCAGGGGAAAAATAATCATCGACAACCTAGGCCCAACCGCCATTTATTACCTTCCTGCCCAAATAACGGGGGAAAATCTGGAAGCCTCTCTCTTGCCTGACCAGGAAATTTCGGTCATTCCTCCTTATGGAAAAAAAGAGCTCGTCGTCGAAATGAAAACCGACAATTGGCTCAAAATCGGTGAAGCCAAGATATTCCTGACCATCGACGACAAGGAATACTCTCATTCTCTTAAAATCAGGTCCCTCGTTTGGCAAATGGTCCTTCCCTTGGTTGGCTTGCTTTTAATTTTTTTCACCGCCGTTTTCCTTCTCATCAGATTGACACTCAGGAAAAGACGTGTTACAAAAGAACCAGTCACTGAAAACAACTAAAGCCTGCCATGAAGAAAATCTTAAAAACCTTCATTATTAACATCGCCTCCTTGATTTTAGTGTCCCAAATCTTCGCTGGCTTTAAAATCTCTGGAGGAATTGAAGGAATCCTTTTCACCGCCGCCGTTTTAACGGCGGTGAACTTTGCCATCAATCCCCTGATTAAACTTCTTCTTCTACCCATTAACCTAATCACTCTGGGAGCCTTTCGCTGGGTAGCGAACGTCTTTTGCCTTTACCTCGTTACCCTCTTGGTCCCTTACTTGGAAATCGCCAGTTTCACTTTCCCCGGTTTTTCCTACCAAGGCTTCACTATTCCCACGATGCATTTGGGATCAATTCTCGTCTTGATCCTTTCCTCATTTCTCATTAGCTTAATCACCACCATTTTCTTTTGGCTTTTTGACTAGCCTGATGTATAATTGGTGGTTGGCAACGGTCAGATGAAAGAAGTGCTTATCATTCTCCAGCTCGGAATTGCCATCGCTCTTATTACCTCCATTCTAATGCAAGCCCGTGGCACGGGATTGGGAAATATTTTTGGCGGTGGCAGTGAATCATACCGCTCAAAAAGGGGAGTAGAAAGAATCCTCTTCTTGACCACGATAGGTTTAGCGGCCGGCTTTCTCATCGTTTCAATACTGAACGTCTTTGTGCAATGAAATTGCCCAAACCCCGTTATTACTTTCGCCTCCTCCAGGCCTTTTGGGTGAAACACCAAAGAATCATCCTCTTTTCCCTAGCCATTACCCTTCTCACCGTCGTTTTTCTACCTCAAATAATCAGTGGTAATTTCTTAAAAAACCAGAAAAAAATTGGTCTCGTCGGCCGCTATACCCTCAATAATCTCCCTTACGAAATCACCAGTCTTATCAGTTACGGATTAACCATTCCTCTTCCCGACGGTTCGGTTGAACCGGGACTAGCCCAAGACTGGCAAGTAGAGGAAGACGGCCGCATCTACATCTTCAGTCTTAAGGACAACGTCTCTTGGCATGACGGCTCCAAAGTGATAGCCAAAGACATCAATTACAATTTCTCTGATGTCAATGTCTCTTTTCTTGACGAAAAAAGAGTCAAATTTGAGTTAAAAGAACCCTTTTCACCCTTTCCCACGGTAGTCTCTCGCCCCGTCTTTAAGGAGAGCCTGGTGGGACTGGGGGATTATCGAGTCAGATCGATCCAGCAAAGTGGTCAAATCGTGAGAAAAATAGTCCTCGTCCCCACCGGAAAAGAAAAAAAGCCCACTCTTATCTTCCATTTCTACCCCAATGAAGAGGCAGCAAAAACGGGATTCAAACTTGGAGAAGTCGACTTTTTAGAAGACATTTTATCTCCAGGCGACCTCGAAAATTGGGGTAACAGTAAAATTGAGTCTAAAGTCATTTACAACCGCTACACCGCCCTCTTCTTCAACACCCAACTAGATAAGTTTGCCGACAAGCCCGTCCGCCAAGCACTGGCCTACGCCATCAGCAAAAGGTGGGAACCCAGGGCTTTAAGCTCTTTTAATCCTGATTCCTGGTCCTTTAATAGCACCGTCAAGCCCTACGAAATGGACCTAGAAAATGCAAAAAATTTAATTGGCCAAGCAGAGGGTGGGGGACCAATTGAAAATATAACCTTAGCCACCATTCCCTCAATGTTAAATATTGCCGAGGACATCAAAAAAGATTGGCAACAACTAGGAATTGAAACTCAAGTCCAACTGATTCACAGCCCGAGTGAGGAATTTGAAGTTCTCCTCGTCAGTCAACAAATCCCCCAAGATCCAGATCAATACGCTCTTTGGCACTCAACCCAGACAACCAATCTAAGCAAATATAAGAGCCCCAAGCTCGATAAACTCCTTGAGGACGGCCGGAAAACTTTTGACCAAGAAAAAAGAAAAGAAATCTACCTTGATTTCCAAAGATTCCTGGTCGAAGATTCTCCTGCCATTTTCCTCTTTCACCCCACCGTTTACAGCATCTCCAGAGAGTAGAAAAAAAGAGAAAAATTTGCTAAAATTGCCTTACAAAAAGCCGAAGTGGCGGAACTGGCAGACGCGCACGGTTCAGAACTGTGTTCCTAAATGGAGTGTGGGTTCGACTCCCACCTTCGGCACCAAGCGCTCGTGGCGGAATTGGCATACGCGATAGCTTGAGGAGCTATGCTCTTCGGAGCGTGTGGGTTCGAGTCCCACCGAGCGCACTCTGGGCGATTAGCTCAATTGGAAGAGCGTTTGGTTTACATCCAAAAGGTTGGGGGTTCGAGACCCTCATCGCCCACCAGGCAAGGTAGCCAACGAGGTGACGGCGCGTGTCTGAAAAACATGAGATGGCGGTTCGACTCCGCCCCTTGCCACCAGCGGGTGTAGTTCAGTAGTAGAACGTCTCGTTGCCAACGAGAAGGTCGTGGGTGCGAATCCCATCACCCGCTCCATTGCGAGGTCGTCTAATGGTAGGACAGCGGCCTTTGAAGCCGTCAATGATGGTTCGAATCCATCCCTCGCAGCTAGGAAAAGAAAAGCCCGGTTTATTGGGCTTTTTTGGTTTGATATAATAGGGATATGAACAGTAAAATAAAGTATGGGGTAGCGTGTGTTGTCATGAACCCTAAAGGTCAGATTATTCTTTTAAAGCGGTCGTCTGACAAGAAATATTTTCCTAATAAATGGCTTTTTGTCTCTGCTGGTCCTTTATCTGCAAAAAACGATAAAAAACAAATTGCCTTAAGAGAAATTAAAGATGAGCTTGGTGTTGACGGTAAAATTATAAGGGTGGGTAAAGTTTACGAAGTCTTTTTAGAAGGAGAAAATTGGCGAATTGCCACTTTTTTGGGAAAGGTAAAGACAAGCCAAGTAAAACTGAATAAAGAACACACTGAGTCAAGATGGATCTTGCCTGGAGAACTAGACAATTTTGACACTCCGCTTATTGCCAAAGAGATTGCCGATTCTTTCTTTAACCCCAACTAGTTCTAACTTCGCCAACAATGTAGAGCTCACTCATGGCTTTCAGCCCAATTTTTAAGCTTGTTATTGTCAATTATTAGAGATGTTAATGAGACTTTGAATGACGCCTAGTTTAAAAGAATGTGGTTTTGATATAAATAGTCGGCGATCGTTTGACTGATTAGACTAACACCCTCAGCTGATGGATGAATATAGTCACTGGAGTTAAGATATTTGGTAATCGCTAAACCATTTTTGTCTAGGGTCTTCTCGTAAATGTTGATAAGGGGAATATTATGGCTTTTGGCATAATTGATATGGTTTTCGATATAAGCACGTCTTTCGTTGGCCCATTGATTTCTCTCTGTTGGGGAAAGGTCAACTGCGCCTATACCATAAAGTGTTTGAGAGGGTGCGATAGTAGCTATAAAGATAATAAGAGAGTCAGGGTGAGTATCAGTTAGTTCGGCGACCATGTAGTCAAGGGCGGCAGTTTGTATTTGGAGGCCTTCATCAAGGGAAAACTGAGAAAGTGGATTGTTGCCTAAGGACTCAATGAGAATAAGGTCGAAGTCACGACTAAGGATGGCTGGGAAAATTTTGCCTTGATAAACTGTATCATAATTGAGACGATCTTCGATGGAAAGAATATTGGATGAACCAAAGCCGTAATTAAAGAGACCGAAGTTTTTTTCGGGATAGTATTTTTTTAGATCAAGCCTGAGATCGTCAAAGTTTTCCCCCAGGCTTTCAGTCATTGAGTCACCCACAAAAATGAGAGTGTAAGAAGGTGACTTTTGTATTATTGGTGGAAAATAGTGTTCGATTGGTTGATAGGTTTTGGGGATTAAAGTGGGCTCGGGTACTACAGGAAGAGCCGGTTGTTCTTGAGATCGAATTTGTCTTTTAAGTTGATCGTTTTGGTAAACAAAAAAACCTGTAATTCCCAAAGAGGCTAAGAGTAAGATTAGAAGAACTATAGTAGACCACGGCCTTGGTTTTTTCTCTTGAGAATTTGAGGGTGGTTCGAGTTGAGTTGTTTCTTGAGGTTTAGGTTGAATTTCTGGTTTAGGAACAGCTTGGACAATTTTGTTGTTAGCCATACTTTAAGCATATTATACTTCAAAACTAGTTTTTATTTCATCCACAAGGGTGAGCATAAAACTGTAAAAACTCTGCTGACTTTTGATAAACCATCCTAGGATAAACCCATTCAAAAGTTCGGAAATCATCAACCAGAGCCAGCTAGGAAAAGCCCGATTTATTGGGCTTTTTTGGTTTGATATAATGAAATTGTGAGTAGCACAGACAAAAAACCAAATGTTGGGGTAGGAGTGATGATTCTAAAGAAGAACAAGGTTCTGCTTGGGAGAAGACATAGCGACCCCAAAAAGGCGGGTAGTGAACTTCATGGGGAGGGTACCTGGACAATGCCTGGTGGAAAAGTCCACTTTGGAGAAAAAGTTGGAGATGCGGTCTTCAGGGAAGTTCTTGAGGAAACAGGTCTTAGAATTGATAAAAGAAAACTAAAGATGATTAGTGTAGCTGATGACATTGTTAAAGACGCCCATTTTGTTACAATCGGTTTTCTTTATGAAGGTTTAAAAGGGAAGCCAAAAGTTTTGGAACCTGATAAAATTGTCGAGTGGAAATGGTTTGATTTGAATAACCCACCATCGCCCCTCTATTTTCCCAGTAAAAAGGTCCTTGATAAGTTTCTTAGTAGCAAACTTATTTGACAACTTAAATAAAACCTGCCATATTTAAAATGATGAAAAAGAAAGAATGGAAAAACGTTCATAATCAGGGCGGAGGGGCTGTCTATGGCTTGGGTTTTGTTGGTGCAATAGTTTACTTTCTCCAACAGGCAACCACAATTTGGGAAGGAATTCTTGGCCTTCTTAAAAGCTTGGTCTGGCCCGCTGTCTTGGTGTATAAACTGCTTGAATTTCTAAAAATTTAGAAGTAAAAACTTTTTATCCTTCAACCCCATTTTTTTCTTATGCTAAAATTAATTCATGAAAAGAATTATTTTGTTTTCCACCTTTTTAACAGGAAAAAAACTTAAGAAACTCCTCAAACTAATTTTTCCCAATGAATTAAAAGATAAGGTTTTAGCTTATATGCCCAGTGACGGGGCAAACATTAAAAAGGAATATCTTGTCCAATGGAAA